>Ga0180437_10000233_pt1 | contig 113354 bp, 150 predicted proteins | sample SS_ome_4_FD_132410 | JGI IMG/M metagenome (GOLD analysis project Ga0180437, IMG submission 132410) | Hypersaline lake sediment archaeal communities from the Salton Sea, California, USA - SS_3_D_1 metaG | ecosystem: Environmental > Aquatic > Non-marine Saline and Alkaline > Hypersaline >...
CCGTCCCAAACGCCTCGATCGCCGTCGTCTTATGAGCGTCGAGGCCCTCACGATAAATCCGCAGCAGCGTCGGATCTTGCGACAGATGCGCTAACACCCGCAGCTCGAGCTGACTGTAATCGAGGCAATACCGGATCATTCCCTGACGCGCACGAAACGCCGCTTTGACTTTCCGACCTAGCGGCGTCCTGGTCGGAATGTTCTGCAGGTTCGGCCGCGCCATCGCAACACGACCCGTCCGCGCTCCGAACTGCCTCACCTCACCGTGCAAGATATCGTGAGCGTCTGTCAGATCAACGATGCTCGTCGAATAGGTCGAATAGATCTTATCGTGGCTGTTGTAGCGCCGCACAAGCGCCGCCAACTGACACCCGTGCCGTGTCTCGAGCGCCCACAACGAATCATCGTCGACACTCGGCTGTTTGTTCCCACGAGCGCCGCCTTTGGTCTCTTTGATGACCGGATAATTCAGCTTGCTGAACAAAATCCGACGCAAATCGTTGTCGTTCGTAATCTTGAATTCCTCGCCGGCGAGCGTCCAGATCTGCGGCGACAGATCTTGCATCTCCTGGCGACAGAACTCGCGCAGCTCTTCCAGCGCCCCTGTGTCCAGCGGAACCCCGATCTTCTCGATATCCAGACAGCACCACAACAGATCCATCTCGAGCTGCGTGGTCTCTGGCCAGAAGTTTCGAGCTTCGAGAAAATCCCCCAGCATGAACTCGTAGGCCGCGTCTTGGCAGCCGTAACGCCCCTCGATATCGATCGGCACGTACTCGTGGCCATGCTGGTCCTTGAGCACACTGATCTTCATCTTCAGAAACCGAGCGACACGCTTCAGCTCGTCTTCGACGCTGTTTTTCCAACCGTGCTGATGTGGAACCTCGGTGTACAGCAAGCACTGCCCGAGCCGATAGCTCCGTAGGTTCTCGTTGTAGACCCGATAGGCCAGCATCGTATCGAACACGGGCGGAGCGACATTGATCCCGTCCGTCTCCGCAAATTGGATATCGAACGAGATGTTATGCCCGCGCTTGACTGCCGGCCCCTCCAGCGCTGGCCGCAGCATTTCGCTCAGCGTCTCCGGCTCGATCTGCGTCAAGTCGTCGAACAAGCTCATCCCGCACGAACGATGACGACACGGCGCATAAAACGCCGCAAGCTGCCCGTTCGGCCGGCGCCACGCAAACGAATGACCGATAATCCGTCTACCCGCCCATGGCGACCGACCGCTCGTCTCCACGTCCCAGCCGAACACGCTCTGATCGGCCACCTCTCGCGCCAACGGCTCAAGCTGCTCAACGGTTCGGCAGACAGTCCAGTCAATCCCGGACTTCTCCAACGGAACGTTGGCCGCGCTAATGCTCTGGGATAGGACTGGGGATCCCACGCTGATAAGCCTCCAGCTGCTGAACCACGTGAATCAAGCCATCGCGCCCACCGATATCAGCGCACTGGCCAACCCACTCCAAATCACCGACAGCGACCTGCACATGGCCGTCTGGTAACCCCTGATCGAAGTGATAGCTCACCCCGTGAATCCATCTCGCGACCAGATCCGACCAGAACACCACCTCCATCACCGGCCCCGTCGAGATGTCGAACATCGGAGGTACAGGAAACGTCACCTCGAACACGTGCTCTGGCTCTGGCAGCGTCAGATTGATCGACCACCCGAGCCACTGTCCAGGTGGCGGCAGCGTCCCGCGGATCTTCTGCCCTTCGACGGATAGCGGAGCTGCGAACCCACCACGGTTGTGCCCGTGGGGACAATAACCTTGTGGCATCGGCGCCCCGCACTGCACGCAGACCATCAGCGGCGCTCTCCCATCTGCACTTTGGCCGCGGCCCGATTGATCACACCGACAGCTCGATGCTTGAGCCGCTCTCCGATCTCGAACGGCAGCACCTTGATCGCAGCCAATGCCGCTACCCAGCCCTGAGCGATCCCCATCTTCATCATCGCCCGACGTTCCCAGACAATGTACTCGGTCCCGTTCAGCGGCTCGTACGGTCCTGGGAACGCGTCCAAGTGCTTCTGCAGCTCGTCGATCTTCGTCTCACAAACCCGGACAATCGACTCCGGACTGTCAAGACCGATAATCCGCGGCTCGCCAACAACATCCCTGTCAGACATTCCAGCTCTCCTCAATCGACTTATATACCTCGATCAGCAGCGGCCACAGATTCGGATCTTCAGCCACGAAATGCTTGAGCCCCTGGTACCCGGTCTGCCACTTCTTTGGTACGGCCTTGGCCAGCTCCGGATAACAGTCCGGATCGAAAGCAGCCCAGCCGTTCGAGCTAACTTCAAGCGCCCCGTAGCCCTTGAGCGTATCGAACATCGTCCAGTAGTTATCGATCCCCTGACCGAACTCGATGCAGATCTGACGCGACCGCCACGGCATCCCGCAGCGATTTTTGATATTCCGCACCCACGCAGTCTGCCCCAACGGGGGCATTCCCCGCGACTTGTCCGTAGAGCTGCGCCAAAACCGACTGACGTGACTGATCTCCAGCCGACAACTCGAATAGAACGGGATCCCACCGCCCCCGTACACAGCTTTGTAGGTCTGTCCGGACTGCATGTGCCCGCGATAGGTCTGATTGATCACGCAGAGGACCCAACGCGTCTGCATCAGAATCTGATTCAGCTTACGCAGGTATCCCCGGATAATTTTCGCCGGCCCCATCCGCTCGTCAGTCTTTTCTGGATCGGCCTCGTTACGTGTTGGCGTCCCGGCCGGTGTATCCCAAAGAATGATCCCAGGCCGTAAAGGATCTTTCATCAGGTGCTGCTGCAGTATCTCGATCATCAGCTCGAAACCATCCTCCATCGTGTGGCTGACGATCTGAGCCGCTCGCGACCGAGCGATTCCGAGCTGCTTCTGGTAGCGGTTGTCTCGAGCGTTCTCCGGATCCCACAAATAAGCGTGACCCCCAAGCCGCTGGACTTCCGCCATGATGTGATCACCCAGCGTACTCTTGCCCGTGCCTTCGTCACCGCTGACATCGATCACCCGCGACATCGGAAAGCCACCGTTGCCCGCTATCCAATCCAGCGCCAGACTCTGACTCGAAACGTAGCCGGGCACAGTATTGTCCAGCGAATCCATCTTGATCAGCTGGCCAGCGAATTGCTTGTGATTCGAAAAGTAATCGTGAACCTCAGTGAGCACCTGCAGCTGTGTCGCCTGCTTGGCTTTTGAGCCCGACGATTTACGCTTCGGCGAGACCTTCTTGGTAGCCTTCTTAGTAGCTTTCTTGGTGGTCGTTTTGGAAGGTTTCGGCATCATCAACCCCGCAATTGCCGCTCCAATTCTTCAGGATCTGCGGGATCACCAGTGACTGGTTCGAGCGGCTTGTCACCCGGCGATTGCTGCTCGCATGCTTCAGCCACCCAGCAAGCTCGACACGTCCGATCGTCGGCCCACCAACGGCCCCAGCAGCGCGGAATCCCCCGGCCATCAACCGGGGGCTTCGGCGCCTGCGTGCTGCTCCCATCCCCTAGAAAGGGACATCATCACCTCCCGGTGCACCTTGCGGAGCGCCCTGCTGCGGAGGACCTTGCGGAGCGCCTTGCGGAGCGCCCTGCTGCGGGTAGCCCTGTGGAGCGCCTTGCGGAGCGCCCTGCTGCGGGTAGCCCTGTGGAGGACCTTGCGGAGCGCCCTGCTGCGGATAGCCCTGCTGCGGAGCGGCCTGCTGCGGGTAGCCCTGTGGAGGACCTTGCGGAGGACCTTGCGGAGCGCCCTGCTGCGGATAGCCCTGCTGCGGATAGCCCTGCTGCGGATAGCCCTGCTGCGGATAGCCCTGCTGCGGATAGCCCTGCTGCGGATAGCCCTGCTGCGGATAGCCCTGCTGCGCCTGTGGCTGTCCGTAACCCGCTGGTGGCCCATAAGGGGGCTGAGCTTGCGGCGGCTGCTGCGGCGGCTGCTGCGCGCCTCCAACGGGCATTCCCTGGGGATCGGGATAGGTCGCCGCGATATCGTTCGCCAGCTCTTCATACGAGCGAGCCGAATCGAGCTTGTCCAACGCGACCAACACTGTCTGCTCGAATCCAGCCGGAACCGGACATGGATCCGTCGCGTCGGTGCAATCGAACCGCACATCTCGGTCCTCGCTGCCGTGCTTCGCTGCGAATACCTTGAGATAGCGCCCGACCTGCATATCGTAAATCGCGCCCTTAGCAGAAATGACGTTCGTCAGCTTCTTGAACAGCCCCGGCGTGCAATCCCACACCTTAGCGACAGGCACATTCTGCCCGGTCTGCGGATCGACCTTCCAATGAGCGTCCTGGTCATTGGCGTCGATCACGTTCATGTAGAACCGCGGTTTCGGCTCGAGCGTCTTCGCCGTCTTTTCGTCGCCGGCCGCCAACGCCCGCTCGCGTCGGTCGCAGATAGCACAACGACCCGGTGGACTGCCTGGCGGTACGTTCTTGGCTGGGCAATTCCGCGGCTGGCGCCGCTTGCTGCCGTCCTCTAGCTGGACCATGCAAAAATGCCGCCACGACATATGCCAGAACGGCATACGCGGATCCCCCGTCCAGCTCGGGAACACCCGGACAACCGACTCCGCCGTCTCTCCGACGTTCTTCGGCTTGTTCGGTCGCCAGAAATCCGCATCGGACCCGCCGACACGGGACTGATCCACAGCATCGGCCATCGCTGCCGCCATCTCTGGAGGCAAGTCAGCCGATTGATTCCACGGCTGTCCCGGCGCTTGCTGCGGCGACTGCTGCGGCGACTGCTGCGGCGACTGCTGCGGATAACCGGCACCAGCCAGCACTCCCTCGGCAACTGCGGCCTCTGGAGAAAACTGCTGCGGATAACCCTGCTGCGGAGCCTGCTGTGGAGGCTGGCCCTGTGGAGGCTGGCCCTGTGGAGGCTGGCCCTGTGGAGGCTGGCCCTGTGGAGGCTGGCCCTGTGGAGCCTGCTCGGGATGCCCATGAGGCGCTACCGCCCCGTGAACAGCGCCCTGCCCAGGCAATGGGTACTGTGGGTAACGTTGATCGCCAGACATCGATTTCCTCCTAGCTGACTTTGGGCTCTCTAGCCTGAGTCTGTCGCGGCTCCTCCGCGATCTGGTAAGGACCGCCTGCCTCATCATGCAGCAGACGCTGTTGATTTTTGATCAGCTCAGCTTTGGTCTGAAATGCCAGGTGCACCGCTTCGGCGTTCTCGGCCGCTTCCTGAGCGTCGTCCTGACGGCCGCGCCATTCCCCGTATTCTGGGTGCTGGTGTAGCAGCCGCTCCACGTGAGCATCCGTTGGATACTTCGGCTTGCCTTCTGTATCAGGCAACGGCGTGTGCTTGATCTCCAGCCACGTCCGGTCCCGCCACGTCCGATAGGCTGACTCGACCCGAGCCTTTGCCCGTCGAGCCGCTGCAGCTTCTCGGCCCCAATACAACACGAAAGCCGCACACATCGCCGACTCGGTGAGCAGATCCTTGTTGTCGATCACCAGCTGCGGAACCAATAACTCCGCGCTGTAAAGCCGATCCTGAATACGAAACGAGCTGAACGCCATCACCTTGTGGATCAGGTCCTCGAAGCTCTTGACGCGGATGATTGTATGTCCGTTCATTTGCGCTTCTCCACTGAGACGACGTACTCATCGCCCTCGAAAACTCGGCTCAGCGTGATCCCTGGCTGCAGATCAGCTGACCGGATTTTGAAAAACTTCGGCCCGCTCCAATTCCGCGTCTTGGTGATTGCTTCCGCAATCGCCGTTAGCGAATCGTAAGTACGCCCATCCCAAACGAAGCTCAGATCCGCCCCAGCTCGCGGTTTCTTGGGCGGAGCTCGCTTGACTGTAATTTTCTTCGCTGGAGCCTTCTTCGCGGCCTTCGCTGGAGCCTTCTTCGCGGCCTTCGTTGGGGCCTTCTTCGCTGGGGCCTTCTTCGCTGGGGCCTTCTTCGCTGGGGCCTTCTTCGCTGGGGCCTTCTTCGCTGGGGCCTTCTTCGCTGGGGCCTTCTTCGCTGGAGCCTTCTTCGCTGGAGCCTTCTTCTCTGGGGCCTTCTTCGCTGGGGCCTTCGCAGCTTTCTTCGCCGGAGCTTTCTTCGCCGAAGGCTTTTTGACCGTGACCTTCTTTTTGGGCTTGGACTTTCCCCCATCGATCACTTCAAGAGCGGGCTTCTCTGGCTCCGCTTCAGCCTCCGTCTCTACCTTTGCTGCTTCCTCATCGGCGTCAGCCTCACCCAGCACAATCTCGGTCGGACGGCTGCCACTTTCCCACCCGACCTGGATGCCCAGCGTATTCTGACACCCATGGGTCGAGCATCCGTAGTCCCGAATCTCGTGCGTCTCGACATCCTGCAGCTCGATGTTCAGCTCTCCCCTCCTGCAGGCTTCACACGGAACTGGCTCGAGCCGCCGCACATCCGCCACCTCAACCCGCGGCTTTTTGTCAGCATCGGCGCACGGATTCCGCATCTGACAAATCCTGCACGGCCGATGACTCGGATCGTAGCTCAGTCCAAAGCACGGCACAGGATGCTCTGGTCCGCGATCCGCTTGAGCCATCGCGATAAACGCCTGCAGCTCGAGCGGATCGACCCCCGTGTAATGAATGCCCAGCTCGTGAGCCTGAGCCGTCATCGCCGCGAAGTCAGCATCAGAGATTTCAGGCAGTTCTTCGTCCGACATTTCTCGCTCCTATCTCTACTATGCGTACAGCGCGCAAAGTGTAGCCGCCTTTTTTCGCGCCTTGCTGATCTTCCGCCTCATCGACTGATGCGCGATCCCCCAACGCTCAGCTAACTCAACGCAATTTCGACCTTCCGCGTGATATAGCCACAACAGCACCCAGTCCTCGCTGGGTAACCGTGCTTCCAGGTACTCGAGCGCCTCCCGGATAAAATACTGAGCTTCGGGCTCCGGATCGACTCCGACCTCTTCCTCTTCCGCAGCGTAACGACCAGCGGCCACCATGGCGCGCTGCACCGCGATCTGTACGCTGAGATACACCCAACTGCTCATCGACCGGCCGCCCGATGACTGCCACGACTGCTCAGCCTCCACCGCTGCAGCTCGCCCGACAGCCATCAACTCTTCTGGAGGGAGGCCGAAGATCCTCGCAGCTCGAGCCCGAGCCCACACGATCTGGCCAACAATCCGATCCCACTGGTACATCATCGAGCCTCCTTTCAGGCCCCAAAAGGCCTACCTGAGCACATTAGTCAAACGGCTAAGCCGATCACCACTCCCCCACACCCGCGCTTGTCGGCGAAACCCTTCAATCTCTTCTTTCGAAAGGTCCCCCGGATCCTTCCCCGAAGGCCACTGCACAATCCGCACTTCGAACAGATCGGTCAGCATCGCGGCTTGCTTCTCTGTCGTCTTCATCTCTTCTGGATCCCAACCCAGATCGATCTGCTTGACGCCAGCCCGGACCAACAACTGCATCTGCCGATCGGACAGCCGCTTGCCGAACGTCGCCACACAGTCCGGCCAGCCATGGGCACAATCAATCGGCCCCTCAACAACCAACAACCGCTCTGGTATGCCGCGCGCCACCAGATAGGCCAGATTGAGCAGCACATCCGAAGCGCCGGCGTAGCCTTCCTCCAGCTTCGGACTGAGCGTCTTGATATACCGCTTGTGCGTCACTCTCGGCCACATCGCACGCCCCTGGTAAAAAACCAGCCGGCCGCCGTAATCGAACACCGGGAAGATAAGCCGCCGTCGATACCGCCCCTTGGTGCAAAACCCGAGCTGCATCTCTTGGACCACGTACTCTTCAATTCCACGAAACCGACAGTAGCCGATCGCCTGCACCCACCAGTCGACCATCTCACGCGCTGTCGGTGGCTGCGCCAGTGTATGAAATCCATCTGGCCAAACCATCGCATTCGGGACTTCAACCCGCGGCCGATCCTGGTGACCAGCAAGCCGCTTATCCAGCACATCGATCCGCCCCACGGCCTGCTGGTGTCCGGTCATCACCCGGTCCAACGCCTCGTGGAACATCACGCGCTCGATCTTTGAAATCAGACTCGACGCGTCCCGGCCGCCGTCACCGCACGTCCAGCACTGCCACGCCCGCCGCTCAACATTGACCGCCAACTTAGCTTTGAAGCAGTCCGGACACGTCAGCACATACTCTTCCGGCCGACTATGGACCGCGCGCACACCCCCCGCGTCAATCACATAGCGCTGCCAGTCAAAGCGGGCTTCCGCCCGCCAGTACGCGCTCGAGCCAGCCATCAGAGATCTTTCTTCGCCTCCGTCAACGCCTCATTCAGCTCTTTCATGGCCTCGCCATCGTCTTTGGCAAAATCCGGGTGTGCTTTCCGTGAACGAGCTTTATACACCGCCTGGACCACCTCGATCGTGGCATCTTCACGCCGCAGCCCAAATACGTCCCACCACGGGCGTTTTGGCTTCTCTGGCGGAGGCAGCGCCTTGAATCCCGCGAACGCCCGCTGTGTCAGCTCGGTGACCCCACAGCGCTCGATCGTCCGCAATGCGTTGATCGTCTGGAAGACCGCCCGCATGTTGTCCCGCGGATGGAGGTACTTGTCGCACGCGAACACGAATTCCTGATCCCGCCGCCGAAAATAGACCGCGACCCCCGGATCACCGCTGAATCGCGTCCCATCCCCAACCGACGAAACCTTGGGCAGCCCATCATTCCGCAACGGGACATTCGCGCTGATGACCGGATATCGGGCGTTGAACCGCTTCAGCTCATCACGCAGATCATTCAGCGCCGCACCGAACGTCACCTTGTACGGCCCCGGCCGCCGTCGTTTCGTCCGATCCCAGCCTTCTGGCCAATACAAAGGAAAAGCTTCAGCCATTGTTCGCCGCCTCCTGCTTCTTATTCGCGGCTTCCTGCTGCTTTTTGAGCCGCTTTTCAATATCGGCCTGCACCCTGTCTGGCGAATCGGGACGGTTCAACGGATCAAGCAAATCAACAAACATCATCCGGTCGAGATGTTGCCTCACCTGGACCAGGCGCCCGGCCGCATTGTCGCGGTACCGGTCCAACCACAGCCGCGCGATGTTTTCCTGCTTGTCCTTTTCGTCCTGATTGATCGAGCCAATGAAGTCCGCTCGACGGATCTTGTTGTAGCTGTCCGCGATGTCTCGTGCCCGAATGACCGGCTTGCCCCAGACCTTGAAATCGCCGCCCTCGTCGCCCTCCTCCTTCTTTTTCTTTTTCCACATCTCCTTCGATGGCCGCTGAGCCTGGCTAGCGGTCCACACCGCATACCCGAAATCCTGGGTAGTCAGGCTCTTCAGATCACCGAAGGCATTACGCTGGTGCTCTTCCTCGGAAAACGCCTTCGTCTGGCTTCGGAGTAGGTCGCCATAGTCCACCACGACCATATCCGGGATCCAGCCGTGAATCGATCGCAGCTCATCCAGCTCGGCACGAATGTCCGCAGCGGTATAGCTCCAGTCCTTGACCATCGCCCGGATCACCAGCCGGCGCCGAAGCGCCATATACTCGGACTGCAGCTGCTGATAAGTCTCCCGATCGATAATGCCCCGCTTCAGGTTCGTGTACAGGATCCCGGCATGCAGCGTGTCAAGCTGAGCCTCTGTCTGCTGCCGCCGACCTTCAAGGATGATCAGCAGCACGTTACGCTGAAGCGCCCGACACGTGTGAGCTGCCAGAAACCGCAGCATCATCGACTTGCCGCCCTTGGAGTCCGCTATCCACACCCCCAGCTCGCCCCGCGACAGTCCCCCATCCAACACCTTGTCGACGCCATCGATCCCTGTGGCAAACATCGAATCGAATTCACGATGGCCGAAGTCCAAATAGGCCCGCTGCCTCGTATCCAGCTCATCGTAAAACCAACCACGATCGGGCGGAGCAAACGAGACCTGCTGAATGCTCTGCGAGGCCTCATACATCGCCTGCATCGCCTGTTCTGGACGACCGCTGTTGTAGATCGACTGCGAGTCGTTGTAGGCCGCAACGAACATGTTCCGCTTGATGAACTCGGCGAGCCTCTCTTTGATGAAGGCCTCTTCCCGCACCACCTCTTGCTCGATCGCGTCGACGACAGCCTGGTACCGCGGCCTCAGAACTTCGTCGATGTCCCGCAGCCGATCGCGCACGACCAATAGCGTCGCCCGGCGCCCTTCGTTGCGCTCGTGCTCGACCTGCCTCCACACCCACCGCATCGCGTCGCTCTCGAACATCGACGCCTGCAGGTACTTCAGCCCCATCGTGGCGAAGCCATCATCAGTCAGCGCAAGCCGGATGATCTTCCGCTGAAACTCGCTATTGAACGGAAACGCGATCACTTCAGCTGGCCCCGCGGCACCTTCTCACACGGGATATACGCGAAGCTCGTTCGCCACCAATTGAGCACGTAGCAAACCCCCGTACGCGGATCCTTGCGGTACACCCACCGTGCCGTATCTTCATTACACGACCGGGTGAGATAGGACACGCCCCACACGAAACCGACGATGCAGACGTAGTACAACAGGTTCGGCAGCAGCTCTTTGAAACGCTTCAACACGGCGCCCTCCTCTTCGATCGCTATTTGGCCTTCTGCTGCTCTTCGCGAAATTGCCGCTTGAGCTCCTCGGCGTATTCATGATCCTCGAGCGGATCGATCTTGACCAAACCAGCGCCCGAGCGCCTGATCACTTCCTTAGCAGCGTCGGCTACCGCGCCCACCGCGTTGATCGCCGCGAATGTCGTGGGATAGACATTCTTGGTTCGGATAATCAGCTCGCCGGCGTGCGGCCCCCCAGCATATCGAGCCTCTCCCTTGAAGCCGCCCGCTGCTTGACTAGCTCCCAGATCCAGCTCGTTACTGGCGAGCACTTGCATTGTTTCTTCCCGCACGACATTCCTCCTTCTCTGGGCACGTCTGACAGTGCCTCGATAGTTGGTTGAACCCACCGCTCAGCTCGGGCTGAGCCCTACAGGCCTTTTCCCGCCCGTCATAACGAAACCGCGACTTGACGATTTCCTTGCCTGGAGACAACTCGAGCGGCGTGTGAGCTTCGCGATCGATCTCGTGCTGCCGCCACCACATCGCCGCCTCTTCCGCGTTGTCGCGGTAGTGCTTCGCGTACTTTGGCCGGGCCAACGCCTCGAACGCAGGCACGTACGCCCAACTGTGTTTCGCGAAACAGCTCGCAATATACGGCCCGGCCGGAAACTCGTTCTCTTCAAGCCAGTCCTGCAGATCTTGAGCGACTGCCCTCACGATCGCCGATGGCAGAATCACCTTTACCCGCGCTTGGACTACACGCACCGATAGGCGATTGTAGGTATAGATCAGCTCGAGACTCATCAGGCCGGCTCGATAACCACACCCGGACCCTTGAACACCAACGCGGGATGTTCAATTTCTTCGCGCACGATGATCATCGCGTACAGATCGAACTCCTCAAGCACTCCCCGCGCGATCTCACGCCCGCGATAACTGACTGCGACCGTCTCACCTCGGTGCATCGCCAACCACTTGTTCGCGCACGCGTTGGCGCTTTTGCCCAGCTCGTGTTTCTGCTCGCGATTAGCCTTCACCGTCGCAGCTCCCGCTTTACCACTCATGCTTCACCTCTGATCTCTGCGAGTCTGCCTTTGACCTCATCTTCAGTCCCGTGAACGACCGTCAAAGGCTCCCGACACTCGGCACAGATCGATTTGCACGCGGTCCGTGGTCCTGGAGACCATCCGCACCGCTTGCAGATCAATTGCCAGAACGCATCGACAAGTCCATGCGGCCTATCGCTAATCAGCATCCTCGCCCCGCGCCAACCGCCGCTCTTCGTCGGACATCTCGAGAAACGTAATCGTGATCCCCGTGCCGTCGCACTGCTTGCACTTGGCACCGTCGACCTGCTTGCTGCCCCCACACTTGTCGCACTTGTCGACCCGGCTCGGCTCGCCCTTGCCCATCCGGACGTTGTAGTAGGCGTAACAGACCTCCTGGAGACGCATGACGGCCTTCATGTCCATCGGCCCCAGAAGATCCTCGAACGGCAGCACGATATAGCCGTTCGGGCACGTCTGCAGCAGCCAGCGTTTCCGCCAGCCTGTCGCTTCCTTCCGGACGGGTGGCTGCGGGACCGACTTCACGATCTCGACCAAACCGATCAGCCAGTCCTGCTGATCATTTCTCAGATCGAGCACATCAGCGATCCGCAGCACGAGATTTTGGTGCTCCTTGGCTGCGAAAAACTTGATCAGCTTCCGCTTGTCGCCGATCGCCCCGGTTCTGTAGATAGGTGACATCGCGTCCTCACTTCTTGGAAATGCACCCGCAGTCGTCGATCCAACCAGCCGCGTGCAGCACTTTGATAGCTGCTTCCGCATCTTGTCGCGTCGGCTTTGTGCACTTCAGCGCACGCTCTATTGCGTCCTGCAGCACGTCATGATCGGCATCTCCGCGCACCCACTTTTGCGCGTATTCGACGGGCACCGTGATCGTTATCGCGTCCATCCGTTACTCCTGAAACGAAGGCCCGTTATCACGCGTCATGTGCCCCGGCACGGGCCAACACCGAAAGCTGCGTTGCATAACAAGGGCAATCAGCAGAGGTTGGAGACTCTTGGGCGTGAACATCGGAATGGTCATCCTGCCGGAAGGTGCATCTGCAAGATGCCGATGGCCGCCCTCAAATCGCTCTGCTGCGCCCAATCGTTGTTGTCAGTCGATATCAGTCATCGAGCCTCCTGGATTACCGGCCGAAGCCGTATATCTACCCTGGCAGATCCAGCTGCCGCGTGTCAAGGGCCTCTTTCGGGACAACGCTGATCTTCATGCCCATATCTTGGTAATGCTGCATCCTCGCGACACTATGCTCGATCAGGCTCGCGTTGTGCCGATCCGCGAAGTCAATAATTTTTGCATTGACCTTGCCTGGATGACCCGTCATCACGCGAAACACGTCCTGCACGTGCGTCACCTTAGCCTGGTTGCCCTTGGCGTAGACCAGGCCGTCGGCGCTCGGACAATCCAGACCTTCGCCGACTACCGGTGACCCGATCAAACACCGCAGCTTTCCCGAATCGAGCTTGGCCACCGCCCGGCGCACTTCGTCGCCGTCTTCGCCTTTGACAAACTGGCTGCCCGCGATCATCTGCGAAAGTCGCTCGCCGTGCTCGAGCCGATAGACCAACACCAGTACCTTACGCCCCTCGTTGAGCAGATTGGACGCAGCCAGCGCGACCAGCTCGTTGCGGACTTCACTCTGCACCACGCCCTTGGGATAAGCCCGCTGGTACTTGACCGTCCGCAGTCCATCGTAGTCGACCGGCCAAAACTCCACCTCTGCCGGCACCAACACACCACGCTCAGTCATCTCCTGGATACTGTGGCTGGCGACCGTCCGGCCCAAGCATGCCTCCAACGCTATCTGCTCTCCGCCTTTGCTCCGGTAGTTGGTCCCAGTGAATCCCCAACGCCAGTACGCGTTGACCGCCTTGTCGGACAGCTTGTGGTAGGTCTTGGCCGCCTGATGATGACGCTCGTCGACAATCAGCGCCTCGGTCTTCTCCCAGAACGCATCTGGCATCCCCACGGCGCTATCGGCCGTCGCTACAACCACTCGAGCTCGATCGAGCGCCCGATTTGCTTTGGCGCTCTTTGGAGCCCCACCAACCAGCAAAAAGAAGTCTCCGTGGAGATCTGGCAGCATCCCGGCCCAATCGCAAAACAGCTCGAGCAGCTTTTCATAGGTCTGCTCTGCAATCGGCCTGGTCGGAGCTGTCACGACCGCCCGTGACGAGCTGATCCGACGCAGCAGCTCGGCGATCATCACCGTCTTGCCCGTCCTGGGAGGCGAGTCGATAACACCCCTGGTCCAACGCTCGGCCGCGTCACAGTCCGCAATCTGGTAATCCCGCAGCTCGAAATCATCGCGGAACCGCCACAGCGGAACATTCTCAGGAGGCCTTCGGCGATGATCGTTAACCTCGTAGCCCACCGACCACTTGTGCATCAGCCGCGACAACCGCGGCAGCAGCCCGCTCGGAAACGATCCGTTCTTCTGCAGCAGCCGGCGATAGCCGTCCCACCAATGCGTCTTGACGGAGCCGTCAGCCTGCATGTGGCGCCGCCAGCCCGGCTCTCCCGTCATAAATGACAGCTCGTGACGCAGCAGCTTGAAGATCTCCGGACGCACGTTCTCGAGGCGGCTGCGCGCGTTGTTGATATGTATCTGAGCCTTCCGGCCCATCAGGCTTTACCTCGGATCTTCAGCTGCCAGGCATCGTGTCGAACAATGCACCTTTGGCGATAGTCTGGCGGGAACGGGCCATAGAGCCATAACCCGCACCACGACAGCCACTCACGCCCATGCTCGATCACCCACTGCGCTCGAAGGATTTTGTACTCTCCTCCAGCACAGTACGGCCCGGCGTCTCCGCCTCCAGCGCACCAACAACGATCACAGCCCTCCGCATCGCCCTCGCCCGCACAAGGTACCGGCCAGCCGCGCTCTCGATACGTCTCAGCCCATTTAGCGATCTGTTCTTCTGTCGTGCTCAATAGTCCTCATCCCCCGGCTGAGCAATTCCGCTTGGCGCTCCCTGCTCACCGGCCGCTGGATCGATCTGCTCGTTCGGATCAATCTGAGCCATCGGAGTCGAACCAATCTGCTGCCACTCGGGCTGCTGTCGGATTTCCGCGATCTGCTCCATCGTCGGACCCGCGGACATATCCCAGCCTCTGCGCTCGGCGTACTGATCGACGAACGCCTTTCTGGCCGCCATCACCTGAACCGCCTCATCTGCTCCCGGACCGATCACGCACAACGGCGTCCCTTCCACGTTCAATCGGACCGCGTGTGGTGCAGCCTTCGGCTTTTCAACCTGACAGTCCGCGCACACGATCAACTGCATGCAGCGTTCCTTGAGCCAGCCGCGCGGATAATCCAGGCCCTGCGCGATCTCGCTTTCGAGCTGCTCGGCGTGCTCCAGGCTGACGAACCAACCTTCGACGTTGTTCGGATCGGCCGTGGTCGAAATCACCTTTCCGCAAAGATCGCAGTTATCGCGCATCAGCTCTCTCCATCCTCTGTCGGATCTGCCACCACTCGCAGACCTTGCTTTGGAGCTTCCGGTACCGGCGTATCCTGGACCTGCGGTCCATCCGGATTCCGCTGGTAGCCGACCAGGCCGTCCAGCTTCCCCAAAAGCGCCTGCAGGTCTGGCGGCGGCTCCGGCTGCTTACCGTGTACCATCTGGGAAGCCAGGCTGAACGCGGTCCACGCACTGAGCCGCTGCCCTGGAGACAGATTGGGATGCTCTACCGCCAAACTCCGCGCGAGTATCATCCACGCCTTCCACATCTCTCCCGGCTCGATGTCGCCGCCCGTGCGGCCATCCAGTCCGCTGGTGCACTGGGAATAGGATCCGTCCTCCAGATAGAGCTGGCTAATCACGATCAACGCGTCACTGGCCCCGTGCATCGCTGGAACGTCCTGAGCCTCGATCCCGTTCGGGTGGTGCTTGAGCTGGTAGGTGACCAGGTACTTGTGAGCGTCCTTCGGTGTCTCCACGTTGAGTCTCCTTTTTTGGTTGTTCTCTATCGAACAAGTGCCCGCATCTGGACCAGGCGAAGCCTGGTCAACAGATGCAGCCGCTTCCTTCTCTACTATGCTCTGACCAGCCGATCTGTAGCAGGCAGATTTGCGGAATCGATCGGTATTTCATTTGCGGAATCCCCGGAGCTTCGCTCCGTATAAACAAGGTAACTGTAAGTATGTGTTTTCACATACTCCTACCTCCTAGAGCCACCGCCGTGGGTGGCTTCATACCCACCGCCGTGGGTGGCTATGGTTTCCACAGCGACCCGGCGCCCGTTCGGACCTTCCGCAGCTCCTTTAATTTCCGAAGATCCCAAAAACCCAAGATCGGATTGGGGGCCAAATTCGGCGCCGAATCACCGGCTAGGTTGACGATCAGCCCGGCTTCGCCCAGCGCATTGACGACTTGCGGAATCTTCTTTGGAGAGATCGCGGTCTTTCGGGCCAGCTTTGCGGAATTGAGTGCCCCCCTTCCCGCTTGCGGACGCATGTGCCACGAGATCGCCGCCAGCATCACCCGATGCTCCCTGACGGTCAGCCCGACACCCCCCGTTTTGAAGTTGTACGGGTCATCACTTGGCTGTTGATTGCCCAGCCTCGCCAGAATGTCGATCAAGTGGAGGCCGTCAAACTGCCGCTTCCACTCCTGGAAAGCCATGTGCGGATAGGATTGGCGCCGCCCCCATTTCCGCCGACGTTCCGCCTTTTCCGCAGCTCGGCGCTGATTCCGCTCGACTGTAAGATCAATGACTTTCTGAACTTCGGCAGAGTATTGGATGACGGGGGTTGACTTTGGAGAGCGAGAACTGTCAGATTGGCTCATCAGGTTGCTTCCTTTCCGCCGATGGGAACGCCTTCCTCACCCCAGCATCGATTCAGCCCGGTGCTGGGGCTTTTTCTTATCGCCTGGCTGCCAATAGGAGTCAAGGATGCGCTTCTATCTGACCGTTCTGCTGTTGCTTTGTGCCTTCGGGCTGTCAGCATGTCCGACAGACGATCCCGAAGGACCCGCAGATGCTGCCGCCGAAACCACAGCCGTTGAAGCAGGACCCGAAGCGTCTGCCGACACCAGTGCGGACACCGCTACTGGGGATTCCGCAAGTGCGGACAGTAGTCCCGATTCCGCAACCGATGATGATTCCGCAATCGACTCCGGAGACGGAGGATAGAAAGGACCCGCGTGCCCAGGGCGGGTAGCTGATCGCGGCTCGGAGACTGGCCGGCTTGATAGGCGTTCAGCTCGCTGTTTCGGCCGGCCGGCTCCGGGCACTGGGTACCGCAGCACACTCCTCGAACTTCGCCGCCGCCTGATAGTGCAGCAAGCTCGCGTGAAGGTTCAACGCGTGGCCCACGATATCCCCCCGCTGCAACGCCATCATCGCCGCGCTCATTGACAATCCGCCCTCGTATCGAGCCTGAACGGCCTTTGCTTTCGCGAGCAAGCTCCGCCAATTCACCGTCTCTGTCATCTGCTGTTCGATCTGCATTCAGCCATCTTGACCGGCAAAGCTGGACAGTCAAGGTCCACGCCTAGTACCTTTCTGCTCGCATTCCAACACACGGAGGATTCTAATGAGCGGACGAAGCGCAACCCCGACCGATGTCGATCTGGACCCGAGCGATCTCGCTCACCAGACTCACGCCGTCGCGAAGTACTTCAACCAGATCAAAACCCACGAGGCCAACAAGATCCTAGCTGGGGGGCTTCTCAAAGACCCGACCACGGGCAGCAGCCAGCTCACCGGTACGGGTAACACCACGTGGAATGTGGACATCGAAGCGCTCGCCGCCATCGTCAATGGGGTCGCGTTCGAATCCGCAGCTCAAGCCGATGTGGCGATCCACAGCGGATCATTCCTCACAGGCCTTGCGGACGGCAACAGCTGCAAAGCTGCCATCGTGCTGAAAAACGTCGCCGGCACTGTGTCCCAGGTCATCGTAAAAGGCACCCCCGCGCTCACCGGCAGCGAAGTCGCCCCGACCGATACCGAGATCCAGACGGCCGTCGGCGCCGGCAACGAATGGATCAAAATCGGCGAGTGCACGCTGGACCGCACCGGCGATACCACGGTCGACGAAGCTCAGGACAACGGCAAGCGGCCGATCCTTGGCGTGACTGTCGATACGGACTTCGCCACCTTCACTGGATAAGCCCGCTGGGAGTCGAACCCAGAACCACCGGGTTTAAGCCGGCCGGCGTTTCCTGTTAGCCTACGGGCTCTAGCTGGGGAGGGATTCGAACCCTCATCTCACGGCGTTTGAAGCCGTAGCCATCTTCCAGTTGGGCTACCCAGCCTTTGGGAGCGGAAGGATTCGAACCTCCACGGATCTGAGCCGTCCACCGATTTACAGTCGGGACGCTTAGCCATTCGCGCACACTCCCTTTACTGCGGGAGGGACTCGAACCCTCAGTACACAGGGCCTAAACCTGTTGGCTTTGCCAATTAGCCTACCGCAGCAAATTGTACATGGATTCTGGCCGCCCCGACCGGGCAGCTAGCGCAGGAGATACAAGAGTCGTCGAATTCGCGATCTCATGCCCACCACCATGATCGGATTGACCTCGGATGTCAATAGCGGAGCACGCCACTCCAGCGGCCATCTGGGGCATGGTTTGTGGCCTACCTTGGGATTGCCTCGGTAGCCGCACCCGCAGCGTGCTCCTACTCTCTATACGCGGAACCGTGACACCCAAACCGCAGCGGCCCTGTCACGCGCGCCGAACACCCCAAAATCACGGGCGTTCGAGTGTAGCCGCAGCGGCACACCCAAAGACGTGACAACCAGCCGCAGATAGACCGCGTATAGGCGCGTATAGCTTGCTGCGTACCGCCATTCTATCCACAGCTGGGGACAGCCTGGGGACCGTTACTGCGTCGGCTGTGATGTCGCAGGTTTGCTGGCCGGCTGGCTTGTGGGTAACGGCTTTGCACAGCGCGTTCGAGCTATCTTGGCGAAGTCCTTCAGCCGCGCCAACCGCGTATAGAGCGCCCCGGAATTGGCCCGATCAAAGCACACCCGGTCTTCCGGGCAGCCTTCCACCGTTTCCTTGAACGCGGGTAGCTTCAGCCGCGGCAGCTCGCACGGCTTTTCGATCTTGACCACCTCCGCGGCCAGCTGTGGTGGGCACTTCGGAAAGCAGCTCCGCTTTGACAGCCAGCAGCAGCCAGATAGCAGTGCTACTAGTACAAAAATACTAGCTTTCATATCTCTTCCTCCTCCCCCTCCGTAGCAAGCAGCTCGCGAATGGTCTTGATCGAGGCGTGTTTGGCGAGCAGCTCTCGAACTTCCGCGAGCCGCGTCCGATGGAGCTCGACCGCTTTGTTCAACCGGCCGGCGTAATCTTCCATCTCCGCAGCGTGTACCGCATTGTGATTCGCCGTTTCAACTGCCTGATCTCTCAGCCTTTCAGCCGCGTCAACAGCCCGCTCGGCCGCGTGGCGCTTACTGCGCTCTCTCAGACCCCAAATCAACAGACCGAGCCCGAGCAGAAGCCCGGCACCCGCGGATATCGCAATGCCCATGAAATACCTCTACTTGTCGAGAAGTTGTTTAACGTTCTTCGCGGACGGCTTGAGCCGCGGCAGCTTGGTCCGCGACACCTTGGCCGCTGCTGCCTTCTGCTGAGCCCGCAGAGCCTTGACCAGCGCTTCAACAGCCTCCGGACCGCCGTTACTACCCCGGCTCGCTCGAGCGCTCCTACGGCCGCCAGCTTGCCCCAGAAGGAACCCGCTGGTGAAGGCCTGCAGCGAGGCCACTTCCGCCCGGCAAGCGGCTTCCGCAGCCTTGGCCCGGTCCCGATTGGCTCGAGCCCACCGCTGCAGCCGCGCGACCTGCTGCGTCAGCTCACGATAGCTCGCCTCAACCTGGATCTGCGCCCGCTGGCCTTCGGCTTCCGGCTTGGTGGCCCCGTAGGCTGCAGCAGCCGCCGTAGCAGCCGCCGCAACCAGCTTGGTAACCTTGGCGCCCCAGTGTTTCCAGCGGCCGTTTTTAGGAGGAGCTGGAGGCCTCTCAGACGGCTGCGGAACCTCGACGGGTGTCACATCCTCAGAGCCCATCAGCCGCCGCCGCTGTGCGGCTTACCGAGGATCCCATGCTCGTACAATTCCTGTAACGCTGGCGTTGCGTACGAGCTGGTGAACACCGTGATCGCCGTGTCGATACTCACCCCTCCCTGGAAAGCCGCCAGTAGCGCGCCCGCCAGAGATAGCACAGGTGCAATGACGTAGCGCCACCTTCCGAGCTTCGGCCACCACGATCCGATCTTCGTCCCGGCGAACTTGAGCAGGAACATCACCAGCATCACGATCAACGCAGAGAAATACCACCACCGGCCTTCTTTGGCTGCGGCAATCGCGGCTTTGGCCTGCTCAGCCGCCCCCTTGAGATCCTTCGGCGGTAACGGGGGGTCTCCAGCTGGCTTCGCGTCCGTTGCCGCCCCCGAGTCCTTCACTGAGATCGATTGGTCTACTGGATTCGGGCTCGCGTCGTTCTGTGCGAGGGTCGGCCCCATCGCCAGCGCTGTCAGGATCAGCAGCACCACTGTGGTCGTCAAGATTGCTCGCATCGGTCTTCTCCTTTCCAGGCTGTGGCCTGGTCATTGCCGGCTTTTCTTGAGCGTTCGGATGGAATATACGCCTTTTTCCGGTCTCACGGATCAGGAGAATTCCGAGCCGCAGTGCATCTTCCGGGCTCAACGCCCCCGCGACAGTCCCCAAATCTGTCTCCAACGCGATGATGAAGTCGCGAGAAGGCCCGTCAATCAGGACCCCGAAATTTCCGACATCCCCCACTTTGGTCATATTTTTGCTGTCCATCGAACTCTCCTACGGAAGAACGTTGATCCCCATGCCCGATGCTTTGTCGCCCCACATTTCCCACCAATCGATATTCATCGTGCTGATACCACTGCTCGATTGAACGACCGCAAGGCATTGTAACGAATTCGCATTGCCTGTCAGCGACGCTACCGTAATTGTTCCTTTGGCTTCATACGTCGGAGCGTCTTCGATATGAATTGCCCAGCCGATCGTGGTCGCATCGACCACCCACAGATAGAATAGGAACCAATTCGTTGGAGGCCCCGTATCATCCACTCCGAAGCTAGTATTGACTGGCAAAGCTGCATCGGTACCAGCGATCCTCCAATCGTTATCGCCGTACGTCGCCGGATCTACGTCAAAGTACAAACCCCACGCTGCGGAAGTCAGACCAATGCGGAATATTGTGGCTCCAATCGTGCCCCAATCGACCTTCGCTCGAGCGGCAAAACGCCAACGTCCTTTGGCTGGATCTACGAAAAACCCTGGATAGGGCCCGACAAGATCCGCCGTATCCCCTCCATTGCAAGTTAGCCGAACGCACCCATTTTCAGCCTGCTGCGCTGTTGATAGCGCGATGAATACATCCCCTGTGTTGGTCCGTGTCGCTGTGTAGCCATAAGGCTCTGTTGTATGGTCAGCCCACGCCGATCCATATTGCGTGAAATCATCAAAGAATCGTGGAGGCCGTGCCAACCGGCCGCTGGTTTCCCAAGCGTAACAGCGCCGGCCCCAGCCATCGACCACCGTGAACAGGTTCTGTTCGATCGATACCGGATAGGTCAGACCGCTTGCGTCTACCACGAGGTTTCGAGCGTTCGTCGGAGCTGCGGAATGCTGAGCGTTGCCCGCGACGTGCAGAGCCGTCGCGTGCCGCTTCAATGGATCCTTCCAGTGATTCGCTCCGTCGATCATGTCCGAAAATTGGCGCCGCACGAACTGCACGAATCGGTGCATGTCCGTGATCGGAGCCAGCGTCCGATCATTGCTTCGATCGTTCGCGCCGTCCCCCCACTCTTGAGCGTAGGCATCAGTCGCGTGCGCCGATCCCTCGAAGAAGAAATGGCGGAATTCGGTGACCGCCGTGATGAGGTTGGAGACCACGGTTATCTCGTAGATCTTCACCCACTCGCCGTTACCTGGCGGAGACGCATCCGCATCCTGCGAGATCACCTCCCAGGTGGCCACATCCCTCGTCGAGATGTTGTCGACGTACTCCGCAGCTGGAGAGCCGCTCGGATTCCAGAACACGCGGTTTTGGACTTCCGCGGGATTGTAGACCGCGCGGACATAGACCGCGTAGGTGTCATCCGGCTCCGAGCTGTAATCGAGGATCTGACTCGCTGGATCCTGCTCGCCGTTGAGAACCCCGAACTTCAGATCGCTGCCGTCGAGATACGGAAAGATCCCTGTCCCCGCGTTGAGCGTGGCCGTCGCATTGCCCACCGGACTCGATGCGAAATCGAACCCTCCGAAGATACGAGCCGAAGCGGCTGCCTGCCCCGTGGTACGCCCCGTCGGTAGCCACAGGACCTCGCCACGTCGAATGTTCTCGTCCAGAACGAGCTTACCTCCCAGAGCATCCTCCGCGTCTGGCAAACCAAGGCGCTCGTTCGGGTAAATCTTGAGTCGGTCCATCTGAAGCTCCTTAGAACACGCGTGCGTATTCAGGGATCACGCCCGCTGCGGTGATATCGTCCAGAATCTGCCTGGTGGCGCGATCCACGTCAAATATGTAGGCCGGATAATAGATGTTCGGCTCCGAACCGCCCGAACCATCGTTGACCACGAATTCATTGCGGAGGATCTGTGCGGACAGCACCGATGTGTACCAGATCTCCACGTCCTCGGTTGCGGACGGCAAGCTGTCGCCCAACGTCAACACCTTAGCCGCAAAGCTACCCTTGTCGATAATCTCGTAATCGGTGTTGCCCACCGTCGCCGCAAACAGCGTCTCTTTGAACTTCCAGCTCAACCCGGTCTCTGAGGTAAAGCCCCCAGCTCCGAGCGCTGATGCGTCTACCCGGACCCGCCGATCGTCGAGCACCTCGATGATCGGAAAATCCCCATCGTTGCCCGAGCCCGAGTTGCTGATGACGATCGTCTTACCGTCGCCCGAGCCGCCAGAAAGCGGATTGTAGCCGCCGATACTGTTGTCCAGCACAGTCGGCCCGTCCTCTTTGCGGAAGATCCCAGCATCGCCTTCCGGAATCTCGATGATCGCCCCCTCGCCCGAGCCCGGACGGTCTGCGGAAGTCACGTCCGCATTGGCCCCGGATACTGTAGCGCCTTGGGTGGCGATATCGTCGCCGGCGCCTGTTCCGTTCGGTCCGCGCTGGACACCAGTGAGCGCCACCGTGGTTGTGCTGATGTACGTGCCGATCTTCCAGATCCCGCTGTTGCGGTGAACGAACGTGTCCGCAACCCGCTCGTAACCGCTGACTCGGATCAGCTTGCCTGCATCGCCGGCGACAAACGGAGCTGTCGAATCGACCAGGTTTGCGGAACCGCCTCCCGTCAACGCGGCATTGGACAGCCGATTGAAGTGATTCCGCTGATTCCGCACGTACGTCCGCAGCTCATCCCACTGCACGGTCCAGTTTTGGTTTCCGGAGCCCAGATCTTCGTAGCCAAACGCACATTCGTTGGCTGTTGCGGAACTGAACGGATACAGATTGACCGCGCCGAACAGATCGTGGCCGTCGAGCTTCGCTCGAGCGAAATCGCCCTTTTCCGCAACGCACACGGCCAGCTCGAGATAATGCCACTCCCCAAGCGGAAGGCTGATCGTTTCCGCAGCCGGAGCCCCAGCCGGAATAGATCCGGTACTGTTGGTCAACGCGATGTCCGTATCGCTCCAACGCAGATAGACCTCTTTGTCGATCCCGTTGTGCTTGATCGCCAGCATCCACGGCCGCCCGTTGATCACCGACTGTGCTGTTCTGCGGAACCAGCTTCCGATGCGGACAACCGAGCCTTCCGGAACATCCATCGCGTTGATCACCCGGCTGTAATGGCCGCCAGCGGCCGACGGCGGAGTGTCCGGCGTGTGCTGCAGCACGTTGTGCGAGCCCGAGATATTGACGACCGCGAACGTGTTGCCCTCGGCTCCAGCGGATTCCGCATTGAACGTCCAAGCCGGCGTGTCCGCACTGGGCAGCACGTCCATATCCAGCGTGTCGTCTTTGTCCGCAAGCAGCACATCGACGACCGTGATAATGTCGTGCGTCACCGTCACCGAGGTTGCGGAACTGGAAGTTTGCTGCTCCCGCCCGCCGCGGCCAGGTGGATCAATGACGGCCGGAGCCGTCGTGTTTCCGCTCGGCGAAAAGAAGGTCTTACCTTCGTACACCTCCGAGTCGCCGGCCATCTCAGGCAGGATGATAAAGACGTTGTTCGGGAAGTTGACCAGATCTTCGTACAGCTCCCAACCGCCCCCTGGAAACAGGCACTCGAGCACCAGCTCTATCCCGTAGTTGGTCGCCTTGGGCAGATAGGCCATGTTTTTGATCAGGCATCGGAAGTGCTCATCGTCCAGGCCCCGCGGCCGGATGACCGCCAGGTTACGGCCGACGCGATCGAGCTCCTCTTCTGTCGCATAGTCCACGAGCATCGCCCGGCGCAGCCTGTCCAACGCGCTGTAGCTGCCGCTTGCGTCGATGACCTCCGTCAACAGCCGATGGTAGGACTTTGACAGCGGCGCAGCTCGCGGACTGCGGTCCGTCATATAGCCATCGCCCTCGTAGGACTTGATCACGATCCGTGCGGAAGTCTCATCCGCAGACAGGCCTCCCGGACTCACAGTCACGTTTTTAGAGTCGACGAACGCCGTGATCAGCTGCGGACCCTCGTTGCCGTTGGCCGTGTCCTTCGGCAGCACCCAGGCCGCTTTCCCAACATCGGCCGACGTAAACCGATCATCAACCGTGGTCAACGTCGTGGTGGCCCCACTGTCGATCACTCCGTCCATGATCAGCCGGTGACCGCCCAGCCCGCGGATCTCTTGAGCGCCCGGCGAGTTGTCCAGCTCGGCATACGGACAAGCGTCCGGCTCGTCGCCGATCCACAACTGCATCAGCCGATCGTTATCGGGAAACTCCCACGTGGTCTCCACGCGGATCGTGGTAAACCTCCAGCGGACCGGATCCTGATCGGTAAATGATGGAGCCGAAGCATCGATTTTGGTCAGCACCACGTTCTTGGAGTCGGTGACCGTATCGATGATATAGCTGCCCTCGTTGCCGCTGGCGACGCCTGAGATAGGCTCGATGATGTCGATGCCCCTTCCAGCATCACCCGCAACGAAAACGTCTACAGGGCTTGTCAGGACAGTCGGAGCGGACGCCAAGACTGAGCCGTTATCCCGGCCGAACTCAGTCGCTTCTCGGAGCCGCGTGATCAGCTGCCCACCGATATCGTTGTCTTCCTCCGCGATGGCATCGACGACCGCCTTGTGCACGTTATCGGACATCTCTCATTCTCCTACGTCGTTCTGTCCACCGTCGAGCAACGTCGCTTCGTCGGCAATGTCCAACGCGATCGTCCTCTGGCAGCCCGGACATTCTACCAGAATCGCTGTGTGCCCCATCTCAGTTAGATAGCCCTCATTCTCATCAGGCAGCGCATCGAACGTTTCCGGACACTGAGGATGGTGACATTTGTAGGGCTTGTTCTTCTTGCCTGGCTTCTCGTTGGCCGGCTTTTCTTTTTTATCTAACGAAGGCGGCATCAGTCTTTGATCGCTCCCGATGTCCAGCCAGTAACAAACACCTTCTGTGCACTCAAATCAGCCGTTCCTCCACTTCGCGCAGACTCATACTCAACGGTCTGAACTGTCGCTAATGGAATCGAACAGCTGATCTCGGTTGTATATCCAGCTTGCCCCGGCTGTCTGATTTCGACAAACGGGTTGGATTCGCCGTCGACGTACAGTCGCTGATAGACAACTTCTCCAAGACCGGAAGACCCCCTTTGGATCTCCAAGGCCATCTGAGCCTCTTCAGCCGTCGCTGGTACCAGATCCGAAATCGAAAGGTCGGCCTGCGCCTGAAACGTCGTCCCGTAACCACTTGATGCAGACGGCGCCTTACGCTCTTCGTGACGGAAATTAGGCCCGTTTTGGAAGACGTGCAGCAGGTTCCCACTCCCATCAATGTACGTCTCGTAGATCGGGATGAAATCCGTGTGACCGGCAGGTCCGACCGACGGCGGATTGTCCGAAAACTTGATCGTCCAATTCCCGCTTCCGTCGTCTACCAGGTAACCATACAGCCACTTGCTGTTGCCTTGACTGCCGGCCTCGTCATAGCCGAGGTTTCCGACTCCGTTTGCGATAGCCCACGTTGCCGGCAAACTCATCGTCCGCTGCGTGCCACTCTGAGGCGCCGTAGCTCGCAGCGTCGACGGCTGCCCGGATTTAGCGTCAAAGACAACAGAAGCCGCTCCAGCCTGCCACGTCCCATTTGGCAGCCGCGAATCTGGAATAAACTTAGCCTGAGCCTGGCTGTAGTTTCCCCGAAGGTGCTTGTCCCGGAACCCCGTCACCCTAAGACAAAGCTGTGAATAGATCGGGTTACCGCCGCCTCGATTTTTGCAGTAGTACTCAATTCCACCCGTGGCTGGAATCAGCCGTGAGTTGTGCACGCTCTCCAGTGACTGATGGAACAGAAGCGCCCTGCCAGCCTCAGACGCATTATCGCCCGGCGTCGCCCCCCATGAATGGCCTGTAGCTTCAACGGCGAGCCAGGCGTATTTGCCGCTGGCTCCCAGGCAGAACCCATCAACCAGCAACGCATCGTAGCCACCGCTTGGAGCACAGTGACTAATGGTCAAAGCCGTCCAGCTGTCGAGGGTCGGGCTCGCGGTATTGAGAACTTCCGTCGGAGACTGCGTGGCCCCGTCGTTGGTCGTGATGTGCATGTCTCCGACGTAATGGAACTTGCGGATATCGTCGGAGGCATCGTTGTACACCCAACCCAGGAACTTGAAAGCGCTGTACCCAGTCGGGCACGTAGTTGGCGAAACGTCTTCGGCGACGACACCAAACTGATTGCCGTTGTCCACGGCAAAAATCGGATACCACTTGCTGGCTGTCCGCGTGCCGATGAGGCCACCAAGCCCGCTGGATGTGAAATCCACCTGCAACGTCCCAAGATCGAAGTAGTAGCGCTTGCCGTCGCTCAGCTCCAGCCACAACCGATCGCTGGCTCCTGGATTCTTGACCACATCAACAGTGTCGGCGTCGTTGTACTGCAGGAACGGGACGTTTTCCGGAACGACGTAGCCCCCTTGATACTGTGCCACGTCCATCCGGAAACCTTCGAGCAGCGATCCCTTAGCCGTCGCATTATCTCCGGCAGCCACACGAATTGTGTGCGACGAAGCTGTCGCTGTGAACCAGCGCGTTGCCGAAAAGACATTCCAAAAATTGATGCTGTGTTCCCCGGCCCCAACAAGGCCTTCGTAGGTCGGATCTTGGATTTTGTCGATAACCGTCCCATCCACCGAGAATCCAACGGCCGCTGTGTGGGCATCGGTCCCGGTCTTCAGCACACCCGAAAACGTCAACATGATCTGCTCACCGGGCACGCAGCTGATCGTCTTCTCCAGGCCGGTAACCGCGGCAAGCGATGTCAGCGTTCCTGTGATAGTCACGTCTGACGCGAGCTGCGCTGTTTCGACCGCCATTCCTTCGGCCGTTCCCTCAGATCGCAGGTGCAAGATGTCGTTTTGTAGCGAAGCTCGCAGCGGCCGATGGACATCGATCGCACCGTATGCGTTACCCTGGGGCACTCCGTCTTCGCGGACTTCTACCACGCCCCCCCGAAATTGCTTTATGTACGCTTCCGAACCAGATCGCACCGTTCCTGTTGGTCCAGATCCGTCGACATCCGCGCCAAACTCGAACAGATAAGACCCCACTGTCATTGTCAAAACGGTAGAAGCCGTCAAGCTCAGAGCATACCCTGTCGAACCAACGCTCTCTTTCGTGAAAAATACCCAGCTGCCTCCATCAATGCGATAACGGAGGTTCAGTGTGTTCGGCGCAGTCTGCAAATCGCCGATCATTCGAACCGTCAGCTCGATCTTTTCGTTTCCTACGTGGACAGTCTGAGTAAGATCAGAAAGGACGGTCGTTGCATCAATGCCCGATACATCCGAGGCCATCGATTTTTGACTGAGCAGCAGGCCTTGGGCACCGCTGCCCGTGATCGGTTCGACGATAACCACGCAATGCGGAACCTCGACAGAAGACGTGCCCGAAACATAAGCATTACTGCCATCGACTTCTTTGGCGTACACGATCGCAGTATGATTTCCCGCCTCTAAAGTCAGCTCACCGTCAAAAATAACATACTGGCTCGTACCGGCATCAGCACGGCAGATCCAATCCTCACCAGGCCCATCCGCACTATCCCCAAGTGTTAACGAAGCTGTTGCATCGAATACCACCTTAACCTGCACTGAAGCCCCGCCACTACTATTGTAGATCGGGACCTTGACTTTAACTTTGTGCCTCCCAGCCTGCAGATTATTGAAAGCCCACGATCCCGATGACGGTGCGGCTTGCTGGTAAGCGGATGACAGATTTAGGTCGGCCGTTCGTTGTTCCGACTGCTGATCAAGATCTCCAGGAGCTGTGACGGCCGCTGGCAGTGCCGCTGGCCGAAAGACGGCCCACACGTGCCACGGCGAGCCGCTGTTGGTATTGATGTTGCCGCCGCCCGATTCCCGATACCACTGCAGCTCGGATTTGTGCGTCCCTGCTGCCAGCGTGATCGTTCCCAGCTTGATCGTACCGCCCGGCCGCCCAGCCGTCGCTAAAAGCAGCTTGTTCGAAGCGTCCGTTGAACGCATCAACTGCTCAGGATGGCCGTTGTATCCGCTCTCATCAACGATCAAACCGATGTAGCCAGCCACCCACGAGCTGGCTGGATAAGCATTCGGCCGGACAAAGATGTCGTACGCCCCCTCTGTCTCGACTTCGAACGTATCGGTCAGCACTCCCGATTCGATATCTACCCACGTCGCAGATCCGTGTGACTGCGTTGTGGTCGCCAGCTTGACGATCATGTCGATGGTTTCGGCCGCCGTCCCGCCCAGAGCCAACGTTCCACCGCCGCCTCCGCTACCTGGCAGATTCTGAGCCTCGACCTTCCGCTTGGCTCCATCGCTCGCCCGCTCCATCAGGAACAGATCAGTGTCCGCTGGAGAAGCTTCGGCCGTCAGACCGGACAGCTCGCTTGCCTGGTCAGTGTGGACGGCCGTCGGATCATCGTGGTCCAGGTCGAGAATGTCGACCTCGTTGTGGGTATGGCTGGTGGCCGCATGCCCGCTGTGTGGCGCCGCAGCTCCGCGGTGAGTCGTGTTGGCGTCCACGTCCGCGTTGTTGGATACCTCGGTATCAAAGTCCGTCACCTGCGAAGCCGTGTGAGTGTGGCTGGTGGCCGCATGCCCGCTGTGTGGCGCCGCAGCTCCGCGGTGAGTCGTGTTGGCGTCCACGTCCGCGTTGTTGGATACCTCGGTATCAAAGTCCGTCACATCGGATGCTGTGTGGCTGTGAGACTTCGGAGGCTGCGGATCGGCCAGCTCGCCACTGAGCCCCGCAACGCTGATCTCGTCTCCGCCGCCGTTCTGGTGTCGAGATGCGTGGCTACCGAGCGTTCCTGTGGGAAGCACCGTCGAGTTTTCGATCTTGGTGTCCAGGTAAGCGATCTTGTCCCGCAGCGTGTTCGCGTGAGAAACCAACGCCCGATCACCGTCAAGCGCTCCCGGCACAGTATCGTCAGTCAGTGTCGGCTGCTCGACGCCCGGCGTGTCGTCAGCAGTCGGTCGTTTCGTGGACCATGGGGTATTTTTAGGGGCCATCCTCTCAGCCTCCGTATGTGTCTGTACCGTACGTAATCGTGCCGTACGTGTGTTCCGCTTCCGCGGCTTCCTCGCCTTCCGAAAGCCCCTCCAGGTCCAACCTCCGCGCTCCTATGCCCACCCACGGCGGATAGGACTTCCGCGCGACGTGCCCTTTTGAAGGCCAATTACGCTCGAGCACGACCAGCACCGCAACAACTTCTATCGAACCGCCGCCCTCTTCGCGCCAGCTGACGTACCTCGGTGAGCCTGCACCAACTGGCGGAGTTACGATCGTCAGCGTTGTCACGTTGTCCGCTTCAGGCAGATATCCGTAACCCTGCCCACCGTAACACTGCGGATCTGTCGCGTTGCCGTTCGGTCCCAAAAACACCTCCAGCGGTGTATCCAACGGATAGGTCACGGACGGATTCACGATCGTCAGCAGCTCGCCTCCGACTTCCTCGATGATGCCCGCGTCGACTGCCGCCATCAGCGTTGCTCCTCAATCTCAAGCCGCCTCCGTCCAACACCAGCCCACGGCGGATAACAAACCCGTGTGCTCAACTGTTTGTGCGCCCAATTCCGCTCGATAACCGTCAGCTCTCCGACTGGGGACGGATCGCCACCACCGGCTTGACGCCAGCTCAGAATTTGGCTCCCGAGCGAGCTCGGCGGAGTGATCACCCGCAGCGTGGCCCCATCGAGCGATATCGGCTGGTAGCCCCGACCGGAACCGCCGTAGCATGGACTATCGGTATCCGCGGCATCCTGACCCATGAAAACTTCGAGCGGAGCCCCAATCGGAAACGTCCCCTCAATTTCGACTTCGTAGCCGCCGTCTTCCGCAACGACACCCAGGTCACTGTAGCCGCTGGCAAACAAGATCCCGCCAGCCCACCGATAGACGTACTGCTGGAAATAGGCGAGCGCTGTCCACGTCTCGCCAGCGTCAAGCGACTCGGTGAACACAGCATCTAAGTTGCTGAAGATGTTGTTGGCCACCGCAAACGCGTGTTGACCATCGCGGTCCAAAGCGATCCGTTGAAGCCGCCACGCGGACTGCGCCCACTTGGACACCAACCCGCCGCCTTGCGTCCACTTATAGATGCGATTCGCCCCGTCACGGAATCCAGCGATCAGCGCGTAGTCGTCGGTCCCCACAGTCGAATAGGCGACTTCACTGCCGCTTGGATTGTGGCTGTGGATGATCGGCCAGTTGCTTACAGGTGGCGGCTCCCATCGTCGAACAACTGCGTCTCCTCCAGAAAAGTTGCCGCCCTGCATCCAGCCGTGATCCTCTGACACGATGAACGGCAGATTCGCATTCGAGTAGGGGGTCATCGAGTAATCGGTCCATGAGACCCCATCGTAATGAGAAACCCACGGCTTGTTGTAGACAGAGTTACTGTTGACGACCAGCGACACCCAGATGTTGTCCAGCCCCGATCCACTGATGTGATAATAAGTGTTCGGCCACGGCCCCCCACCGTCGTAACGAGAATGCACCTCGGTGAAGACCGTTGGGTTGGTCGCCTCCCAGCGCCAAATCCGGCCCGTTCCCTGAGAGCCCGTATCGTAGCCTGTGACGTAGGCGAGGTTTCTCTGAGGCACGTACACGTCCGTGAATCGGTACGTCGCCGGCACCGTCACTTCATGCCACTGAAAGCCATCGAACCACGACAAACAGCCAGCCGTCGGAGTGACCGACGCTTTGTACAGCCCTTGACCGACAGCCACGATAAACGAGCCGTTAGGCAGTCCGCTGATTCCGCAAAAGCCTGTCCCGGCCGTGCTGGTGTGCGCCACCGTGTTTCGGTGGACCTCTACCCAGTTGCTGGTTCCCGGCTCTCGAAACAGGACAACCCCGAAGTTGTCCCCGACCCCTCCATCAACGACGGCCGCCGCGACATAGATCCCAAGGTTGCTCACCAGCGGCCCCCTTCGATCTCGAGCCGCCGCCTACCGACGCCCGTCCACGGGGGGAAGTTGTTGCGCTGGATGTACAGCTTCGCCGGCCAGTTACGCTCGAGCACCTGGAGCGTCCCCAGAACGGCCGGAGGGCTCCCGGACCCCGCAGTCCTCCACGAGACAGAATGCGTCCCTGGCGCCAACGGAGGCGTTACCACAGCCACGCTCGAGCCGTCTTCGGATACCGGTCGATATCCGCGATCCTCGCCGCCATACGCTGGGGGATCCGTTTCGTCCCCGCTTGGACCTATGTACACCTCCAAATCGGTCCCCGCGGGAAACGTACCGGTCAGCTCGAGCTGGTGGCCGCCGACTTCGCTTATGTTGCCCAAGCTCGCCATCTAGTTGATCGAAAGGTTGCTTGCCAAAATCCGAGCTAGCCGGTTCTCCAGAATGACCACGTTTTCGGTCGGCGCCGTGAATTCGATATCGTACATCCCTGGTACCGACATCGAACGCTCGCGCAGCTCGTTGAGGATCACGTCCTCGCCGATTCCCAGAGCATTGATGTAGGCGCTGATCTCGGCAGCGACCTCGGTAGCCACGGTGGTCTGGTCGTAGCCCTGCAACACCGTGATGTTGGCTGTCACGACCTGCTGTGAAGTCGTCGGAGCCAGCACCCGCACGAGTACGCCCGCGGCGCGATAGCCCGGATAGTTGACCCGATCAGCCGCGTCCCCGTCGATGATCTTCTGACACTCCGCGATCAGCCCATCGAAATAGGTCCACTCTCCGTCGATCACGTCGCCGGCCGTCAGACCCGTAGGGTAGCTGGCTGGTAGCAGATTGATCTGACCGTTGGCCGGATTGAGCGTGTAGTCCGTCCCTTCCGTCTGAAGCACCGAGTTGATCCGGAGACCGAAAGCCGCCGACGTATCAATCGGCTTGTTGGGCACCCACAGGATCGTTTCGCCACCAACCGCGGTCCCCGGCGGAATCGTGGTCCACTGCGGAACAACCGTCGAGCTTTCCGCGGTCCCGGACCCGTCGTCGATATAGACCGTCACGTTCCCCAGGTTGACCGTATCCTCGACCACTTCGGCGAACACCACTCGCTTTCCCGAAGCTGTATCCTCGGCCGTCAGAGCTGCTGACTCGAGTCCATCCACGTGCGCTCGAGCGAGCCCCTTGATCTGGTTGAGCAGCCGTTCGCGGAAAGCGTCATCACTTTCCAGGTCGAGCCCGTTGGTGAAAGCTGCCGGGTTGGTCACGAAGTCCACACCGCTCGGTTTGGACACGAATCCGGTCACCGTCCCCAAAGCCACATTACCGGCCACACCAGCCTTGGCCGCCACCACGTCGACCAGGTTGGAGGTAGTCGAGCCGCCCGAGATCGTCCCCTCCTCCGTGGTAACGAACGTGATCGGATCTGCGGCTCCCGTCGCCGGCACCTCGACCTCAGTCCCGATCGGGATCGTCACCGTTCCCACGGTTCCCGTTCGGCTGAACTGAACCTCACCAGTCGCTTTCTGTGCCTGGTTGCGCGTGATCAGTGACGGATTGAATTCCTTCGCTCGTTCGTCCAGGTCGACGCCGATCACCTTGGCGATGTCGAACAGATCGAGCAGGTTGATCATCTGGTAGTACTGATCGTCATCTTCTCGGGCAGCTGCAGCGAGCACCTGCTTGACGCTCGAGCCGTCATTGATGTCGTTCAGATCCGACCGCGCGACCACCCGGTTGATCATCCGCTCCAAAATATCGTCGAACTGTCTCGGCGCGAATTGGCCCATCGCGGCCTCCTGCTATGTGAGCGTCCGACTGATCGGACGCGTCGTGTTGAACCCCTTCGGCTGAACATCGGCCTCGAGCGTCAGCACATCGTTTTCTTGACGGAAAGCGAACTTTCCGATTCGGGACACGCGTGGATCGGCCAACAACTGACGCCGCGCCTCGTAACGCGCCTCCACAATCGTTTCACCGAAGCCCTTGATTCCGATCAATCGAGGCAGCCCGATCGCCGGATAGAGGATGTTCGTTCCGCGCTCCGTACGGAACCGTGACTCGATCGCCTGAGCCATGTTCTTAAAGCCGCTGATCCGTCGAACATCCGTCGAACCCCCGGCCGTGTCGATAGCCCACCCGAACGTCCCGGACTTCGCTCCTGTCGCCGTTTTGAGCTGGACCAGCTCGAAGTCTGTCCCCAGGTGCTTATCCGCCTGAGACTCCCCCACGGCCGCCGCTCCTGTCGTGATCACGTCTGGCGAGTTGCTCGGATCGGCAATCGGAATAATGAACTTGCTGCCTGGCTGCAGCGTGTGAGGCATCTTGGCTCCGTTCGTGATGTACGGAGCTTGCAGCTGATTGAGCTTGGCGAGGATCAACCAGTCGCGAGCATTGCCAAGGTGCTTCGCCGCCAGGCTCTGCAACGTGTCCCCTTGGCCCACCACGCGCTCTTCGAAGCCTTGGTATTTCTGCTCGCGGAGCCGTGCGTAATCCCGCCACGGCTTCACCTGAGCCCGTCCGACATCGCCAGGCTTGACCGCGCCGCCAAAGACCTCCCGGACCTTCAGCGAACCTGCAGCTGCCTTGTCAGCCAGCGCCTGAGATTGCGAATCGCGCGTTGGATCGTCGCCCAGCCTGGGAGGCGTGGTCCGCTTTTCGTACTTCCGAGCTGCTTCATCATAGGTCTCCCGAAACAGATTGGTCGCCGCGACATTGAGCCGATCGCAGTCATCGGAGATAGTACGGAATGACTGAGCTACGTCCGCTGGGAAATTTCCCACAGTCACCGCGTAATCAGCTGTCGACTCCAACAAATTGGCTGTAGCCGTAATAAACGCCCGAGGAATATCGGCGAAGGCCTTCACGCCGTTTACTAAATCGGTGAACGAGTCGACGATACTCGCCACGTCGTCCAGGATGCTCGCGATACTGGTAATCGAACGTCGCAGATCATCAATGGCTGCTGTGAGATCGTCAACCGCAGCCGAGATGCTCTGAATCGTCGATCGAATCTTGCTGATCGCGTTCTTGAAACCATCGAGCAAACTCGCATCCGGCGAGAGCACCACGATATCCGCAGACGCTGGTCCAACTACCGCGAGCCTCGCTGTGTATCGATAGGTCACGCGCTCCCGAGCGACTTCGCGACGTAACGAAAACTCGCGCGGTATCACGGTCAGATGCAGATCGTCTTTGAGGCTGTGGAATTCCAAAACGGTCTGAGCGGCCGTCTGCGGATCCTTTTTGAATGACGAGTACGCATCGAAACAACGATTGGCCAGCCGCCAAAACGCGAGCTGGCCTGAGATATCCTCGAAGTACCCCCCTTCCGCACCCAGTAGCCCCGTGAATTCGCCGTCACCTGGTCCCCACGTCGTGTCAAAGTTTGTCCGTAGCCGCCATCCTGTCGTTGCAGTCAGGTTGATTTCACCGATAGTGATCCCGGCCTCCTCCGAGATAACTCCGCCCTCCTGCAACGCCGTGATCTCCGCCGCAAACGGCATGCTGTATTCGAAGGATTCCGGATTCATCGGCAGCGGAAACACCGCTTGACCAGATGGCCCGATCGGACCTGACATCGGCTTGCCTCGCATCACAAACGCGTAAGGCAGCGACTTGTAATACAGCTTATCGCCGGTTCTGGACTGTCGGGCTTCCTCAGAAAGGATGTCGATGATGCTCGCAGCCACGTTGCCTCCTTACTGCGCCTTCTTGCCGCGTATGAAGTCAGATAGTGTCCCTGGGATCTGGCCCTTCTGCGCCGTCCAATCTGCCGCGACATCGGCGATCCCAGATACTCCGCTTCCCGTCGTCACCCCAGTGTGCTTGTGCGACGCAAGCGTATCCAAGATGTCTTCGAGCAGCGACTTCAGCAGGTTTCCGCACACGAACGGCTCGGTCGCCGGCGAGGCCGGATCGGACCCGAGCAGCACCGCACCCGGCGAGCTGCTTGCATCCAGCACCACGCTCAGCTTGGCGCCGCCCGCGTCCTGGTTGACGAACGTCAGCGTCCCTTTACCGACGGCCGCTTTCTCCGTACCGCCAGCCTCCAAGATCTCTTCGGCGACCCCCGTCGCATCGATCGTAAAGTTGCCGTCCTTATCCCAAGCGAGCAACGTCCCCTGGTGGCGGATCTCCCGCACCCGGCCGTCGGCCAACTCCGGCTGAAACGAGCTTTTCGGATGGCTGAACTGAAACGGCAAGATCACCGGTTGGCTCGGATCGTTGTCCAAAAAGCCGATGAGCACATGGTCCCCGTCCATGTTTTCCGCAGCTGTCGGAACGGACGTGCTCTTGCTGCCCCCAGTCACCAGCTCGCCGCCTTCCAGGTTCTGACGGCTGTCTCGCGGAATGTAGATGTCCCGATCGTGCAGTCCCTGGGTGCGCTGCAGCACGGGTACTTTCGCCAGCGGCCGGCTGTAGCGGCCGTACGTCCGCACATCACACAAAACGTTTCGCTGCAGTCCCTTCGTCCAGCCGCACCGCTTGTCTTCCTCGGTGTAGTAGGTCTTGATCACCACAGCCCGCGTAATCCATCCGGACGCACTGAACACGTCCTTGTGCATCGCGATCGACCGACTCGGGATCCCAGCCTGCAGCACCAGCCCATCGGCCGATCGCATCGTCTCATAGCCCGTCGCGTGAACTACGTTGGCAGCCCGCCGAGTCATCAGAACGTCTCCGTAAACAACGCGGACTGTCCTTCGATCGCCCTATAATAGGCGTCATCGTCGCCGCGGAATCCATGGGTGACCGTGAACGTCGTTGTCCCTTTCGCGCCCGCCGCTTGAGTCGGGCCTTCAAAGTCCATCTGCACGCCCTCGCAATAGAGCTGTTCCCGCCCTTCCGGATTGCCCGGATCGGTCACGATCTTTTGACCGATTCGGATCTCAGGGAGCAGCGTTTTGGCGTTGAGCACTCCCGAACGGAGATAAGGCATCGACGCGTACCAGTCGACCATCAGCTGCTGCCAGGTCACGCGCTCGGTCTTGAACCAGTCGCCGATCCCCTTGCGGAACTGGGCAAGATACTTCGTCGACTGCGACATCGTGCGCAGCCCGTGCGCCCGAATGTCCTGCTTGTGCCAGACCGGCTTTGCCTGAGCTGCCTGCTCATTGCTGGCGACAAAGCCCACTTCGGCGAGCAGCTCGAACAGGTTGTATCGCTCAGCCCCGGACCGGCCCAGATCGGCCTGCTCGAGCATCCACGTCGGCAGATACCAGGTGGGCAGATTCGGCCACATCGAGCCCGAGCGGCCTTCAATCGTGTTGAAGAATGGGCGCTCGCGGATGAAAGCTCCCATCGTCGCGAACTTGTCGCCCTCCGAGGCTAACGATTGCGTGACCGTCGTCCCTGTGTCCCGGCCGATGCCGATCCCGTCCTCGGTGAACGTCAGCTCGTCGACCGTCGCCGGCAGTTTGCCACGCTCGATTACCTTGCTGGTCAAAAAGCCGTCGAGCCCGTGCTTAGGCAAATAGGCCGCGGGTAGCATCAGGTCGTACCAGATCTCATTAAGCAGCGGATTACACCACTGATGGAGCGTCTGATGGAGAGTCTGTCCGCCCGTACTCCACAGCTGCGGCTCGTTGTAGTAGGCCCCTCTGAGGCCTTCGGCGCCGCTCTGTGACGCGTTGAACGTGATGACCTTGAGCAACTTCCACAGGCCCTTGTCGATGCCCGTCACGTCGCTCAGAGCCCGCGGTAGCTCCCATTGCCCCGCATCCTTGCCGCTGGCGAACGTGGCCTCCAGCAGGATCTTGAACATCTCATCCGGACGGCCGCCGATCTTGCCCTTGACCCGCTCGGTAAACAGCCCCTGAGAAAGCTCGCCCAGCGTCTGCACCCACAGATTGGTCCACGTGATCGGATATTCGAAGAACGCCCCGTGATCACGCCCCGTGATATACCACGTCTCGATCGTAGCGCCCTTGGCCGATACCGTCCGCTCCCGGACAGTATCCACGACTCCGCGGCATAGCGGGATCGGAAGGCCATTGCGGACGATCTCGATGTCCACCCAGTCTCCATCGACAGCGAACTCCTGAAACTCGTGCTGTCCGTAAGACTCCACACGCCGCTTGACCGTCGCCTCCCAGTGCCCGCTGGGCTGGCCCATCACCTTGTTCCATTTGAACGCCGTGAGGCTTGCTGTCGTCTCTGAAGCGTCCGAACTGATGATCTTGGCCCGACCGTCCCGGAACGGCATGAAAGCGTCTGGGGCCAAGCCTGCAAGCGGATAGAACCGCATATTGATCCGCAGATGCGGCGCCAAAAACGCCCACTGATTATTTGGCAGCCCCGGAAAGTACTGCAGCGCTGGAATCGGCGGCATCCTATCCTCCTAGTCCCAGCACTTTCGCAACGATCTTCTCAACGATCCCCTCCAAGCCGCCTTCGGTGATTCGCTTGACTGCGGACATCGCCTGAGTCACGTAACCAGACAGATTTTGCAGGTCTTTGCCGAACTGATTGATGATCTGCCCCGACTGTTGAGCATTCCGTTCGAAGGCCTGCACCCACGGAGCCGCTGCCCGGCCAAGGCCAATACGTCCGGCCTCCAACCGCGCTGCTCCACGAGCCGTTGGCGCTTCTCGACCGACGAGCTGCAGCGCTTCGCGCTCGAGCCGTCCCCGAGCTCCCTTGCGTTCTCCGCGCTCGATCAGCTCCGAGATGTCCGGCCGGACACCCCGTCTGTAAGACTCGATCAAATCCGAAGCCTGTCCCGGACCAACCTGCACACCCATCTTGCCCATCGCTCGACGGAACATCAGCCGCTGCATCTCAGGCCCAAAACCACCAGCACCGGCACCCTGCGTGATCATCCCGAGCAGGTTATTCATCATCTCGCTGGACATCCCCCCAGCGAGCTTGTTCATTGCGCGAGCGTAGCCTTCGGCTCCCTGACTTGGATCAAAGCCTGCAGCTCGGGCCATGATCACATCCAGCGGCCCCTGGACCCCACGCTGACCAACTCCCATCGCTGCCTGCTGCAGACCTCCAGCGATCCTCTGAGCCTGCAGCCCTTGCATCCCAGCAACGCGAAGGCCCGCCGTCATCCGCGTAAACTCGCGGACATCGAACTTGACCCCCATCTTTTCCGCACGCTGGCCTAAGCTGATCAGCTCCTGAAGAAACTCGGTGACCTGGCTGCCCTTGAGCCCCTGAGCAACCGCAGTCTGCAACGCCGTCGACAGATCCATCCCGCCCATCTGCCCACCACCGCCAGCGATCCCCATCCGGCCGAACGCTCCCGCCAACTGTGCGGATACACCGAACCGCGTCTTGGCCGCCATAGCTTCGCGGAACGCCGATCGAGAAACATCATCCCGAGCCTCTCCGCGAGCCTGCATCATCTGGGAAAAGAACCCGATCATCTGCTGCGGACCAAGCCCGAATTCCGCACCCTCAGAAAGCGTCGGCAGCCCCGTCCGTGGAAGCCCCCTGGCTGACGCTCGAGCGGCTGTCATCGCCTTGCGCTTGCGCTCTTCCAGGTTTTTTACACGCTCAGCGGCTGCGGACAACGCCCCCGAAGAACGATCACGTGTTTCGCGCTTGGTCTGCTCGCGCTCGGTTTCCGCCATGAACTTAGACAGGAACCAGCCCCCGGCGCCTTGTGCAGCCATTCGTTCACGAGCACCGGCAGCTTCGCTAGGGACGGCCCCGCCCGTAAATGTAAGGCCACCAGCACCCGCTGCCGCCTGCACCGCCGCCGCTCGTTGCGTCCTAGCCGCCGTTAGCCCTGGACCGAATTGAGCTTGAACTTTGCCCGTTGCTCGAGCAATCTGCCGCGCCCGAGCAGCCTGCTGCGCTGCAGCTGTAGGCGGAGCCCCGGCAAACGGCAAGGCCTCAAGCACCGCCCGGTCATAGCCCACGGCCGCCTGATAAGCCCCGGCCGCCTGCTGCAACGCGCCGCCGAGAAATCCACCGACGATCGGGATCCCAGACAAACCCTGAGCGACTCCGCCGATCCCTGGCATCGCAAAAGGCGCTGCAGCAGCCCCAGCGCCCCGTCTCAGCGCTCCGCCCACCATGGCCCCAGCCATCCGCGGAACCATCTGCGGCCCCGTAGGGATGTACTGCGCTACGCCCAGGCCCTGCCCCATGCCGGCGACAAAACCCGGACCCCGCGCCCGCCGCTGCTGCTGCTCCTGGCGCTGCAGCAGCCTGTCGATCTGCCCCAGAGACTTCGACACCATGTCCGCTTCTCGGCGGACACCGCGCAGCTCCTTGTTCAGATCTTTGTAGGCCTTCGTTCCCCGGTCCACACGTTCGAGTTGACGGGTCAGCTCCGCCTGCTTGCGGACCAACGAAGCCAGCTGGCCTTCAACATCCTTGCTGGCCTGCTGAAACTCTTTGACGGACCGCTTATCGAAGGCCTGTGGAATCGTCTGCGCGAGCTTCTTTAGCTCACGATCGTCCGCACTGATTTTTACTCCGACCTCGGTGGTTGTCGTCGGCATTAGGCAGCCTCCACGAAATCAGCCGCCTGCAGACGACGCTTCGGCAGCAGCTTGACCTGTGGCCGAATCAACGACCAAGGCTCATTCCACATCCCACGGTCTGGTGGCGCCTTCAAATCAAGCTCCTCTGGATCGAGCAGGTCATGGCTGATTCGGTACTCCCAGTAATCGGTGAGCGGATCGCCCGTGTAGTGCGGCGTATTCCACACTTCGAGTGATTGGTGCTCGGACAGTCCGCGCAACGAGCTTCGCTCCCCGACCTTCGGCCGTAGCTCTTCCTCCAAGCGCCCGAGACGATCCAAGTCATCCGCATCCAGCTCTCCTGACTGCCCCCGAAGATTTTCGACCTCCAGAGCAATCGCAAAATAGTACTCCTCTAACAGCCCTCCCAGCGTCCTGTCTTCGAACGGGACCTGGCCATAGGGCTTGTATCGGCTCATGTGCCAAAGGCGCAGCGAGCCGTGTGGTGCTTTATGGAGCCTTCTCGCCCTTGCCCGAATCCTCTCCCCGTCGATGAAAGGTCGCCTCGTGCGAGGCTACCTCCTCATACAGCTGCTCGATCAGCACCTCATCGAGTAAGTCATCTAGATGCTTCGCCCAGTCCGGCCGTTTGATCAGCGAGATGGTCATGTGACTGATCATCTCATTGAGCGTCCAAGCATCGGCGTCCAACGCCTGCACCGGAACATTGCCGCTCATCTGAGCCTTCAGCACCTTCTGACGCTGACGCTCTCGGATGGACAAGATCCGGTTCGTGAACTCCCCGAGCCAGCGATGTCCGCGCGCATCGGTCCAATCGAACTGGAAGGTGTATTCCTTCCGGTCCTTTGGGTTGTCGTTCGGGATAGATTCGTCGGGCGATTTGCCCTCGAGCTTGGCCGCGGCCTCGGAAGCACGCGGCAGCTCAGGAATGGCGGCCGTGTCGGTCGACATGTTCAGCTCCTGGCTAGGAGCCTCCGCTGAACGGCGGACGCCCTATGCGCCAGCGCCTACAGCGTCAATCACCTCCTACGAGGTTAGGAAACTTCGCTCTCATCCTTCATCCGCACGGCAACGTAGGTCACATCCTTACCGACGATGCCCCGCGCGTTGATCGTGAAGTTGCGGCTCGCAACCTTCATCTGCTCGAGCGTCATCACCAATTTCTGCGTTTTGGTGTCCTCGATGGTGGCCACTAGGTCGCCCTGCAGCAAGATATTCTGCAAGTGCTCTTCGGTCGTGGTTCCCGCCGTGGGGAAGAACCCTTGGCTCTTGATCGTCTCACCGACCACGCGGATCTGCGAGCTGGTGAAGGTGACGCGATATGCGACCGGTACGAACTCGTCGACCTCGATGTTATCGAGCACCTCGACCGGATCGTATTGGATCTCCTCAGACCCGGCACAGTTGGTGGCGAAGCCCACTCGGCTCCCTTCGATCGAGAAGCGGGCACGCGCGCCGGTGAATACTCGGCCTTTCTCTCCTGGCATCGTTCGCTCCTATGCGGACCCGCTGGCCCGGTTTATGCCGCTGCCGCGCTCTGCGGGATGGCGACCAGGTGAATCGTGCTCTGCACGAAGTTGATCGGAATCACTGGGCTGATCTCGACAGCAATCTCCAGCACGTCGAGGATCAGCTGGATGTCCAGCGACCTCCACGCGGTCAGAGACACACCGATGAGCAAGCCCAGCACGTTGACCGCTTTGCCCTTGGCCGCGTTGACCGTCCCAGCGAAGCCGCTCTTGCCAACGAAGGCCTCCATCGTGGTCCGGAAGTTGTAGACGGAGTAGTTGACCGCCTCGTTTACCGAACCCTCGGTGTAAGCGATGTTGCTCGTCGACAAATGCGTTGTGACGTTGCGCTTGACGCGACGAACTCCCGTCTCGTCAACGACCTCCATGAACCAGAGGCCCGCCTTGATCATCTCTTCCGCATCGTCGGACGGATTCCACGAGCTGTCCTGGCGGATCTTGACGACGTTGGCGACCTTGTGCGTCAGGCTGGTCCCGACTGGAGACCCGGCTTGCATCCCCGCGCCGATGACCGCCTGGAATGGAGCTTGGAACTCTTCCAGGTCCCCGGACGTGTTGTAGCGCTCGACCGTCTGAGCACACGCCCGGATGTGACGGCTGTTGAGCGACGTGATCGCGCTTTTGGCTTCGGTCTTGGTCGGAACGTCGGTCGTATCCACCACTCCGCGCAGCCCGACGAAGCAATCGCGCTCGCTCCGGCCGTACCCAGCGTTGTACTGACAATGTGCCAGCGCCATCGCGTGCACGGCTGGATCACCCGTCAACGGAACCACGGTATTGACGCGGATCTTGTTGAGCAGGTCGAAGCCTGCCTGCCAGTCCGCAGCTTCGGTGTACGGGACACCCTCGCTGCCCGGCGTCGAATCGCCCTCGTGACCGCCTGCGAGGAACACCGCGGCCGTCGTGTTGTCGGGCGGCCCGCTGGCCACCGAACCGAACGCGGCCGTAACCAGCTCGGACTCGGCATTGAGCTTGTCCACGATCGCCTTCAGGTCCGCGGTTACCGTCAGGATAGCCGCCGACTTGATATCGACCGCCGTAAAGTGATCCAGCTCGTCGCTCGGATGCGTCGACGGATTGGACACGCTCACAGTCATCGTGAAGCCCAACGTGCTGTTGAGCTTGTCGGCCATCTTTTGGATGGTCGGATAACTGGTGTAGGGCAGGTCGATCGCCACGCCACTGACCGTCACCGTTCGAGCAGCCGCCAGCTCTCCGAGCGCCAGCCCATCTATTCGAGACCAAAGCGCCGTGCCCGGCACGGGAGTTGTCCCGTTGAGCTGCAGCATCTCGGTCTGGAATGTCCCGGTCGAGCTGAGCCCAGTGATCGTGATCCGCGACGTATCCGCAGCGTCCGCAACCACCGTGATTACGGAACCGCTGACCGGCGTATCGCTGGTGAACTCCACCGCCGCTTCAGTACCGGCCGGCGCGATGGTCGCGATGGTCGAAGCCGCTGACACGTTCTGGATCGTGCAGGTACCGACCAGCGTCCCCACCACGACTTCCGCACCATGGAAGCTGTTCCACGTCTCGGTGGTCGTGACCACGGTCACCCCGGTCAACGTGTAGGTCGCTACCTGAGCCTGGTTGCTTGCGTCCGTACCGTACAGCCGCACCTGCACGGCCGTGTCCGATCCGGAGCTGGACAGCAGCTCGATCGCTTGACCGGCTGTGACCTGATTGGAGACCTCGCCGTCAAGGCCCGTCTGGGTGCGCGTGAAGTCCGCATCCAACCGCGCCGAGTCGATCGTGCACGTGATGGTCGTGAAGCCATCGGCCGGCGTTGTCGCCAGGTACTGCAGCGTGAAGATGGTATCTCCACCCACGTCGTCGAATTCCTCTTCCAGGTCCTCGAAGACGATCGTGATGAGCTTGCCTTGGCTCGTGCCAGCGGCGATCTCCACGTTGATCTGCATCGTGAAGTAGCCCCAGTCCTCCGATGTGAGAACCAGAGCCGCCCCGTCGACGTTATCGAACGTCGCCGAACTTTGCGTGGCGTCGTTGATCTTGACGAAAACGATTTCCTGAGCGCCGCCCGTGATGTCCGGATCGAGACTCGGGCCGAAGCACAGCGGAGCGGCTTCGCGCAGATCGCCCTCTCGGAAGAAGTTGAACGGCTGCCGTGGACTCGTCGCGACCTGGCTGTTGCCCTTCGCGTCGCTCACGTCGACCGCGCTGTACGGTTTGCCTCCGTAGCTCGTACCCAACAGGGCTACGATTCCGGAAGCACCCAGGCCGACGACTTCGAGCCCGCTGGCATCGACTTCGGTGTACGAGCCCGGAACCGAGATGAGCCTTCCATTGAAAAATATCGAGGTTGGCGCCATTGGATGCTCTCCTTACTTGACCGGCCTGGTTTTGAAAGCCTCCCAGAGCTGCAGCCACTCGGGGCGGGTTTTCTTTGCTCCAGCTCCGTGCTGAACCTTCATGTCGTGCAGAAAGCCCGCACACTGCTCCCAGCGGAATCCGCGAGAACGCACGTACTGTCGGGCTGTGATCTTGATATCGGGAACTTCCTGCTTTGGCGGCTTGCGGAACCCCGGCTTGCCTCGGTTCGCTTCCGCAGCAGCGATAGCCTTCTCGATCGCGTCCGCATGCTTTTTGGCAGCAGCTTTGGCTTCCTTGGCGACCGGTGCAGGCATTGTCCGCAACGACACCCGCCGCAACGCCACCTCCAGCTCGGATGGCGAGTCCGCACGAAGCACCAACTGGCGCCGCTTACATTGCGGTCCGTCCACCCAGTACAACGTCGGCTTCTTTGGCCGCGGCAGCTTCTGCGGGAACTTCCCGACCGGCTTACCGTCCGCGTCCGAGATAACCGCGCCCTCATCCTGGCAAATGACCCGGATGTCGCCCTCTGGAAGAGCCGCTGGCTTCTCCTCTGCGGTTTTTTCCTTCGAGCCCTCTTCTGGGGAGACTTCGGCCTCCGAAGCGCTCTCGAGCGGCTCCGCGGACGTGACAACCCCATTATCGGGCGATTTCTTGGGTGGCCTGCGCGTCTTTGGCTTCGCCATGTCAGCTCCCCTCGATCGAAACGGTCATCTTGGCCGTGACAGCAGCATCTTCATCGCCAGCAGTGACCCCTTCGCCGGTGTCATCAAGCGCGATTCCGGAAACCCGGTTCGCGTACGTTTCCCGGAGATTCTCGCACCAAACCTCATCCCCGGAAACGGTTATCGACAGCACCCGCGTGAACACGTCGGGTGGCAAATACCGTGGGTCTGGAGCAACATCGGCCCCAGAAAAGCCCATGTCCTCGACATCCTTCTCCTCCAGCGTGCTCTGATTGGCCATCAGGATCAGCTTCAGAAGGTGGTAGTAGTACACCGTGATGTCGGGATGGTCTGTGATTACCAGGAGTTCGTACCGATACTGCAGTCTTCGAGCCTTCGGATCGACGACCTCCCCGGACCGGCTGTCGTAGTACTTCTCACCGTCCGAATCGAGAAACGGCGCGTCTTTACCCAGGTAATCCTGCTCAATCGCTTCCGCACCCAGCGTCATAGCCCAGCATGGAAACGGCCCGTCTACTCTGGGGTAGCCGTGGACCAAGATTGGAGGCCTCGCCTCGATCGTGTCACCGTCCGCGTTTGTCCCTCCAGCGAAATACAACCGGAGCTTGGCCGCTTCCGTAGCATCGAGCTCGAGCGACTCCAAAGCCCACAGCTCGAGCGCAGCCGGATCGTCTTTGAAGACCTGCAAGCCGTCCTCGATCACCTCGTAAATTCGGCGCTCGGCCATCGACATCAGAGATCCCCCAATGCCGCCTTGATTGCGGCCCCGATCGTCGCCGGAATGATCTTCCGGACGTGCTCCTCAACCTGTGGGATCAAATGGCGCCCTTGAATCCCTGGGTGAATCCAGCCTGTTGGATTGGCCTCGCTGATCGTGCGGAAAGTCGAGTAATGCGACTGCGTGGACCGGCCGTAGGTCTTCCGCGTCCGCTGCATCCCCGCGAACACATCCGTCTGATGCCACGGCGCCAACCGCGGAGCGTGCCCGGCCGCCAACCGTTGACCCGGCCGGAGCTGCTTGGCCAGCGAATAAATCCGCTTCCCGAGCTGCGCGGCCTGGCCTTTGTCCATCGAGCCTTCCGCAGCATGCGCGAAGCTAGCGGCACCTTGCGGACCGTAGCGCCGGCCCATCGGCTGTCCAGCCTGCCCGCTCGAGCCTGGCGTACCATGTCGAAACGGGATCGAACGGTACCGCGAGCCATCCTTGGAGATCCGGACACCTCCCCGCGTTCCCGATCGGGTGTTCTGCAGCAGCGTCGTCCGCAAGTCCCTCGACGGCATCCCGGACTCAACAGCGTTGGCTAACCACCCAACCAGCGCGATCGACCGTTCCGCACCCGCACCCTCGATGTCCTGTATCCCCTCGATATAGTCCCGCTTGCTGCTCCGCAAGCTCTGCTGAGCCAACCGAATCCACTTTGCTCGAGCAGAAGACGCAATATCATCCAGGACTTGCTGAAGGAAGGCATTACCGCCAATCAGGGCTAGGAGTGATTGCGGAATAAGCGCCTGAAAGTCGACCGTGATCATATGAACGTCCGCAATCTATCAAGCGTCTGCAAGGAAGTCGAGCGTTGCGACCACCTGGACGGGCAGCTTGCGGAATTCTTGCGTGTGGACGGATGGCGTCGAGCCCGCGATGACGGTATCCCGGACCGAGTGCACGTGGTCCATCACCACCCACTGCGGATGGATGTAGCCGTGCACTGTCAGCAGTGTCCCTTCGTCGGGAGGAGTCGCCATCCAGTTAATTCCGCCCACTTCTGACAGCGTGAAGTCGACCCCCTGCTGGTAGGTTGTGGACGCACTGCGGAGCAGATTGACCACCAACAGCCCATATCGGAGGCCTTTGCTGATCGGCCCCCCGCCTTTGTAGGCTCCGACCACCTGGATCTGGTTCGTGCCGTCCGCTTCGATCAGCTGAGCCCACACCATTTCCGAATCAACGGCCACAAGCCGATCGCGATACCCAAGCCGATTTTGAGGCTGGGCGGAACATCGGGCCATCCCGAACACCCACTCACCGAACTTCTCGAACACCTGCACGTCCTGGGTGAGCTGCGTCATCAGCACCCAGATGAGCACCCCGTCCTGTGCCTCGTTGAGGATGATCGGATTGCCTTCCGCATCCTGCGAAGACGCGGACAGCGCGGGATCAGGTAGGAAATACAGATACCCGTAGCCCCGACACAGCGAGCACGTCGGATCCGGCTGATCGGTCTGCTCGTTGTTCCGGCAGGGGCAGACCGCCGCGCGGCTCCAATACACCCGGTAGCCCTTGGTCGCAATCGCCTTGTCAAACTCGGTCGGACGGAAATCCGCACGAGGCCGCGGCTTGATACCGCTGGGCAGCCCCGTGATGATCCTGGGTGTCAGAGTCATCGCCTCGCCTCTCCTACAACGCCGTTAACCGTAGGCCCTTGTAATACTTCTCGAGTACAGGCATGACCATCTTCAGCTCTTTTTCGTACTGCGTCAGCCTCGCCCCATAACCGGCGTTGGTCGCCGAACTGGTCGTGTTGATCGACTGGCTCAGCCCGTCGATGCCGATACTCGTCGATGCGATGCCTGCACCCACGATCAGGTCGCCGGCGACATTGAGCGGAGCAAACGCAGCCAGCTTGCCGATCGCATCGCGAATATCCTGCGGAACCTGCCCCTCCGCAAAGCCGGCCGTGAAATCCACTGACAGGATGTTGGGGACAAAATCGCGCCCGCTGGCAACGAGCGAAAGGAACGAACCCCCCGCGGTCAGCAGCACCTGCGAAAGCGTCCCGCTGGACGGCACGATGTTGACTTGCCCCGCGTCCGGCCGCAGCTGGATCCAATCGGCCGGAAACTCGATCACGGCCGTGTTACTCGGCCACATCACCTTGACCGCCTCGACCGAGATCACTGGACTTTCTCGCAGATTGATAATCGTCCAGGTCAGATAATCGCCCCGGTAGTAGTCGTAACGCTCATCGGTGAACACCGTCGGGCGGATCAGAATGTCCAGCCGCCGCTCGAGCCATGCGATAGCCGACCGGATCCCCCACTCGAACATCGCATCAGGAAACGGATTGCCGGCATCATCCGTCAGGTCCAGCCCAAACAGAAAGACCTGCTTCAGCTCGCTGATCGTCAGGATGTTGCCCAGCGATGGATCATCACCGAGCCGCGGATCGGATAGGTTCGACTCGAGCCCGGAATCCGCGTCGTAGTAAGAAGTCTTATAATAATAGGTGATTTCCCCAGCGGTATCGTCGAACTCGTACAGCTCGACACCCGACGTGAGAACGATCCGCGTTGCAACCGTCGTCAGCTCCGTGTACGTCCCATTGATGCCCGTCGTGCTTCGATAGACCTTGATTCTATTGAAGCTTTTGAGAACGTTGTCGAGCTCATCGACCGCGATTTTGAGCTTGATCACTGTGGCCATCAGTCATCTCCCGTGTCGGTCTCGGGCACCAACTCCCCAGAACTTACCATCCGCGGCGCCAGATCGGAACGATCGGACTCCGCAGCCGGCACCAATTCCTTTGCACTCGTCTGCGGAACCGGGCTGTCCTCTTCCGCAACAAGCTCCGGCCGCAGCTCCTTCGCCGCAGTCCCCGGCCGCAAAGCGTCCTCAGACGAAGCCAGTTGAGGTACTAGCTCGTCTGCGGAAACTTCCGGCACCAATTCATCTCGACAGCCGCCAAGCTCCGGACGGAGCTGCAGCGCGTCCAGAGACGGCAAATCTTCGTCCCGTTCAGAGATGATCTCCGGCCGCAGCTCGAGCGACTCGACAATCTCAGGAGGCGGAAGGTACGGCTGCTGCGCCGGCGCCCCAGCACTGCCGCCCCAGCCCAGCGTGGTAATCAAGCCCGCGCGGACACCCCAGCCCCGTGTGGTGATTCCGCTCATACACCGCGCGTCCGTCGAGCTGGAATGAACTTGTCCATCAGGATCCCGTCGCCGTCCTTATCCGTGACCGACCACCGCAGCAAGATGTTGTCATTTTCGTCACGGAGCACCCAGTTGTTGGTATCCCCCTCCTCCAACTCGAGCCGATTCCGTAAAATGGCCTCGATGAGGTACGTCCGCTGCAGCGCCTCGCCAGTACTGCCCGCCGTCAGATGGCCGGACAACAGCTCATCCCAAACCGCATCTGCGATCGGAGGACTGACAGCCGGAACCGGCCGCCAGCCTTCCGACTCGCGAGAATACTCCACAGCCTCGACGGTGCGAGCCGCGTCCACGTAGACGATGAAGACCACCGTGTAGTCCTCATCCGTCGCCGGCGCCCACACCCCCCGGTAATGCCCCCGAGCGACATGGGCCAACGAAATCGCTGTTTCCTGGGTAGAGCCGCGGTAGACAAATGCTCGCGGGTAAAAGGTCTCCGCCCCGTCGTCAAGTTGCAGGGTCAAAGGGACCGTTTCACCCGGAGCATAGAAGGACATGCTCTCTTATAGCAGATCCGCAAACACGGCCGCGACGGCATCCGCGATGTCCTGACCGTAATTCTGCCGCGCGTAATACGACTGTTCGATCTGGATGCCCCCCGAACCACCGCTCGTCAGCCAGTTGACGAAGTTGTCCGGATCGGTGCCGCTGTAGTCACCGCTCGTGGTGATAGCGACTTCCACATTGCCCTCACAGGCGTCTTCGATCGCCTTGCGCAGCGTGCATTTCAGGTCGGCCGGTGCGTTGCCGCCAATCAGAATGCCGTCGTTGCTCCAGCCGTGGAACGACACGGCATATTCGAAGCCCCGATCGCCGATGCTGTCTAGCTTCGGAAAGCTGTCCCGCGAGATGTCCGTGCTCGTGATGTGCCACGCGTCGAACGCCCCGATCTCGTCCTGCCAACCACAGCAGCGCCAACAGCTAGACGGCTTGGAGCCGTGATAGTTGACCAACCGATCGTGCATCCTCTCGGCCTGCTCATCGGTGTAGTTTTCGATCACGCCGCCGTGTGGAGCGCAACAGACCACGCCTGTGTGCGTGCTGTTCAGCTCATCGAGAAACTCCCCAAGCAGATTGTCTGCCTCCAACTGAGCCTTGGTCTTGCTCTGCTCGACGCCCGCGTCATCAAGATAGGCGTCGAAGGAATCCGACTGATCGAAACGCTGACGGCCGCTGAGCCGCATGCGGATGTCATCGTTGTCAGTGCCGTCCTGGTAGTCGCTGTGCAGCGTGACCAGGCCGTACTTGTCCGTGTCGGACTTGACCGTCACCTTGACCTGCTGGCCGAGCACGAAGCTCTGACCGCTCCGCAGCTCCGGATCGATGCAACAGTTTTCGCTCGTGAGAAACGCGAGCTGTTCGGTTTTGGCCTTCAAAACGTCGATCTGCTTACTCATCTGTCGTCTCCTGTTGCAGCCGATCCTATTGACCAGCCTGTCCAGCCAACAAGCGGCCGTTGTAACGAATTTCGAGATTATGGACATAGATATCTTGGGCCAACGTATCATCAGCGTGGTTATTGTCACGGTTGATCTGGAACGCCATGAACTCCTTATCCATCCCGACGTTGGCCTCGGGGATCGTCAAATCGATGCTGTACAGCGTGTCCGCAGCTTCGCCCGTGTGCGTGTGCGTTACGCCGATCGTCGCCATCGTACCGAGAGCATCGGCCAAATCCGCCCACTGATGCTGGATCTCCCACCGCGACTTCTGTCCGGCCACAGCAGACGAAGCCAGCGAATAAACCACGCGGACGGTAACATCGTCATCGACGTAGTTTCGCGGACACTTCCGCACGAGACGATTCCGCGCCTCCCCTGTCCCGGACTGCTCGTACTTCACAGCGGCCCAGTCGTTGTTTGAGCTGGCCGATGTATCTCCGCCGCGCACATCCCCATCGACGGGCAGCGTGATAACGCACGTCCCCACTGCGGCCGGCGTCGCCGCCAGAAGGATCCGCTCTTCATAGATTTGGGCGATTTCACCATTCGCACAAACCACTCGAGCCAGTGGAAGATAAATCACCCCGGTCGGAAACCCTGTGGTGTTGACCTGAAGCGTGCCCTCGTCATCGAGATAGAGGTACGTCGTGTCATCGTCGGTGCACGACTGCCCCAACACTCCTGCGTAGGTCCCCCGCAGCCCACCGATATCGTACTTGAACGGTAGAACGTTGACCTTCAGAGGATCCGGATGCTGCCGCACCTCGCCGGCGCCGAGCTGGACCGCGAGATTGACTGTCCCTTCCACCGTGACCGGCATCGTTTCGCTCCTACTGTGTGTACCCGCGAACTTCGGCGTCGACCTCTTGGTCCGCATTCGACAACCGATAACGGCGAATGATCAACTTCGTATCCGTCCCGTTGCCCGTCATTGTCGTCCCGTCGCGCGCCTTGTTCACATCCGAAAGTGTCCGCTCAACCGACTGCCCGGCAATGTACAGCCGAGCGACCACATGCTCAACAGAGGAAGCGGTCCACACGATGTCCACGCGCGATCCCCTTTCGGATGGATCACCAGCGGCTCCTGAAGAAAACGACTGTAGGTACAGATCCACCCCGTTGCCGATAACGGCTGACTCCGTATCATGCGGACTATCGGCTAAACCGATTTCAAGCACTGTGTCGCTCTGCGAAAGAACAAACTCTGTTGTCCCTGGAGGCGGAGATGGAGGCTGCGAGGCTACGCGAAGTGTCCCATTCTCTTCAGCGAGCAAAAACCGCCCGTAGTCTTCAGCATCCTTCCCGAGTATGGCGAAACCCCGCCCTGATGCCAGCGATTCGCCATCAGCAGGCACATCGACGGTGTTCGTCCCATCGCCAACCAAGATCTTGCCGATCCAATTCGCACCCGTGGGCAGCGCATCAACGATTTTCTTGATCCCTGTCGTCAGGTTGATCGCATCCAGCGTGGTATCGATCAGCTCAAGCCACGAATCAATCGAAGTCAGCTCGGTGTAGTTATCCTTGAGCCGCCCCAACAGCGTGTTGGCTGTCGGCGTGTCCTGAACCTCACCGAGCCCCGGAAAATCCTGCTGGGCCACACGGCCGTTGCTGTCGACAGCAGCCGCGTTATCGGGCGTTGTCTTATCTCGAAGCGTCGTCGCTTGAATCGACCTGGTGGCGCTCATCACGTCACCTCAACGTAATAAGCACTGAAGCTGACACTGGTCGAATCAGCCCGAATCCTGATTTCCGCCCCAGTCGGTAGACTAACTCCCAACGTCCTGAAGTCGGACTGGTTACCAAGCAGCTCGGTATCGTACTCCTGCCAATTCGCGTCCGCAGCAGCGCCACCGCTGGGAACAACGGCCCACCGATAGGTGACCTTTGATGAGCTTCGGTTGCAGATCACGACCGTCGACACGATAGCTTCTGTCGAAGCAGGCACCACATAGAGACTCTGCTCTGTGTCCGCAGCCGCAATAGCTGCCTGTGCTACGTCGAACGCTTCAGCCATCTACGCCCCCATCAATAGGAAGTGCCGCCGCCACCCCGAATCAACGGCGGCACCTCCGATAAGCTCGCTGAGTGTGTACCCCGTGCCACCCGAACCGGGATTCGCTACATCGCGGAATCGGAGATCGTTACCATCGGGCCAGATAGCCAAGTCCTTCGAACCGTCGCCGTCCTCATCCAAGAAGACAGCCGGAACCCGCGGCGCATCCGTTTCCGGATCGATCGGATCATCCCAAGGCTGACCGGAGTCATCCCTGGTCAGAATGAAGGACGTAAAGCTATCTGGCGTCGATGGCACCAATCACCTACGGAATGCGCCGTCGACCAAAGTCTTGGATCTCCACCCACAAATCGGTCGCGTTCTTGGCATAACCAACGCGAACGACACGGCGGAAATCTCCGCTCGAGCCCGTGGGAAGGCCAGGCCCGATTCCACCACCCGTCTGGAGGAAGTAGGGATCGCCCACGGTCGCACCACTGATGACGCTCGCAGCCACACCCAACGAAACCACCGTGCAGTCGCTGCCCGGAGTCGGCTGCGCCGAAGTCGCGATACCCACCACTCGAGCTTCCCCGACCGTATCGGCATCGCAAGGCTCGACACGATCGTTGGCGCCGTCCCACTCGACAGCATCAGCCACCACGACCGCCGCATTGACCTCCATCTCGTTTTCGATGCGCTGCGCCTCGGTAGCCCCAGATGCTTGGAGGTTTCCGGAACCGTCGAACGTGATCGACGAGTTGTCGATCTTGATGTACTGGCCGGAAGCATCCTTGGCCAGACCGCGCGTCCCGTCCAACTTGGCATCCAGCTCGTTGCCGGAGATCTGCAATCCGGGGTTGGACGACGGCAGCCGGATCCCCAAACCGTCGGCTTGTCGGCCGATAGCCCCGGTAGCCGACACAGCAGCACGCAGCTCGCCGCTGTTGCCCGACGTGTCGAACTCGAGACCCGACGAACCACCACCCGTCCCCGCACCCGTCTCGGCCGCTGTGGTGTCCAGATCGACCGATATCGTGGAACCCGACCGATCCAGACCAGCACCAGCCGTAATCGCGCTGCTGTCAGTCTGGCGCCACAGGTTGTCATCCTCATCCCACGTCCAGGTCGAAATGTCCTCGGCGATCGGGTGCGTCTCGACTGTGACCAGGTTCGCGAACGTTCGCGCGAAACCGAATCGCTTCGCAGATGGATCGGCCGCTGGCAGATTGCCTTCCGTGCCAGCTCCGCTCGAGTAGTCGTCGATCCCGCCCGTCACGAACTCGACCACCTTGATCTGCGTGGCCGTCGTGCTCGAGCCGTACACGCGATCGTCATTGCTGCTGACCGCCGTGCGGTAGATGACGCCCTGATTCGCGTACGCGCTAGCGAAGTAGTCATCCAGCCCGGTCGTGTCGACACCGCTCCAAAGCGTGCTGTCGTCATTGATCGCCTGGATGAGGTTGGCCAGCGTGTCCGCGGCCGTCGCTCCGATCGCCACGTCGAACGCCGCAGACTCGCTGGCCTTGAACGTGAAGGTCTCCGTGGTCGTACCGTCCGTGATGATGAAGGTGTCGTTGGCCGTCGGCTGGGAATCGAAGGCGATCAGAATCGCCTGCAGGACGCCCCCAGAAGCCCCGTCAAGGAGCTGCTCGGCCACGAGCAGGATTTCCTTCCAGGATCGCGATTGGACCGCCACAGAGTCCACATAGGCCTTCGAGGCGCCTGCATCTGACGCGCCCGGAGTTGTCGGCAGCCCGCGAGGCTCGCCCCCGCTGTCGAAGGTCAGATCACCGCTGATTTGAGCTGCGTTGCCGAGATCCATGCCGTCATTGGCAATGTCTAGATCCTCGGGCCAACCGGTACCACTGTCAGTGTTTCGAATTTGCGGAACTTTGATTGCCATGACGTTTCCTCCCTATGTTGAGTCGTTTCGACTAGTTCCCACTGTTCGCTTCAGTGACCACCCCCAAATCACGGACCACCCCTGTTGTTTCATCGACAGCCATCTGATCGATATCGAGCTTGAATTCCGTAGCGATCTCTTGCAGCAGCGCCGTCAACTCGCGCTCCTTCTTTCGCTGGCGGTCCAGAGTCTGCAGCTTGCGCTGACTCCGCTTCCGCTTCAGCTGCTCGTATTCGTAATCTGACTGACGTTGTTCATGATCGATCAACTCAGCCGCTTGTCGCAAGTTTTGGATTTCAAGATCGACAGCGACCAGCTTCAGCCGCTTCATCTCATCGACCATCATCACGGTCGACTCCACGGCCGCCTGGCCGTTTCCGCCCTTGGCCGCTGCCTGCTCCTGATGAAGCTTGCAAAAATCGCTGTCCGGCATCTGCAGCTTCCGGCAGCCCTTCACTGTGCACTGGGGTCTCCGCTTACCCATCGTGTCACCTCATGGTCGGATCCCTATCGGGATCACAATGTTGATCAAAATGTCCGTGGCGCTCAGCGCCGTACCAATCCCCTGCTGCCAGCGCCGCCCCACCAATGGGGCCGGCACCGTGTGCGTGGGGCGTGAATCTGTTCCGATAAAGAGCGGACGGCCTGGCGTGAGGCCAGAGAACAGTCCGACTAGAAGCCCAGAAGTCTGGACCAGACACTCAGTCGCTGCGGACTTCTGGGTGAGCACTCCGATGGCAGGCATCTTAGAGATATCATCGATATCCGCCCCTGTGACCTGGTAGAGCTGCCCTACTTTCGGTCCCATGATGTACACAACATCGCCCACCGCGTCTGTGTTGAAGCAGTAGGCCCGGAACGATTCCGGTGGAACGCGTCGCCGGGAAGTCGCCATCTAGTAACCCCCCGCTGGTATATGCAGCCATCGGCTTACCTCGCCGGTACCCCGACATTTAGCCGCCACGTCTCAAGGCCACCAGTGCGACGAAGGTCTGAGCCGCCGCCGACCTGGTGAAGAATCTCGCTATCTCCACCGGCATCTCGACCACAGCGGATGCTGCTACCGTGATTCCGATACCGTTGTCTGCATCCTCCTCTGAGAAAGACAACACGATCGGCCCCGTTCCCGTGTTTTCGAAACGGAGCCAATTCGCTGTCCCGTACCCGCTGGCCGGTCCATCCGGCAGCGGGGAATTCCGCCAGTGCCACTGCTGTGTGGCCGCTGGGTTGACCGTCGTTCCGGCCACGAATGCCGGGATACCTCCGCGGGCGTAGACGTTCGCTGACATCAGCCGCCTCTCCTTATCGCCGCTAAGGCCGTGAACGTCGAACCGAGCGTGGAAACAGTCCAGAACCGAGCAATCTCCAACGGCCCCTCGAAAACCTCACCAGCGGCCAGCGTGACTCCGATACCACCCAACAAATCCGCTTCACAGAAGCTCAGCAGGATATCGTCGCCGGCGCCGCCGCCCGTGTTTTCGAATCGGAACCAATTGGCCGTCCCGTAGGCCGCGCCGCCTTGCGCATCCTTGAGCACACCCCGCCAATGCCACTGCTCAGGCGTGGCAGCGGCGACCGACTCCTGCATGGTGGCCGGCTGACCACCACGGAGGTATACGTTAGCGGCCCCCACCGATTACTCGTCGACGTTCCCGTGCACCAAGATGTGCGCGACTTCCGCACCCGTGCCGCCCACGATCGAGAAGCCCTCCGGCGTGATCGTCGATTCGTCGACATACGTCCCCGTGGCCGTCAAGCCCTGAGCTGTCGCGAACTCGCCGGTCAAGAAAACGCGGTAGTCCGCGTCCTTCATGTTCGGCAGATCATGCTCTGCGAACGTGATCGCTTCGGGGTCTGCCGCCAACGTGTGCTTGAAGCTGACGAACTTCTCACCAGCTTGAGCCTTGACACCTTTGAGAGCTTCGCCTTCGCGATGTGTTTCCCTGCCCTGCATCGGTCACTCCTGCGAGGCTTCAATCGCCTCAATGATCTGGAGCTTGGTCTTGCCACGAACATCCAACCCGAGCTGCTCGGCGATGTCCACCAGCTCCGCCTTGGTCCTGTCCATACTGACCACGACCTCTTCCTCTTCGTCCTCTTCTGGATCAGGCTCAGAAGCCACCGCTGGCGGCTCGTGCTCCTTCTCCAGAGCCTCTGCAGCTCCGGCAACACCTTCGGCGTCAGCCAGCCCTAGAAGCTCTGCGCGCGTTCTGGCGCGTCGAGCTCCTGCGACGATCGGAGGCGCGGTATCAACAACCTTCCGCTGCCACTCCTTCCATTCGCCTTCGAGCTTCCACTTAGCCCCCTGGAGCAGCTTCGCAGCATGCTCGTCAGAGACCTCGACGACTCCCTCCGAGTCCAGCTCGTAACGGGTATCGCCCACAGTGATCCCGCCCTCACGGCGGGTCTGATGCTGCACTCTCTGCATCGGCTCCATCCTCCTCAGTAGGAGGGTGAAGTCTAGGGGCTAAACTGCGGAGTGTCTAGCCCCTAGACCGGTTAGGGGTTAGCTAGCGCCGCCCCCACCGACCGAACCGCTCGAGCGGCCAACGTTCTTGTAGATGACGCTCTTGCCAGGCGCGTATACGCACGGAGCGCCGTACAGCAGCTGCATCCAGCGGATGCTCGTGTCGATCGTCGCGAGCGGGATCTTCACGAACGGAGCCAACTGTTTGAAGCTGAAGAACTCCACGTTCTGCTGGATGAGGAACGCCTTGGACGTGCCCGGAAGATCCGAGTTATCATCCGTGATGACGGTCGGGTCTGCGGTCCAGGCCACCGTCTCCATCAGGCGCTCGGTCGCCGCGGCGCCATCCTTGGTGCTGCGATAGACCTCGTAGGCTGTCGCGACTGGCGAACCGTCGCCGATCGAGAATGTCACATTCTCGCCCGCGGCCACGGTCACCGGACCGGTCAGCGCCAGAGCTGCACTCTTGCCGTAGCGGTTGACCGCCACGACTGCGTAGTTGTAGTCACCGGCATCGCTGGCATCGAACTGAGAGCCCGTGCCCGCGGCTGCAGGTGCCACGTCTTCGGTGGGCGTTCCCGGCCTGGTCGCAGCGGGACCAATCGCCGCGCTCGGCTTGGGACCACCGAACTCGATGAACACGTCCGGATTGAAAAGGATCGGCCCGACCATGCTGTGGAAGCCACGGATCGACAGACCGACCATCCCGTCCTGCCAGCCACCGGTCGGGATGTTGTACCGCTCGGCCGGATAGAAGGACTTCGCCAGGTCGCTGTACGCACCATCGGCGCAGTACAGGTCCGTGGGGCGCCCGAAGTTGGGCGTGGTCTTGACGGTCAGCGCGCCATCGTTGAGCTTGTCTTCATCCAGCGGGAGGCCCCGAAGGTCGATGATGTTGGCCGACGGAGCACCATCTGTGATGAGCTTGTACAGCCCATCCCACTGCTCGGCGACCAACGTCGAATCGCCGAAGAACAGCGCGGACTCGATCTCGCGGAGCAACCAGGCCGTTCCGTTGACGGTCTCCTGAGCGATGACCGGACCGTGCGCGGGTCGGACCAAGCTCATGACGTGAGTCACCGACCGCGTAGTTCCCACGTACTTGATGACCGTGAACTCACGGCTGTAGGTCGAGTCCTCGCTGGCCGGCAGATCACCTTCGTCGATGAACGCCGTACCACGCGCCGAACCGTACTCCCGCAGACGGTTGTACTCTTCGACCGTGTTGAACGCAGGCAAGCGCGTGATGTTGCGCCACAGGCGAACATCGTCCATCCGGTAGGTGACTACCTTCAGGGTGCGCTCGAGCGACTCGATCCGGAGTGGGAAACCCTCTCCGGCGCTTACGCCCGGATTGGCCACGTCCTGACCTGCCGTCAAGGCCTTGCGCAGGTCGTGAAGGTCTTGCTGACCGCGTGCCCCGAATCCGTCGAGGCCCTCGTAGTCGCGCCAGCTTACGAATGCCGTTTCGTTCATGCTGGATCTCCTTGTTCTGCGCTTTCAGCGCGTCTCTATCAATGCGCTTTCAGCGCGTTCCTCGACGACCCTTCAGGGCCGTTACTGGTTCTCCTGGCGGTACTTCACCACGTCGCGATACAGCGACTTGGACAGGTTGCCCGACGTTTCGAAATCGGCCATCGCTCGGCGAAGATCCTCACCGCACGGAGCCTTGTCCATGCGCATGGACATGTCGACGAGCGTGTCGCCGATGACATCGTAATCGAGCTGCTGCCCGGCTCCGACCTCGCCGTCCATCGATTTCTGCATCGCCTGAGCGCCAGACGCTCCCGCACGAGGCATCGGCGTGTTTTCGACCCGCTCGAGCCGCTGCGTCAGCGACTTGATCAGCTCTTCCTGCTGAAGATTGCGCTGAGCCATGAATTTCAGCGACTTGGCCAGCTGCGTGTTATACGCCCGCCGCTCAGACTGCTGCTGCTCGATCGACTTGGACAGCCGATCCTGCACTTCGTCGAGCCCGGCCGCATGCTGCTGACTGAACCGCTCCAAGAACGGCTGCACGTCGTAGTCTTCCTGGTTCTCGGGATCCGAGCCCCAACGCTCTTGGAAACTGTCGCTCTTGCCCATCGGCTCGGGCTCTCCTTCCAGATCCAGATCAGACTCGGGATCGCTGTCGCTCTTGACGAGCGGATCAGACGTGTCGGCTTCAGCTTCGGCCTTCATCAGATCGGTCAGCTCGATCATCTCTTCCGATGTGAGCGTTCCTTCCGAAAGACCCTTGGCCAGCTCGGCGCTCCGCTCCTGGGGAGTCGGCGCGGCAATGCCCTGTCCAAGGTTCTCCAGCACATCGAGAGCCTTGACCAGCTGATCCGGATCGACCTCTTCGGCGTCCGACTTGCAGGTCCGGCCCTTCTCGGCCTCGTCGCCGAAGTCGTCATCTTCGTCCGCGGCCTTGGCCAGCTCCTGCAGCTCGGCGAGATTGGCTTGCGCCTTGGCAATCTCGGCCCGCAGCTCGGACTTGCTGATCCCGACCTTGCCCGACTTTCGGCCGCGCGTGGACTGGTCCTGATTCTGAGGCAGCCCCGGCTCTCCCGGCTGGCCTTCGCCACCGCCGCCCGAGATCCCGACCTTGCCCGGCTTGCGCCCACGCGTGGACTCGTCGCCGGCTGTGGCAACGTTGCCGCCCTCGCCAGCGCCACCGCCGATTTCACCTTTCGGCTCGCTCGTGGTGTCGTCGGTCACCTTCGGTGTACCGCCCTGGCGGCCCGGCTCCTTGGTGGTCTGGCTACCCGTGTACGGGCCAGCTTTAGACACCAGCTCCGCCGCGCTCGGCGCTCCGCCGCTCTTCGCCGCCGCATCGATGACCTGGCCGCCCGCGTCCGGCGTGAACCCACCTTCAGCTCCCGAACGGCCTGGCCGCGAACCAGGCATGTCGCCCAGAGCGCCACCTTTCGCCATCTCGTCAGCTGCAGGTTTCATGATCGGCCGTCCGCGCCCCTGACACAGATCCATGTTTTCCGCCATCTGGGCAGCCATCTCGTCGAGGCTCATTTGAGGGTCCATGTTGCTCTCCTTGCACTCAGGCGAGGCTTCTCGCCACGACGTTATCGATTATCCTATCCGCGAGCGCCTTCGACATGCCGCGGTATCGCTTCATCAGAAACTCGCGAGCTTGTCCGCGAGTCAGTTTCTTCGGTTTCCGCTCCATCGATTCGGTCCGCAGAGCAAATCCGCAGCCCGGAGCGACTCCGGGATTGCTGACCGCCTGCCCGGCCGCCAGCGCTCTCCGCCAGTCGTCTCCTTCGGATTCCGCAGCCATCAGACTCTTGGCCAGGATCTCCAACCCTGTCGATGTGTTGACCGGACATTTCGTGATCGCGACTTCGCGAACCTTCGCCTTGGCGATGGTCGAGCCATCGTGACCGCTCCGCCGCGATACCGAGCCCTCGATCGAAAAGCCCAGCCGGCGATTGGTCCGCGCCAGCGATTGAGCCAGATTCCAGATCTTGTCCGCAGGCTCGTGACCTTCGAGCAGATAACCCTCGACGTAGTGGACGGGCTTTCCGCCGACGATCCGCTTTTCGATCATCTCCGGATAACCAACGATGTCCGTTGTCGCCTTGCTGTGGTTGTCGTTGAACCAGCCGTTGGTAACGAAATCGCTGAAGTCCAGGCCGCGCTGGAGCACGACCTCGCCTTGACGATCCTTGTCCTCTGTCGAGATGACCCCACCGATGCGCCGCGCTTTCCCTGGTTCCGCACCGGCCTTGTGAAAGACCTCAAACGGAATCTCGAACTTGAAAGGAATGTCGGCTGACTGAAGCATCGAGCTGCGTTTCCGCATCCCGCGCCTCTCAGTCCGCTCGACTAGGCCTAGTGGGGATCCTGAATGGAAAGCTACGGGTCAGTTGCGGAACCGTCAAGGGAATTCCGCACCACGAGCCGCGGACCACCGTTCAACGCTTTCCGCAATTCCGCACCGAGCTGGACATCCACCGGGACATCCGTCTTACATCTCCGGCATTTGACAATCGCCCGATCTTCGTCAAACACCACGATATTCGTGCGGATCTTGATCTTTCCGTCCAGCGACTTCTGAAGAATAACAGCCCGACAGTGTGGACAACGCGGAATCACGACAGCGCGTCCTCCGATTCCGCACCTTCGGACTTCTTGACGCTCAGCTTCTCGTGCAGCTCCTTCACCTTCCGCTCCAGGTGCGGATAGTCCTTGCTCAAGCCGCTGCCCTGGATACCGACCAACGCGTCTCCGACAATCGAGACATCCGGCTTTTTCGAATTCAGCACCTCGACTCCCGCATAGAACGCGTTGGCCTTACCCTTGTCCGTCGCCAGCAGCTGATGGAACGTCCGCAAATCCGAATCGAATTCGACGTGGCTGTAGAAATTGGTCGAAAAGTAGTCTGTCATCGGGTCGTTGTCCTGATAACGGTACTGATTGACCATCGCGTTGAGGTTGTCCATCAGCTCCTTGGCTTGCGGAGTCATCGCCAGATCATCGGTGATATGCCCGTACCGCTCGCGCATCGGATCTGGATCGCGCTCGAACATCTTGAAATCGGCCGGCATATCCTTGACCGTCAGACTGAGGCTCGAGCCCATCGAGAAACTCTCAGTCGTTACCGAGGCCTTGAACTGCTTCGGCAAATACCCGAGCTTGACGGCCTCTTTCAAATCCTCACGGATCCGCTTGGCGATCTCCGGCGTCGACAGCCGCTGAGTCTCTTCGTACTTGCCCCCCTGCCATGGATTCGGACCGTAGCCCTGACGCTCCTGGATTCCAGACTCCGGAGGCCACTTCAACGCCCCCTTCTTACGCGGCTCAGGCTTCGGATCGCGTGAGACGTACACCGTGACAGAACCACGTCCCCAAAGCTGCTCAGCTGCCGCCTCCGCGCGCCCCTGCTGCTCCCGCTCGTCTTTACCTTTGACGCTGTAAATCGTCACAGCGGCGTAGTCTCCGCGCTTCCAGCCCCGTCCGTCCGCAACATCAAATCCGTGCTTGGCCAACTCCTTCTCGAGCGCTCGAGCAGTCTTGAGCGGCTTCTTCGGAGCGGGCAGCTTTGTTTTGGACTGGTCGAAATAGCCCCGCACCCGAGCTAGCTCCTCATCCGCCATCCAACCAGCCGTCGCCCCGTGCCAGCCCGGCTTTGTCCCCGAGCTATAAATCTTCCCGACCAGCTTCGTCTCCGGCTTGGCCTGGATGAGCAGTCGGATATTCGTCAGATTGCCCGCGTACCAGGTCCCATCCGGCCCCAGCGCCGTCGCCGGCGTTCTTCCCGGAGTCCGATGGATCCGCCCGGCCTCGTTCGGCTCAGGCTCCGGAGTCATGGCCTCGGCTCGCTTTTTGGCGTCTTCATGGCTCGTCTTTGCGGACAGCTGAGCCACCTTACCCTTGTAGCGCCCCTCCGAAACCTCGATCTCCTTTCCACGTTCCGCAACCGGCTTGGCCGCGATCGTCAAACGCGGAGCTGATTGCGGCTCCGGCTTCGGCATCCGATCACGAGCGTACTCCAGAGCCGCCCGAATCTGCGAAGCGTCCGCACCTTCCTCTTTGAGGGTCTGGCGCAGCTGCGTGACTGTGAAGCCCTTTTTGCGGTACTTCAGGGTCTGCTCCCGGATCCACTGCACCCACTCTTTCGAGCCCTTCTTGGGCTTCCGCAGCGCTGCCACGGCCGGCGAAGGCTCTCCAGCCGCTCCAGCCGCAAACGACCGCACCTCTGCCTCTGAGCCTCGGTAAACAATCTTGGCCCCCTGAACCGCCACCCAGCCACTTTGCGTCCTACGGACCTCGACCGGCCCCGATGGCTTCGGCGCGGCTGGCTTCGCTTTCGGCTCTTCTGGAGGCGTGCTCGAGTACCCCCCGCCCGGCTTGGGGTAGCGGTACTCCCAGCCCGTCCCCTTTCGGCGCCGTTGAGCTCCGGGAACTTTACTACGCGGTACCGCCTGCCACGCGGCCGGCGCCTTCTTGGGCTTCGCTGGTCGGTTGAACAACCCCAACTGCTCGGCCTTTATAAGGTTTCCTAACCACTGCAAAGGATTCATTTGTCGCTCCGCCCGCTTTTGGCCGGCTCGTTCAGCGGCAACGGACCACGTAGCTCGATCCGCCCCTCTGTCTGAGCCATCAGCGCTTCTTTGTTGTTTGCCGCGTCCGCACGCCTTTCCGGCTCCTGATACTGCTCGACCAACTCCATATCCCCGCTCGTGCGATTGCCCGGCTCGAACCCGGCCCCCTTCACATCGAACCGCCGTTTCGGATCTACCAGATGATCAGGAGTATCTCCGACCCGCTCCGCCCCTGGATAGTCGGAAATGACCTTGCGCGGCTTCCGGCGCCGTTTCTTCGGATCACGCCCTGGCGGCCAGTCGACCGGATTGGCCGTCTGCGGACCAGGCCGTACGTTCGCGCCCGCTGTCCGCGCCGCCTTGCCATCGTAGTTGCCCATCGTGTTGAGTGTCGCCAGGTCTTTCCGCGGATAGACCTCGAACGCATTGGCCTTTTCCAGCTCATCGTAGACAGTCTCGAGCTGCGCTCGAGCGTCCGCATCACCAGCTCGAGCCTTAGCCACGACCAGCCCGAAGCTCCCCAGCGGAACACCCGCGGACTGGACAGCCTTTTGCCAAACCTCGACCGACTGTAGCGGATCCTCAAACGGTAGCCCGATCTGTCCGTTGGCCTTGCGGCGCTCCGCCGCCTTGATCATCTGTCGTTTCCGCGAATAGACCTTTTTGCGGAACACCTCCAGCGGCATCGTAGTCATTCCGCCGAAGAACTCCGGCCGATCGTAGTGCGTCAGATAGGCCTGCTTTGCGGCCTTAGCCGATCGCCACCCGAGCATCACCTTATCTTCATCGTAGCGCTCGAAATGCGGAGCTTTGAGCTGATGGACCACGTAGACATTCGGCGCAGCCTCATCCGGCCCCAGAAACACATCCACGTGATCGCCGTCCATCCCCTCCGTCATCCGGATGTAGCCATAAGGCCACAACATCTTCGTTTCGCCGTGAGTCTTGGTGCCCGGATCGTACCAACGCCGAACCGAACCCTTGCGGTTTTCGATCGAGATGTTGAACCCGGCGAACCGCTTTCGGCCGTGCAGCTTGCGAGCTTTCTCAATCCGCCGAAGCTTGACGTAGTAGTCCGGATCTTCGGCCAGATGGTCCATCGCGATCTCTTGGGCGATCTTCCGATCGTTGGTGTGCTCCAGCTCGTGCTCGGTCCCCTCTTTCAGCGAGGCCTGGTCGAAATCACCCGGCTTGCGTTTGTCGGCCTTGCCTCCCGGCAGCTTGTCGCCCTTCGTTAGCTTGCTGCCCTCCGGCAAGCTATCCGACTTGTCGAGATCGCTCTCTGGGAGCAGCTCGAGGTCGTCATTGAAGCCAAACCCGGCCGGAACACGAACCAGCTGACACCGACACCACGGGTGCATCGCACCGAGCACCGGTTTCCAATCGGCCGGCTTCAGCCCCGCATTGGTGCCTTGAGCTTGCCACCAGCTCGCCGGCTTAACGATCGGCAGCCCATCCGATCCCAGGTAAAGCCGCCTGCAATGCTTGCAGGCATCCGGCTCCGGGATCTTCGCCATCATCGCACCGCCGCCATGCCGCGCGACAGTCGCCGACAGCACGCCCTCCTGATGGGCGTTGTGCGATTCCGTCGCAGCTACGCGATCCCAATCGCGCGCCCAATCTTCGGACAACCGGCCGAGATTCGTCTTCAGCTCGCCAACAGTTTGACGACGGGCCTTTTTCTCCGCGACAGCTGATCTCACCCCCACCCGCAGCCGATCGGCCAACGCCTGGTCCGCGTCAATCAGGACCGTCCCCAACTCCTGGCTATATCGGTTCCCCAGCCCAACGATGTACGTCCCCGCTCGAGCGCTCGCAAAATCGTAGGCCCGCTGCTCTGCTGAAGTCAGCGCGACGGGATTAGCGCCCAAGAACTTTTGAAAACGTGAGTAAAGCCAGTCCTTAGCCTGCGGGATCTTCGACATCAGCTGACCGAACGTGAATCCGTCCAACACGAAGTTTTCGATCTGCTCGGGGTCGATGAACCCTTCATCGATCAACCGCTTCAGATCCTCATCCGGGATCTCGTAGCCACTGGTCACCACGGCTGCGGCCGTCGACGCATCCGCGATGATCTGGCGCAGCTTCTTGATCTGCTCTGGGGTCAGCGCCGCCATCAGTCGAGCACCTCTCCCATGCGCTCGAGCATCAGCTTCCGGATCCGCTCGATCTCTTTACCCCCGCGCTTCACCGTTCCGGCGAGCACGGGATATTCGAACTGAGGCTTACTGGGCGAAGTCTTCGACGGCTGCGCTGACTTGGAAGATGCCTTCCGTAGATCGTCTCTGAGCAGACAGCGACCTGTTATCCGCTCGATAACGCGGACGGCCTCGACAGCCCGGCTTAGCAGCTCACCGGGTACCGCCTCTGCGATACGCAGCTTCATCAGGCCTATACATCGCCGGCTAGAAAGAACGAGCCCGTGATATCGGCAGCGCCCGCATTGACCAAGACCGGAGCCGAAGTGAACTCAGACGACAGAAACAGCTTGCGTTTCACCCCGGAGGCCTTCGCCTTGAGCGAATGTCCGGAGCCTTCGCCATCAAGCCGCACTTCCAAATCACCCGACGCCTCGATGTAGAGGATCTTGCCCGTGACCACGTTACCCATCGGCAGCGTCTTCGTTCCACCCGAAGCGGTCACCAGAAATGAGCCCGATTCTTCGTGATCCATGTCGGTCTCGATCACCTGCGAGATCGACTCGGCTTCGCGCTTGAAGTGACACATCAACTCGTCGGTGTTGACCGGATCGGGAACCTCCGACGCGACAAGGATTATCTGGTGACGAACTCGAATCGACATGACGTGCCTCCGTTACAGCTCGATCTCGTAGACCTTGACCTTGGCCTTGCTTTTCCGCAGCTCGCCTGGCGAGCGGATGCGCGAAGCAACGAGCTGTTGACGCCGCGCGTGAAAGGCCTTCAGAGACTTCTCGCTCGGCGAGTCCTCCGCGAAGATGTCCCCGAAGCCACTATCGTCTTCGTCCAGCTCTTCCTCTTCCTGCTGCTCGCCGACCAGGCTCGCGACATCGCCCATCTCCTGACCAGGCTCCCCCATCCCGGCCTGAGCTGCTTCCTGAGCCTGCTTGTTCTGCAGCCACGTCGGATCAAGGATGACCTCGCCGGCGCCGTCAGGCAGCGGCTCCAAATCCTCTTCGGCCCGCAGCTCGTCCACCGTCTTGAGGTACGTGACCTGCTTTTTCGCCAGGTCCACGGCCTGGTCAGAGGACTTCGCCGACAGCCCCAGAAACGCAAACTCCATCGCAGGATCGAGCGGCCAGATCAGGTGCGTGTTAATCCACAGGGCTAGATCTTCAAGCAGCGGCTTAAGCCCCTTGTCCTTACTTTGCTGGATCTTGGACTCAACCGGCGTTGCGAACATCTGGCTTTGCTGGCCCGTGTTCCCGTACGAGAAATTCATCTCGGCCGGATCGAACTGCATCACAGCGCACGTGATCTTGATCAGCCAGTCCATCCACGCAGAAAACTCCATGTCGCGATTGTTGCTGTGCAGATCGATCCACTGCACTTCATCGACATTGGTCATCGGCGTTTTGCCGGCGTTGGAAACCCCCGCAATCATCATCTGCCACTGACGGCGAAAGGCATCGATCTTCTTATCGGGGACTGTACCCTTGAAGTTGAGCAGCCCCTTGGCAAACGTTCCCTGGCTGAACTGTTTTTTGTTGTACTCGAACGCCCACAACGAAGCTGTGATGACGTTGATCAGCATCTCCAGCTCGGAATAGCCGTAGCCGTTGACTCGGATGTCGGTCCGCGGATTCCGCACGCCGAAGTTGAGCTGGTGCGGACCAAACTCCGCGATAACCATCTCATCGTAGACCTGGACGTACTTGACGACATCCAGCGGCGTGTTGGCTTCCGCACCGGGCGGAACATCCGCCAGCCGCATCTGGCCGCCGTCCATCGCGTAGAACGCCCACGGCTCGCCCTTGCGGTTGTGCTGAATCTCGAAACAGCACTGGTCCAGGATGAGGCTGTCCCGCGTGATCTTGAACAAGAACGTCTTGAAGTTGTCCCGAGCGTGGCTCCACTCCGTCCCAGTCTGCATCAGCCAGTCTTCGAGCTGACGCATCCGCTTTTCGTCCTGCGTGGTCGGTGTGGCTTTTTCGTCGCGGAGGATGATTCCGTAGCCCGGCTCTCGTGGATCCTTCTGGCGCTGCCCGAAGTTTTTGACCTGAGTCAGCCGCGTCTGAAGCACGGCCGTATACGTCGGCACACGCTTGGCCATCTCGCGCAACGTCTGATAGGTCAGCCCTGTCGGGCGATCTCGGTACCCCAGCTGATCGATCAACGCGAACGGATCGAACAGCAGCCCTTTCGGGTCGTCACCGGTTGGCTCTGGCGGGAGGCTCGCCGGCTTTTCCGCGAGCGACATCGCTGTCGATGCGCTGCTACGATTGGCCGGATCGTCGGCGGTCATCGTCGCCTTGGCGAACGCGTCCACGCCCACCCCGAGAGCGGACCCGAGACCGCCTGCTACTCGTGAAAGGAGGCCCATACGCTACCCCTTAGCGGCCGTCTCGCCTGGTCTCTCTACCGTCTCCGTGATACCGCATCTCGACCGCCAGGCCGACACGATTCACGTCGCTTCGATGCGCCTTGGTCACTGGATCGCTGTCGTCGATCACGTTGACAGCCGGCGTCTGGCCCTTGGCGAATCCGCGACTGCCTTCCAGGCCCACAGGTACCTTGACCTCCGGATTTTCGTGCCACGCGTCCTCCCACCATTCGGGAAGGCCCCCCTGTCCCCGCGTCTCGTCTGGATCGAGCTGCACCGTCTCTGCGTAGCTTTGAGCTCGAGCGACGGTTTCGCGCATATCGCCACCGCGCGGAGCATTGTGCTCGCCCTGGTAGACCGTACCGCCAGCGACTCCGCCCTTGGTCATCCGCTCACCGCGCATCCCGAGCAGCCGCGACCGGCCATCATGCCGCAGCCCGGCAAGCTGGCCACCGATAACCGCCCCGCCTTCCAAGTGCTCGAGCACCGCATCTTCGGCGTGATGGTGGACGATCTGCGACTTATGGAACCCGATATCCTCTTCCGGACGAACCAGAGTCGGTCCGGACTTGCTCATCTTGTTCCGCGTCTCGGCTTCTTTGATGCGGAAGTCCAGATACCGCTTCTCCACTGCGTCCATCTCGTCGCGCAGCTTCTGACTCTTGGCCTCGTGAGCTTGCCGCGCCTTCAACGACTCGGCGGTATCCGCCCACTTCGGCCGCTGAGCGTCCAGCACCATGCGGTCCCGGACCAGTTTCAACGCCTGCTCGTGCAGCTCGGCGTTACCCATGAACTGGTCAGCCCAACGCGTCAGGTTGTCTCCGTAGAACCCGCCCTTAGCCACCGGCTCCTTACCGTCCGGCGTGTCACTCACAGCAGCCTGTGAGGCCTGCTCTGCTGCATCGACCACCTGCTTGTGCTCTTTGGCCGCCTCGACCTTCTTGGCGCTGTGAGCGGCCGTAGCGTGAGCCTGAGCGGCCTGCAAATGAGCGAGCGCCCGATCCTTGTGATGATCGTGGCTCCCCGGCTCGTTGGCTTCGTCTTCCTCATCGGTCGGCTTGGCCTTCGGATCCTTTTTCGGATCCTTTTCCGCGGGCTTGCTGAAGGCCTTACGCAACCCCTTCTGAATGGCGCCAGTCATCGATTTCTCCGCGGCCAATGTCGTTTGAATCAGCTTGGCCAGCTGTTTCGCCTTACCGCCCATCGACGGCTCTTTACTTGCCAAGATCTCTCGGGCCAGCGCACGAACCTTATCCCGCGCACCGCTCAGACCATGGATAGCCTGAGCCGCTTGGGCAAGCTGCTTGGTTTCCGCACCTGTGACCATCGACATCGTGGAAATCTTCTGAGCGGCCGACAATACAGCTGCGTCCTTCTGCCGTGCAGCTCTCATTGTCGCCTGAGCCCCGATGGCTGTCTGAACCTGCTGCCGAGGCGTCAATCCAGCCGCCGATCCAGTCCCGGCGAGTGTGGCCTGTCGGCGCGCCAACTCATCTCGATTCTGCTTTTTGGCTTGTTGACGCTTCTCGCGCTTTTTCTGGCCGTGCTTCGGATCACGACGCCATTCCCCTGGAAAACCCTCGACCATCCCCTCACGCGGCTGCTTGCCCGACTCATCGTACACGTAGCGCCATTCTCCGCCCGGTCCACGATACCGCTGCTTGTACTTTGCTTTCTCCAGAACAGGCAGAGCGTCATATTCGGATTTGCTGATTGACTCCATGCTCTTGACCTCCTCTGCTGGCGGATGGGTGAATGCCGCATCGCTCGTATCCTGAGCTTCATCCCGCTTGGAAGTATCCGTGATCGCTTCCTCGCTGGTTTCCGCAGCTTCCCGGTGAGCTTCCTGAGCGTCATCGTGTGCCCGCTCCTGACGCCACCGTCCCATCGTTCCACCGCCTTTCGGATTCGCTCGGCGATGTTCTTCCGCAAGCCGTCGATGCTTGCTCGCTTGTTTTTTCAATCCGGCTCGGATCTTGGCTTCGTCCGCTTCGGCTTTGGCGACTTTCCGCAAATCCGGCGTCTGTTCGTCCGGATATAACGACTTGGACCCCTGCATCTGCTTGAAGATGTGCATAATTAGCCGGTAATTGCCGGCCTGGCCTTGCTTGGCCGCCGCATCTTTCGCGCGCTGCCAATTCTTCTCGTCTTCAGGCGTCTTGACCGCTCCGGCAGGCATTGCGGAATCTCCTTTGCCCACAACTTACTGGATTCGGAGCGACTTGGCGAGTGCGGAACGCGATAGCGACTTCGCAATCTCGGTCACCCGACTTTTGGCCGCGGCCTGGCAAAGTCCCCGAAGTGTCGAATCATCCAGCGGATGTGCTCCGAGCGCTCGAGCAAACTCGGGATCCAGCTGAGTCTGAGCCCGAATAAACCGCTTGAGCCGCTTGAGCATCCGGCTCCCGTCAATCCGTTCGGCGCCGCCCGCCACCGCGGCCAGCTCGCCCCGCATCAGATTGTCCAGCTCCCACAGCACAGCGTGCATCAGGTAGCGCCCGAGACCCTCTGCCCCCACTTCGGCCTTCTGCAGCCGGTCCTCGCCCAGAAACGCGCCCAGCGCCGCTCGAGCGCTCATCGACGCGGCCAAATCCTCCCCCTTGAGCTTGAAGCTCGCCGCCAACGACTCGACCAACGATACCTTCGGCCTGGCGAACATGCTCCCCTGATCACCGTGGTCGTGCTTCTGCCGGTCCGCTTCCAATGCCACCTGCTTGAACCCGGCCGGCAGTCCGCGAGCCTTCCCGCCGTGCTCGTGCAGCACCTGCAGCAGCGCCCGAGCTTCCGGCGTCCGCTGGTCCTTAGCCAGCAGCCCGATCTGAGCCAAATACACCTTGCGGTCCTTCGCGGTCCGCTTCAGACCTTTGCCCTGCATGTCCGCGTCCGCTTGAACCGCCGCGACCAGGTGCGGACGAAGATCCCAACCCGCGGACTCGGCCTGCAGGAAATACGGCACAGCCTGCGCGATGTTCTCGCGCCACGTCTGATTCATGCTGTCGAGCAGATCGCTGTCCGGAATGAGCCGCGCCGCCATCACCCGACCGACCCGCTCGCGGCCGTCTTCGTTGAGCAGCCCAGTTTCCGCATTGACGAACTGGTTCCGGTTCCGCTCGTCGATGATCCCGGCCCGCTCAATCGTGTGGATGAACTCACGGCTCGCCGGCGTTGACAGAAACGAGCTGAGCGTCTGGTCCGGCGCCATCCGATGCGTCAGATCGTCAACAACCTCCTGAGTGACGAATTTGCTGACCGCCACTTCCGCAGCTCGCGGATCAAGCCCCTGAGTAAGAGCCTCGTTCATTCGGCGCCCCAGCCGCGTCATCTCATCTTTGCCGGCCGCTTTGACTCTGCGGACCAACACCGGATCCTTCATCCCGGAAACCTGCTGAGCGCTGATTCCGAACGCTCGAGCATGCCGCGTCAGGTGCTCGCGGAGCTTGTCCGCAGACTCCGGATATAGGCCGTAAGCCCGCTGCATCCCCATCGTCCGGCCGTTGCCGCCCAATACCACGCCCTGCTCTGTAACGATTGGAGCTCCATTGATGGCGTCGGGGTTGCTGTTGGCGACCATCGCCGGCAGCAGATCACGCGCGATAGCGTCCACTTTCTGCTGCTCGGACTTGTCCCGGTGATACGGCCGCTCCTGGACACCCACCGGATAATCCTCGCGCTCCGCAAACCCTCGAGCATCGTGGCTGGCTACGAGCGTGTCCGCTTCAACAACGGCCCACTCCGCTTTCAGCGCCTGGATGTTCCGCCCGGCCCCGCGCAGATAGATATCCGTCGAGTCGCCAATCGCCTCTTTGCCCTTGCCGGCGACCTTGGCCTTAGACGCCAGCACGAACCCTTGCGTCTGCGGAATAATCGCGTACTCCCGATCCGGCGTCCGCATGTTCGCCGCTTGTCGCTCCAGCTCGCCGGCGTCCATCGAGAAGCCCACGATGTCATCAAAACCACCCTTGCCCAAGTCACCGAGGCTCGCCCGCGGCAGCTTTGGAGCAGGAGCAGGCTCTTTCTTAGGCTCGGGAAACTCCTTGGCTTCGGTACCAGGCAATCGAGCCTGTGTCGGCTGGACGCGGAGCTTGAGCGCTCGAGCTTCCCGCTTTTCGCGATGGCGTTCCGCCCGCTCTTCCGCAGTCCGCTTGGTTCGCCGGCCGTGATGCCTCGCGATCATCCGATGCAGGTCCCGCTCTTTGATGTTGACCGTCTTTCCGCTCTCGTCATGACGAACTGTGACGATCCCGCTCTCTTTGTCGTGCCCGCGAATTTCGAAGTGCCCGAGCTGGCCGCCGTGCTCGATCTTGAACTTGGCCCCCTGCTGAACGTCCTTCGATTCCGTGATCCCTTTGCGCTTCGGCTGCGTGTAGAAGTACCGGTACTTCGGAGGCGGATCCGGCCGTGGCGTCCGTTTGTAGTACTTGTGGCCAGCCCCTTTGACCAGCGAGCCTTCATTCGGCCATCCGGGCGGAGTCCGCTCGCTCGAGCGCTCGTGCAGCTCGTCGCCGACCTCCGCCACCCAAATCAGGCTCAGTGGCTTCGGATCAAGCGTCAGCCGCATCCGCTGCCGAAGGCCATCAAGCTGGCCGTCCCAATCGGACTTCTTGACTGCCGGTCCGTGAAACGAAGCCTTCTCGGGATCGCTCTCCTGCAGCACATAGTCCGCTTGCTTCTTCGGCAACTTTTCCCGGATCAGCTTTTCCGCGGCCTTCGGAAACAATCGCAGCATTTCATTCGCCTGCATCGGATGACGGCCATCTTGAACCGCTCGATACTGGCGCAGAGCTTGTCCAAGCTCAGGGTTGGGATCCGGAGCCTTATAGCCATCGTGATGATCAATCGCCAAACGGATCGCGTCGTCGGGAATCTCTGCGCCGCGCTCCGCCAGCGTACGAACAGCCTTCGCGTGCCTGACACGGAACTTCTGCTGCCGCTTAATCGTCCCTTCCGGATCGGTATGATCATAAAACTCGCTGGGCGAGACTCGAACTATGTCCTCTGGCTTATCGCTAGCAAGCAGCTTCTGCCGCGCAGCTTCTCGCTTCTTGGCTTCCGCCTCTTCCGCGGCCTTCCGCTCGTTCTCGCTCTCGTTGGTCACCTTCATGTGGGACATGAACGTGATCTTATCCTTCTTGTCCTTGAGCTTTCCGCGGAGCTTGAGCGTGTCCCCTTCCTGGATCTGGTCAGAGCCCTTGGTCCCCCGGAACCAAATTCGCGCCCCGTCTTCAGCTTGAGCAGTAATGCCCCAGTACGAACCGTAGGCCGACTCCTTGAGCGTTTTCGATACGACCGTCCACTTGCCGGGCAAGTCGTGCATCTTTGCGCTCGGCGGGTCATAGGATTTCTGCTGCTCTCGGAGTTTCTGCGCCGCCTGCACGCGATAGTACTTGTACGGCACCCACGCCACTCGGCTGAAATTCTTGGCCGCGATGAAATCACGATCGAGCAGCTGCGACACTGACAGCATGAACGCCTGTTCACGCGTCAAATCGGTCCCCTCACCGAGCTGCTCGCGCACCCACTCCTTGATCTTCGGAAGGTCCTTCTGAACCTCTGCTTGGACCTTTTTGATCTCCGCCCACTCTTCCGGCGTCGTCTTAACGCCCTTGTACCGGCCGATGATCCCTTCGGCAAAATCGGCGGTACCTCCGCTCATGTCCGTCCGCTTCTCGTAACCACGCTTTCGCGTCAACCACAGAGCGACGCCCAACACCTCGTGAGGCTCACCGAGCGCCCCCGGACTGCCGCCGCCACCAAAAAAGTCGTCATCGGAGTCCAACACGTCGTTGACCGGCGCCATCGAGTCACCGGAGATACTCCGCGCCAGCGCCTCCAGATTGGCCCCCTTGAATTTCTTGGCGCATTCCCCACCGACAAGGATCTGCTTCCCATCCTTTTCGCGCTCGACGACAAACACCTTGTTGCGTGCCCGCTTGGCTTTGCACACGTCGCAATGACCGTGCTCCGCTCGATCGTACGTCGCCTTAGCCACCTTCGTCTGGTCGTCGAATATCGTGATGAGCCCCTGCTTGCCCGTCTCGACGTGGCCGACCAAAATATGTCCGGGCAGCGCAGCCTGATGATCAATCGTGATCTTCCAATCGTCCCGCTCTGGTAGCCAATACTCGTACGGCGACCCCTTATCGACAACCGTCGCTGCTTTCCGCCCCTGGTGCTCGACCTTGTAGCTGAGCACCGTGGATTTCTTCTGGGCAGCGAGCCGTTCGGACAGCGCCTGCTCAACTTCCGCTTTGGTCTTGCCCTTCCCGTCCGAAGTTACCCACGTGCTGATCGTCCGCTCGAACGTCTTGCTATGTACCTGTGGTTTGGGCTTGGCCTTCGGCTCCGGAACTTCCGCAGCTTTCGCCGGCTTGGCCGTTGGCTCCTTCCACGGAATCGTGTGTTGAGGATCCGCCCACTTCCCACCGCGCGGACCGATGAACGGCCCGCCCCGCGGAGCTGGCTTAGCAGAAGGCTTCGGCTTAGCCGGCCGATCGAACAGTCCAAGCTGCTTCGCTTTGGACAGCTCTTCGCTCTTCTGAACAACCAGCCGCTGGCCCTCTTTACCGAACGCCCGGCTGAACCGGTCCCCGGCCGTCGCGCGAAAATAGGACATGCAGCGCCTCCCCAGCTCGCTCCGCAACGGAAAGTTGTCCGGAGCAAACGTCCGCAAACCACCGTACAGACTCCTACGGAACTCGAGCGGATTGGAGGCCTGGGACCACTCCCGAAGCTTATCCGAAACCGCTCGGCGACTTTCCGCATCGAGCCCTAGTCCATCGATCACCTCCGTGATCGTACGGAATTCCGCACGAGACGACGGGACGACTGGATCTTTCAGAGGCTTCGCAGGTCCGGTGAGATCAGACAGCGCCGAAGTATCAACACCCGTTTGGGCTCTCAGATGATTGCGGCCAAGAACTAGTTTCGGGCCTTGGCCCTCGATACCGAATCTACCGGCGACCTGAAAGCCCGATAATGCCTTCCGCATTAAATCACTCCGAGATCTTCAAATGAAGGAGCGCCTTCACCCTGTGAATCATCGCTCTCAACATACCCGTCTGAGCCTTCGTTGCCAACTGGGAAGTCCGCACTGCGGACTCCGAAAGCTGCGTCCAGACGCTTGATCTCTTGGAGTGCACGCGCTGCCCGCGCGTATTCATCCTGGTCGTAACTATCAGAGGCATAAGCCTTTATTGCCGCACGTACCCGCGACTCGTACGCGTCCGCAGTCACATCGACAACGCGCCGTCCCTGCTGAACAGCCGCCAACGCCCGCCGTTCCGCAACCAAAAAGTCGTGCTCGGGCATTTCCTTCGTGGAAACCACCGGAGATGCCAGCACATCTTTGGATTGCTCGTCTTCGTGGTCGATATAGCTCAGATCGACACCTCCCATCCGAACCGCTGTGTCGCACATCCAACACGCCATCACCGTGTCATCGTGGCCAGCAACCGTCTGCACCTTGCCGTCGATCCAACCGATACAGCCCATCTCCTTGATCCAGACGTTGGTCTGCTCGATGCTGTTATCGTCGCCGCGCGGGATCTTCCACTTGTTGTGCTCGAGCGACAGCCGCAGAGCTGGCACACCGCGATCGATGTGATGCTTGTTAACCGCGACCTGTGTCGCCCCTTTCTTCCACGCGTTGTCCGGCTGACGCCCACCGATACCCGTGGTGAAGAACCGCCGCACCTGAGCATCGCTTGTCCGTGCCACCTCATCGGTCCAGACCCGCTGCGCCTGGTTGGCCTCAATGTGGATGATCTCCGGCCGCATCAACAGATTCTCTTCTTTGATCAGCTCGATTTGCTCGTGGAATGCGAGACCCTTGTGTCGGATCAGATTGGCCAACCAACGGTTGCCCCTGGGATCGACCGCGACCGTGAAGATGACGAAGTAGTCCGCACCCGTTTCCGCAGACAGAGCGATGTCCACTCCCGTGTAGCGCAAACAGCCTTGCTTCTCCCAATAACCCGCGGGAAGCCCGAGCACGTATGGCTGACGCATTCCATCCTGGCGGAACAGCTTCGCCGGAAACAGCGAGGCCTCATCAGACAGCGGCTCGCACAGAAACTCCCGCGCAAATCTGGCCGCCGTCTTGAGCTCGATGCGTTTGAGCTTGAGCGCCTTCTCATCGTAGCGCTCTGGAAAGAGCAGCTCGCCCGTCTCCGGATCCTTGCACGGGTATTTCCGGCACTCGTAGACGTAGCCCTGCAGGTCCTCTTTGGACACGTCGCCAGCAATCTTTAGAACCTGCTCGGTGTTCGCAAGCACCCCGTACAAGTCCATCTCGTGCATCGGCGTTCCAACCACGATCAACTGGTCAGTCGGATGGACCATGCCCGAGATTGCGGACAGGAAGTAGTCGATGTTCCGCTGACGAATCAGGTCAGAGTAGATATCGTCATCGTTGAGCACGTCATCGCAGATCACCCAATCGGGGTGACCGCCGCGGACCTTGGTCCCAAACCCTCGAGCTTTGATGACCGAGCCATTCCGCAACGTGATTTGAGTCCGGCTCCAGATCCCCGGCTTGCTGCGGACCGTACCGATCGGCAACAAGTGCTGCAGCTTCTGATTCTTCTCGATCTCCTCCTTGATCATCGTCAAGAAGGCCACGGCCTGATCTTCGGTTGCGGAAAAGATGTAGCCTTCGGAGCCCGGAGCGTTGAACCCGGCTTTCCAGATGGGATAGGCAAACGTGAAAAAATAGCTCTTGCCGTGGTCACGAGCGGCCAGGATGTTGATCCGCTGCTGCGTCGCGATCAGCTCATCCCACTCGATATGATGGCGCCCGAGCAGAAACTTACCATTGTACGGCTCCTTTGAAGGACCGCGGAGCACCTCGCTCGCAAAGTACGCACAGCTCGACTTGAGCACTTCAGGATAGGCTGCGGACCACGCGGGATCGGACTCCGGCGCCACACTGGCCAGCTCGACAACAGCCTCCAGCTCTTCGTCCGTGAATCCATGATCGAGCATACTGGAGACCGTGCGGACGGGTGTCCCATCGATCACCGGTGTCGGAGGCGGCTTCACATTCCGCAGCAGCAGCGTCGGCAGTTTGCCAAGGACCGGCGTCCGCGGAATCACTCGGCCTCCTTCAGCCGCTTACCGGCCGGACAGCTACAATAGCGTTCCCGCACGTCCTGCACACCCCACGGATCTTCAGGTCCGTGTGGTTCGGGATAGTAGCCGCGCCCACCGCACTCCGGACAGCCTGGACACGACCCCACCGGCACCTCATCGTGCGGAATTCCGCAATGAACGCACGGATCACCTTCGTGCGGCCTCATGACTGCGGAATCCCTCTGCGGAATTTCCGCACCAGCTCCCGATACAACCGCCCGACACGGCGCGCAGACCTCAAATTCCGCACCTTGTTCCCCCACTGGTAGTGCGCCCACCACGGGTGGTCCTCACGGCCCGTCCGCAAACAATGCCGATCGTGGTAGCTCTGCCAGTAGCGCAGCAGTCGCGCAGCCATCCAGATATTGCGGTCCGGCTCGAACAGCAGATGCTCGAGCCCTCGATATTCCGCATGTGTCGTTGCGGAAACGTGCAGCTGAGCCAGCCCGTAGTCGTCCGTCGGACTGACCGCGTTTTCTCGCCAGCTACCGCGCGTCTCGAGCTGGATCTTGGCGACAATCAGCAGCGGAGCGATCCGATAGCACGCACCCGCGTCCGCAATCAGCTCCGCATAGACCTCCGCCCGCTGCTGTCCAACGTGCGGAGCCAACCACAGAATCGCCGCAATGATCGCTTTCACGCCTCACACCGTTGGTCCGCGGAGCTTGAAAATCTGCAGCAAGCACACGAACAGCGCCTTGCCGCTCGGACTGGTACGAACTATCGGAAGCCAGCGATCACCCGTGCCCATAGATCTTCTTTCCGGCTCCGCCTTCTTTGCCCGTCGTCCCTTCGTCCCGCCAGCGCTCGCCACGCTCGGCGATGACCTCCCGCTCGTCTCGGATGATCCGCTTGTCCCCCACGACCCGCTCACCGTGGTAGTTGGTTCGTCCAATCACCAGCTCGCCGCAGGCCTCGCCTCCGCACTGCTCGCAATCCGGCTTATCAAAGCGATCGGCTATCTTGCGGTAGTGGTCTCGGCTTGTGCCGCACAGCGAGCATTCATACACATAGGTCGGCATTCGGAGAGACTACCGATAACTGCGGAGTGAATCAAGGTTTGTACGCTGGGGCACCTTTGATAGCGCGCAGAACTCGCCGCATATCGCGGTCCTGCGTCTGCTGCATCTTCTTGAGCCGATTATCCAGCTTGTCGACCCGAGTCCCGACCTTTTCGACCTTGCCGCCAACCTGAGCCGCGAGCTTCGCTCGAGCGGCCTTCGCCTCTGTCCGCGTCTCGTATCGCTCCGATAGCAGCTCTGGAAGCGTTCCGTTCGGCTTCAGATGGATTCTCTGGTCGCTGACGTGCGTACGCACCCCCCAATAGAAAAACGCCCCAGCTCCCACGACACTGACCGCTGCCGTGACGATCGCCATCAATGTCCCAAACGTCGGCCGAACCATCAGCGGCTCGCCCTGCCCCTGCCAATCGATCTTGTTCGCTGGAATCGCAGGCTGCTGTTTCCAGTCGATCGCTTCGACGGTCGCGATAGCCGGCTGGGATAGGTCTTCTGGCTGCATCTCTCGCTCCGGCTTCACCACCTTGTGCCCCAAACCTGTCGTCACACGCACCGTTGCTGGCGTCGGATTCTTTTTCCTGCTTCGGGGCTCATCTCCGTTGGAGCCCCCATTTGAGCTTCCCATCATGCTGAACGCGACCTTTGGCCCTTTCGTCATTGCCGACTCTGCCGGATCACTTTCTCTGCGCGCCGCTTGAAGCCCCACACCGCCCAACGCTCCGGCCAAGCTTTGACGTACGCCCAGCTCGCAACGATTTTCGCGAACCTCTCAGCCCGCTTCCGCACCTCCTCGGCGTTATACGCACCTTGCTGTAAATGGTAGCGCCAGCTCCACGTCTCCGCGTGCAGCTCGAGCCGATAACGACCCCATGCGAACAAGATCGGAAACAGCAGCCCCCACACATACAGCAGGAGCATTCCGGGAAAGATTCCAAGAGTCGGGTGGATACCCAGCCCGCAATAACGGAACTGCTTCACGTGGCCGCGGACTTCGTGCGGGATCACACGAACAACAGCCCCAACCGACCAATCTTCAGGGATATAGACCGTCCGACCCAACGTCGTTGCATTGGTCTTGAGGCCACCCACCCACAACCACGACCGCTTGACTGCCAGCCTGGCGGAAGGATCGAACGACTTCGCGAAGGATTCCAGGTGGTCTCTGTCGTCGACCCACGTCTGAGGTTTGGCACTCGGCAGCGGCAACGTATCCCCCATTACGCCCAAGGTATCAGAGCCGCGCGTCCGTCGCTAGTCAGTGGTATCTTGAAGGCACCTTCACAGGAGATTCCGACATGATCCAGCAACTCGTTCACTCATTCGGCGCCGCACTCGCCCGGAAAGGCTTCGCTTTCTTTCAGGCCGGCGATTACAACCTCAACTTGATCGGCGTTCGAGCCGATCGCCGTCGAGCTGGGTACTTCGATGACCTGATGTTTTGTCTCTATCGGGTCAACGACATCTGGCGAGCCCACATGTGGTCCATCACAACCGATCCCGCCGAACGTCTGCTCGAAAAGCCCATCAACGAGGCCGGCGCTGCCATCCTCGCCAGCCCGCAGCAATGCCGCGGAGCCTACATCATCGGCAAACACAAGGGCCGCCCTGCCCTGGTCCAACACGGAGCCCCCGTCAAGGTCTGGCGCGACAACAACCGCGACAAGCAGCTGGACTGGGGACAGGACGAAGGAATCGAGGGTTGGTACGGGATCAACCTCCACGACACCACGTCCGCGGATGTCGCCGACCTCAACAAAAGCGCTTCGGCCGGCTGCCAGGTCTTCGCCGTCCGCAACGAGCAGCGCTCGATGATGGACTTGGCCTACCGCTCCGCGGACAAATACGGCCCGAAATTCACCTATACGATCCTCGACGAAGGCGACCTGTAGACACACCAGAGCACCGCGGCTCTGGCGCCTCCCTTATCGGCTCGGTGTTGTGTCGCTTGGTCTCGCGAAGGCTAGTTATGAGATCCAGCAGTCCATCTCGTTCGCTGCAGCAACCGTAGCAGACCTACCGGAGCTTGTTCAACCGGTTGTTGGTCCAGCACAGCAGCTGCGTCGTTGGATGACCGTCTCGTCGCCCTCTGGTAGGCCTCTCGTCCTTCAGGACGGCCTGGAGCTGCTCGAGCACCGCAATGTCCCGCTCCGACTCGATAACAGCCCTGTGGGCCAGCAGCTCATCCAAATGAGCACGTTCTTGGCGGTACCGCTGCGAGCTGATCTTCCGCCCCCTGATTTCCCGCCAGCCGGCCAGCCACTCCGCGGCCGTCAACCAGTCCACCCGTGTCCCCGGCGTTCGAACGGGCTGCGGGAACAGCAGCAACTGGGCAGCCCTCCGCCGCGGTTTGTCAGGCCTGACAGTTGGCGTGTCCGGCCTGACAGCTTCAGCCGCGAACAGCGCCGTCTGTTTCGGCCCGGCCGGATAGCGGTACTCCCACCGGCCGTGATCTTCGGACTGCGGAGCTCGCCGGCGCTCGCCACCGTGCTGACTCTCTGGAATCGCTTTCCACTCGCTCATGACCACACCACGTGCCCGCCGATGTCCTGAGCATGGGCCAAAACCGTGTCCAGCTCGCGCAGCCGCTCCTGTACGCGCTGATCGGTCTGCGCCGCTGTGTACCACCGCCCGAGCTGAACAGCCGGCTGTACGGCAGCCTGGCGGCTCTTACGCACACTCAGCAGCCGCACAATCGACCGGCGCACCCGCGGGATCGCACCGTTGGCCAGAAACCCGACCGGCTCATCAGGCAGCTCGAGCAGCCGCAGAAGGACCGCAGCCCCATGGTTATGGAAGTTGCAGCTCGGACCGCGCTCGGAATAGTAGCCCGGCGTCTGGTCGGTCTTGGCTGAAAAAGTCACGCTCATGATTCCGCTCCGTCTACCAGGTGACAGCCGTCACGCAGCTGGCGCTTCAGATCCTTCACCCGATCAACCGCTTCCTTCCGCGCTGGCCGAAAGCAGTAGCGAAGGTCCCGAGCGGCCGTCTCGACGTTCTCACCCCACACGAACGACCGCCGCTCTGCTTTGCCCTTGTCCACCACGTTCTGCAGGTGGCTGCAGATCCCATTGAGTCGATTCAGCTCGCGCTCCTGATGCTGCAGCTCGCCCTCGATAGATTCACGCGTCCGGAAGCTCTGACCGTACCGATGCTTGGTAATCGCAGCCTGCCGTGTGATGCGGATACGATCTCCGCAGCGCGGACAAATCGCCTCGTCGCCTTCGACCGTCCATCCGTGCCCCAGACAAGCCTTCACGAGCTGCTCGCGCTTGGTCTTGTGGACCTTGCTCGCGTGAATCTCTCCGATTGACCGTTTCATCGATTCCCCCACAGACCAAAAAGACGATCGAAGTCCTGGTCAACGCCTTCGAGCAGCCACCGCAACGCGTCCCGCTCGCGCGGCTGCCTCGACTTTTCAATCCGACGCTTGTAGCTCTCTACGACCCGCCGTTTCATCTCCTTGAGCTGATCTTGTCCCATCACGCCACCTCCGCCAGTCGGTCGACATCCGCGTAAGCTGCCTCGTGGCTCTCGACCCACAGGCGGAATTCGTCCAGGTCGATATCCGCCAAGTCCAGCCCCATCTCGACCAGCTCGTCAAACACGACCTCAGTTTCTTCCAGCCCGGCCGCCTCGTAGGACTCGAGCGCCTGCTGATCGGCCAACGCCTGATCGTCCAGCTCGTCGCACTGGCAGCCGCTGATGTCCTCGCCGCAATCCGTGCACGTCTCTTCGGGCCAGTAGCCTTGAGCCATCAAACATCGTTCGCATCCGCCGCAGTAACACATGTCGAGTCTCCTATCTGGCCCCCGAAGGGGCCGATTACTGTTAGCAGCCCAGAAGCTGATTGATCCGCTTCGCAATGCGGAACGCCCCCTCGAACCCGGTGAAGGTCTTGACCGTGTAGATGATCTCCGACGCGTCAGGGTTGTACTCGTAGTTGGCCTTGCTGTCGTCCCGGACCAACATCCGCACCTGAACGTAGTGACCCTCAGAGCCCCCCTCGTTGACGCTGACTTCAAACCGCGGCTGTCCTGGCAGCGCTGCATCCGCATCCAGAGCAGGCTCGAGACCGTCCGGACCGCGCCGCTCGTACTTGTAGGCCAGTCCCAGAGCATCGTACTCGTCGATCAGGTCTTCCGCGGACAACCGAGCGGACAACGCCGAAACGATCTGGCGAACCGTAAGATAGCCGGCCGGAGCCATGTAGCCTTCGCCTTGCGGAGACTCGCCCCAGATGGTCGAATCGATCTCATCGAGATATTCGACTCCATCGGCGACACGACCCGTCGTGCTTTCCGCACCGTTGACCGGCGGATAGACATACTGGCCAACCAGGCTGTTTTCGCCGACCACCCGCCGACCCTCGCAATAATCCGCAGTCACCCGGATAACGTAGTGATCGCAGGTGGACGGAAACATATCGTTGGGGCGGATGTCCTCAACGATCCCCTCGACCCAAGAGTGCTCCTGGGTGCGACGCTCAGGGTACGGGCTGTTCCAGGAACGGACGAATGCGCCTTTGCGGATGGTGAGGAGAGTTGCGATTACGAGGGCTAGTTGAGGCATCTGAGTCTCCTTGGTGGCGTTCCGAAGAACTCCTTAGACTATGATCGAAGGGACTCCGCATGTCAACCCCCCTAATCCGCACTTATCGCGTTTCTCGTTTCAAGCTTCGGCCGCCTTCGGTGAGCAAACGGAAGCCCAACCGCACGGCGTAGCCCAACGGCATCTGAGCAACCAGATCGTCTTCACCGAGCACGGCCTTAGCAAACGCGCTATCCAACGAAATACCCCAGCCGACCGGCGCCGTATGGTTGACCGCCCAGATATCTTTACCGGACGGTGGTCCGCAATCCGCAGCCGGAGAGATCACCCAGTAGCACGAGCACGTCAAAGGGCGCTGCTGGTAAATCGAGCAACGCCCCTCTTTCAGAAACGCGCACGGTTGTCGGCTGTCGAACCACTGCTCTGAAACGAGCGATCGGCCTTCCGCATCATCGAGCGGTAGATCGGCCATCAGTTCGAACTGCTCGGTCCCCTGCTGAGCAGCCGCGACAAACAGCTCTTCCTGCTTCGTCCGCATGAGATGATCGGCGATGATCGCCCCCTCGAACAATCCCGCAGCCACGAGCTGGTAACAGCACCACGGATGCTCGCAGGACGCACACGTAATCTTTCCGCGATTCCGCTTCTGCACCTTCGTGTTGAACTCGCGAACAAACCGACGCCGCTTATTCTGGGCCTCCTTGACGAGCTTCCGGATCTTCTTATTGACCATCGACCAGCCCGATCATCCACACCATCTGCTCCCACGTCGTAGCGTCGGCCTGATCGCCGTTGATCTCACCGAACAAGATCGAGCGGGCATGGCGGCCAACGAGCGGGTAACGGTGCTCCCTCCATTCCTGAATATGCTGGGGCTTGTCGTCGACGAACACATCCGCGGCCAACACGTACTTGTACCTCGTGAAGATCAACCGGCGCGCAGCCTCACTTCCCAGCTCTCGCGCGAACCATCGCCGGCGCCCATATTCCCACAGCGGATTGGGAACCAAGCTCGTGGTCGCGAAGAAAACGTCATGCTTCCGCATCAACCAGCGCAGATTGACGATCGCTCCTTCGATGGCAGGCATGAATTCCGGACTGGACGTATAGAGCGCTTTCGTGATCACCGTGACTTCTTCCGGCGTCAAATCGTAGCGCTCCTCCACGTACCAATCTCGCTCATGCCCCGGCCGCTGTCGATCGTCAATCCGACCGATCGTATTCTCGGCGAGAACTCTCCAGTGCTCTTCGAAGTTGCAGATCACCCCATCGACATCGAATATCAACCGCAGCATCGTTACCCTCGAATCAGCCGCACTAGCGCAGCCACGTAGCCGTTTTCTCTTCCGGAGCTCAACCACTGGGAGAAGCCCAAGATATTCGTCAGCAGCCGCTTATCGCTCGCAGACAGCGACTTAAGCACCTCCTTTTGAGACGCCATCCGCAATAATGGATGATCATCCTCGCTCGCACTCGCACGCTCAAAGGCCAGGCTGATCGTCTTATCGCTCCGTCCGAGCATCTTAGCGATCTCACGGCTACTCAGCCCAGCGAGTGACAAAGCGCGGGCGATATGATCTTCAATTGGTGTCATCGGGTAGGTTCCCGCCGTCTTCGGCATTGGCTCCCCCTCTCTGGCCTTTCGGCCGCAGTGTGTAGTTTGGTGGCGGCTTGGACGGGTCTTTGACAATGACCAACCGCGGAGCTGGATTGGCCCGACAAACCTGATAGTCCGGACACGGAGGCCAATCGATACTACCAGCGCAAAGCAGCCAATCTTCGAGCTGCCGCGGACGCGTCTTCCAATACCGGCAATAGCCGCGGCACTTCGCCGTTCCGCCATGCTTCCGCGACAAAATCGCCCCGCGGAAAGGTAGCTTGAGCTGCGGCATTCCGCAGATGTTACACCACTCCGCATTATTTGCACTACCCTCCGCACTCGTCGGGCTCCGTCGACCCGACCGGCTGAAACCACGGCAAGAAATTTGTCGGGTCTAAAAACGCCATCGCCAGCTTGTTTCCGCTATCGGACAGCACCATGTACCACTGCTGCCCGTTGCAAATCGACGAAAACGTCTTGATTGGCCGGAGCTGCGAAGTACGAGGCCACAACTTCCTTGCCCACGACATGATCTGATCCTGCTCGAACGCGCGATCCTCTTCCGCCGTCATCTGAGTCTCCTGGGTTCGCCCAAAGGCACTGATCATGGTGACCGCGACTCCGCACTTTGCAACCCCTATTCCGCAGAAAACGAATTCCGCAATCGTAAACACCCGCATCCCTTGACATTCCGCAATCAGCGATCAAGATGTAGGCAGATGCGGACCTGGACCCATGAAACGAGCAATTCGAACATACGCGCAATGGTGCGCGGTCCACGACGCTGTAGCGGTATGCCCGAACGGGTGTAAGCCCTCAACTCCGCTCATTTTCTCCACAGATGAGATTGCGTCCGGCCGTCAATTCGATGGTGGGGTGGCTTACTGTGGTGAGTGCTTGGAGGAGATGGTACCCGTGCGGAACGTCGCCGCGGCTTAGCCGTCTGTTGCGAGCAGACGGTTAACGGAGCCGATCACTCTCGAGCGTTCGTCCTCCGTCAAATCCGCTATGGCCTCGACGATCGTCACTGCCCGCTGCGCCAGCTCGGACGGCGACCGATCAGCACTCGGAATGGCTTTCCGCTTCTTGGGCTTGACCAGCGGCGGCTGTGTGACCGTGACAGCCTTCGCCTTCTTGGCCTTCACCTTCTTGGTCGGGGCCTTCCGCCCGGTGTTGTTCGTTGCCGGCCGCGCCGGTTTGCCCGAGCGCTTCCGCCGTTGCCCCAAAATCCACATCCTGAACGCTGCAGCGCTTCCGAGCTGCGATTTCGGGCAGGCCTTCTTCAACGCTGCGTACCACTCCGCAAAACGGCTCTCGCTTGAGCCTACGGCCTCTCCAATGATCGGCCGCGCGGCATCGGGCAGCATTTCAAACACGCTCTTGGCTCTCGACATCGATTCCTCCACGGGTTTCGTAGGCGCCTGCTTTTTCGTCTTCACCTGCTCGTCTTTCCAACTGGACCCCCGAGCGACCGGCTGCTTATCCAACGCGGCTTTCAAGGGCCCGACATCCCGATTCCTGATTCCGTCCTGTTCGTCGATCCAGGTCTGACCGCCACGGGGCGGAGTCGCGACCTTGTGCCAATCCACGGGCACCGCTCGCAGCTCGCATTCCGCACATGACAAAGCCCTCCAGGTCCCGGCCGTAGCGACTGTGATGCACTTGCTCTCATACTCGCAACCATGACGCCGAACTGAACCCTCTGGAGGCCCTTCGGTAGGATTCGCCTGCTCGGGCAATGCCGCCAAAGCCTGATCGATCAGCGCTCGCCGCCGTGCTGTTGCTTGCCGCTCCACCGCGCCAGTTTACTCGAAGTCGCTCCGCTGTAGGGCAAGCTCTTCTGCAGCGATCCCAGCCTTAGTCAGCATCGCCCCCACACCGCCGCTCAAGCCATACCGTGAATCGTAAGGGCTTCCGTAGACTACTCGAACGATTCCAGCCCGAATGATCGCCTTGGCGCAGTCGAAGCACGGACTGGCCGTGCAATACAGCGCCGCTCCGGCCGGAGAGACTCCATCCAACGCGCACTGCAGAATCGCGTTGACCTCGCTATGCAGCGTCCGCACACAATGCCCCTCGACCATCAGATGGTCCGCATCGCTGCAATGCGGCTGTCCTGGAGCAGAGCCGCTGTAGCCGCCCGCGATCATCCGCTTGTCCCGGACCAGCACCGCACCGACGCCTCGCCGTCCAGGGTCAAACAGCAGCTCCGGCCCCCGATCGCACGTGCTCCGTGTCGCCGTCAGGTGTGCCAGCAGCATCCAGTAGGTGTCCCAATCAGTCCTCGGAATCTTCAATTTGTCCTTTCCTCCCACCGCAGAACGAACCAATGCCCGCGGTCACTGCTGTCTACCGGCTCGAGCTCCACAGCTTTGAGCGCTTCGGTGAACAGCGAAACCAGCTTGCCGAACCGTACCGGTCCAGGCAAACCCCCTTCCAGATGGATCGCCATCACGTCCTGAAGCATCTCCTTGGCTGCTTCCTCGACCGCCTGGCCGTCCTTCGGCACGCAGATGATCTCTTCGTGCTCTTCCGGCTCTCGCGACGGCTCGAGCCCGTAGCCAAGGTAGTACACGCCAATCGTCTTATCGTTGAGCATCAATCACACTTCCTGTTCACGGCCTCGACATCTCCGCGCAACAGCGCATCAATCAGCGGCAATACCCACGTCTGGCGATAAAGACGCGTCCGCTCTTTGATGAACGCCGTCACCTCCGACTCGAGCACAGGCAGCTTTTCATCCACACCGACCCCGATCCTCTCGAAATGAGCCCGCTCGAAATTCGCCAGCTCTCGAAGCTTCCGCAGACCACGAATCTGATACTTCCTAAGTGCCATCGGCCGCCTTTTCGCGCTTTTCAAAACGATCGAGAAGATACTCAGTCAGCCGCGACTGCATCTCAAAGTCCCCGCGCGACCCCGACCGCTTCACGATAAAATCGGAGGCCTCCAATGCGGCATCTTCCGCGGTCCAGTCACGCCGCTCGTACAGCCAGTCCGCAACGGCTGCCGCAACAAATTGATTGATGATGTCCTCACCAGCCCGCATCATGTCGCCATAATATTTAATCGATCGCTCTAAAACCATTCGGCCTTTAGCAGTCAGCCGATAACGCGTTTCATGCTTCTCTACCCACCCCCAACCGATTCCGGATTGCAGCGCTGAATGAACGCCCCCACCCCTCCCTTCGACAACCCGCCTTCGAATTTCCGCTGGGGCAAACCACTCGTCTTCATCGAGGGCGATCAAGATCGAAACTTGTCGCCTTGTCATTACTTGATCATCCACGGCACTCGCCCTGCTTTCCGCAATCGCCGCACAACGCTCTCGTTCTAGGCACGTCACACATTCCGCGGCGGCTTTTCGTATTTGACCCAGGCACATCATCGCTCAACCCACTCCTTCCGCTCGTGGTCCCAACGCCATTCCAGATTCACCACGAACCGGATCGGCGCCCGGACCGTACACCCTACTTCGTACTCTTCGACCAGCTCCCACAGAGCTTCCTCCACTTTCGTCCCTGCTAGCAGGTCTCCGCCCTTGTCCCACAGCTCGATACCGATCCGGTTGAACGTCCGCGGCTCGCCGTCTGACAAGTGCTCGAGCAGCTTAGCCTTGATGTCCTCGATCGACCACTTGGCGATCGTCAGATGCGGACGACGATCCTTCTGACCGCCCTTCGGCCGCGGCTTCCGCTCCGGATCATCATCCGCACGGATCATGATGGTGTACTGAGCCATCGGCTGAGCGGAATAATCCGGCCGGCAACCCGTCACCCAGTGCAGCTCCTCATTCTCGAATGGCCGCCCAAAATCCAGCTCGAGCTGCATCACACCCTCCCTGGAAGGTCGCCACGCTCGATCATCCGCTCGAATGCCGTCCGCACGGCTCGGTGAACATCGTGGCAACTCGAGACGAAACACGGCGTCAGCTTTTCGCCTGTGACCTCTTCAGCAGCCTCCAGAAACGTCGTGCGCCACGCGGACCCGTGACTCTCCCCGACAACACAACCCGCGTGAGCCAGCTCGTGGAGCAACGTAGCGTAGCCATCTGCAGCGTCCGTCCCAACCGTCAACGTGATCGACGGAATCCCACCGCCCCAGCACGTCCCCGTCGATTCTTCCCCCGCTCGCCGACGCCGCATACTGCGAAGCTTGGCCCGCTTGATACGGTCCGGGCAGTCCCACGCCCGCAACCGCTTCCACTTGCGGAACAGCTCGTGAATGATCCCTGGATAGACGGCTGCCGCAGCCTTGCGCTTCTCCGAGGCCTTCGCGCGCTTGGCTACCCGACGCTCGGCCTTGGCCGCCCGCTTGGCCTCGAGCACTCCGCACGTCCGCTCGACCAGCACACCCGCGGCCTTGGAGCACTCCCAGCAATAACGCCGAATGTCCACCTTGCGGAGCCTTCCCGGCGCCAACACGCCCGGATGACCGCCCTCGCAGCTCCAACGGTATCGCTTAGTCACTGGCCGGCTCCCTGGGTGAGAAGTAGAACCGCTCCGCACGATCGTCTTCGTCCGTGCAGAACACCGGATCATCCTGGCAGTCATCACAGCGCCAATCGTAGCCGCTATCGTGGATGTCCAGCCCCGTCACGTCCTTTCCGCAGATCTCGCACTGCGGATCGGTCGGGTGTCCGGTTGCCGCCCAGTGACGCAGCAGCTCATTGTAGGAAGGGTTCAGCGTCGGACCGCGCCGATCGGCCTCAGTGATCCCACGCTCCAAGATCTTGGTCAGCTCGCCCGGCTCGAGCGGGAACACCGTTTTATCGGACTTCATCGGGAGCCCCCTTCCAACTTTTTGCACACCCGATCAAGAGTTGCAGCGTGATACGCCGCAACAGCGCTAGAACCACCGATCCGCCCGATTGTCTCGCCGAACCGTTTCCACTCCGCCCGAGCAGCAACAGTAGCTACCCGAACCACGCGCCGGATTTCTTCGGCGTTATAGCACTCAGGATCAAGCACCAACTTACAGGCTTCAAATGCGGCCCGCGAAGTCTCAAACGCTTCGCGCTGCCACACACTACCCGGCCGACTGATTGCCAAGCTCCGAGTACCAAAGCTGGCAAAGATCATCCACCGGTTGTTGAGGTAATACGGACCGGCATCACAGGTTCCGGCTTCCCAAGAGAGGCCACCGTGCTTTGCGATAATGGTAGATTCGGTCGTCATCGTGAGTCTCCTTGGTGAATCGCCGAAGCGATAATTAGAAGGTAGCGGAGACTCTCCGCACTGTCAACCCTCTATTCCGCATTCGATGCGGAATTCCGCAACCACTCCCACAGCGCCAGCCAGTAGCTACCGGTGTAGGTCATCATCCAGCCCGTGAAGAATATCTGAGCGGCCCAACACGCGGGACCGCTAAGCCTTCCACACCGCGGACACCAGCGGCCTGGCAGCCCGGCATAGATGATCTTGACCGCGCGCCTGCAGCATCGCGGCCTACGTGCCCAAGGCCACAGCCTCATCAATTGAAACCGTTGGGCGGAGCTGGCAGAGGCGGAGCTTCCTCCGCTTCAACCTCATCAGCAGAGTGCTTCTGAAGTAGCCGATCGGTGCACGGATGGTAAGCTCGGCATTCGTCGCAGAACACACCCGTCCCAAGGATCTGAACCGCAGCTCCTTCGTGAATGTGCGGTGTCAGCAGCCCCAGCACGCTCACCATGGCGTCTTCGAGCGTCTCGCCGTAAATGGTGAGCGTCCCCAAAGAACACTCCTCACCGAGCACCTGTGCGTCCACACGGAATCGATCACGCATCTGCGGACCCCGCGTATTCGTCCACCGTCATCACAATCGCCACAGCGAACACTTCTCGATAGACGATCGGCGCGTAGCTATCCTGCGGATCAGCATGAAGCTTGAACGTCCGCGTTCCCCACGACACAACTTCGGGCAACGACTGAAACGGCGGGATCAACGCCGTCACTACACGATGACCGTCCATCGTCTCGAGCTGGACCGGCATGAACGGATAATATTTCGGCCTGTCAGCCATTCTTCAGCTCCTTCGCGGCCAGCTTTCCGCCGTGGTTCAATCGGTACGATGATGGAGGCCCATGCTCCCGATGCGTCAACCCCCGGCTCCAGAGCCCGCGCAGCGCTATTCCGAGCGCTACGCAATTCGGAGCGCTATCTGTCGGCCACCGAACTCGAGCGGCTGCCGCGGTCCACCAGCGGTCCGCTTCATCGATCATCAGCAGCAATAGGATCTCCTGATTGGCCGACAGCCGGGCCATGGTCTCAACCTTGGCGCGGAGGCCAATGCCAGCTGTTCGCGGCAACGCCCTTGGCGTCGTATTCGTACACGCCAGCTCGACCCGTCGTCTCATCGATGTACGAGGCCATCGCCAAACCCTCGCCGGCAAATACCTGGAGCTCGACCAGGCCCAGCCCCTGGTCGACGACATCGACCACCACAGCCGGCCGCGTCACACCGCTTGGATGGACGTAGCGAACCATCCGCCCCTGGCAGAGCGCCTTGAAGTGCTCCGGAATCTCCGGCTGGTCGTTCTTGAGATCAAACCCCTGCATCTTTTCTCTCCGTCAACACCCGCTGAGCTGCGGTCAACGTCTGCGCGACTCTTCGCGGCCCCTCGTGCCGTGCCAGCAGTATCTCTGTTTTCAGCTCTTCGGGCAACTGTTGCCAGTGTTCGTTACAGATCGGCCGCACATTGTAGGCCGAAAACGTCATCGTGTTCGGGCAGCCTGGGATCTTGCACGCCATCAGGTTTGCCATGGTTGAACCACCTCATCTTTCCCGAGCACGTCTATCGGCTCCACATCCACTTCCTGCACCTCATCCATCAGAGCTTTCCGCATCTCCGGGCTACTGACAGGAGCAGGCTCACCTTTCTTCCAGGCTCCGGCCCACTGACAGCCCTCGTGCTCACAGGGCGTCGTGATCCCGTAGGTCCGGCAGAAATGCGGACGGCGATCGTAGACCAAGCAATTGCCCTCCTCCGAAAACTGCGAGCAAGTGAAATAGTCCATCTCTTGGTGCTCGGCGCCCGTCACCGGATGAGCCTTGAACCGCCCCAGGTAAACCATCCACGGCCACCACCTGAAGATCCCGTTGACCAGCGTCGGCAGCCAGCCTTCCGGCTTCGTCCACCCGAAGTCCTCGCCCAGCCACATCCGGATCGTGTTGTCGTACGAACGCTGGATGTACTCGAGATCGTACCCACCCAACACGAACGCCTGGCAACACTGCCCCCTACATCGGCTCCCCATCAGTTCAACTTCCCTTCCGCAACGGCCCCGATGCTATGGCCGCGGTTGTGAGCTTCCGCAAGCTTCTGGTAGGTCTCTTCGTCCACCCGGCATTCGACCTCGTAATGTCCCTCTGGGTGGAGGTAGCAGCCCACGATCGTCCCGATCTGCTTACCGGTCTGTTCGCTGATCAGCGGATTGCCGATCGTCAGCGGATGATCGAACCGGAACCACACTCTGTTCTTCGTCATAGGTCACTGATGTGCTGCACGTAAAGGCTTCCGCAGTGCCGGCAGATGCACACCACGTAATCGCCATCGGGCAGCCCCGGAACATTCCGCAGCGTGATGACCTTGCTCTCATCACGGAGCGGATCGTGCTCGCGCTCGAGCCAATCTCCGTACGCACGCCGCGGAGCGCAACGGTTTCCAACCAATCGATCGGCCATTAGCCCGGCTCCAGCACTGACTCGATGATCTGGCCCTTCGTCTCGAACAGCTCGGAGGCCGACTGCCAGCCCTTTTCGGTGAACTCGAGCGAGTAGACCTCGCCACGCGGTTTGATTGGCAACCAGCGCTCATCGCAGAACACACGCCAGTGCATCACACCGCGCCGGATGCCCTCTGGGCTCTTCGGAGTCTCGCTCCAGGCCAGCTGCGCTGCGTCTCCAAAGAACGCCTCCAGATAGCGCCGCTGCAGCTCGGGGCTCATATCCACGGCCCGGCCGATGGTGTGGCTCTGCATTGCGGACATCGACAAATGCAAGCAGCGCTCGTAGTCCGGATTCTTGAACCAGCCGCTGGTATGGTGACCGGTGTCTCTGGTGAAGATCAGCCGCGTCCCCGTCAAATGGTGGTCGTACGAGCAGATCCGCATGTAGTTCATGTTCGCCGGCGTCTCGCGCCCGTCGAACGCGCCCGTCTTGGCCATGTTCTTCAGGAACATAGCCACCTTGGCAACTTCGCGCTCGAGACAACGCCTCTGTCCTCGCTTCATCAGGCAGACTCCAACTTATCGATAAAGGCCACCAGCTCGTCATGGCTGTAATCCCGCGTCCAGGCAGGATCAGCCGCGGCATGAAACGCAAACGCGGCCTTGGCATGATCCAGCGTCTTGGCCTGACGGCACATCTCCGGCCAAAGAATCTGCATATCGAGCGCTCGCCGGCGCCGCCGCATCCATCGAGCTAGCCACGGCCAGCCCCAAGCCATCACCAAATACCCTAGAAACGCAGCCGCTGCGCACTCCCAATTCTTCATGGGGCCGTCTCCACTTCAGTCTCACCATTCGGTCGCACCACGCGGAACCGCACCTTGTCCAGCTCGAGCTGCTGCGTCAACGCGTGATAAGCCATCAGCACTGACCGCTGATCACCGAACTCCACAACGGCCCAACGAGCGCCACCAATCGGATCGTGCCAATAACGCTCGAGACGATAATCAAACGGAGCTGGTCCAGGCATCGCTTCCCTTTCAAATCCCTTGGCAGAATGATCGCCGAACACTACCGCCTCCAGGCCCACACCAAAACGGCGAACGCGAAGATCACAGCAGCAGTCCCCAAATGCTCGTATAGCTGGTCCATCACTTCTTCTTTCGAGGCTTCGGCTTCTTGATCTTGACCTTGAGCTTCTTTTTCCGCTTCGGCGGCTCACCGGCAACGATCGCCGACCCTTCAGGAGCTTCGCCCGGCTTCGGCGGCTCACCACGCTCAGTTGTCCGCACCTGGCCATCCTCCTCGACCAGCACCTTGCCCTTGTCCGGATTCTCGGCGTCCTGACGCTGCAGCAACGTCGCACGCCAACCGTTCTGCAGGTTCCACAGCGTCATCGGCATCTCACCGGCGAGCGCCTTGCGGATGACAGCAGCCTGAGCTGGGCTCCACTGGCCTTTCTGGACAGACCCCACCTGGTCCATCACATCAAGCTTGACTTCCCCTGGAAGACCTTCACGCGGGTCGGGTAGGTCCTCCCGAGCGGCTTTGCCCATCTTCCAGCACCGGACCGAAAGCCACAGCCACAAATCGGCGAGCCAGGTCGCCGGATAATTGATGCAAAACATGTGGTGCTTGCTGATCGACACCCAAGCATCATCCACCGTCTCGACTTCGAGCTGGGCAGCGTGTCCAGCCTTCTCGGGATCGGCGAACACCACGGCCGCCGCCTGCATATGCGCCAGCGAGGCCTTCTGTTTCTCCGCGTCAGTCATCGGATTCCGGCTCCTTCATCCGCACGGGCAGCACACGCCGCTTGTACCAGTCGTCTACGAAGGCCCTCTGCTGCTCTTCGGTCATCTCCGAAAAAGCCTTCGGCCCCTTACAGGTGTGGATGTAGATACTGCCCGCAAACTCCTTACACCACAGCCACAGCAGCGTGCGGAACTGCTCGACCGGCACCGCTATCCAAGCGGCCTCCGAGTCTTCGACGAAGCCCGTCGGCAGCGGCATCACCCCACCCAATGACCCCGTACCAAGCCGCTTGGTTGCTTCCGCAGCTCCGACCTCTGCGGCAGAGATCAAGCTCTGAGTAAGCCCAGCCTTGAACGACTCCACCAGCCCGTCAACGAGCTTGCGGAACTCATCAGCCTCGATCTCGTAAAGCTCAGGATGCCCCGGACACGGCCGTACTGCTTCGAGCGTCCGGCCCACCACCTGACAAACGAAGGTGCGGAACACGCTCTCTGCTTCGACTTCATCAGACTTCATCAGAATCCTCGCTATCAACGAACTCAACCGTGTCCTGATGGCATTTCACGACTGCCCGCGATTCCAAACAATCGCCGTAGGTCCCCTCCTGCACGTACTTCCACTCCCCGCTCACCTGATACATATACCGCCGATGCGAAACATCGACTCCGAAGTACTGCCCCCCTGCTGTCGCCCGCAGCTCTCGATAGACGACAGGCACATTGTGCGAGCACGCGTTACGGATCCCCGCGGCCATTCCCGAAGTGATCCCACGGTCGACGTAGACCACCGTCATCCGCGCCAAATGCCGCCACGCAAACCCGGCACGGATTCCTAGATCCCGCTCCTCTTGAACCTGGTCGTCGAGTACCAACCGCTGCGTGTAGAGCAGATGCGAAGCGTACGGCGCCTCTCCGCGCAGCAGACAATCCCTCACACAGCGGCGAGCGTACTCGATGTTCGCCTGCACCACGTTGGGATCGGGACTGCCAAACGGACTCTCAAGGATCACAGGAATCATTCTCGGCTCCAGTCTTCTTTGCCCCATCACCCCTACTATGCGCTGAGCCGCCGAAGTGTAGCAGGCAAAAATCGAGGCGGGTTGCGGCTACGCCCTAGTTTGAGGGTCTCGCCACTCCGACGCCCGCCGCGCCGTTACCACTCACGCATGCTCAATTGTTGCGTTATCAGTCAGGCTGGTGTCCCCGACCAGGCCCCGGTAGCCTGCGGGACGCCCGCATGCGGAGGCGCTCTTTCGTTCGGTAATTCGTCAGCCGTTGGGGCTAGCGTGAACAGCGGCACCTCGATCCGCCAAGCGAACAGCCGCTCGACGACAACCCAACGGACTATCGGTAAGACTTGGATCACCTACGGAGCTTCCGCGCCATCCAACGCCAGGCAGCTACCAGCGCCAAGCCGATCGCTCCGAGGATCCCGACCTCAATGACTCCGCCGCACATACACATTGGGCTACTCCTGAAACCAGGCGATACGCCTACCGAGCACGTCCGAATATTGGGCCATGTACCCCTGCTGCTCGATGAGCCGATTCCGCTCAACCAGAGCAACGGACTCGATCGCCTTGCTCGCCAAAAACGCAGTCAACCGCTTCAATCTGCCGTCCAGCTCGGCCTTCTCCGCAACTACGCGCTGTTGATATTCTTCCACGTCAATCGTCCTTTATCCCCTCAATGAAAGCAGCCTTTCGCCGATTCTTTGCTCACGCCACGCCTTCACGCACAGCGGACAGCACCGCGTTGGGTGCTCGCGCATGAAATACAAAAACGACGCGAACCGCAACAGCTCGAGCCCGGCCGATAACGTTCGCCCGCACAACAACTTCTGCTCGACCACATCGAAACAATGAGGCTTCGACATCTCAGGCCCCCAGCTTCGTCCGCTCGAACAGATCATGGTGCGCCTGCTCAGACCACGCGATTCCGCAACCTCCCAGCACCACATGGCTCAGCTCGTGCATCGTCAACGACTCGACCGCTCCGACCGTGTAGCCAATCGCGCAATCCTTGCCCTGGGTGAAGCCGCGGACAGCTCGACCCCACACCGTCAGCTTCTCTTTATCGAGATAGAACAACGTCGTCCCGCGGATCACTCGAGTGATCTGCTCGCCCGTCACGCCGTTGGCCAGATCAGGCCAGATCTTCTGTCCGGCCCAATGAGCCACGACCCGCTTCACCCACCGGTCCACGTCTTGCGGAGTCGGCCGATTCCGCTTCCCGCGGACCACGTGCACCTCGTACACGGCGATCGTGAAATCAGGCTTCCGAGCCGATAGTCTCATCCAGACAAACGCGATGAGAATGGCCACCAGACCGCCAGCTGTCGCCAGGCACACGCCGCGGCCAGCTCCGGAGCTAACGATCGCCCCCCAAATGCAAAGGCCAGCACCGGCCACACAGAGCCCCACAGGGGCAAACCAATCAATCGGCCGCATCAGTCTCTCCGTGAATAACGCAATCGATGGTTACCAGGTCCGCAGAATACCCGCCCGAGCTCGGTCGGAAATTCGCCAACCGGATCGTGCTCGACTGCCGTGTGATTCCGCGCCACGCCCGGATCTCCCGCTGCCGCGCCCGGCGCAGCCTTCTGCTCTTCCGCCTCCGCGGAGTCATTCTCGATAAGCTCCGATCGGATCCCGCAGCCGTCCCTGACCGTGCAAGTCATCAAACTCTGGAGGCAACGTCAGCAGGAATCGACAACGCCTGCACCCTAGATGGATTTCGTAGTCCAGATCCTTGAACCACATCGGGTTATCAGCCCGCACCCACCGGTCCAACACCAAATCGTGCCCGAACAGCCGGCACTTTAAACGCCCCCACCGCTCACTCCAGCTCAACTTCGGCGGCTGCCCCAGCGCTAAATCCAACAACTGACGCGCTGACACGGGATGAATCGCTTGATAATTCCGCCCACCGTGTAGATGCAAAATCACCTCATATCCCTCCAACCGTCAGGATTGGCTGCGCGGCCCTCTGGGGCGAACGCATCCACGCCCACCGCCGCATTGAGCACCGTCCACGGATCGCGCTCGTCAAGCATCACCTTCAGCGTTGGGTAGGGATAGAGGCACAACATCACCCGGCGAATGAACTGCGGAACAGCCGGCAGATCAGCCAGACGGATCTGTACCAGCGGACCCAGCACCCCGTGATCAAGCCAGCCCTCATCGACCAGCCTGGAAAACACGTCCGCAAGCTTCTGAAGAGCCCACTGCGGAGCGTTTTCCTCGCCGTCCGACAGCTCGAAGATCTTGGCGAACGGGACCAGCTCGCAAAGGTAGCGCTCGTAGCCCCCACCTTCGATAGGCTTATTCAGCTCGATTTTGACCGTGGTCTGCCGCGTCTCATAGACCTTACGAGCTTTCGGAGACAGCAGCTCCGCAAAGCCCTCCACTTCGGTGACTTCGCTCCGCGGCATGATCTCCTTGACCTTCCGATCTAGCTCTTCGATATCCATCGCTCAGTCTCCAAACCGTCAGCTTGCCTGTGTGCGTCTGACCGAAGCTCCCGACCACCGTCCCGAATGTCCGTTTCTTGGCCACGAGCCGCTTACGATAAAGCAACGTGAGCGTTGCCGCAATCACGGCTCTCCGCTCGCCACACTCGGACGCGATATCGCCAGCGGACCACCACGGATCATCACTCAAATTCAGGCAGTCTAAGATCTGCTGTGAACGATTGATTCGAACTTTCCTCACCTCAGATCTCCTCATCTGCATCGAAAAAGCCCAACGCTCGAGCACGAGCCTCGCCGGCCGCGTCCAGCTTGCCTTCCCGCTTGTCTTTCCGAAGCCCATCACGCACCATCCGCGTGAACTCACGCATATTTCGACGGCGGCTGACCTCCAAATGGTCCTGCAGCCGATCGGCGATTCTGGCCGAACTGGCCCGCTCCTGGCGCTCTTTGTCAGCCGGCGTCATCCGCGACTTCATCACGAGGCCCTGCAGCTTGTCGTAAATCGGCCGCAGCTCCTTTTGACGCTCTGCGGACAGCTCTTGACACATCTCACGCCAACGATACTGCAGCAGCATCTTGAGGCCTTCAAACGCGTTGAATGCGGAATCACCAGCGGCGAGCGCCTGCCTGACATAGCCTTCGCCAAATCCAAACTGCTCGAGCGCCTCAATCACTTCCGCTAACTTCACTCGGCACCTCCAGCTTCAGCTCGGGCCAGCCTTCCGGCCGCCCGTTTGGATAGACCACGTACTTGACTGTGATCTCCAGGCCCTCCCACGTCCGCTTCACCGCACACACGCACGTGTTCTGACACCAGACTTCCTCTCGATGCCCAAGCGGCCCGTAGGAATTAACGCTCATGCTCGAAACGTCGTAGCCGCGCTCGACCAACTGACGCAGCACGCCTTCGATCGCCTGAATGTGTCGCCTCATTTCGGCCATTGCGGACTCGAAGATGATCTGAGCGGCCCGCTTCAACGACTGCTCGCCCTCACGACGCGCTCGAGCTGCAGACCGCGCCACCTCCACATCGCGCTTCGTGCTGCAGCGCGTACAGCCCTGCTCGTCTCGGCCGGTCCACGTCCGACATTCCGGACACCACAGCTGCTCGTCAACCATCGACTTCGACCATGCTAACGATGCGCGCGCAGCCGATATTGACAGCGCCTCCGCCTTTCTTCACGCAGCCCAGCACCAACGAAAACAGCTTCCGCCGCTTCTGCCCCGGTCGATAGGTTCCCGGACCCGGATCGGCTGCAGGCCTCTCCCGGACGATCGTAAACGGCACCACGACTTCCTCCCTCACAGCGTCGTCCGCACCTTTCCACGTTACACGGACCGGCTTGCCGATCTTCTGGGCGATGTCGAATAGCGCCATCTTCGGCTCATCCAGCTTCGTCGCCATCACCACACCTCGCCCGGAGCTTTCCGCTTGACCGCCTTGGCCACTGCCTCGAATTGATGCGCGTGACCCTGCTCGGCGTAGTCCTCGCCATGATCGACCGTCTGGAATTCGATCTCGTACCACGGCACAACCGCGCCCTCTTCGATCTCATCAAACAAACCGCTGATCGCCCAGTAGTCGATCGACGCCCGAAACGGATTGTCTGTCGCGCGAATGATGATCATCTGTCCCATCAGGCCCATCAACGACCGACAATAGGCACTATCCAAATCCGCAGACGCACACAGCTCCATGTTCGTTATGCGGAATCGGCCCAATCGCTGCAATCGACTCGCCATCTTAACCCCTTTCACAGTCCCCCTGGGGCAGCCACCTCGACTTGACTACCCCAAGGGCGTGAAGCTCCGTGGCCCTGTGTGTAGTGCTTCAGGGCCTTGTGGCCTCCAATGGTTCGGGAGGCTGCGAGAAACAACAACTCGGACGGCGTAACGCCAGCCCGTTCCATCTACTACTATGCGCTGAGCGGCCAAAGTGTAGCAGCCCTCTACCAGATTTCTTCGCCGGTCTCCGGATCGATGATCGGTCCGAGCTTGACCTTCAGGTCCTTCGTCAAGGTCACCTTGGTCTTCACCCCGACATCAGGCCGGTCCGATCGGTCCACGCCGATATTGAATAGCACAGCTCTCCCCTGCCCGCGCAACTCCACAGTACCGGGCGGCAGCGTAGGATCGACTTTGATCGGCATCGAACGGAGCGCTTTGACCGCCAACGACTCGCCGTATTCCGGCCGCGCGAACTCCCGATTGACGGCCTCACCGGCCGGCATGGACAGCATCCGCACCAACCAGTCCTGCCATTCCGCAAACGTCCGAGGCATCGGCGGAGTCTGCATCCCAGCTTCGAGAGCTTCGCGCAGATCATCGATATCGGACTGCCTGGGAGGCCACCAGCGCTCCATAGGCCACCTGATATGCGATTTCCACACCGCGATGAACTCGTCGCCCTCCCGCCAACCACGGTCCTTCCGCAGCCCCTGGTCGAGCCTGTCCAGCTCGGGACAGTTCTCTTCGCCCGGCATCACAGCCACGCTCACGGTCCACGGCGCTTGGCCTGCCATCCGCTCAACGGTCATGGATCGGATCCTCTCTCTTCTTTCCGCACTTGCGGCAGTAGCCTGTGTTCTGCCCAAAGGAGATGCCCGGCATGTAGTAGCACCGCTTCGGCGGCTCCGGCTTCGGCTCTTCCGTGGGAATGCCCAGCACTCGAGCTTCCGCTTCCAGGCACACAGCGCAGCGCTTTCCGCAATCCATCAAATGACAGCTGCACGTCTCCCCCACCTGGTTGTTGGACCCGCTCGGTACTGATTCCACAGCGCCAACCGCTTCGAGCTGCTCGAGCACTTCCGGCCGCGCCAGAAACTCCCGGATGGCCAGACCGCTACCCTTGGTCCAGCCCGAATGGATCGCCCGCTCGATTTCTTCCGCGGACGGCGCATTCGTCAACATGGGGTGCTGGAAGGACACCGTGAACCCGAGACTGTTCGTAAACCCATGCTCATCGACTTCGCAGCTACGCTTAAGCGACTCCTGAAAGGCTTTCCGCAAATCCCGAATCGCCTCCAGCAGCTGCTGCGGAATGTCCCCGTGGGTGCCCGTGATATCCCGCAGCGCCTCGTAGATCCGGGTCTTCGCATCAAACAGATTCTGATGCCGAGACTCCGCCTCTCCGGGGCAATCCCACGGGTCGGTTTCCGCGATCTGCTCATCCAGCTCTTCCAGATCGCGAAACATCGTTTCCAAATGACGCTCCGCCAGCTCAAGCACCCACACCATCTGGTCAGTCCGCATTGCGCTTCGCCTCTCTTTCCGCACGGTCCGCTTCGTTATAGAACGACAACGAGTAGGCGATATGCAAAAACACGATCATCAGCAGGTTCTTTTGCTTCCAGGTGTCAACGTTGTGGGGCAGCAGCACGGCGCCGCCCTCGACGTGCGATGGCGAATGGTGGTCGAGGTCGAGACCGCACGCATCGCCCGGCACCATGATGTGCTCCGGACCCCATCCCCCCCACTTCACGCGTAGGTCGATCAGAGGCTTGTAGGCTGGTCCGGCTTCAGGGCCCGGTGGTTTCTTCGGGTCATAGTCGATGCCGCAGTTGTCGGGGTCGAAGATGCGATCGTAGCCGCACGAGTCAAGCCACCAGCGCCCGCTGTTTTTGATCAGGTGGTCAGCACGCTCCTGGTCCATCTGCGACCGCTCAACCAAACCCCTCCAGCCGGGATAGAGTTGAATCGAGAACCCGTGCACCCCCATGCTCCCACGACTGGGCGCGTATCCAATGATGTCGTAATACACGTGATCCCCCTACGGCCTTCTCCCGCTCACGCGCGCCATCTCCTCCGTGTAGAAGCGCCCCTCGCATTTCGTACCATCAGGCTGCGACATTCCGCACGTCAGGCCGATCAGCACCGCATCCCACGTCTTGCGTCCGCACTGGGTGCAAACAGCCTGTGACGCCCCTCGAAAGCCCAGCATCTCCTCCGTCACCGGGATCTCCACCGGCCCATCTCGCAACGTCACCGGCCCCGTCACTGTCCCTTGGTGCGCAGCGATCAGCCGACTAACACCCTCTCGGAACTTCCGTGGCTCGGGCAGCTTGGCGCCTTCCTCACCCAGCTCGTAGGCTAACTCGAGCGCTGCACGAAACACGGCGGCCGTGTAGTCCGGACTCGCCGCCAAGATACTGCTCGAGCCCAACGGATGGCGGCATTCTTCCAGCAGCTCAGCTGCATGCTCTTTCGCGTCAATCGGCACGATTCAACTCCTCATAGCATCGCGGACAGATCATCGCCGACCCGCGCGGACCGTGAAACGGGATCCCAGGCCTGGCATCATCGGGCCAGTCCGCAATCGACAGCCACTGATGACCCTTCGGCCACTTGCCGGGCGGTTGGCGGAACTTTTTGCACATCGCCCGGCCATTCCTGAGACAGTGCAGCACAGGCAGCTGCCGCGGCTCCCGCAGAAACAGGACGATCGTCAGGCAATGAAACTCGGCATCACTGCTCTGGAGGATCTGCTTGTCCACTATCTCCGTTCGCGGCTGCTTCCGCAGCCACTCCGTCACTGTCTCGCCCAGCTGTCCCCGATCCTTCGCCTTCGTCGCCGAAAATACCTTCACCTGATCGAACGTCGTCTGCATCATCTTCCCCTTGCTTGTCACCACCAACCACGATCAGCCAATCCGGCCGTTCGCGCTTCTTTGGCTTCTCTGGAGGCGCTTCGGGTGTCTTGCCCTGAGCCGCGTCCAGCTGTGTCTCGATGTTCCGCGCCACCTCTTCCGCGATGGCGTCAATGGTCCCTTGCGGAATCGGTCCGAGCCCCCCGGTATCGTCCATCCCCGGCACCCAGCCCGCGGCCCAATTTGGCCGATCACCGCGCCGTCCGCACCCGGCCCGGATGTGTCCGCTATCTTCGTACTTCCGCAGCACCCTGGTGACCGCTATCGCGATCATGCTGCGCCCTGTCTGATTCATCGCCCTTGTCCCCCTTTCGGCTGGGGCAGTCCGCGCTTCGGATCTGCCTTGTAGCAGCGCTCATGAAAAACACCATGGTTCGAAGCCACAGCCGCCTCGCTCTGTGCGATCTCCTCTCCACAGCCATCGCAGCAGTGCACGGAATAGCCTCCCAGCGTGCGCCGCGCACGCCGCTGCTCCAGCTCTTCGAACGACTTCGCCGGCCCCTGATCGCGCTCGTTCTGCTGCCCAGCCAACCAGCCCAGCTTGTAGGCCACTTGGAGCGCCTCCTGCAACACCGGCCGATACAGCCACTCCCGCGCCGCTGGAAACCGCTGCATCAGATCAACGAGCTTGTCTTGCGGAATCTCCATCAGTACCTCCGTACGCGTCCCACTCCAGCACCAACTCGGCCGGCACCACGTCCGGCTCCTGCTCTTCAGTCTCTGGGTACAGCTCGAGCTGCCGCGCAAGGTCGAGCTCCCGTTCTCTTTCGCGCCACTCGCGCTCAGCTACCGCATTGAGATAATCCGCGAGCCCCTTGGACCACGGATCGCCCCACATCGCGTCAGCCCGACAGAGCACAGCGAATACCTGGTCAGAGCCGACGATATGGCAATTCGCGGCAATCACTGCTGCTCGAAATCCGGGCACGCTCCGGACAACACGCCCAACGTCTTAGACCGCACACAGCAGTTATTTTGCTGGTGAGCGCAGCCCTGACATAGCGGCGGATCTGGTACCGGTCGATCGTCATGGGCCATCGACGTTTCACTGTCCGACTTCGGCCCGGCCATCAACAGCAGCTCGAGAGCAATCTCCATCAACCGCCGCGGCAAGAACGCGGCCAGCGGCTCCCACAGATCGTCTTCGCCGTCTCCACCGCAAGTCGGACACGTGGGGCGAGCACTGCCCTCCACCCAATCCGGATCAGCCCCGGAACCACCACACTTCGGACACGTCCCGATCTGCTCGCGCTCGTCTTCCTCACTATCCCAGATCGGGATCCCCATCGCCTCGACAACGATGGACCCGCTTCCGCAATAGGACACGGACCAAAACGCGTGACCTACGTACTCGAAGCCCCGATCGTTCAGGTCGTCAATGACCTTCCGCACCGCTTCCAAATTCATCTTCGTTCTCCAAACCGTGGCAGCCTGCAAGCCTACTCAACACCCGCCATATCCCTACTATGGCGTTTCGGGGCCAAAGTGTTGCCGATCAATTTTGCCTTTCAGCTCGGCAACCGCTAACTCCGCGACTTCGAGAGCTTCCTGCCAGCGCTCCTGCCAAGCCAGATCGAGCGTCCTGGCAATCAAGCTCAGACAGCTCCGCCTTGAGAATGACGCTGTACAGCCTTCGATCACCTGCTCGATTGCCTGGTCCGCAGCCTTCTTGAGTGCCTCGAACGCCTCATTCCGCAACCGCTCTGTGAAGCTCTCCGCACGCAGCGACTGGTAGAACACGCGCTCGATCTTGACCGGCGTAGTAGGCTTCACCCCGACCACTGCGGCATCCCCTGGTCTACCCAACGGCAGCAGGCAGCCAGAGCACGCCCAGCAATCCTCACGAGAGCCCGGCTGGACTGAGATAGTCAGCTCGCTGAGTAGCTTCCACTCCGTGTTTCCGCACTTCAGACATACCTGCCCCATCAATGCCACGCTCCGCACGAACACGGCCCCGATGTCGTATCGCAGCCGCGGCCCCCGTTACTGCCCGTCAAGCCTTCGTGAGCCTCCAACAGCAGCCCATCAAGGCAGCCGTCGATCATGCAGCAGACCTGCAGAGCCCCGAACGAATGCCTGTGTCGTTCTGGGCGCTCGCGAATATCCCGGAGCTTCTCATCTCTCTTCTCAGCGTAGCTCATCATCACATCCGCATAGGCATCATGATCGCTTCGATGTCACCGTCCGTCACATAGATCGGCTCGAGACTCCCGGCTGCTTCGGGAAGCATCCCCAGCGTCACCTGCTTGTCGCTACAGGTCTCCACACTGGGCAACAGGTAGTTCAGGTTCAGGCTGATCAACCCGTCCGGAACCTCGCCAGACACCTTGGTGAACTCCACACTGTCCGCAAACGAAAACAACGTGTCCGCGGGCCGTGTATCGTCGATGCTAACGCTCAACCGCTTTCCTTTGACTTCGAGCACTGCGGAATGAGAAGACAGCCGCGCCCGCTTGAGCAAATCGACCAGAGCGCTACGGTCCACAGACAGCCGCGGCTGACCGCGCCCTGTCTCCATCACCTGCTCCATCGACGGAAACCTGGCATCGTACAGATTGGCGCTGCGGAAGGCCTTCGGCTTGGACTCCGCGGCCAGATAGAGCTTGCCCTGGTGAAGACAGGCGAACGTCGGGTTGGGTAGGTTCTTGAGCACAGCTGGCGGAATGAGCGGAGCGGAGGCTTCGCCGCAGCCTAGCAGCTCGCAGTAGTTCTCCTCTCCGAGCTTGATCGCTGCGTGGCCATTGGTCGCACACAGCCCCCTGGCCGATAGGCACACACCAGCGATATGCGTCCGCGTAGTATCTGTGGAGACTGCCCACACCAGCCTGCTTGCTTCGTGCAGATGAGGCACCTCCAGCCACTCAGCGCCCTTGGGAGGCCTGTGCAGCTTCGGAGCGTGCTTCGGATCGCTGGTCTCGAGCTTCGCCCTGGACTTGCCCTTGGAGACCTTGAGCTGCTTTCCGACCATCTCGAACTTGGGCGCCTTGCCCACCGCCTGGAGCGCCTTGAGCAGCTTCTTGGCATTGACTCCGCAATTCAGCTCCAGCTCGATTGGTTCTAGCGCCCCGCCCACCATGCTTTGTGCGTACACCTCGCCTTTGCGGAAATGGACATCGGCGAGCGTGAAGGTCTCTGATTCCTGCTTGTCCGCAAACGCTGCTACCTTGCGGATTACCTCGACAATTTCGCTCATGATTTCACCTAGCTTATATTGCCCCCGACTGCGGCCTGCCAATTCCGCAGCGGCTGTTTTTTATAACTGCGCGATACCGTGGATGTTTTTAGGCCTCCAGGTCGTAAACGATATCCTCCAGATTCACGGCTGTCCCTGCCGCCCCGTGCTCGTCCGCAACAGCTATCACATCATCAAGGAAGATCTGGTGTTCCGGCCCCTGATCGTTGTACCTCACCAGACACGCTTCGGGCGGCTTCTTGCTGCCCAAATTGATACGGCTGCGGACAGTCCATCCGCGCTTGAAAAGCTCTGACAGGACCAGCTTGGCCGCTGCGGAAAGGTCTCTAACGCTTGCTTCGGAAACCAAGTCCGGACTTGCCTGGATATCCTCTCCGGACCAGACCACATTCCAGTATTCTTCCGCAGCCCACTCAAACTGACTTCCGCACTCGATACGGCTGGCCAGCTTTGCGGAATCGATCTGATTGGCGATCATCTTGAGCTTCCATCCGCGATCTGAGGCCCAATTCCAATACCAGGTCAGCGCCTGGTCTGCGGAAAGGGGCGTTGTATCTCCGCGGAACGCCTGCACCGCGTAGATCAAGTCCGATAATGAGAAGCGTACGTGTCTCAGTTCTTCAGCCATTGTTCAGCCCACGCCTTCCTCTTTGACGGCTCTGCCTCGCTCGATCGCGGAGCGCCGCCATGAATATCTCGTAACGAGCGAATGCGGACGCTCCGGCCTGCATCGCTAGATTGATGAATCCGGGGACCATCGGGTGCTCTGGCTCCGGTGCGGAACCGACCAGCGTCTTTTGCGGAATCCGTCCGCAGATGTACGCCCCCATCGTCCATTCGTCCAGATAGAGCCCTTCGTCCGCAGCCCAGATCCCCACGGCGTCCACCGCATCGATGTACTGCAGCAACACCTCGATCCACAGCGCTGGGAGCGCCTTGTTAGACGGCAGCACCCCGTCCGTACAGACCACCACGCCGCAGCTCGACGACAATTCCGCAGCCGCTCGAGCCTGCCAGTCCCCCTGACCAAGTAGCAGCACGAGCGGACGTGGAGGCTTGCCCTCGCCGTCAAAGGGCGGAAAGTCCGGAACGCGGATGATCATCAGCCTCGCCGCTTTCTTGCAGAGCGCACCACCGATGTCGTGACACCTAGCGCCTTGGACAGCTCCAAGTCCGTCCGCGGATCCGCCTGCATCAGCTGCCTATCCCGCTCCGGAAACAAACAACGCCCGTGACAAGGCAACCTGGAACCAGCCCACGGAATCCACGGCTTCCCGCAAACCGGGCATGGCCTCGCTTCATTCTGTCCGTTCGGCCACGGCTCTTGCCGTAATGGCAGCCTCATCTCGTACTGAATCATCTCCGCTCTTCCCGCACTTCGATCTTGTACTTACCCACGCCCGACTGCTTGGGAGTCTTGACTGTCACGAGCGCATCGAACGATTCGCCGTCGACCGTACAGCCCACCCAAATCGCGAACTCTTCGCTCGGATTGGCCCCTTTCGGCACCAACTGCTTGCCCAGCTCGTTCGCCGCGTTCTCCAGTTTAGTTTCCGCAGCCCGCACCTGACTCCGCAATGACTCCAGAGCCCGCTTTTCGTCCGACCACGCCTGAAATAGCTGCGCTGCCTTATCGTTGACCTTGCTCATGTCCACTTGTCCTTCCAAAGCTTGTAGTTGAGCCGCCTCGCCCGCTCTTTATAGACCCGATTGCGGAAATCGATCCCTTCCGCAGTCAACCGGCCGCGGATGTGGTGCTTTCCACGGTCCTGAAATTCCGCAAACCCGAATTTGACCAGCCTTCCCCGCGTCCTGTGATGGATCGCGCTGCGATTCATCAGCCGCCACACGTGATCGAGAACCTCCATCGCGTCCCACGTCGTCTCCCGCATCCGGATCCCCTTGAACCGGAATCGCCGATACTTGGGATCGTTCACGGGAGAGGATCTCCCTGGTGAGCTGCCGCCCTTATCCGCTCGCACATCGACCGTCCGCGGCCCGTGATCCGATAGGTGTACAACGTCAGCTCGTGACCATCGCGCTCGATATGCCGCACGCTCTGGTTCTTGACCATCTTCTTATGGCACAGCTCGAGCCCGGCCTGACAGACAGCGCCGATGCTCAACTGTGTCCGATCTGACAGATACCCCGCGCTGACCGCTGCTCGAGCATCCTCCAGCTCGAGCAGCACAATTCGATGGTGCTCGGTCATTGCGCAGCCATCCGCGCTCGGATCATCTCCAAATAGGTCTCGTCCTTTTCGATCAGGATTGCGGACAGCCCCATCTGTCGACAAGCCACACCCGTAGTCCCCGCGCCGGCGAACGGATCGAGCACCCTATGATTCAGCTCTGGCGACGCATGCCGATGCAGCAGCTTCAGCATCACAGCCAGCGGCTTCTGTGTCGGATGCAACCGCTCCCGGCCACCGCAAATCGGTGACTCGAACCAGTTCATTGGGTGGTAGTCCCCATCCGTGCTCTTGCCTTCCCACGGCTTGAAGTAGGGAGCTTTGCCCGGCTTGACGGCCCACACGATAGCCTCGACTGCGGACACGTAGGTCGGCCGATGAGCTGGACCCGGATTGGTCTTGCACCACAGAATCGCCATCCGGTAGTCGAGCCCGGCCGCTTCGCAAGCTACTTCGTAGTCTCCGACCTTCTCGAGCGGACAGAACGTCAGCAACTGCCCACCCGGCACGAGCAGCGGAGCGGCCAGCATCACCCAGCCGACATCCAGCTTGTCCCACTTGTGCTCTTCCGGATTAATGCTCGCTCGAGCAATGTGGGCGATCTGGCTCCGCGCCCGTCCAAACGGCGGATCGGAAGCCACCAAATCTACAGACTCCTTCGGCCACGTCGCCATCAGCTTCAGGCAGTCGTCATGATAGACGTGGATCGGCCGCGCGTTTTCAGTCTCGGCTACCTCACCCTGATCATTCAGCTCGGCCTGACTCTGCAGCTCGGCCTTTTTATCGGCTTCGGCCTTGAGCCGCTCCATCTTCTTATCCCGACGGTGCTCCTGCAGACACTCCATGTAAATGCGATTTCGCTCGGCAACCGGCTTGTCCTTCGCAGATCGCATCCTCTTTTGGAACTTCGGCTTTGCGGACAGCCCGACGATCGCCAACATCTCCTTGACCTTGGTCTCACCGATCCCAAACCGCTTGGCCGTGACTTTGGTGAATCGCTCGGCCGGCTCTCTTGGCGGATCTGTCAGGTTGTCAGATTTCGCCATCCTACTTTTCGGACGGCCGCGACCAGCGCCGCCGACTTTGGTCTCTGGATGGAGCTTCTCGTAGATCATCTTACGCTGAGCCAAACCAAGCCCACGCTCGATATCGTCAAAATCCTTCCGCCTCAGATTCTCATCCAGCTGCATATCGAGAGCTTGCAGCTCATCCTTCGGCTCGACCAGAACCGCGAGAACTTTGCGCTGCAGCTGCCGACAAGCCTGGATCCGCCGCTCGCCAGAGATGAGCTCAAGCCGATTATCACCGTTGGTCTTGACCGCGATCGGCTGCATCTGCCCGTGCTCCAAAATCGATGCAGCCAGCTCGTTAATATCGCCTGGATCTAGCCGCACCCGCCAACCGATTACGATGTCTTTCGGATCAATCTCAAAGATCTGTTTCTTCATCGTCTTCACCCGATCCTTCGGTGAGTAGCTGACGCTCGTTTTCTTTGATGCGCCGCGTCTGCGCCTCCCGGCGCTTGGTTAGAAGTACTCGAGCGACCGTCCGCATATCTTCCGGAGAGAACTGCTGTCCTTGCTGCTCGGCCGTCTCCTTAAGCAGCTCAGGATCAATTATCGCCAAAAGCTCATCCCGTTTGTCGTCTGCCCGGATATCGAGCCGCACAAGCGCCGTAATCATGCCCTCCAGGCTCTTCGGCGCCACGGGATACACCAACCGCCCATCCTTATCTAGCCGCGGCTCTACCGCGTCGTACGCAGCCTGGCGAAGACGCTGCATCTGCTGCAGCTCGGCCGCACGATCATGAACGATCTTGTGCTTGGTCTGGCGCAGAACTTCCTGAGTGACAGCCTCCCAGTATTTGCTCCGCCGCTCGGACCATCTGCCGATCTTCGAACGGCTCTTAAACCGCTGTAGCGGCATGCAATGAGAGCAAAGCTGGTCCCACCAATACTCGAGCGGACGCATCCGCTCATCGGTGATATACGCCACCTCCGCGGACTGGATCGCCCGCTCATACTCCCACCGCTGCAGCTTCTTACGCTTCGCGTCAGGTGGAGCTGCAGCCGGCCCCTTCGGTGGACTACGCTTGCCCATGGCCAGCCCACGGAGCAACCGGCCGGCTCAGTTCAGGCCTGATCTTCTCGCTGGCCTCCAGCCGCACCCCGACCTCGGTACGGAACCACAGATTGATTTGCCGCAGCACGCTTTGGATGTAGACCTTGGCGGCCTCTTGCGGAGTCTGAGCTGCCTGATTGCCGATAGCGATCGGGATCACCCAGTCATCGGGTGGACTCACATCCGCAATCAGATTGATCCGGTTGGCTTCATCCCGCTTGAGCGACAGCTTGATCGCCCTCGTGTCGATGTGGAGCGCAGCCGCCAACTTCATATGAGCTTCAGCCATCGCGCCCGCAACCGTCGCCTCTCTACCCAGAAGCAAACAGCCCCCTGGCGGCAATGGGGCTTCGACACGATCCCGTTCCTTTCGCCGCTGCTCGTAGATCGCCCAGCCCTTTTTCAAATCGGGCGGGATCCCCTCCTCACCGAAGAACGCCCGAACGGCTTCATCCTTAAGCCGCTCCACGCTCGCTTCGGTCTCGACCGGCGTCATGTTCCGCGCCAACATCTCAGCCTTGCGCATCTCGACGGCTTTGTTGTGCCTCTTACCGGCATCCCGCAGCACCTCGAACGCGATATCTTCCTTGATCTGATCCCGCTTACTGTCGCCGCTCATCTTCATGCTCCTGGAGAAGACCCTTGAAATCCTCCCAGTCGATCATCACCACGATATTCTCGGCCGCGTCCGCGTCCGCAAAGCAGTAGCCTGTCGCGATCCACGCCAACGCATCATACCGCATGCAGACCTGAATCGAACGACGCCCCAACCGATGGCATACCGCAGCGGGCCACTTGTCCGATTCCGATTCTCGAACGTCCCGCTCGGCCTGTTCGAGCTTGGATCGCGGATTATATTTCTGAGGCCCCGCATCCTGCAGCTCGAGCCAGAACGGGCACTCGTCGATCAACAGGTCCGCGTGTTTCGCTCCACGCGTCTGCTCGCCCCGGCTGACATTCGAGGCCTTCAACAACCGCTTGTACTCTTTCAGGTCCTTCGCCTCGAGCGCCGCTACCAACTCGGCGACCAATTCAGGAGGATCGTAAATCACACGCAGTTCAGCGGCGATCTTCCGCTCGAAAGCCCCACCCTTGACCCGACTCCTACGACCGAGCTGAGCCTTAGTCGGTTTTTTGGCCTTCTTTTTCTTCGCCGTCTTCGACGTGGACGATGGCATTAGGATCCCCCTCGTTCATGATCCGGATCGCTTCGGACTCCGAGATCTGTTTCAGCCTCACGAGCTGGGTATTGTTGGTCAGCACAAGCACTGGAGCCCTCAAATTAGCTTCCAGGATCTTCTGCAGCGCCAATCCCTGCTGCTGTGTAATGGACGAGGGAACGAGACACACGGCCACTTCGTTATAGGGGGGAACCCACCCGCACAGCACGATATCTTCGTCGCCGACCTTCATCACCAACTGACTGTCGCTTTTGAAAAACGACTCCATCGTGTACCAATGCGGCTTTTTCGGCCGGCTGCTCTTTTGGGATTTCTTCTTGCTGCGGGATTTCTTCTTGCTGCCCCGCTTAGGCAGCTCCACTACTCTCGGCTTGGGCACCTCGTACCTCCAAATCGCTAACACCTGCACGTTTCGTCACCAGAACCTCAGTATCGAAGGACGCGCGGAATTCGGGATCATGTGTGATGACTAAGAGAGTCTCCTTTTCGCGCCGAAGCTCATCAAGCACCTGGCGCAGCCCTTCACGGCCTTGGCTGTCCAAGTGGCGGTCGATTTCGTCCAACGCCAGGAACCGATAGGCCTTCGACGCTCGATCCGCGAGCAACCTAGATAACCCGAGATCTACCGCCAAAGCAACCCGTCTTTTTTCGCCCCCAGACCACGTGCGATAACTACGCGTAGTCACAGAGCCGTCAGGCTGCCACCGATAGACCTGAACGTCCAGCTCATCGCGGAGCCGCTTGCCAACCTGCTTCGTGGTAGAGATTTGAACCCAGATCACGCCGCCAGACATGATCCGCAGCCACCTATTCGCTTCGGCCGCCAACGTATCCACCACCGCATCGAACAACCACGTACGGAACCGGGGCAGCTCTTTCTCCCACCACAGACAAATATCGAGCGCTTCGCCGATCCCCTTCTGCTCGTCTTCAAGCGCCACCAGCTCCCACCGAAGCTGCTCGAGCTGCTCCTGATGCTTGGCTACCAGCTCCCCGAACGGATTGCTCTGCTGCTGCACCTGACGCTTCCGCGCGGCTTCCGCAGTCCAACGCTTCCGACCGTGCTCGATCTGGTTCTTGAGAGCCTGCACCGAATTATCCCACTGCAGCGCCTGCTGCTGCGTCCTCTGAGCCTCTTCAGACAACCGCCGCGTCTCGGCATGCCCCGCTTTGTAAGCATCCTGAGCAGCCGCATAGGCCTTCTGAGCCTGCTCGAACGCCCCCCACGCCTCAATCCACATCTGGCCGTTGATCAAGCTTGCTACCGACTCACGAGCGGCCCCCAGGCACGGATCCCGATGCTCGGCCGTGATCGGCTGCAAACACGTCGGACACTCTCCGATCTGCATGCTCTCCAGCTGAGCCACACGGCGCTTGAGCACATCGTGCTCTGTCCGCAATACCCCGGTTTTGACAGAGGCCTCCTGCATCGCTCGTTCAGCGGCCCGGACAGCTTCGTCACTCGGTGGATCTGGGAACGCAGCCACAGCCGGTCGGCCGGCTGTCTCCAGCTCCGTCAACGTGGCAACCAAGCTTGTCCCTTCATTGGCGATAGCCGTCAGATCGCTCTCTATCGCCTGTAAGGTCGCTGCTCGATCAACCTCCCACTGCTGCTGTTGCGCTTCAGGAGACTCCTGCTCAGCCCTCTGCAGCCCCTGGCGAGCGATCTCGAGCTTTCCGCCGCTCTCGGCCATCTTGGTCGTCAGCGCCCGCTTTTCATCCCGGCAGCGCTCCAGCCACGTATCGATCGTCTCAAGCCCCATCACTGTAGTGAGGATCGCGGTCCGATCCTTCGCCGTCGCTTCGCAGAAGTTGAACGAGGCCTCTTGACCGAACACCACCCCACGGCACCAGATATCCCGATCGAGCCCGAGCTTCAGGCAGATCAGACGATTGGTCTCCTTCTCATCGAGCGATTGGATCGGCTCTCCGCCCACAACCAGCATCACTCCGCTACTCTGACGAGAATCTCCCTCACCCTTGTACTTCCGCCACCGCGCCACACCGTAAGCCGTCCCGTCCTCATCCTCCAGATTCACGCGCACGTAACACTGTTTCTTGCGGCGGTCATTGAGCACTTCGTCCGCACGAACGCCCTGCTCGCTGTTACCAGACGGCCGCGGCAGCCCCTCGCCGAACAGACACCACGTCAGCGCCTCCAGGATCGTCGTCTTGCCGGAACCGTTGCTGTCGTTGGCCGGATCATCTTCATTCGCTCCGGCGATGTGGACCAAGCCCAACGAATCAAGCGCCAACTTGACAGCGCCAGTGAAGCCCATGAATCCTTCGATCGCAATATCAAGCAATTTCATCGAGCGCCCCTCACTAACAACGGCAACGTTCCAATGACCGGAGTCCTTGTCGGCGTCCTCTGGAATTCTTCTATTTCCGCAAGAAGCTCATCAACCTCTTCGCGCAGATCTGCCTCTCGCGCCTGATGCTCAGCAAGACGCGCCCTCAATTCTTCTAAACGCCTAACTAGACTTCTCGCCTCATCCATCGGCCCACCTCCGCAACGCAACCATTGCCGCCTGATGCTGATTCGCGCTCTTCGCGCCACACTCCCCACCAGACAACCGCTCGGCCGCAAACCGATCCGCAGCCTGCAACAGCGTCTCGCCCCCACCAATCTCAAACCTGTGCTCACGATCAACCTTGGTCGGGACAATCCGAACTTCCACACCATCGAGCCCCGCGGTCTTGAGAACCTGCTTGAACTTCCCGCCAACGATCATCTCGTGACTCGCTTCGATATCGAGGCGCACCTTCACATTTCGGTCTGGAGCTAACGTCATCCGCGGAACTGGAGGCTGTTCTTGCTTCGCCGGATCCCACTTCAACGTCAGGTGTGTCGGTGCACCCACGTCCAACGGAATCCACAGCCGCTCAATCGTTTCCGGGACCAAATGGAGAACACCGCAAACGTTCCCCTCCTCCCCGAAGCTTGTCTGGTACGGAGATCCTACGTACTCCCATCCCATTCCCGTCTGCCGCTTATGATAGTGCCCAAGAATCAAATGGGCCTGGGGACACACGAGCTGCGTCGCTGCATCAAGACCGTCCCGATCCTTCTGCCCATTGTTCATAGCCGCTCCGCAGATCCCCAAATGCGCGAAGATGATCCACGGAGCTTCAGCAACAACCGCCTTCAAACAACCACCCTGCTCTTCCAGATCCTTGCGGTACGGAACGAAGCCCAAACGGCCGTCGTGGCTGATCCCCGGCTCAGTCCACACCACGCAGTTGTCCCCCTCGAAGACTTCAAGTGCATTCCGTCCGGCCACGTCCACCTGGTCGTGGTTGCCGGGAACCAGGTCGAGCTCGAGCCCCAGATCAGCCCAGCGCCGCATCAGCTCGGACACTCGATTGAGCAGCCGGACATTCAGCTGGTAACGAATGTGCCAAAAGTCACCGCAGCACACGATCCGCTGATCGTCTTCGAGCGCCATTCGCTCGATTTGCTCGAGCACTCGAAAGCACACGTCCTCACTGCTCTCACGCAGATGCAGATCTGAGAAAACGATCATCGGCCCCTCCTGATCGTTTTTGGAACAGACACGACAGCCCCAGGAGCTGCCTCTAAGCTATCCACCGCCACCTGTTTCTGCGCGACTTCGATACATTGATTTAACTGGATCCACGTCAACTCATGCCGCGCGGCCCACTCCAACAACACCTTAGCCGCCGCACTACCGATTTGATCAGTATCCTGCTGTTTCAACGGCGTGTACGTCATAGCGTCATCCCTTTCTTTTCGTTCCAATTGGTCGTGAACCACTCCACGTCCGATTTGATCGGCACGCTGAATTTATTCTGACAGGTGCTCTCCATGATCCGGTGCACCTCTCTTACCGTCCGAGCACTGCCATCCGGCGCCATATCGAACTGCAAATCGTCATGCACCATGAGCACCATGTAGGCCTCGCAATGCGTCTGTGCCTGCAGGTACTGCCACGTCGCCAGCATGCAGCGCTTGACCAAACCGGCCGCGCTGCCCTGGACCATCGTCGAGATCGCTTGCCGCTCCGCCCGACGCCTCACCGTGTTGCTCTTATGATTGAGTGCCGGCAGCCTCCGCGGACGCCCGAACATGTTCGCAAACTGGCAGCCCTGGTTTCGGATATCGTAAAACAACCGATCGCGGTACCGCACAACTCCGGAATACTGCCGATAGAAGCTCGTCAGAAACTCCTTGGCCTGCTCCTCAGTAATCGGCGGCATGCCTTCGGGCAGATCCTTATTGATGTTGCCCATCAGCCCCACTTCGGTCATCCCGAACGACACCCCGAAGTTGAGGCTCTTCGCGACCCGACGCATGTCCCCGCCATTGATCTTTTCGCCCGTCCCAAACGCCTCGATCGCCGTCGTCTTATGAGCGTCGAGGCCCTCACGATAAATCCGCAGCAGCGTCGGATCTTGCGACAGATGCGCTAACACCCGCAGCTCGAGCTGACTGTAATCGA
>Ga0180437_10000236_pt1 | contig 113021 bp, 105 predicted proteins | sample SS_ome_4_FD_132410 | JGI IMG/M metagenome (GOLD analysis project Ga0180437, IMG submission 132410) | Hypersaline lake sediment archaeal communities from the Salton Sea, California, USA - SS_3_D_1 metaG | ecosystem: Environmental > Aquatic > Non-marine Saline and Alkaline > Hypersaline >...
ATTAGAGCGGCGGAGACACACCCGGTCCCATCCCGAACCCGGTCGTTAAGCCCGCCAGCGCCGATGGTACTTGGGGGGTAGCCCCTTGGGAGAGTAGGCCATCGCCAGAGGACTTTTTTCTTTCCTCGACATACCCTCTCCTGACCCAGACGCAAGCAACCAATCGTATGCCCGCACCGTAATATTAGATGAGCAACGACGTGCTCTAGAAGCAGGACAACAGTAACAGTACACTGAAGGGCCAGTTGATAATATAGTATGGGGGAAATACGGGATGTCGTCAGCGTGGTTTTGAGCACGCATGCCGAGAGTCACTGTTGGGCGGGTCGCAGGGCGGACTTGCGAAATTCTTACCAAAATCAGACGATCCTGCTTGCACGACCGCTATACCAATGCTAGCATTTCGAAAGAGTTGTATGCTTCCATCAGAACCAGGCTGGATGACCTCAAGGACAAATCGTAGCATGGTGAATGCTGAGGTGCTCAAGTGGCTCATCGTCGAAGATGATCCCGTAATTCGCGAGATCGTGAAGTTGGGTTGTGATATGATGGGCCATCCTTCTCGCATCTTCGCAAACAGTAAGCAGACGTTGGCCTGGATGGACGAACCTATACCTGACGCGGACATTCCTGATATTGCACTGATTGATATTCGGATGCCGGGGGGACTCGACGGGCACGAGTTGGCCGCTCACATGCGTCGCCACGAGGCCCTGTCCGACATCGTGATTGTGCTGATGACCGCCTACGAGCTTCCAGGCTCGCAGAGGGAAGAGGTGATGACGGTATCAGGGGCCGATATGCTGCTCTTTAAGCCCCTGCCACCGCTCGAAGAGCTGGCGGACACTGTTCGCGAAATCGCTGCGGAAAGACAGGGCCGCTCTTGAATGGCCCAGAGCGGAGGAGAACGTCTATCTCACGTGTGGGAACCGCTGGAGTACTATCGTTGTTATCGTTTTGGGTGTGTTTGAGGTGGAAGTGCTGATTCATGCAGGACAATGCCCTGCCTGTCACGACGACTCACGAGGGTCGGCCTAAAGCACCATCCCGATCTACTGCGGGTCGTGCTGCGCCGCGCTGGCTGCTGTCCAGGGTCATCGCCGGGGGCCTTTCGAGTGTTCGTCTCAAGATCATTCTCCCCTATTTGCTGCTGACAATGCTCATCACTGTGCTCAGTCTCTTCACTGTCAGCTTGCTGATGACAGGCGCTCTTGAGCTGCGCGCGGCGAGCCGGTTGCTGGCCGCTAATGTGACCCCATCACTCCTCCTGCTATCGATGGCGGCAGCGCTGGTCGTGGTGGTCGGTCTGTTCGTGGCGCGGCGCATTGTGCGTCCCGTGTCCCAGTTGGAGCGCGTGTCCCGCGCTATTGCCGGCGGCGACTTCAGCCAACGCGTGGACATTTCGACCAGCGGTGAGTTGGGCACGCTGGCTCAGTCATTCGACTTCATGGTTGACAATCTGGAGGAGAGCACACAGGCTCTCCGGCAAGAAGTGGCGCGGGTACACGCCATCCTGAGCAGTATCGCCGATGGGGTTATCGTGCGCGACAACGAAGGTGAAGTCGTGCTGATGAATGCCGCCGCGCGTTCGATGCTGACCCAAACGCCGGACTTCAGGAGCAGCCCCCTGGCCCGGTTGGAGATGCGTTCTGAGAAAGACGATAAGGGTCATTCGGTTGTCACGGCGCAGACACACCGTGTCGAGTTGAATGACCGTGTAGTAGTCAGCGTCCGTATCGCGCCAGTGACGACCGACGATGGGAACCTGGCAGGCACCGTGCTGGTGATGCGGGACGTGACGCGCGAAGTCGCCGCCGAACGTCTGAAAGACGACTTCATCAATAACATCTCGCACGAGCTTCGCACCCCCCTGACCGTCATCAAAGGCTATTCTGACCTGCTGAAGCTGGACGAGAAGCAGACCCAGGTAGCCGTGTATAAGAAGGCGATGGCCGAGATCTTTACCAGCGCCGCGTCGCTGGAGCGGATGATTGCCCGCCTGATCGACCTGTCGGAATTGGCCTCTGGGACGTTGCGCCTGGATATGCGCCGCACTGGCCTCAACCAGTTTGTGATGGAAACTCTGGGAGAGTGGGATGAGGCACTGAGTGTGAAGGGGTTAAAGGCGCAGATTCACATGGTGGCAGAAGACCTGACGATAATGGCCGATAAGCGGCGCTTTCGGTGGGCCTTCGATGCCATCCTGGAAAACGCAGTCCAGTATTGCCCGCGAGGAGGCGATCTGGACGTGAGTCTCTCGCGGCTCGAATCGGCTGCATTGATACAGTTTCGAGACCCTGGGGTTGGCGTCTCCGGCGAGGATTTGCCGCACGTCTTCAAGCGTTTCTACCGGGGCCACCCGGTTGACGCCGACGGCAGTATTCTGGACCCGCGCGGCATGGGCCAGGGCCTGTACATCGTCAAGTCTGTCATCGAGGCGCACGGTGGACGTGTCTGGGTGGAAAGCGAAATCGGAAAAGGCAGCGTGTTCAGTCTGTTGATGCCGTTAGCCAAGGAGAGCGCTGGCTAGGGCGCGGTGAGCATCTTCTGCCGAAATGACCGTCGGACAACCAAAAAGGGCAGGCTCGTTTGCGGGCCTGCCCTTTTTGGTTGTTACAGCCGGAGTTATGGCTCGGCGGTGAGTCGTTCTACTTGCAGGTCGATGACGTGCACCCAGGTTTTGCCCGGCTTGAGCAGCATAGGATTGCCGTTCAGGTCTTGGAAGGTCAGGATGTCGTCGCGGGTTGGGCGCTGCCAGGTGCCCTCGTAGCGCATCCCATCGCGGAAGACGGTCAGCGGGCCGTTGCCCCATATTTGCTGCACGAGCGCCGTGGCTCCTGAGGGGTCCTCGACGATGTCGGTGATGATCTCTTGAGAAGCGGCGACGATCACATTCTCGAAAGCCAGTTGCTCTTTGGTCAGATTATCGATGTAAGGCTTGCCTTCGTCGAAACGCAGATACACGCCGCTGGCCGCGTCGTACTCCCAGCGCGGCGTAAAGCCAGCGCCTTTGAAGTCGACCTCCAGCGCGGTGGCGACGACGCCCCCTGCCGGTGGCTGCGAGTGGAAAGCCATGCCCCGCAGGTCGGGTGGCTGGTTGTAGCCCTTCTCGTCGGCCCAGGTCCATATTTCGCTGGGGACGGCGAACAGGTTATGCGGCGCTTCGGGTACCACCGCGATGTTTTCGTCAAAGACGCGGCGCAGATAAGGCTCTCCGTAATGCTGTCCGTTAATCAGCCAACTGATGTTGGGCGACTCGGCCAGCAGTTCGGCGACGCCGGCGCTGGAACCGGAGCACACCCATAGCGCATCGTACATCAGCGTGATTTCGAGCATGATGGGACGGCAGCTGCGCACCGAACCGACGACTTCCGGGGTATTGGTCCAGTAAATGGCCGCATAGCGCGTGACGTGCCCCTCGGCGAAGTGCTCGTACACGATGTCGGCAGACCCTAACCCGGCCTGGGGCCGTGTGAAGTCCGGCGGAGAGTTGGAGACGACAATTGCCAACGGGCGACGTTGCAGGGATTGCGGGTCGTCCACCGGTAGACCGGTCAGTGGGTTGGTGCCGGGCGGATAACTATCAGGTCCGGCGGCGATGACATCTGGCGTGGGCGTGTGGAATGGAGCCGGGGTAGCGTCCACGTCCGCCCCGCCGGTAACGAGTGGAACCGGCGTTTTGGTGGGCGTGGCTGGTAGATTGCCGCTGGGGCGGCAGGCCGCCAGCAAGGTTATCAGGACAATCAGGAGGAGGGGGGGAGTTAATCGCTTGGTGCGAGACATTCTTTTGGGACTTCCTCTGGGTTGCAATAGGGCATAATGCGGCACATTCCGCCGCATTAGCGGGCGCGATTATACCATTGCCAGCTTTCAGCGACCAGCAACCGGCGGCTCGCCTTCAGGTTTCCTGAGACTATTCTGATCTTACGGTTGGATTTATACTTGACCCGAATTCGCGACGATTGCCAGGAGTGAATATGGCTGCCAAGAAAACGGACACTGGTAGACAATCAAATCGAGGTTCGCCGGGGCTGCTGCTATTATGGTTACTGGTCCTGCTCTCTGTCTTGCTGAACGTGATCGTGCTGAACCAGCTGCTCAGTCTCAGACGCACCGCATTGCAAGCTACCAGCGATACCAGCGCCATGCTGGCCGATTTGCGAGAAGAAACCATCGCCTTGTCCATCCCCATCGACCAGACGATTGTCATCGACACCGACTTGCCCATCGAAGAGACGGTGACGGTGCCGATTCAGACGAACCTGCCGATCTCGACAGAGGTGACCGTGACGGTGGATGCAGGCTTGCTGGGCGACATACCGCTCAGGGTGCCGATTGAGACGACGGTGCCGGTAGATATCGAGGTGGATATTCCCATCGACCAGACGTTTGCCGTGCGCGCGCCGGTAACGTTGAACCTGGAGGTGCCGGTGGAAATCGTCGTGGCCGATACGCCGCTCGATGCCACGCTGGAGCAAGCCCAGGATTCGCTGGATGGTGTGTCGGCTCAGCTTGAGGCCAGCCCCTTTGGAGGGCCATGACCCCACCGCCTAGCCTGAGCATCAGACCCGCGCGACCAGAGGAGAGGCGGCTTATCCGCAGATTGGTCGGCGAAGCCGGGGCTGGTCTGGACCCCATCGGCCTCAAGTGGCCCAACTTCCTGGTGGCCGAGATCGAGGGCAGGGTGGTTGGCTGCGCCCAAACCAAGGTTTACTCTGGCGTCCGTGAACTGGGCAGCTTGGTCGTAAGCAAGCCCTACCGGAGACAGGGAATCGGTGGGGCGCTCGTCCGCGCGCTGCTGGCGCGTGAGGATGGCGACGTATACCTGATGTGCCAGGGGCGGATGGCCCCGTACTATGTACGCTTTGGTTTCGAGGAGATCAAGTCGCACGAGGCACCCCTGGCGCTCCAGGTGAAGTTTCGTGTGGGACGGGTGGTGGCTGGGGCGTTTGGGGTGCGCCTGTCCGTGATGCAGCGCAAGCCAAAGCCGGGGGAAAGCGATGAGCCTTAGGAGGAAGCGCGTGACGCCGTTTATCGTACTGGTCGTATCGACGCTTGTTTTTCGTGGGCTTGGGGCAGTCGGACTGGAGTTACTCGCGGCATGGCAGGATGCTGCCCGCTATGCGTTGGCGGTGATGTTCCTGTTTACGGGGACCACGCACTTCACCAGGATGCGGACGGACTACGTCAGAATGGTCCCCAGAGTGTTCCCCTATCCGGGGCTGGTGGTCGATTTGAGCGGAGCCCTTGAAATCATCGGCGCTATCGGCCTGCTGGTACCCTCGGTTGCGAAGTGGGCCGGTCTGGGGCTGGTTCTGCTGCTGGTTGGCCTGTTTTCGGCCAACTTCAACGCGGTGCAAAACAACGTGGATTTTCGCGGAAGACCGCCCACCCCGCTCTGGCTGCGGCTGCCTGCCCAGTTCGCCTACGTTGGCGTCGCGCTGTGGACCACCCAACTGTGAACTCCTCTGAAAACAAGCGGATTTTCATCATCTTGTGGTGGGACACCGTCCCATGACGAGCATTCGCGTTTTTCCGTGTGAAACTGGCGAAACTGTAAGCAGTGAATTTCCGTTGAATGCAACAGACCTCAATCTGACAGCCAAATCCATTACCAGATCACTGGGCGTTCACCCCTCCAAAAAATCCAGCGACGAAGCTCTCGGTGCGTTGCTGTCCCGATCTGGTACGGATCAGCTTCCGGTGTATCCAGATCAATCAGATGTACCATTCCCGCGTAGGTGCCTACCAGCAGCACGCGGCCATCTGCCGAAATGTCTATACTGCTGATTGTCGAGCCGACAAAGTGCTGCCAACGTTTCTCCCCCGTCACGCTGAAGGCACGTACATATCCATAGGCATCGCCAACAATGAACTCATCCTCACGTGCAGTTGCGGCGTACACACGGGCATCATCATCTAGCAGGACGATAGGGGGCTCGATTTCATAGGGTTCGCTATTCAAACCATCTAATTCTGAAATGTGTACCCCGATTGTGCAGCCATTGTAGAAGTGGCATGAATTAAGGGCTACATGTTGCCCATTTGCACTGAAGACGGCATAGTGAGGGTACTCGGAAAGATGTCCAACACTCGCGACTTCCTCAAAGCCACTATTTAGCACCCGATGCTTGCTAGACTGATCGCCGACGGCAATCAGTTGTCCATCAGGGGATATTGCGCCGTGCTCCATATCAATATCGAACAAGGGCTCGTCATCTGGATATTCCTCTCTCAGCCATTCAATGTACTCTACAATCGCATCCCTATCAGGGTGAATATGCTTGGCCCCTGATTCGGCGAGCACGAAGATGCTATCAGGGCTAACCAGTAGAGCGCGTTTCCCGTCAGGGAAAGGCGAAATCTGCGTTATGGAAGGCGTACCTTCCAGAGAGCTTGCATCATATTCACCCAGAACGCCCTCGCGACCGGTCGGCCAGGGTAGAGTGACATGCTCAGGGCCGTCCCACCGGGTGTGAATATCGACGCCCGTTTCATAAGCTTTCGCAATATAGCGGCGGTCTGGTGAGCGTCCGAATGTAATCACATCTGGTACGGGTTCAATCCGCTCTCCCAGAAGCAGATAGACTTTTCCTGCTTCATAAGGCGCTCCGGCACGTATTACGTATCGGTTCCCATCTAGCAGCAGTGCGCTGCTGATAGCTTGGCCCTGTGCCTTTATCCTTTCTACGAGTGGATCCCACGCAGGCGGAAAGTAAGTTCGCAGCTTATCCAACTCGCCATGCTCATTGGCAGCGCGCACCACGCTTAGCACTTCTTCGGCCATGTCACCACGTGAATCAGTTGCCGCAAGTTCGCCTGCGACCTCCCAACCTTCGGTCAGGACAATGTGAACGTATCTGTTGACGGCTTGAGCAAATTCACGTCCTTCTTGCCGCCAGCGAGATGACAATTCCTCGTATTCAGTCCAGTCTAGAGTATCCATAGCCAGCATTCCCACTGTAGATTCGCCAGACATTGTAGCCAGTATTGAATAGAGGGAGGAGCGACGTACACTGGCCGGTTCCAATTGTAGTTTCGCCAAATTCGAGCGAATATGGCGAATGTTCAGTTTGAACTGATTCAGCCCCCAACCTGCACTGTCACCCGGTGCCAGGCATTGTTCATGTAGCCCTTGAAGTTCCAGAACTTTTGGATGTCCCCTGGCCGCGATACGGCATAGGCGTTCCCTGCACTTCCCTTGTACAAAAAAAAGCTCTTTCTGATGCGTGTTCTCGCCGGACGTGCTGCATTCAAGAACCACATTAGCTTTGGGTATTCTTTTTGTGTGGTGATTATCCCCTGTAGGTAGGTATCTCTGTTCTTCTATTTTCCCAGTTCTATAAGATAGTAAGGGCGTATTTAGGAGAAGGTGCAACCTATGCTGCAACGAAGCATTTCACGTCCCACCAATGAGTGCCACACCGAAGACCGGCAGTACGCAGAGTACGATGAAAACGATCATGAGAACGCCCAGGTTTACGATCAACAACAGTTGCAGACAGCCCATGCCGGTGGGTTTTCTACCGGCAAGTCTTTGGACACGTTCAGCCTCTCTTAGATACATGATGTTGAAGATCAGGCCGGGTATGAAGAACAGCAGATACAGAAAAAATGTCAATATAGCGGAGGACGTGAAGTCCTTCATCTGTGCGGCAGCAACCAGCGCGTCGCTTGGTCCTGATTGCTGGATGGATTGCTGGCCGTGCAACGCAGACGAGGGTGCCGCAATGGGCTGTTTCGTAGTGGCTTCTTTCTCAAGGCGGCTCAGACGTTCTAAGGCCCACTCATTGCCCGGCCTCAAACGGAGCACTTGCTGGAGAAAAAATGCTGCCTCTTCGGCATCTTTAGAAGTGGAATACAGAGATGCCCAGGCACGGACATTTCTGTTGTCCTGCTGCAAAACATCCTTCAGAATGGCGCGCGCATCCTGTTTGTTGCCCGCTTTGATAAGCCCGACAGCCCGCTCTACAGGGTCGTCCTGTGCCATAGTGCATGCTCCTGACTCTCGAACCTTTAGAGGTCTCTGTCGTCAGTATAGAGTATACCAACACAAATTGTAAGATAGGTATTACAGATAGTTACAACGTGCGGATTTGAGTGAGGCTAGAATGGCAGACAGATACACGTATGGCCTGGACACTTTGCGTGTTCTTGCTGGATGTGCCGCATTCAGGAACCACGTTAGCTTTGGCTTTGGTGCGGTCTAAAGACCGCAAGATGCTTGAAGAAAAAGGTTACAAATCCGCCTTGATGACCGAAGCCAGATCAGGCGGGATGCCGGGCACGGCGGCGATGTCCGCTTCCGAGGCGGCGCGGATGCCATCCAGCGAGCCAAACGCGTCCAGCAGCGCCTTGCGCCTGGACGGGCCGACGCCCGGAATCGCGTCCAGGCGCGAGGCCACGCCGATCCTGCGGCGGCGGGTGCGGTGGTGCGCCAGCGCGAAGCGGTGCGCCTCGTCGCGGATGCGTTGCAGCAGGTAGAGGCCCTGGGAGCGGCGCGGCAGGGTGATCGGGTCGGGGCGACCCGGCGTGAAAATCTCTTCGTGCTGCTTGGCGAGGCCGACGGCGGGCACCTGCTCCCGCAGGCCATACCCCTCCAGCACTTCCAGCGCGACGCCCAACTGGCCCTTGCCGCCGTCGACGATGAGCAGGTCGGGCAGCAGGCTCCAGGTGACGTCCTTGGGCTTGCCGGGGCCAGCCTCCTGGTATTGGCCGTCGGCCCACCGCTTGAAGCGGCGCTGGAGCACCTCGCGCATCGAGGCGTAGTCGTCGCCGTGACCCTGGACGCTCTTGATCGAGAATTTGCGGTACTCGCTCTTGCGGGGTGTGCCCTGCACGAAAACGACCCGGCTGGCGCTGATGGCTGTGCCCTGCGTGTTGCTGACGTCGTAGCACTCGACGCGGTTGGGCGGGCCGGGCAGTCCCAACGCCTCTTGAATCTCCTGTAGGGCGGTTTCCTGCCGGACGGTATCCGCTTCCCATTGGGCGCGCAGCATGCTCAGCGTCTCGCTGGCGTTTTCGGCGGCCAACTCGACCAACTGTTTCTTCTGGCCTCGCCGGGGCACGCTGAGAACGACCTTCTTGCCGCGCTTGTCTTGCAGCCATTGCTGGATGACCATCGCCTCTTCGACTTCGTGGGGCAGCAGTACCTCGGGCGGAATGGTGGCCGCCTCGTCGTAAAACTGCTTGACGAAGCCGGTCATTACGCTCCTGGCGTCCTCGTCCTCGGTGCCTTCCAACACGAAATATTCGCGGCCAATCAGCTTGCCCCCGCGTATGAAGAAGACCTGCACGCAGGCGTCGCCCTCGTTGCCCTCGCGGGCGAAGGCCATCACGTCCTGGTCCACGTGCCTGGTGGAAACCACGCGCTGGCGCTCGACGACCTGCTCGATGGCGGTGATCTGGTCGCGCAGAGCAGCGGCACGCTCGTATTCCAGTGCCTCGGAGGCGGCCTGCATGCTCGCCTGCAGCCGGGCGATGACCGGCGCAGTCCGGCCCTGCAAAAAGAGCATCAACCCCTCGATCATCGCCCGGTACTCGTCCTGGCTGACCGCGCCGATGCACGGCGCGTTGCATAGCTTGATGTCGTAGTACAGGCAGGCCCGCTCGTCCTGGCCGGTGATGTCGCGATCACAGGTCAGGTAGGGGAAGCTCTTGCGCAGCACGTCGAGCGTCTGGTGAACCGCCCACACCGAGGTGTACGGTCCGAAGTAGCGGCTGCCGTCGCGGTCCATGCGGCGAGTGACGCTGACCGTGGGGAACGGGTCGGCCCAGTGGACCTTGACGTAGGGATAGCGCTTGTCGTCCTTCAGGCGGACGTTGTAGTGAGGCCGGTGGCGCTTGATGAGATTGACCTCGGTCAGCAGGGCCTCCAGCTCCGACCGGGTGACGATGATGTCGATGTCGGCGATGTCTGCGACCAATCGCGCGGTCTTGGTCTGGTTGGGGTCGTTCTGGACCGAGGCGTGGAAGTAGGACCGCACGCGGCTGCGCAGGTTGATGGCCTTGCCCACGTAGATGACCTCGCCGTTGGCGTTCTTCATCAGGTAGACGCCCGGCTTGGTGGGCAGGTTATCGAGGATTTCCTGGATATGTGGCGGCGCTGGCATGAGCCGATTTTAACACGCGACGGCGAGAGTGGCGTAAGCAGCCTGACGGCGTCCCGACGCCGTCAGGGGCCGCCGTTGGCGGCCTGGGTCGCCACGGCTTCCACCTCCTCGACGGCAGTCTCAGCCTCCTCGACGGCGCTTCCAGCCTGGACGGCGGCCTCCTCGGCGTTGTCTGCGGCGGATTCGGCCATGATGACCGCCTGCCCGGCTTCCAACACGCTCTTTTCGGCATCGTCGGCGGCCTTCTCGGCGCGGGTGATGGCCGTCTCGATGGCCGCCTCCAGGCGGTTTTCGACCATCTCTGGGCTGACGAGTACCTCGACCTCGCGGGCCACGATTTCCTCGACCCGCTGGTCCACCAGCGCGTTGACGCGCGACGTGATGGCCGTAAAGCCCAGCAAAGCCAGAACACCAAGTCCTACCGGCAGCACGACTTCGAGCGTCCTGAACGTGCCCCGGCGGCGGCCCTCCAGAAAGGCGATGCGCTCCCGCAGCGCCCTGACTTCCTCCCGAAGCTCCTCAACTGTGGTATCGTGATCTGTAGCCATTGGTCCTCCCTCAACGGTGCCGCCCATCTCGGCGGGTGGTGCAGACAGTGTAGCCGCCCCCCGCCTTTTGTCAACACAGGCAGGTAAGGGAAGAAGATAGGCGCGAAATCGGGACGATGCTCACTATCGGGGCAGGCGGATGTCACCTAGAATGAGGGTGTATCGTTCCCCACGGATGGAGGCACTTGATATGGATAAGCAAGCTCTGATCGACGCTCTCAACGAAGACCTGGCAGGCGAATTGCAGGCCGTCATCCAATACCTGACCTATTCGGCCAAAGTGACCGGCCCCTGGCGTCCGCAGTTGGTGGATTTCATGCAGACCGAGATTCAGGACGAACTGCTGCACGCGCAGTTCCTGGCGGACAAGATTGCCGCGCTGGGCGGCGACCCGACCACCGAGCCGCGCCCCGTGCCGCCCGCCGACGACCCGCGCGACATGCTGAAGGCCATCATGGAGGCGGAGCTTCAGGCGGGCAAGGATTACACGCTGCGCGCCCAGCAGGCCGACGAGTTCGGCGACAAGGGGTTGGCCGTTCAGCTTGAGGACATGGTGCGCGACGAGACCAGTCACGCCGAGGAGAGCGCCAAGCTGCTCAAGAACTGGGAATAGCTTCCAAACGCCCAAGCAGAAAGAGGCCAGCCGACCCGGGTTGGCCTTTTTGCGTGCGCGGTCAGGCTCTTATCGGATGAATCCCTCGTCCAGTAAGGTGTCGTAGAGCAGGTCGGCGATCAGCGCGTGCCCGGCGGCGGTCCAATGCGACCCGTTGAACTCGAAGTACATCTCGGCGGCGGTGCCTTCGTCCGGGTGGCGCAGCGCCGGGCGGGGGTCCACCACCGGCACGTCAGGGTGCTCGGCCTCCACGAAAGCGATCAGGTCGTCTAGTTCGAACGCCCACGGCTGCACGCGGAGAATCTCCCATTGGGTGGGGATGAGCAGCACGACCATCTGCGCGCCGTCGTCGGTGGCCTCTTCGTTCAAGGCGCTTATCAGGGCCTGCGTTTTCGGCCAGGCGTCGGCGTTTTGCGAGTAGGCGTCTTTGGTTTGCGTCGCCAGCTTCCACTTGCCCAGCACGAAACGGACGAGGTGGATGCTCGCCACGTTGGAGTAGACGCGATTCTTGAGCGTCCCCGCGCCGCCCAGCGCCGATGGGCCGAACTCTCGGGTCGCCAGCCAGTCCTGTGGCTCGGCGATGGGGGTGTTTGCCAGGACTAGCTCGCCGTCCTCAAGCAGGAAGAACGGCTTGGGATAGCCGTACATCTGGAGGTTGGCGACCTCCAGCACGTCGTTTTCGTAGAAGGCCAGGATCACGATGTCCGGCTCGTAGGCGCGGGCCAGTTCCAGGTAGGCCAGGTAGTCCTGGTCGGTGCCGTAGCCGGTCAGGCCAAAGTTGAGCACCTCGACGGCGTGGCCCGCCTCGTTGAGCTGTGTCTCCAGGGCGGCGGCGAAATTCTCGTCCTGCTCGACGCCATAGCCCCAGGCGAACGAGTCGCCCAGCACCGCGATGCGCGTCACGCCGTCCGGCTTGGCGAGGTCGTACTCGTCGTCGCGCAGCCCCGCCGAGTTGAAGCGCACCTCGGTTTCCGACTCGGTCGTGATGAGCGTGCCCGCCGCGCCGGGCGCGCCCTTCCAGCCGAGCACCGGGTGGTACTCGTAGAAGCTGAACTCGTTGTCGTTGACGATCTGCGTGCGTGCCGCCTCCACGCCGAAGCCGGGCGGCAGCAGGCCGGGGACGAGACGCAGGATCAGTTCGACCAACACGATCGCGATGAACAAGCTCGCGCCCACCAGCACCACGCGGGTGAGCCAGGTCTTAAGTGTTGACAAGGGTTCGAATTCCCATTTAATAGGCGAAAACTGCGGCAAAGTTACTTATGAGAACTTCGGTTTTCGTAAGTAATGCGCGGGAGTGCTCGATGTAGCTGCCGTCTCGCTCTTCTTCCACAAGAAGCAGGTTAGTAGCCGTATGAGCATCCCCGCCCTCTTTGCTGTAGCGTCGATTCCTGACCGCATCCATCCTCACCACCCACGTCTCCCTTAATCAAATACCGGATAGTCTCTGAGAAATTGCAGCGAATCCACATCCGGCTCGCCAATCCATATTCCCCTTATGACAGGATGGTCTGGAAAATCACTTTGGCGTACATTCGGGAAGAGACTAGCGGCCCGCCTTCTTTCATCCTTTCCAAGGCCAAAGCCCGAACCCAGCAGTCGGCTACCCCCGAAACGCTTGTGTATCTCCAGTAAGTCAACATTCTCAGGATGATATGCACATCCTAGAAAGTAAACCACTTCGGACTCCTCTATTGCCGCTCGGGCTTGAATTACTGCAATACTCCCACCATCCCGTTCCGGCATTATGGAAATCCTCTCACCACAAGCCTTGACAACATCGCTCGATGGCTCACCGCCAATGTACTCTTGATAACCTAGCTTCGCCAAAGACTCTGCCGATAGCCTTCGATTATCGTCAAGCATGAATCTGGGTTGCCCCAAGTCTCCATATACATGCAATATCGGCTTCGTCTTCAACAATTCGCGTGCCTCTCCCACTCCTACCCCAAAGTGGGCCATAGTCCGCCTATGCAAGAAGTGTTCCAACGATCGATCATAGTTGAACGTCACAATTGTTAACGGTGCATCCCTGAATACATCTAGGCTGCGATCCATTTGATAGAACAAATACTGATACCACGTATTGTTTCCATCTGTCGAGGACGTCGTCTCTGCCATCAGCTTGTCAGGATTTTCTCTAGCAAGTAGAATCGCTGCTATCGCATGCTTCCCAATGGGAATGTAATCTGCATTGTTTTGCAGAAAAATATCAACAGAACGCGGGTTTGCCGCCTTCAGTACGTCATGAAGTGCTTTGATAACGTTATGACCATGACCGCACTGACTCAGCACATCAGCTAACCCGCTAAGCTGGACCAAAGCAGGACGGGCAGCCTCCTCCATCTTCCGAACGGAGCTTAGCCCGCTCACGATTCTATCTCGCAATTCACTTCCAAGTGGCAAACCATAAGGAACACTAGCCCCAGCACCAAGGACAAGCACAGTTGGTTTGTCAATCACGGCTAAGCCTCCTGCTTACCTAACCTCGCAGGTACGTTCCATCAGTGGTGGCTGACTACACGTCCTTCGGCCAAGGTATTGCCCTGACATCAGCCACATCGCCAACAAATCGTTTGTTCTCTGGTCTAGTATGAGTGAAATAAGCCCCATACGCCTCCACGCTCATCCGCGCAAACACTTTCCAGTCTTCTAGCGAGAACAGTGGAGATGCACTATCCGCTCCCTTTGCATACTTCAGCGCACTATACATTCCGCCCACAAAGTGCTGAAACATCCCGTACTTATGTCCCTGTGTGAAATGCAGAACATGACCTCGCTCCCTCTCCATCACTTCAAAACGTTCTCTAACCTCCTCCGGATACCGGCTCGGCTCCTTGAAGCCTTCATAATAATGACGTACCATGTCGTCCACCCGAAACGTCGTCTCGGGCTGGGTATATCCACCTTGTCTATCAGACTCAACATTTCGAATCATATGATTGACGGGTGTTGCAACACCATTGACCTGTTCGAATCCGCCAATCTGGATTATCAACAGTCTGGGTTTCCTCATCAACTCAGAAGAGCCATTAAACGCATGTTGAACCCTCCCAAGGAGGACACCAGCTATTTCAGCGGGCGTTTCGTAATCTCTGGTTTCGGCAATGAAGATCCTCAACCACTCATCCATCTGTATCTCTTCAAGTTCCCCAAGACCCACCACCCCCAGTATTGCTCTACGATAGGGCCATAGCAGAACCTTGCTAGCATCATCCGGGAACACAACTGGACCCCACGTCAGATTCCTGTCAGCAGCGTAGACAATGCCTGCCCTCGTATATAGTGAAATCAGAATAGACATCTCTGCCCCCTATTGCACACCATTGGTTGAGAAATCCCACAATAAACGATAGCATTCCTACACCAGCCCATCAAGATTTCCCAACAGAGCATTTTCACCAAATCCTCTTCTCGGCATCAGACGACTACTACTGAAATTAGTTTCTCATCATCCATCATCCCCCCACAGCCAACGCACTGCTCAAGGAACATACCGCTCAAGATGCTCCACAAGAGCATCAACAGCCTCGTTGACCAACTTGTCCAGTTCATCCCCTTCACCCTGATAGTAGAGGATCTTCTGTCGAGCCTTCACTTCAGCCATATCTTTCTCATCCAGACTGAATGCAGGGACATTCGCCATCATTTCTTGCAGCCCAAAGTCCAACCTAATCGCCCGTTTAAGTTCCAAGAAGCTCTGTTCAAGCGGTTCCACCTTATTCGCAACCTTACGATCTAGAACTATTCGTGCCTCCCAAAGGCAGCGAGACAGTTCCATTGTCGTTTCTGCGAGAGGGGTGAAACGCTTTTGTACTGCATACTGTCGGTCACTCAAGCCGCCAACCTCTTCAGACGCATCCCTATCTGGGCGATCTTCATATTCACTCGAAAATGTAAAAGGATTTCTTACGAAATGGAATCGCTCCCTGAATTCAAATGCCAACAGTACCATTCGCCGGGCTAGCTCAAACCGTGCGTTTCCCTTAAGTTCAGCACGCCACTGCCTCAGACTGTAAAGACCAACAATTGCGGCAACTGCAATCAGGATGTCTTTAATAAGGGCCACCCATCCCGCCAACGCCTCTGACCCCAGAAGCTCTAGAGAATCTATAAGGCTATCCATCTCATGCCTCCCGGCAGTACTCACCCGTGTAATACTCATCTATTCTAGCAGATTCCCGCCCATGTGTAAGATCGACCTGGTTCATTATCACGGCGCGGCGGCCAGTATGGACCACAGCCAAACGCCTGATGCGGCACGCCCAAACGCAGATGCGCCAGGCGATAGCGCTCCTGCTAGCCTGACTGCCCAGGCGTATCCAGTAGTTCCAGTTCAGGGATAAGATCGACAGCTTCAGCCCTCCCCCGTTCTACGGGGGAGGGTGGCCGAGCGCAGCGAGGTCGGGTGGGGGTGTGCCTCCCTCAGCCATCCACCCATTGCCCAAATCAGATACGCTTGGTACAATTTCACCCGCCCGCGATCCTCTCATTGCAGTCCGACGAGCCATCATTGCACACCTTCTGCCTGAGGATTAGCCAACCGCGATACGGCCTGCCAACCTGCAAGCCGTGTCGCAGACCACTTTTTTACCGCCAAAGGAGAGTTCTGTGATTTCCAAAGAAGTGAGTGTGTTTGTTGCCCGTCCCATCGGGGAAGTCTTCGACTACCTGACCGACCTCAGCAAAGCCCACGAGTGGGGGGATGACGTGGTCCGTGCGGAGGCGCACGGCGACCCCGCCGTCGGGACGACCGGCGTGTACGTGCAGAAGTTCATGGGCCGGGAAGTTGAAAATGAAGTCGAAGTGACGGCCTACAATCCACCCTACGAGCTGTGCTACAGGTCCACGTCTGGGCCGGTGTCCTTCCAGGGCTGCCAGCGGTGCGCGGAGCAGGATGGCGGCACGCTATTGTCGCAGACCATCAGTGCCGAGGCTGGCGGCTTCTTCAAGGTGGCCGAGGGGATGGTGGGCAATCAGTTGGAAAGCAGCATGCAGAAGGACTTCGAAAATCTGAAGGCCATCCTGGAGGGCTAGCCCCCAACCGGCGATAGCATGGCACAAGCAAGCCCCGCCACGCCCTGTTCGGCGTGCGGGGCTTTGTTCTGGCACTCGGTCAGGTCCGCTCTCCGTCCCCCTGCTTCGCGGGGGGACAGCACGCCAGCCGCAGGCTGTGCGTGCAGGGGGGTGAAGCGCCGGAGATGGCTGCTGACCGCTGACCGCTGGCTCACGGCCACTCGATGCGCGGCGGGTTGCGCTCGCGGACGTATTTCTCGCAGAAGAAACCCCGCAGTGGACCCCGCAGCGGACTGGGGCATTCCTCTTCAGCCTTGAGCACCTCTTCCCGGAAGTCCACTTCGATAGCCTGTCCGGGTCCGCGACAGTTCATGTCGTAAACCCAGATGGTTCCCGTGCCGTCGCCGGGGTCGTCGTAGCCATAGGCCAGCACCTGGTGATTCTGCGTGGGATCGTCGGTGGTGCCCACCAGTCCCAGCGGACGCGGTTGACCTCGCTTGAGGGTCCGCTTCAGTTTTCGCCACTGCTTCTCAGACTCCCGGCGCAAGCGGCCAGCGCCGCCCGCGAATGGCCCCCTGCCGGACGTGTCGTGCAGAATAGCCATCCAGACGAGGAAGGTGCCGACGTTCAAGGCCAGGCTGTCGATCAGCCGCTTGGTGAGATAGTCGCGCAGTTTCTTGCCCTCCGGCGTTTCATCTGTCGGATGGCCCTTGCTCGCGCCTCGCGGAACATCCACTCCGGCCAGGTAGTAATCCAGTGCGGCGAAGGCCATGCCCCCGCACAAGCCGTACGGCTCGACGGCGGCATAATCGACCCAGTCTGTCATTTCGGCGCTCGCCTCTTCGAGCGCCGATCTCAGCCCCGGCGCGACACGCAGGCTGACCAGGAGGGTCTGGAGGAACGTCCGCGTGCCCCCGATGCCCTCTCTGAGCTGCCGCCGGATATCGTTGATTTCTTGGTAGTCCAGCGTCCACCTGTTCACGAAAGCGAATCCGTGCGTATCCGGCCTGAACTCCGTCTTGGGCATGATTCTGCCCTCCCCTCACCAGGCTAATCCTTCGTTATTGCGTACTGCCCCCTGCACGTACTACTCGCCGAGACTATCACTCACCTGCTGCGCGATGTCGGTTGGCGGCACGTACATCACGCCGCCGTTCTCCGGCGCGCCGTAGTCGCGTATCCAGGCCACCGTGCCATCCTGGTTGACCAGCACAAACGTATGTCCGGGCTCGCCGGTAGCCACTGCCCACTGCAATACGTCGTAATCCTCGGATACCTGCTGCTCCGTATCGGTGAGCAGAGGCGTCGTCCCGACGCCGTATTCCAGCGCGCCTGCGGACAATTCAGCCGGGGAATCAAAGGCGATGCTGACCAGGGCTACGTTGAGGGCCTGAAATTCAGGGTCATTTTCCAGATCGACGATCTGTTGCATGCAGGGTGGTCAACCCATCGCCATGTGAAAGTAAAGCAGAACGGGTTGCGTCCCCTCGTAGTCGGCCAGCGACACGGAATCCCCGTTCGCCTCCGGCAGCGTGAACGACGGGGCGTCGTCGCCCACTGCCAGGCCCTCCTGTCCTGCCCCTCCGCAGGCGGTCAGCAGAAACAACAATCCTCCGGCCAGCGCCAACCACCTCCCGCCGGATTTCCAGTTGATGTGTGACATGACGTGCTCCTCCATTGGCTATGGATATGCCCATATCAGGGCTGCTTCACCTACGATGCAAAACGAAAGACCGCTATGCTACCGCCAAAAACCGCCAAAATCCAGCTTTTTGCCAAATCTTGACATTTCCCACGCCAAAACCGGTCGGCGGACAACCAGTTGACGCGCATTTCCGGCCATCCTCGGCGCAAATCCGGCCACAAACCTGCCAACGATGTGCCACTTTTTACGCCCAGTCCCTCATAGACCCCCCCCAAAGTGGCCGCTTTTTGAACCACCTTTTCCAACCCAATTCCAACCATCCTGCAATGGTTGCGTCACTCCTCCTCGACGCGGCCATGCGGCTTGAACGTCTTCACCTTGAGGTATGGCCGGATGGCCTCCGCGATGGCATCCTTCATGATGTTCCCGGAGACGTGCATCAGCGTGTCGCTGAACTGCGGGTCGATGCCCATGCTGGCCTGGCAGGGGTAGTGGTGGTGGGCCAGTCCCGCCGCCTCCAGCGCGTCGTCCAGCTGCGCCCCGGCCAGTTTTTCAGCCGTGAAGTGCGCGCAGCCGCAGCAGGCGTCGCGCACCACCTCCAGCTTGACGATCTGCTGCGCGTCCTCGTCCACCGTGGCCTTGAATTCGGGTCGCCCGAAATGCTGCGCGAACTCGCTGATGAGCGGGTCGTCGTACGGCTCGCGCAGGCGCAGCGCGTTGGTGTGCGTCGGCGTGAGCGAGCAGAACGGAATGGGCGTCACGCAGGCCACGTCCATGCGGGCCAGCCACTCGCGCAGTTGGCGGGCCAGCCCCATCGGCAGCCAGGCCACGCTGTCGATGGGCGCGATGACCGATTTGGCCCCGGTCATCTTGGCGATGTCGGGCACCAGTTCGGCGACGCCTTTCACCTCGGCCAGCGACAGGATGAGGTCGGTGGGCGGGAGTTCGTCTGGTAAGTAATCTTCAGGGTAGTCCACGACGGGCGGCAGGACGTGGGGCGTTTGCCAGGTGTCAATTTCCCACGTCTCCGGCGCGCGCGCCCGCATGTTTTCCACGTGACGCTGCCCGTATTCGCCCGTCACCAGGACCAGAATCCGCACGGTTCCTCCTCCTTTGGCTGTTCAGTTGTCGATGTTAGCCCTCAGGCGCGATTGCCTCCGCGACCCAGGCCAGTTCTAACGCTTCGAGTGTCTCGCGGGTTGGAACCCCGGTGTCGACATCCCACCCGGCCCGCTCGTAGTACGCTTCCAATGCGCTCATGAATTCGATCCGGTCCACGACCAGACCTTCGGTCCGCCCGCCCCTCAGAGGCTCGTGGAAGAAGCGCTTAGGCAGCGTGTCGCGCTCGCGGGTGATGCCCTCGCGGGCGTTGAAAGCGCGCAGCATGTTCAGGCGGCGCGCGCCGAGCGTCCGCAACTCGTCTACCGTCACCTCCCAGCCGGTGACGGCGCTGACCGTCTGGGCCAGCTCGCCAACGCTGTACAGCTCCCAGCCCGGCCCGAACACGAACATGCACACGCTCAGGGTGTCGAGCGCGGAATAGTAATACTGGGTGGTCAGCGCGAAGTCGATTTTCTCGTCGTTGAGGACCTTCGCGTCTTGCGGCTCGGTCAGGCCCACCTCGGACAGCTTGTTGCCGTACTTCTCGAACGCCTGCGGTGTGTAGGATGGGTCTTGCTCGGCGGATTTGTGGTCCGCGCCGAACGGGTTGACCGCGTAGATCAGCGCCAGCGAGCGCTTGGTGTGCGGCATGTGGGCCGGGATTTCCTGGTTCTTCACCGCCATCACGAAGTCCTCTGCCCCGCTGCCGATTTGCTCGGCGGCGCGGGCAGACCCTTCGGCCAGCAAATCGCCGAAGCCCTCCCGCTTGAGCATCTGCTCCAGCATGGCGACCATCGCCTCGGCGTCGCCCCAGCGCAGCGCCAGCCCGCCGGTGTCCTCGATGCCGATAAGCTCGTTCTCGAAGCACTCGATGGCGAAGGCCAGCGTCGCACCCGCCGAGATGGTGTCCACGCCGTACTGGTTGCATAGTTGGTTGGCGTAGGCCAGCGCGCTCAAATCGTCGATGTCGCAGTAAGAGCCGAACGTCGCCAGCGTTTCGTATTCTGGGCCGCCAGAGTCCGGGTGGATTTCTTTGTCGCGCCACTCGGCCTCGACGATGCGCTTGCAGCGCACCGCGCAGGCGTAGCAGGTATCGCGGCCCAACCGGTTCTGATCGCCGTCCGCCGCACCGCGCAGGATGGTGTCGTACATCGTCTCGCCGGTGATGGCTTTGGCGCGCTCCTCGCCGAAGTATCCGCTCTGCCAGTTGCGGGTGATGAGTTGGTCGGTGTAGCCGTGCCCGCCTGCCACGCGCGCGGTGCCGTATTTGCCAATCGTTTCCACCGACGAGTTGGCGGAGATGGCCTTGACGCCGTGCCTGGTCAACGCTCGCAGCGCGTCGGGGTCGGCGATGGGTAGCTTTTTGCTCGTGCCGCGCACGACGACGGCTTTGAGCTTCTTGCTGCCCATCACCGCGCCCATGCCGGTCCGCCCGTGGGCGCGATTACTCATGTTCATGATGGCGGCGAAACGGACCAGTTTCTCGCCCGCCGGGCCGATCTGCGCCACCTCGATACGCTCGTCGCCCAGTTCCTCGACCAGGGCCGCTTCGGCCTCGCGAGTGGTCTGGCCCCACAGGTGCGAGGCGTCACGCAACTCGTAGTTGCCGTCGTGAATCCACAGGTAGACCGGCTTGTCGGACGCGCCTCTTATCACGATGGCGTCGAATCCGGCAAACTTGAGCTCGGCAGGCCAGAAACCTCCGGCCTGGCTGTCGCCCACCGCGCCGGTCAGCGGCGATTTGGCGGTGACGGTGCAGCGGCTCTGGCCGGAGATCGGAGCGCCCGTTATGCCGCTGACGGCGAAGACCAGCGTGTTGTGCGGGCCGAGGGGGTCGGCCCCGGCGGGCGTGCGCTTAAGCAGGTAATAGAGGCCCAACGCGCTGCCGCCCACGTAGGTACGGTAGAAGGCTTCGCCGGGTTGCTCGACTTCCAGCGACCCGTCGGTCAAATTGACGTGCAGGATTTTGCCCGCGTATCCGTGCAGCACCTCGTTCCCTCCCAATCTGCCAGGGCGTTAGAAACGGTTGGCCTTAGCGCCCAGCCAGGAGATGAGCAGCGCCGCGCCGACGGCCAGCAGGTCGTTGATGTGAATCAGCGGGGCTGCCTCACCCTCAGGCGCGCCACCGCCAAAGATGAGCACGACGACGACTATCTTAATCACCAGCCACAAGATCGAACCGGCAGCCGCCGTGACCAGCATGTCGTCCACGATGCGGTCCCCGACCACGCTGCCCATCGCCGCACCGCGCCAGATAATGAGGCCCCATAACACGGCCCGAAATACCCAGAGGAAAATATCGTTGCGTGCGGTCGGGCCGGTGTCGCCTGAGCCGAGCAGCGCGCCGACAACCGGCACGACGATGGCGATAACCAGGCTGCCAACGCCGACGATGGCGACAGCCTTGATAATCTCTCTCTGGTCAAACCTGGGAATTGGTTGCCCGTCTTGCATGTGGATCTCCTCCAGCCGTAGTCACCAAATCACGTCGAGAACTAGCATACACGAAATTTGCCTCTGGACAAAATTGGGAAGTGAGGGTGGTTGACGTGTAGGTGTCTTCCGATTACAGTGGCGGCAGACAACACACTTGCTCTGGTAACACAACATGAAAAGCTTCTGGCCGGCTCTGAAATCGCACTCCGTCGAGATTGCCCTGGGCGCGCTGGCGATTCTGGCCCGCGCGCTGCCGGGCCTGCGCACGATTGACGACGCCTACATCACGTTTCGCTACTCGCGGAACCTGCTGGCCGGGGCGGGCTTCGTCTATAACCCCGGCGAGGCGGTGCTGGGCACGACCACGCCGCTCTACACGCTGCTGATGGCGGGCCTGGCCGGGCTGACCGGCAGTGGGAACTTCCCGCAATTTGCCGTGATCGTCAACGCACTGGCCGACGCGGCAACGGCGGTGCTGCTCTACCGGATGGCGCGGCGGCTGCTCGATAGCCGGGTGCCTGCCCTGGCGCTGGGGCTGTTGTGGGCGGTCTCGCCGATGAGCGTCACTTTTGCCATCGGCGGCATGGAGACCAGCGTCGGTCTTCTGTGGATGGTGGCCGCCTTCAGCGCCTATCTGGCCGAGCGAACCCGGCTGGCGGCGTTCTTTGCGGCGCTGGCGGTGCTCACCCGCCCGGATACGCTGATATGGGTCGGACCGCTGGCGCTGGCGGTGCTGATACGCGCGCTGCGCGAACGCCGCTTCCCCTGGGCCGAGGCGGCCTGGCTGGTCGTGCCGGTGGCCCCGTGGATACTCTTCGCCACGCTGACCTTCAGCGGGCCGCTGCCCAACTCTGTGGCGGCCAAGGCAGTGGCCTATGCGCTGCCTCCCACGCAGGCGCTCGAACGCCTGATTCAGCACTACGCCACGCCTTTCTTCGAACACCGGGCCTTTGGCATCCCGGCCATTGGCATTATCGGCGGGCTGGCGCTTTACCCCGCGTTGGCAGCGGTTGGCGGGCTGAAGCTGGTGCGGGACGACGCGCGCACGTGGCCGTTGGTGGCCTATCCGTGGCTGTATTTCGCCACGTTTGCCGTTGCCAACCCGCTGATTTTTCGCTGGTACCTCGCTCCGCCGCTGCCGTTCTACTTCCTGTGCATCCTGGCCGGGATATGGACGCTGACCGGCACTCTGCGCGCGGAGCGCTGGCGGGTGGCGGTTCCGGCGGCGTTGTACGTGGGGATGCTGGCGATGAGCCTGAACGTGTGGACGCTCCACCCTGACCACGGCCCGGACCGCCCCACGCCGGAGATGGCCTGGCATAAGTTGGAATTGTTGTACGAGGGGGTAGGGCGCGAGTTGGCCCCTGACGTGAACGCCGGGACCGTCGTCGCGGCGGGCGACATCGGCGCGATAGGCTACTACAGCGGCGCGGAGGTCCTCGACACGCTGGGCCTGATCTCGCCGCAGGCTGTGGCCTACTACCCGATTGACCCCTCGATGCTGGCGACCACCGGCTACGCCGTCGCCCCCGACCTGATCTTCGACGAGCGGCCTGACTACATCGTGGTGCTGGAGACGTACGTGCGTAACGGGTTGCTGCTCGACCCACGCTTTGAGGAAGCCTACGTGCTGCGCGAGAAGATCAACACCGACATCTACGGCAGCGAGGGAATGCTGGTTTATGAGTTGCGGGAGTGAGTAGCAGGCTCACCCACCATCGCCGTTCAGCGACACCGGGATGGTGAAAATACGCCCTGGCTTCTGAAAAGTGCCCTGGTCGTGTGGCGCGCAGCCGTTGAAATACGAGGGCGTCATGATGTCCAATCCGCCGTTTTCCGACACGCGGAAATGCGTGGTCAGCGCTCAGGTGTAGTTCGATACGAACTGGTACAGGGTCTCGTCGCCTGCATCGGGGATTTCCTCGACGACGCCGAAGCGCCGCAACCAGAACAGGATGTCGGTGGGTGTCCAACCCCGGACGTGCTCCTGCACCTGCTCGCGCTGCGAGTACAAATCGACCAGCATCAAGTAAGCCATCGCCGTTCCTCCCTCGCCCGTTCAGCACGCCTGATACGAGTGGAACTTGCCGGGCGACATCACGACCAGCCCGCGCTTCTCGGTCAGGTAGAACGACGTTCGCAGCATGCCCCACTTCGAGCGAAAGACGTACAGGCCATCATTATCGTAGGTAGGCACCGTTTCAATCGTCCCGAACTGGCCCATCCACTCCAGAACACTCGAGACTCTCCATCCCCGGACGTGTTGAGCGACAGCCTCACGTTGCGAATACAGGTCGACCAATAAGAAAGCTTTTTCTTTAGATCGTCTCATACCTTTAACGATAACACCTCTCCCGATTATCGCAAACCAAGTTTATCCATTTCGTACAAAACGGTCTCGCGCAGCCCTTCCTCATACGGACGCGGGTTGAACCCCAATTCTTGCCTCGTTCGTTCGTCAGATACCCACCACGTCATGCCGTTGAGTTGGGCTAGCGTCTCCGGGTGATAGTGCTCCGGCACGGGGACGAGCGCGGCTACGACGGACATCAATGCGATCATCAGGGGGACTGGTCCAGGGCCCAACAGCACAGGCATGCGGACGCCGCTCACCTCCTCGACGAGACGTACGGCTTCTTCGTGCGTGATGCGGTCACGGCCCAGGGGGTAGATCGTCCCTGGCTGGCCCTTCTCCGCCGCCGCGATCAGACCATCGGCCACGTCCTCCACGTGCACCCACGTTCCACCGCTCACTTTCGCGCCGGGCAGCGCGGGCAGTTGGCGGCGCAGCAGAAGCCGAATGAGTTGCCCTACCGTACTGGGGTCGTCCGGGCCGTAGACCAGACCCGGTGCGCCAATCACCACGGGCGCGCCCCCCTCGATGAATTCGTCGGCAACCTTGTGGGCGAGGTATTTGGTGCGGTCATACTCCGAAAGCCAGTCGTCGCGCTCCGCCACCACCGGCTCGACGGTGCGTCCGCCCGTGTTGCCGAATACCGCCATCGTGCTCACGTACACGATGCGCGGCACGCCCAACTCCACCGCCAGCCCGATGGTGTTACGCGTCCCCTCGATGTTGACGGCGTAGGCCGGACTTTTGTCGCGCACGCCCACCTTGTACCAGCCTGCGACGTGATAGACCACCTCGGCCCTGTCCATCCCCTCGCGCATCGAGTCGCGGTCCGTCACGTCGCCGGGGACGACTATCGCGCCTGCGGCCTGCAACGATTGTGCCGCGCTGCTGGCCGGGTTGCGCGCCAGCGCGACCACCGAATCGCCGCGCGCCAGCAGCTTGTGCACGAGGTGCCCCCCGATAAACCCGGTTCCACCAGTGACAAATATTCTCACCGTAACCGCTCCTTACTTGCTTTTGCTTAGAATCGAAGGGACATGCACGTCAGGCCGCCGTCCATCTTGCAGGCCTCGCTCACATCCAATTCGATGATGGGCAGGCCCAAAGCCTCCAGCTTTGTCTTCGTATCGGGAAAACCCAGTGGCATGATGAGATGGTCGTTAATCGACAGGATATTCCCTGCGTATTCCTCAGCCTCGTCGAGAATGATCTTGTCGTAGTCTCTGAATTCGCTGCGGGAGGCAAACCCGTTGGTGACGAGCAGCGTGTTTTTGCCTACGGTGCTGACACTCGACTTCAGGTGCAGCCCGGCCTCGACAGGCACAGGTGTCCAGGTGTTGCCGTGCGCTTCGAGGATACGACCCAGTTGCTCTGCCCCTTCACGGTTGGTCCGGTCTGAGAGGCCGATGAAGTAGTGAGAGCCTACCATCAGCACGTCGCCCCCCTCGACGGTCCCCGGTGGCTGAATGCGAACCGTCTCCCGGTAGCGGGCCAGAATAGGCTCGACGGTGTCTTCCTCACCTCGTCTGGCTTCGGCTCCAGGATTAGTGATGATGGCTATGTCTGGTGTTACCACCGCGACATCTTCCACGAAGTAGGCATCTGGGTAGGCCGGTTCGGCGTCCAGAACGATTACCTCAAGCCCCAGGGATTCGAGCGTTTCCACGTAGGCTGCGTATTGGACCGCCATCGCTTCATAATCTGGCGACCCCAGAATGGAGGTCGTGATACCCTGAGCGAAGTTTTCCCCTGGCTTTCTGGTGATGGCAATCTTGAAGTGCAAGCTGAATTCCTCAACTGAACAGTTTGCTTCAGGCGACAGGCTTCACTCCGGCTTTTTCCAGGTAGCCGTTCGCCTTGTACCACTCATAGGCGTCGCGTGCTGACTCCTCGAAGGGCCGTCCCGTGAGGCCCAGGTCCCGCTCGGCCTTGCCGGTGTCGTAGTAGAGGAACTCCCGGCTCAGGCGCAAGGCATCGCCGTCCACGTTGCCGGGCAATTGGACGCCAACCGCCTTCAGCAGGTCAAAGACCACCGCCATCGGCGGGATGGCCCAGCCAGGGATGTCCAGCGCGGGCGGGCGCACGCCCACCACACGCGAGATGGTGTCGATCACCTCACGGTGGGTCATGTTATTGCCGCCCAGGATATAGCGCTCGCCGGGGCGTCCTTTCTCGGCGGCGGCGACGTGCCCCTCAGCTGCGTCGCGCACGTCGATGTAATTGAGCCCGCCGGGCGGCACGCCGGGAATGCCCCGCTTGAGCGCCTGCACGATCAACTCGCCGGAGATGAATTTCAGGTCGCGGGGACCCATCACCCCCGTCGGCAGCACCGAGATGGTGTGCAGGCCATCCCGGGCGAACTTCCCCATTTCCACTTCTGCCAGATGCTTGCTGTGACCGTAGGGGAACTCTTCTGGCTTGAGGTTGAACGTGTCGCGCTCGTCGATCAACTCGCGCCCCGGGGGTGGTTTGCCCAGCGCTGCCGAGGAACTGGTCAGCACGAAGCGCTGCACCCCGGCCCGTTTGGCGGCCTCCATCATGTTGCGCGCGCCGTCCACGTTGACCCGGTAGACCACCTCGGCGGGCGTGTGCCGCCAATCCGAGACGGCAGCCACGTGGAACACCCAATCCACACCCTCCACCGCCGCCGCGAGAGAGTCTACGTCCAGCAGGTCGCCGATGACCGGCTCGTACTCCAGGCCGCTGATCGCGTCCTGCGGCGAGGTCTTGCGCTGTAAGGCCCGCACCGCGATGCCGCGTCGATTGAGCGCCAGCACCAGATTGGAGCCGACAAAGCCTGTGCTGCCCGTGACCAGCGCTGTTACCATGTCGCCTCCCCAGCCATTGCGCTCTTAGCCCGCCTCTCGATTTCGCCCACGGTGTCCCTGGCCTCTTTTCTGCCCGCGTGCACCTGAATAGACACACGCCGGGGGTCGGTTCAAAAACCACCCGGCGATTGGTAACAGCGTCGTTTGTGGCAGGCGAAAGGTGTCCACCTAATCTTTCTTCTCTCCGATATGCTTGGCTGCCAGGGCCTTGGCCTCGTCATCCTCGCGAAAGGCGTGCGATGCTTCCAGGCCCTCCCAATATTCCTTGAAGCGCCCCTTCAGGTCGTCTTTCTGCTCAAGCGCCATGCCGAAGGCCATCGTCGCTTCGTCGTAGTTTTTCAGTTCCACTTCGGCCTGCCCGATCAGGAACCACGCATCGGGGAACTTGGGGCGGTGCGCGAGCAGATTGCGGGCCGCGTCGCGCGCCTCTTCGTGCTTCTTGAGGGTGTATAAGGCTCCGGCCAACCCAATCCACGCGTCAATGTGGTCCTCTTCCTCCTCCAGCGCTTTGCGGTAGGCTTCCACAGCTTCCTCGTGCTCGCCAGCCATAGCGTGAATGGTGGCTTCCTCAAACAGTTTGTCGGCATCGGCCATGCGCATCTCTCCCAGCAGGGGGCATTTGTCGCGGGTCTTATCTTGAGATTATACACGCCTGCTGGAACGCGTCTACCTTGGCCGCTCGTTCCAGTCCTCCAGGTGTCACAGGTACGGTCCGTGTGGTATGATTGCCACCACTCCACTCCTAGGAGCATTGCCGGATGCGACGGTTCCGAGGCATCACGCTTCTACTCGCCCTCACGACAGTTCTTGGTGCCCAACTTGCTGCCCCCGCCCACGCGCAGAGCGACGCGCCGTGCGGCGTGGTGGACAGTGTTGGCTTCCCCTTCGACAACGTGTCGCAGGGCGGTTACTACGTGCGCTATCCCTTCGGCTACCACCGCGAGGGATGGGGTTTCCACACTGGCGAGGACTGGTTCAACAGCCAGACCAGGGGCTACGGCGAGCCGGTGCGGGCCATCGCCGACGGCCTGGTGACCTATTCCAGCGTTTACGGGTGGGGCGTGGACAAGGGTGTGGTCATCATCGAGCACACCCTTCACGATGGCTCGGTCATCTACTCGGTGTACGGTCACATGGAGGCCATCAACGGGCACCGGTTTCCGCCCGAACGTACCTGTGTGGAGCGCGGCGATGTGGTGGGCGCGATTGGCGACCCACGCGGACGCCCGCACCTGCACTTCGAGATCCGCCACAAGTGGCAGGCTTTTCCCGGTTTTGGCTACACGCCGGGCCCCCCAGACCTGGAGGGCTTCGAGAACCCCACCGCCTACATCATCAACTGGCAGGCGTGGCTCAATCCCGCCTACAAGTGGCACACGGTCACGCGTGAGCCGATGACCGCGCACCCGGCGCTGGCTCCCGACGGCATGGTCTACGTGGCGACCGAGGGCTTCATCCAGAACTACGGCCCGGATAGCGTTCTGCAATACCGTTTTCCATTGGGAACGGGTGAGGTCGTCAGCCAGATGAGCGCCGACCCGATTGGCGTGACTGCCTACATGACCGAGGGCCAACTGCGGCGCTACCAGCACAACCTGGAGAACACCGAGTATCGCGAACTGGGCGGCAACTACGAGACGTTCTTAGACGCCGGTCCGCTGCTCTTCTTGCACGCCAATGGGGGCACGTTGCGTGTTTTTGACCGGAGCCTGGTCCAGCGCGGGCAGTTTCAGGACGTGGGTCGCCCGCAAAACCACGCCGCTACCGGCCAACTGGTGGCCCTGACCACCGGCCAGCGCACCCCGGAGGTGCTGTTCTTCTCGCCGCAAGGGGAGTTGCTACAGCGCGCCAGCCTGCGCAGCGTGGCCGACGTGGCCCCTGCTGCCGATGGGGGTGTGCTGGTGCGCTCGACCCATGCGCTGTGGCACGTCTCGCCGGGGGTGGAGTGGACCTTCCTGACCGAGGATTTCGAGGTTGCGCCCAATCTGAGCACGCTGGCCGCCGATGGTTGGGGCAGCGTGTATCTCTACGCGGGCAAGGATGACCGCCAGTTGGTGAGCCTGAGCGCGGACGGTCAGATACGCTGGCAAACCTCGCTGGGCGACACCATCTCCACCCGGCCCATCATTGCAGTGGGCGGGGGATGCGCGGTGTATCTGGGGTCGAGCGAAGGGCAGTTGGCGGCGATCAACGCGGCCACCGGCGAATTGGGCGAGACGCTGCAAATATACCCCGGCGACGCGCCCGGTCAGGAAGCGTGGATTGACGTGAGCGACGACGAGACGGTGTACTTCGCCGTGGGCGGCACGCAGGTGATTGCGCTCGACGGACGCCGGTTGATCGGCTTGCCGCCCGGCACGCCCTGCGTGAACCCCTTCTAGCACTCATCACTGCGATTGGGATGAGCTGTAGTTTCGCGTGTGTTTTGTCCAAGCCATCTGTCAAATCGTCGATGTTGGAGTACTCGGCAAGAACATCTTCGGGCTGTTATATGAATAACGTTTCTAGACGCAAGCAGACGTTCGTAGCTTTGTTGACTATCTCGCTGCTGGTCATGCTGATCCTGCTCGCCGTCCTGCTCGTCAAACAGAGAGCTACCGTCCATGAGCAGTCCCTATATGCAGGTCCGGCTCCGGAGGGCGCGATAACCCGACTTGGCAAAGGCACGATTTACGAGATGGTTGGCTCACCTAATCGCAGATATCTGGCAGTACGCAGTTCAATCGGAGTTTACTTATATCGGACAGACACTCTTGGTGGAATGTGGGTAGCGCCCTGCGCGGATCTCTACAGAGTAGAGTTCAGCCCAAACAGCCGAACACTCGTCGGGGTTACACCATCGGGATTAGTCGAATGGGATGTCCGAACTGGGAGTGTGCTGCATATCTATGACAGAGTTTGGGACAGTTTTCCAGATGACTTCTTGTTCAGAAATGATCTCTATGAAACCGACGTTTTTTGGCAGGCTAGGCACCCCGACCGAATTGTTATCCCCACCTTCAGCGTAGCCGGACCTTTAGAAGACGATACGTTTGTTCATGAATGGGGCATCAGCGTTGTGGATGTCAGCACGGGCGACGTACTCCAAACGATGTCAACCCACGACGGTCCGATTGACAATCCCACCTTCTCCATTGACGGCAACGAGATTGCAGAGGCGCGTCGTTGGACGTCAACCATCTGGGATTTGGAAAATGGTCAGGAAAGTCGCACCTTTGGGTTGCCTCAGCACGTCACGCAAGGTCCCCAATATTCACCTGACGGTTCGACCATAGCTGTGGGAACCTTTACAGGCCTGTATGTTCTGGATGCTCAAACTGGTGCGGTCTTGCAGCAGTTAACTTCAACGGACGGTGTCTGGAGCATGGCGTACAACCACAATGGTACGCGGTTAGCCGCTGGGACATCTGATGGGGTGATAACAGTCATCAATCTAGACACGAACGAGCAAATCAATAGCTGGGAGTCTGGCAGGCAGGTTGACAGCCTGGTTTGGGGACGTGATTCGTCAACTCTAATCACCATGGGAGAGGACAGCACGATCGTTGCCTGGAATATCCATTCGGGTAAGGCGCTCCGCATCTATGAGGGGCACCTGGACCTCTTTGGCGATGTTGCCTGGTCACCCGATTCTGCCAGACTGGCGACCGCCTCAGTCATTCGCATGCCTGGCTACGGCGATGATCAAGGGCTTCTCGCCATCTGGGATGTCGAGGGGAACTTGTTGAACCGGGTCGAGTTTCCTCAGGCCATCAGTTCGGTAGCGTGGTCGCCGGACAGCACATCGCTCGCTCTTTGGGACAGTAGCGGTCGTGTGCGATTGCTGGATGCCGAGACGTTGAGCGGTTTGAGAAGCCTGCGATTTGATAGCAGGCGCGTTACCGACATCGCCTGGTCTCCCGATGGTTCCAGGCTGGCCTTCGCCTTAGGCGACCGTGAGGTCTGGGTGTATGACGTCCGGGATTCTGAGATTGTCCATGCCTTTACGACGATGTCAGAGTGGCGACCCAGTCCGGAGTATGAGGCCAATCCGGTCATCAGTGTGGATTGGTCGCCGGACGGTTCACAGCTTGCTGCCGGCATGTGGGATGGGCCAGCTTATGTCTGGGACGCAGCAACCGGTGAGTTGCTCGCCCAGCTTGAACACTATCGAACCGCATATCCAGATCAGAATTCCGTGATTGATCTAAACTGGTCGCCGGGCGGTCGGAGGGTTGCTGGTGGTTTTGGCCACGAGCCGCGAATGACGTTAAATGAGGACGGAATGGGGGAACCTTCCCCCAGCGATGCGGTGGCTATCTGGGATGTTGGGTCGGGTGAGAAAGAGAGGGCTTTACAAACTCTCATGAACTTTACCCTCAGTTTAGACTGGTCTCCAACCGACCGGCTGATGGCTATCAGTCTTAATAGTATGGATGGGGGTGAGTTGCTATTGTGGGATACTGAAGACGGCTCTCAGGTTTCCGCTGATGACTTACCTTCATTGGATGGACATAATCGGCCCGTCTACTCGCTTGCTTGGTCGCCAGATGGCACGATGCTAGCATCTGTTTCAGAGGATGGAACAGTGCTCATCTGGCAGATAGTTCCTTGAAGTCAAGAGAGAGGCAATCGGATCAATAACTGCCTTCAGCGAAAACCTAGAGGTAGCCGTTCTGGCGGAACCACGCCATCGTGTCGCGCAGGGTGTCCTCAAGGGGGCGGGGCCGGAGCGCGAGGTCGCGGCGGGCCTTGCGGCTGTCGAGCGGCTGGAGGTAGCGCAGCGTGCGGACGGTCTCGACCATTGGCACGCGCAGCGCATCGGCGGCGTTGAAAACAGCGTTGACCAGTCCGGCGCTCAGCGGGCGTGGGGGCCTGCGGCCCGCCAGCCGCGCAGTGAGTGCAGCGACCTCTGCCACAGTGGTGTTGTGGCCCCCAACAATGTAGCGCTCGCCGACCCGGCCCCATTCCGCCGCCGCCAGGTGCGCGGCAGCCACATCGCGCCCGTCCACCACGTTGACCGGGACGTCGACGCTCAGGGGCAGGCGGCCCTGGGCCAGCATCACGATCAGCCGCCCCGTGGTGGGCTTCACGTCGCCGGGGCCGAAAACGACAGTCGGCAGCAGCACCACTACCGGGAATCCCCCGGCGGCGGCGCGGTAGCATTCGGCTTCCATGGCCCACTTGCACTCGAAGTAGCTGCTATCCACCGAGCCAGGCAGGTAGAAGTCGCGCTCGTCGGCCAGGCGGCCCGGCTCCGAGGGCGGCCCGATGGTGGTCAGCGTGCCGGTGTATGCCAGCCGCGCCACCCCGGCATCACGCGCGGCGCTCAACACGGTTCGTATCTGGGCGGTGGCGACCCGTACGGCTTTGCCGATGTTGCGCGAGACCCACGGATAGTAGCCCGCCGCGTGGAAGACGACCTCGCAGCCAGCTATCGCGGCGCGCAAAGTGTCGGCATCTGCGAGGTCCCCGTCGAACCACTCCACGTCCAGATCGCCTATCGCGCCGGTGGCCCCCGCCCGCCGACGCAGCCCTCGCACCGGCCAGCCGCGTTCGACTGCCGCGCGGGCGATTTGTCCGCCGACGAAGCCGGTTGCTCCTAAGACGAGCGTGTGCATAGGTTCCTCTATGACTCTATGGCGAGTGTAGTGCTGCCCCGGGGATCATTGTGGCTCGCGGGCGCGGCAGCGCGCACAGGTGGCGCGGTGGCACAGCAGCGCGTAGGGATGGTAGGCGACCAGCGCCTCGATGCGGGCCAGCATGGCGGGCAGGGGGATGAGTTGGGCGGTGGCGAACCCGATTTCGCGCTGGCGGGTCATGTCGGTCAGGTAGTCGGCGGCGGACTCGAATCCGTCGCTGCATCCGGGGAAGTTGGGCAGCTCCTCGATGTCGTCCAGCGTCAGCGCCCAACGGACGAAGCCCTGCCGCCCGGCGCGCTGCTCGGCCAGGTGCAGTGCAAAGTTCGCCTTGTGATCCTTGCCCAGCAGCAGCACGTAGCCGTTGTTGGCGGCCAGCCATTCCACCGGCCCGAACGGGTTGCCCACCGATTGTGTCGCCAGTATGTCATGCGCATGGCTGCCCTGCGCCACGAAAGACAGCACCGGGTGGATGCTGCGCAGCGTATCGTTGTCGGCGCGCAGCGCTTCCGGCACCGGGCCCAGGTCGGGGTGGACGGGCAAGTCGGGCCGGAAAAACTCGGCCAGGGCGTTTCGCTCGGTCGCCCCACCGTATTCGATGCCGTTGTCGGGCGGGCCGTATTCCGGCACCACCATCGTCTGGAAAGTGAAAGCGGGCATGACCAGCGTCTCGGCGCAGGCCAATATCGCGCCGACTACCGTGGGCGCGCCGCCCTGCACCTGGCCTATCGCCTCCAACGAGACGTGGGCGATCACGTTGGCGTGCAGGTCGGGTGTCAGGCCCAGGGCCTGCAATTCGTCCACCAATTCGCGGTAGGTCAGATCGTCTTCCATGCGCGTTGGCTAGGCTCCCTGTGGGTGCGTTTCGTCTTCTTCTGCCAGGACCGCCAGCATCGCCTCGTGCAAATGGCCGTTGCTGGCGACAATCCAGCTTCCCTCGACAGCTTTCTCTTCGTTCCCCTCGAAATCGGTGGCCTTGCCGCCCGCCTCGCGTACCAGCAAGATACCGGCGGCCACGTCCCAGGGGCTTAGGCCCTGCTCCCAGAAACCGTCGAGCCGCCCGCAGGCCACGTAAGCATGGTCGAGCGCCGCCGACCCTGCCCGGCGGATGCCCTGCGCCTGCCATAGGAAGCGGGCAAAGGAGGGAATGTCGTTGTGTCTGGTGTCCTCGCGGTCATAGGCGAAGCCGGTGCCAAACAGGGCGTGGGCCAGTTGTGTTTCCCCGCTGACCTGAATCGGCGTGCCGTTTAGCGCTGCCCCGCCGCCGCGCGTCGCCGTGAAGCACTCGTCGCGCAGCGGGTCGTAGACCACGCCCAGCAGCAGGTCCTGCTCCGGCCCCTGCAAGGCAATGGACACCGAGAACATGGGGAAACTGTGGGTAAAGTTCGTCGTGCCGTCGAGCGGATCGACAATCCAGGCGTAATCCGAGCCGCTGCCGTCTCTCGCGCCGCTCTCCTCGGCCAGGATGGTGTGATCGGGGAACGACTGGCCCAGCGCGGCAATGATGAGTTGTTCGGAGGCTTCGTCGGCCTGGGTCACGAGGTCCTTTTCGCCTTTATAGTTGATGCGACGGGGTTGGTGGTAGGCTTCCAGCAGCAGGTCCCCGGCCCGGCGGGCAATGGCTTCAATCGTGTGCAACGTGGTCGTCAGGTCTAGTGTCATGGCGCATAGCATAACATGGGCGTCGGAAATCTGAAAAGCTTGCCCTCAAAAGAAACGAGCCGCGCCTGGGGCGCGGCTCGAACCGGCATTTAGCACTGTCGCTGTCCGTCACTCGACGGAGATCAGGACGCTGTTGCCGCCATCGCCTTCGCTGATGATGATAGAAGCGGTCTCGCCATCGCGGGTGAACTCCAGCGTGGCAAAGCCGGGAATGTCCGTCGAGGCGGGGCCGGGCGTCCAACCCTGGGCAGGCATTTGCTGGCTGTAGAAGGCCACCGCGTCGTCGATGGACGAGGGGGTGGTGTAGCTCACGGTGCCGCCGAACGAGGTCACGTCGACAGCATCCGCCAACATAGGCAGATCGCTGCTGGCAGGTTCCTCGCAACCGGCGGGTATTTCGATAGAGAACGGGACGTTGATATCCAGCAAATCGTAGGTCCACTCCAGATGCCCCTGCGAGCCTTCGAACCCTGCCTGCGTGCCGTCGGCGCTGAGAACGCTCCTGACGACGTAGCCGCCGTCCACCGCTACCCAGAAATCCACTTCGTAGTTCGTCAGGCCGGACGCGGCCAGGGCAAGGTCGTTCTCGGTGAAGCGGTAGTGGCGCGTCATGACCCCGTTGACCTGTTCGTTAGGCAAGATACGCTTTGCCCCACTCACGTCTTGGCCCGACAGCACCATATCTGGCGAAAATGGTGCCCCACCGATGAATGGTTCCGAGTCGGACATGGCGACGCACTCGGACTGCCCTCCCTCGTCCACCAGCATGTAACCCGTGTCGCCAATTTGCACGAATTGCATGATGCCGCCTGTGTCGGGCATATCCGTCCCCTCACCCTCCATCGAAAACTGGGAGGCGGGCGGGTTGCTCGTGCGGGCTTCGTTGATCGTCATACGCACGTCTACCGGGGCACCGTTTTCATCTGTGCCCACAAAAGTCATCTCGAACTGTGTCCGGTAACTGCTCAGGGTATTCGGGTCTACCGGGTTGTAGGCTGCCGGTACGTTGTCGTCTCCGCCTGGTGCCGCACCTTCGGGGCCGCCCTCGCCGACAGGAGCGGCGTCGGGGCCTACCTCACCACCTGCATCCCCTCCATCGCCCCCACCGAGCAAGCCACCTGGGCTGCAAGCCAGGGCGGCCAGCACCAACGCCAACAAGCCGAGCGTGGGCAGATACCATCGTTTACGCTTCACGTTACTCTCCTCCAAAAGGGAAATGTCGCAGAAAGCTACGACGAGAATCGTGCATGCGCTCAATTATACCTTGTTTGCCCAGAATCGTGCTTTTTGCATTGTCCACCGTCGGGAGATCGCGGCAGGGCCGAGAAACACTTGCAATAGTCCGTCACAAACACCATAATACGACTGAGTGAATCGTCCTGTTCTGCAAAAGAGGGCTGTCGTGGCGAGAAGAAAAGACAACATCCTCGTAATTGACCCCGACCCCACGGCGCGAAACATCCTGGCCGAAGGTGTGCTTGAGGCTTCTGGGCAGTACACCGCGATGGAAGCTGCTGACGGGGACGAGGGGATGTCGGTGGTCGTCTCGCATGGGCCAGACCTCATCATCATGGAACTCGAAATGCCCGGCCTGAGCGGCAAGGACTTGATGGTGGCGCTTAACTCGCAGGGCATCGATACACCGGTCATTGTCGTTACCCAGGAGGGTAAGGAGGCGTTGGCCGTCGAGGCTTTCCGGTTGGGTGCGAAAGATTACCTGACCAAGCCGCTTAGAGAAGCAGAAGTGATCTCTGCCGTCGAGCGCGCGCTAAATGAGGTCCGCCTTCGCTACGAACGCGATGAATTGACGAATAGCCTTCACACCGCCAACGAGGCGCTTGAACAACGTCTGGCCGAAGAGACAACCTTGTTTGCCATCGGCAAGTCGGTCACGTCGAAGACCAACCTTGAGCAGCTTTTCGACCTCATCATCGACGCGGCGCTCTACTTGACCCACGCCGAGATGGGGGGCATGGTGCTGCGCGACGATGCCAGCGGGGCGATGGTTCTGCGCGCAGGGAAGAACCTTCCTGCCCACCTGAACCAGTTGATAGGCGGACCGATAGGTGATGATCTGGCTGCGCTGGTAATGACCTCCGGTGAGCCCCTGCTGGCCTCCGGCGATGGGCTGAGGCGTTTCAACCCACCCCACGACGCGCACAGTGTCATCTACGTGCCCTTGATCGTGGCCGAGCAGGCCGTTGGCATCTTATGGGTAGGCAACAAGCAGTCCTGGGCCGAATTTGTGGACCGCCAGAAAGAACTCCTCTCGGCACTGGCCGACTATGCTGCTATCGCTGTAGTCAATGCCAAACTCTTCCAGGTGATGCAGCAGCGCGCCCGCCGCCTTGAGCAAGTCAACGAACAACTGGTGTCACAGCAGCAGGGCAGCACTGCCACAGTGCTGGAGTATACTGAGACGCTGCGGGCCCCTGTGGAAGAGATCCGCCACGATTTGTATTTGCTGCGCACGAGCGAGCAGCCTCTCAATCCTCAGAACGAGGCCAGTCTGGACGTACTGGATCGTAAGCTGGGCGAGTTGCTGGGCTTCCTGGCCGAAATCGCCCGGCCCGATCTGCCCGGCTCGGAGGAATCGTGAGCGTCTTCTCCTCACGTGGCCAGGCACGCAATAAACGAGAATCAGGAGCACCGTGACAGGAGAACGTTTACTCGTCGTCGATGACAGCGCCGAAATGCGCTCCTCCCTGGTCGACGCGTTCTTGAACCCCATGGGGTTCGAGGTGCTGTTGGCCGAGAACGGGGCGGAAGGCATGAAACGCGCCCTGGCCGACAGACCCGACCTCATCATCACGGACCAGGTGATGCCCGACATGACCGGCCTGGAAATGCTGCGCAGCCTCCAGGAAGCCGGACACGACATTCCCACTATCTTGATAACTGGCGAAGGTTCAGAAAGCATCGCGATCCAGGCTTTTCGCCTGGGCGTGGTCGATTATTTCAAGAAACCCCTGGACCCCGAGCAACTGCTGGCTGCCATCCGGCGTGGCTTGCAGCAAGAGTCGCTGCGGGCTGTTCCATCACCCAGGGCAACCGAAGCCGACACGTTCCGGGCGTTGCTGGAGATCGGCCAGTCTATCACCGCTTCGCTTGAGCTTGAGATAGTGTTGGGTCAGGTGCTGGAGGAGGCCGTCCGCTTCAGCGGTGCCGAGATGGGCGACCTGATGCTGTTGGATCTCGAAACGGAGGAGCTTCATACGCGTGCTTCTAAGACCTCCGACGAAGGCGTGGAAATTGGTCTGCACGTGCCGGTGGCTGATGAACTGGCTGCGCGGGTGATTGCCAACGGTAACCCGCTTGTGTCGAGTAATGGTAAGAATCTGCTCTATGTTCCACTCATCTTGTTGGGGCAGGTGGTTGGGGTGCTGGGAGTCAGCAACCTCGATCCCACACGCGCCTTCTCGGTGAACGATGTTGAAGTGTTGAGCGTGCTGGCGAACTACGCGGCGATAGCCATCGCCAACGCCCGTGCTTTTCAAGAGAGTCGCATCGAGCGAGCGCGCTTTCGCGAGATGCTGGAGCAAAGCAGCGATGCGGTGTTGGTCATTGATGAGCTTGGATACATCATTTTGGTCAACCAGGGTGCGTGTGAGGCGCTCAGCATTGACCTGCTGAGTGTCCTGGGCCGCACGATCGGTGAATCCATCGACAACCCCGACCTGCGTGGGCTGTACGAGCAGCACGGCAATCGCCAGGTCACGCGCGGCGAGGTGTCGCTGCCCGATGGCCGGACGCTCAATGCGCAACTGACCACCATCGAAGGCATGGGGTGTGTGGCCGTGATGCAAGAGGTGACGCACCTCAAAGAACTGGATCGCATGAAGACCAAGTTCGTTACCACCGTCTCGCATGACTTGCGATCTCCGCTGACAGGCATCCTCGGTTACGTCGAACTATTGAACCGTGTGGGAGAGCTTAACGACGAGCAGCTTGGTTTCGTCGAGCGCATCAAGAACAGCGTCAGCACGATGACCAACCTCATCAACGATTTGCTGGACCTGGGCCGCATCGAAGCCGGAATGGACCGAGCGAAGGAGAATACCCATCTCAGGCCAATTTTGCTCCAGGTTTATGAGGGGATGCAGTCTGAGATTGTGACCAAGCAGCTTGATTTTGAACTGGACTGTCCTGCGGACCTGCCAATGGTGTTGGGTAACCCGCTGCGGTTGCGGCAGGCTTTTTCGAACCTGATTGGCAACGCGGTCAAATACACACCGGATGGAGGGGATATCTCCGTCACGGTGAGTGTGACAGATGAACACCTGATCGTGGAGGTGCGCGATACCGGTGTCGGCATCCCTGTGGCAGACCAGCCGCACATATTCGATGAGTTCTACCGGGCCGATGCGGTTGCGGAGAGTCACCAAGGCACCGGGTTGGGGCTGGCTATCGTCAAATCTATCGTCGAGGCGCACGAGGGCCGTGTCTGGGTGGACAGCAAAGCTGGTCAGGGGTCCACGTTCACGGTGACACTGCCAACCCTCACGCCCGGCAAGGGTCTGATGGATTCTCCGCGTGCGCCATAGTCACCGTTGAGAGGATTGTCTTGTAAGATGGGCGTCATACATTTTTCCGGGTTTGTTGGTGATTTTGGGTTGGCTGGTTCGTTGAGCGAAGATGGCGAAGCCAGCGAGGGCGAAACCACAGGGGGCGACGACGAACCCGTGGATTGGGTGCCCGTGGCGACGGCCATGGGCGAAATCGAAGCCAACGTGATCGCCGGGCGGCTCAACAGCGAAGGCATCCCCGCACGCATACGGCAGGAAGCGGCTGGCGCAGCTCTCGGTCTGACCGTTGGGCTGGGCCAGATTCTCGTTCTGGTGCCGGAGCCGATGGGGGAACGGGCAGTGCGCGTCCTGGAAGAACCGGCCATCATCGAGGACGAAGATTGGCAGGAGGATGGCGACGACGCTGAATAACACGCTCACCGGCGTGCCCGGCCTCAGGGTGGGGCACGCTCACGATGAGGTGGGCCTGACCGGCTGCTCGGTGGTTTTGTGCGAGGCCGGTGCGGTAGGCGGTGTGGACCAGCGAGGTGGTGCCCCCGGCACCCGCGAGACCGATCTGCTGCGCCCGATGCATCTGGTCGAGCAGGTGCACGCGGTCTTGCTGACCGGCGGCAGCGCGTTCGGGCTGGAAGCGGCCACAGGCGTGATGCGCTACCTGGAGGCACGCGGGATCGGTCACGATGCGCGAGTGGCGCGCGTGCCGATCGTGCCCGCCGCCGTGCTGTTCGACCTGGACGTGGGCAGCAGCGACGCCCGCCCCGACGCCGAGATGGGCTATGCAGCCTGCGAAACTGCCAGCGATGGCCCGGTGGCGCAGGGTTGCGTGGGCGCGGGAATGGGCGCGCGGGTGGGTGGCATCCTGGGGGTGGACTTTGCCACCAAATCTGGCCTGGGCAGCGCCAGCGTCGATCTGGGCGGCGGTCTGCGCGTGGGCGCGCTGGTGGCGGTCAATGCGGCGGGCGACGTGGTCGATCCGGGCAGCGGAGAAATCCTCGCCGGGGCGCGCCAGCCTCCCGACGGCAAGACCTACGCCAGTACGCTGGAACTCCTCAAGGCGATGAGGAGTGGTCCAGGGGCCGGGGAGGCCACGGCGAGCAACACGGTAATTGGTATCGTCGCCAGCAATACCACTCTGACCAAAGAAGGCACGAACAAAGTTGCCCAGATGGCCCAGGATGGGCTGGCGCGCGTCATCCGGCCCGCGCACACCATGTTCGACGGCGACACGATTTTTGCGCTCTCCACGGGCGAGGTAGAGGCCGACGTTAACCTCGTCGGTGCTTACGCGGCAGAAGTGATGGCCGAGGCCATCTTGAACGCGGTACGGGCGGCGGTGCCGCTGGGTGGCCTGCCTTCGGCTGGCAGCCAGCCGTAAGCTGACAGTACGAGTAATCCCACACGAATGCTGAAAACTGAATCGGATTGCTGTCTGCTTTAGTTCAGGCCGTAGTGGAAGCCGGTCAGCAAAGCGATGAGGTCAAGCTGGCAGGGTTCGCAGAACAGGACGCCCGCCCGGCTTTGCTGCTGTGCGTAGATCACCGCTTCCTCTGCCGAGGAGAGCGGGCGCATCGCGCAGGTATTGGTGCACAGCAACTTATCATTGTACGTGACCACGTCAGATCGCCCGCGACGACGCGGCACGCCGGCCATGCGCCCGAAGTAGTGCGCTACCGCGTGGCGCAGCGCGGGTAGTCGCTTGTGCGGTTCGCGAATGCGGAGCAGCAGGTGCGTGGACACCACCGAGGCCATGCCCGCCTTCGCGACCCCCAACACTTCAGGCTCGTCGTCCAGACTATCGTCGATCAAGCTCAGATCCGTCAACGCTAGGTCGAAATGCGGATCCTGGTTTTGCCACGGTTCCATGCTGATGACGGACAGGTAGCGCGAGCCGATCAGGAACTGTCGCGTAACGTTCAGGCTTTGCTGGACGTACCACTCGATGCCCCAATAGGCGGACCCCTGCGGCACGGCAGGGATCATCCAGGCACCGAACACCCGCACGCTGGGCAAAGGATCGAACTGGCCCGGCGGCCCAAGCGAGCGCCGCAGCAGCCCCAGGGTTTCCTGAACCGTGCTGATCATCGCCTGAGCTTCTTCGGGTTTGATCCCTGGCGTCCAGGTGATGCTCAGGGCCTGGCGTCTCATAATCCTCTTGTCCTCTGCGAATACTCACCGTAAGTGCAGCATATCCGCTTTGTACTGAGGATGCAAATGCCTTGACACGAGAGCACTGGCGGTTTATACTCTGGTCACTGCTAGATGAGAACATTCTCATCTGCGAAACCCGCAAGAAGTAGCGCTAAGGTTAAATAGGTATTCTGACTACAGGTGAGGGAATCATGATGCATGTCGGTGTTCTGTTGGCTCCCAGGCAACTCCACATCCCGGATGGATTCCTGAGCGTGCCGGTGGCTGTCGCTGGTTGGGTCTTGACCGTGTTGGTTGTCGCGCTGGCACTGCGTAAGACGCGCGACCAGCTTGGCGAGCGCCAGGTGCCGCTGATGGGCGTGTTAGCCGCGGCGGTGTTTGCCGGGCAGATGCTCAACTTTACCATTCCGGGCGGCACGTCCGGCCACTTGCTGGGTGGTGCGTTGGTGGCCGTCATTCTCGGTCCCTGGGCTGCGGTGCTGGTGATGACCGCCGTCGTCGCCATTCAAGCCTTGCTCTTTCAGGATGGCGGCTTGCTGGTGTTAGGCTTCAACATTATCAACATGGGCGTACTGACCGCCTTTACCGGCTACTTCGTTTATGGCTTCTTAAAAGCAACGAGTGGTGACAATCGACGCAGCCTGTTTGTGGCCGGATTTGTGGGTGGTTGGCTGTCGGTGATGGTTGGTGCTATTGCAACCGCCGTTGAGTTGGCAGTATCCGGCACCAGCCCGTTGGGCATTGCACTGCCCGCAATGGCCGGTGTTCACGCCTTAATTGGTGTCGGTGAGGGACTGCTGACCGTCTTCGCGCTGTCCTTCATCACAACCACACGCCCTGATCTGGTGGTTGGCGAGGCCGCGCCAGGGAAGGCCAGCGCTCGCTGGGTGTGGATTGGGCTGGTAGTCGCGTTGGCGCTGACGCTACTTGCGCCGCTGGCCTCGCCCTACGCGGACGGCCTGGAGAGCGTCGCAGAGCGCACTGGCTTTCTGGACGCCGGACTGGATGCGCCCTACCAGATTCTGCCCGACTATACCGTGCCCTTCTTGGGCGAAACCGGCCTGAGCACCATCGTCGCGGGTATGATTGGCACGCTGGTGGTCTTCCTCGTCGGCTGGCTGGTCGCCCGGGTCGTGCGGAGTCGCCGGGCAGCAGCGTCGTCCTCCGGTTAGCGTCACAGACAACCTTATCTGACTAGTAGCGTCGACATTTGCAGGTGCCAGGTCTATAATCCTGGCACCTGTTTCGCTTTTCTGAACAACGTCACCCATGCACTATCACGTAGCCGACCACTACATCGAATCCACCAGCCCGCTGCACCGCCTGGACGCGCGCGTCAAGGTCGCCGCGGCGATCCTGCTCATTTTGTCCGTCAGCCTGACACCGTTGGGTGCCTTGCCTGCCTACCCTTTGTTGTGGGCCATTCTGTTGGTCGGCGTGGCGCTGTCGCGGATGTCGTATTGGATGGTCTTCAAGCGCTCGTTGGTGGCGCTGCCCTTCGCAACGGCGGCCATCACGCTGTTGTTCACCGTGCCGGGCCGCGAGTTGGCACGGCTGCCGCTGGTCGGCTGGACGATCAGCGACGCCGGGCTGGTTCGCTTTGTCAGCATTATGCTCAAAAGCTGGATTTCGGTGCAGGTAGCGGTATTGATGGCGATGACCACCCACTTCACCGATCTGCTGTGGGCGCTGGGCGCGCTCAAAGTGCCGGGCGTGCTCGTCTCGATCATCTCGTTTATGTACCGCTACATTTTCGTGCTGGCCGACGAGGCGTTGCGCCTGACCCGCGCCCGCGAAGCCCGCAGCGCCGACCCGGATGGCACCGGAGGCGGCACGGTGGTCTGGCGGGCGCGCGTGACTGGGGGGATGATCGGCAACCTGTTTCTGCGCAGCTACGAGCGCAGCGAGCGCGTCTACCAGGCGATGGTGGCGCGTGGCTATCAGGGCCAGATGCGCCAGCTAGAGCCCCCGCCGTTGACCCCGGCGCAACTGGCGCTGGGAGCGCTGCCGGTTCTGGCCGCCCTGGCTATCGTCGTCTACGCTGTGCTGTCCTGGAGCTAGCGCATGCACCACACTGTCGAAGTTGAGAACCTCTCTTTCAGTTATCCCGACGGGCAGAAGGCGCTGCGTGAAGTGACGCTGATCGTGGCCCCAAACGAAAAGGCCGCGCTGGTCGGGCCAAACGGGGCCGGAAAATCCACGCTGATGCTGCACCTGAACGGAATCCTGCGCAGCCCGGAGGGGCGGGTATGCGTGGGCGGGTTGGAAGTGACCGACGAAAACCTGGGCCAGATTCGGGCCTGGGTTGGGCTGGTCTTCCAAAACCCGGACGACCAGCTTTTCTCGACGCGCGTGTTTGACGACGTGGCCTTTGGTCCCCTGCACATGGGCCTGCCCGAGGACGAGGTGCGCGAGCGGGTGGGCTTTGCGCTGGAATGCGTTGGCATGGGCGACTATGCCGAACGGGTCTCGCACCACCTGAGCCTGGGCGAGAAGAAACGCATCGCCATTGCCACCGTGCTGTCGATGGACCCGCAAATTCTGGTGCTGGACGAGCCGTCGGCGGGCCTGGACCCGCGCGCCCGCCGTGACCTGATCGAGTTGCTGCGCGGGCTGGACAAGACCATGCTCGTCTCCTCGCACGACATCTTGTTGGTCGAGGAACTGCTGCCGCGCACGGTGGTGCTGGACGAAGGGCGCGTCGTGGCCGACGGTCCCACCCAGTCCATTCTGGCCGACGAACCGCTGCTCAAAGCGCACGGTTTGGAGCGCCCCTAGCTCCCGCGTTGGACAGCTCATTCCTGTAGAATCCCTCGGCGGGCGGACCCCTTTGCTTTGCCGTCGCCAGTTGGATAACGATAGTCGCCGCCGTCATCCCGATTGCGCTGGTGGTGATGTTCGACGTGGCGAAACAGAGCTTGCCGCTGGAGGGGCAGGTTTCGACCTGATTGCGGCCTCTGTCTTTGTGAAGCAAAGAAGGCGACCTCAATGCAAGAGGTCGCCTGTTCCCTATCCTCACCTGTGGCCCCGTACTAAGTGTCGGCCTTTTCCTGGCAGTTGGCGCACGTGCCAAAAAAGGCCATGTGGTTGAGGTCAGCCTCGAAATTGAGTTCGTCGCGAAGCTTCTGTGCCAACTCTTGCACGAAGGTATCGTCTAACTGCGTGATGGCCCCACACTTGCGGCAGACCGCGTGGTGATGCGGGCCGTTGATGGTCAGTTCCCATTGCAGATGACCATCTCCCAGGTCAGTCACCACGGCGACCCCTAGCTGGTGGAGAACGTCAAGGTTACGATAAACCGTCGCCAGGCCCACGTGGGGCATGGTCTGGCACACGGCTTCGTACACCTCCTCGGCGGTCACGTGGCCGCCCAGCGCGTACAACGCGCACAATACCGCTTCGCGCTGCGGGGTGATGCGCACGCCGCGCGCCCGCAGGGCTTCGATGGCTTCAGGGGGGTGGGTCACAGAAAAACACCTGTTGTGTTAACTGAAATATCGGTGACGATGTGCTTATGATACTAGCGAAGCCAGCGAACTCGGTCAAGCAGGAGGCGATGGCGGAAAATCTAACAATCCCAATCGCGTTTGTGTGTTTCAACACTCTACAGTACCATTACCCGCACTCGGCGGAACACTCTGGGGAGGTGTTCGCGCCGCGAGTGAAGTCGGCCTTTGCCCCAACAAAGACAGCAGCAAACCGCTGAACGCGTTGTGCCGTCGGCTGGCAACTATGACGATCAGGGTCGGGCACGGCGCGATGGCAGCCCGCTCCACAGCGCCAACGCTGCGCCGCGCAGTCGTTGGATCACAAGGAGAGTCAGCGGTGAGTGAGGAAAGCAAGAACGACGTTGAAACGGCTGCCGACGACGAGGGGCAACCTGAGGAAGCAGAAGAACTGAACGGCACCGGGTCTTCAGGCAGATTGTGGCTGGGGCTGATTGGTGTCTTGCTCGTAGGGCTGGTAGGCGGTGCGGCTCTGGGCGTGTACGTGGTACCGGCGGGTGCACTGCCCGGCGACCCCGATTTTGAGGCCGAGTTGGCCTCTGCCAACATGCGCCTTGAGGAGCTTGAGGAATCCGTCGTGAGTCGCGACACGTTTCTCGAGGCCGTCAACGGGAGCATCGCCAACGCGGAAATTGAGCTTGAGTTGCAGAACGAACAGATGGCCCTGATCTATACGCTTCGTGCGCCAGAGTCGGGTGGGTGCATTGATTTCCTCGGTTTCATTCAAGCCGGAGACTTCCAGAGTTTCCCAATGACCCAGGTGTACGCTTGCGCCGCCGCCGCACCAGGCGATAGCGAATAGCCATTCTGCCTCTGAAGTCTACGCACAGTCCAGGTCCCTTCTTTGCTGGTGGCTGAGGACTTTGTCTGGCACCGGCATCGTGCTACAATGTCGCCATGAGCGACCTGCTGGACCCCCCATACGTTCGCGCCCCGGAATTTGGGCCTGGCGATTGGCTCAACACCGACACTCCCCTCACGCGTGATGCCTTGCGTGGTCAGGTCGTTCTGGTCGATTTCTGGGATTACACCTGCATCAATTGCATCCGCACGCTGCCCTATCTGAAGGCATGGTACGAGCGCTATCGGTCACGCGGGCTGACCATCGTCGGCGTCCACGCCCCGGAGTTTGCCTTTGCTCGCTCGCGCCACCAGATTGAGAAGGCGCTGGCGGAGTTCGGGCTGCCCTATCCCGTCTTGCTGGACAACGACCACGAGACCTGGAGTCGTTTCTCCAACCGCTACTGGCCCTCAAAATACCTGATCGACGGCGACGGCTACATTCGCTATAGCCAGCACGGCGAGGGCTACTATCAGGAAACAGAGCGTGCCATCCAGCGCTTGCTGTCCGTTCGCGACCCGGACGTGGACCTGCCGACTTTGCTGGCCCCGTTGCGCTCGGAAGACGAACCGGGCGCGGTTTGTTACAGGCCCACCCCGGAACTGCACACCGGGTACCAGTACGGTTCGCTGGGCAACCCGGAGGGGTACGCATCGGGCACGCCGGTCATCTACAAGATGCCCCTCAAGCCGCGGCGCCAGGATGGCTACTTTTATGCGGAAGGTATCTGGCAGGCGGGCGACGCTCACTTCGCCTTTGCCGGGCAAGACGGCGGGCGGGTGATCCTGCCCTACCGGGCGGCTGGAGTCAACGCCGTGCTCAGTCCTTCAGGCGATCCGGTAGAAGTGATGTTGGGCCTGAAAGACGATCAGGACATGCTGGTCGAGGTACGGCAGGATGGCCTGTCACTGGTGGACGGTATCGCCGGTGAGGACGTGCTGGTTCAGCCCGACGGGACGAGCGTCGTGCGCGTCACGCGGCCTCGAATGTATGAACTGGTGCAGAACGGTGCCTTTACTGACCACGAGTTGGAGTTGACATTTCGCGCCAATGGCTTGGCGCTGTTTGCTTTCACCTTCACGTCGTGTGTGGCTCCCCAAGCCTCCCTTGGTGAGGAGGGCACATACACCATTCGTTAGGGCTTACGACGGCGGCATAGTTTCAGAAAGAGGTTAACGTGCTCCGCTCACTGTTGCTCTATCTTTCCGAGGCCACCTGGGCGCGCCAACTGGTGATGCGATTTCCAGTGGCGCGTCGCGTGGCACTGCGATTTGTCGCGGGCGAGACGCTCGAGGATGCCATCGAGGCAATTCGCAGGTTGAACGCCAAAGGGATCACTGCTACGGCAGACCATCTGGGCGAAAGTGTCTACACGGAACACGAAGCGATTCGCGCCACCACAGACTACATTGCTTTGTTGGACTGCATTCACCAGAGTGAGGTCGATTCGTGGGTGTCGCTCAAGCTGACGCAACTTGGATTGGATATTTCGGCGGTTTTCTGCCTGGACAACCTGCGGCGCATCCTGAACTATGCCCGTGAGCGCGGCATTCAGGTGACGATTGACATGGAGAGCACCGAGTACACCGAGCGCACGCTCAACATCTTTCACAATCTACACGACGAAATGGGCTACGAGAATGTGCGGGCGGTCATCCAGGCGTACCTGTACCGCAGCGAGGCCGACGTTGAAACGTTGGTCGAAAATGGGGCGGGCGTGCGACTGTGTAAAGGCGCGTATAATGAGCCGCCGGACCTGGCTTTTCCTAAGAAGGCCGACACCGATGCCAACTTTGTCAGGTTAACCGAGATGCTGCTGGACGCGGCGGCCAGGAACGGCGGGTATCCTGCCATTGGCACACACGACGAGCATATGATCGCAGCCGCCAAGCAATATGCAGCGGAGCACGATATTGACCGCGATGCCTTCGAGTTTCAAATGCTGCATGGCATCCGTAGCGAGATGCAGGAGGCGTTGGTCAAGGAAGGCTATCGCATGCGCGTCTACGTGCCCTACGGCACGGAGTGGTATCCCTATTTCATGCGGCGTCTGGCGGAGCGCCCGGCTAATCTGTGGTTTTTCGTCAGCAGCCTGTTTCGCAATTAAACAGCGGTTGCTCACCCCATAGAATTGGAAGGCAGGATGAAATTGTCAGGTAAGGTCGCACTGGTAACAGGCGGCGCGCACCGCGTCGGCAAGGCCATCGCATTGGCGCTGGCGAACGAGGGCATGAACGTCCTCATTCACTACGGTGGCTCGGCGGCGGCAGCCGAAGAAACCGTGGCCGAAATCGCCGCGTTGGGCGTGGAGGCCGACAAAGCCCAGGCCGACCTGAGCCAGCCGGAGGATATTGAGCGCCTGTTCGGGGTGGTGCGCGAGCGCTTCGGGCGGCTGGACGTGCTGGTCAACAGCGCGGCCAATTTCTACAAACACGACTTCCTGGAGGCCACCCTGGAGGACTGGCAGCAAGTGATGCAGGTCAACCTGCGCGCGCCATTCCTGTGCAGCCAGCAGGCCGCCCGGTTGATGCTTGAGGACGGTGGCGGCGTGATTGTCAACATCACCGATTTGTTCGGAATGACCCCCCGGCAGGGCTTTCCCCTGCACAGCATCTCGAAAGCCGGGCTTATCATGCTGACCAGGGTCTCGGCGCTCTCGTTGGGGCCGGACATCCGGGTGAACGCCATCGCGCCGGGGGCCATCCTGCCGCCTGCCTCGCACGACGCGGCCGCCTGGGATCGCATGGGCGAAGTCTTGCCTGTCAGGCGCACCGGCGACCCTGGCAATGTGGGAGCAGCCGTCGTCCACCTGGTCAGGAACGATTTCATCACCGGGCACGTGCTGGTCGTGGACGGCGGCGAGAGCCTGCTGGGGCCGTTCTCGTAGGGATTCCGCGTCCTGGAGGGAGGCCAACCGACCGATGTCTGAGCAACGGAAGCAGGAAATCAAGGAAAAACTGGCCGGGACTCGCCTCCAGTTTCGCACCCTGCTGATGCGCCTGAACGCCGAGCAGTGGGAGGTCGAGGTATATCACGGCGACGAACCGTGGACCGTGATTCAGTTGGTGCGCCACGTGGTCGACGCCGAGCGCGGCCTGATGACCAACGTCGAGCGCATCCGCGATGGCGGCGAGGGCGTGCCCCCGGACTTTGACCGGGAACGCTGGAACCGCAGCCGCCAGAAGCGCATGGCGGGCAAGGGTCCCAAGGACCTGTTGGCCGAGATGGCTCAAAATCGCGCCGCCCTGCTGGAAATCGTCGACACGCTGGGCGACGAGGATTGGGAGAAAACGGGCCGCCACGCCTCGCTGCGGATCATGACCATCGAGCAGTTTCTACACCAGATTGCCGACCACGAAGCGGGACACGCCGCCGACATTGCCGGGGCAGTTGGATTGAGCATTGCATCGCGAAACGAATGAGGCGACATGGGCAAGATTCACGACGTAGTGATTAAACCGTTGGTCACGCACTCGGATGACCGGGGCTACTTCCGCGAGATTTTGCGCGACGACGACGAGCTTCTGCGCCGCTTCGGGCAGACTTCTGTCACCAAGAGCTATCCGGGGGTCATCAAGGCCTTCCACTGGCACCAGGACCAGGATGACCTGTGGTACGTGTCTGACGGCATGGCGCGCGTGGTGCTCTATGACCAGCGGGACGGCTCGCCGACCAAAGGTGAGACGCAGGTGATCTACGCCGGGGAGGACAACCCGGTGCTCATCTACATCCCTACCGGCGTCGCGCACGGCTATCAGGTGTTGGGCAACAAGCCAGTGGTGATGTTCTATCACGTCACCAAAAGCTACAATCCCGCCGAGCCTGACGAAATGCGCATCCCATTCGACGACCCGGAGATCGGTTTCGACTGGTCGATCCAAAACCGGTAGAGTCGTACCAGCCACCGCGAACTCACAGATCGGGCGCACAGTATAATAAGCCTATGACGGAATTCTTCACAGTCGTGACCCCGGACGACGCGAAGGTCGCGCTATTTGAGCACGTTGGCCCACTCGGCGAGAGCGAGCGGCTCCCGACCCAGGATACGCTTGACCGTGTAACGGCGGGGGAGGTGCGTTCCCCGCAGGCGTTACCGGCCTTCCCGCGCAGCACGATGGATGGCTACGCCGTGCAGGCCGCCGACACTTTTGGCGCGAGCGACGCGCTGCCCGCCTATCTGAACGTGGTGGGCGAGGTGCGGATGGGCGAAGCGGCGGAGGTCGAGGTGGGCAAGGGCGAGGCGGCCATCGTACATACCGGCGGGATGATGCCGTCCGGCGCGGATGCCGTGGTCATCGTCGAGAACACGCAGCCCATCGGCGACGGGGACGAAATCGAGGTCCGCAGGTCGGTGGCTGTCGGCCAGCACGTGCTGCAAGTTGGCGAGGACATCGAGACCGGCGACGTTATCATCCCCTCCGGCTATCGCTTGCGGCCCCAGGATGTGGGCGGGCTGCTCGCCTTGGGCATCACCGAGGTCGAGGTCGCCCGCCAGCCGCGCGTCGCCATTTTCGCCACGGGCGACGAGGTGGTGCCGCCCCACGTCAGCACCGGGCCGGGTCAGATACGCGATATCAACTCGTACACGCTGGCCGGGCAGACGGTGCGGGCGGGCGGGGTGCCGCTGCTGCAAGGCATCTTGCCGGACGATTTCGACACCCTGATGGCCCGCACTCGCGAGGCGCTGGCCGTAGCCGACGTGCTGGTGGTCTCGGCGGGAAGTTCGGTCAGTGTGCGCGACATGACCGCGCGCGTGTTCGAGAGCCTGGGCGAGCCGGGCGTGCTGGTGCACGGCGTGGCGGTCAAGCCCGGCCACCCGACCATTTTGGGCGTGGCGGCGGGCAAACCCCTGATCGGCCTGCCGGGCAACCCGGTCAGCGCGATGATCGTGTACGACCTGTTCGGCGTGCCGACGCTGTACCGCTTGCAGGGGGCCACGTCAGTGCCGCGCCGGGGCGTGGTGTGGGCCAAACTGGCAAGGAACGTCGCCAGCGAATCTGGGCGCGAGGACTACGTCGCCGCGCGGCTGGTCGAGCGCGACGGCGAGTTATGGGCCGAGCCGGTCTTCGGCAAGAGCAACCTGATCTTCACCCTGGTCAACGCGGATGGGGTGCTGAAGGTCCCGCTGAACGCGAACGGGCTGGAAGCGGGCGTGCTGGTGGAGGTGCGCTTGTTTTGAAACACGGAAGAGGCGTATATGGCAGCTAAGCGCACGGTTTACCTCGAAGACATCCCCATGGACGAAGCCATCGCCCGCCTCGGCGAAGTGCTGGCAGAAGCAGGACGTTGGCAGCCGCTTGCGGGCGAGCGAGTCACGCTGGAACATGCGCTGGGCCGCGTGACCGCCGAGCCGGTCTGGGCGGCTGTCTCCGCGCCGCACTACCACGCCAGCGCGATGGATGGCTACGCCGTGCGCGCCCGCGACACCGAGGGGGCAACCGAAACCTCACCGCTGACGCTGGAGGTCGTCGAGGGTGACGCCGACGTCGAGCGGGCCACTCGCCCTGCCAAAGCGGTCAACACCGGCCACGCAATGCCGTCCTGGGCCAACGCGGTCATCATGATCGAACACGTGCAGCCCCTTAGCGGCGGCGCGGCGTTGGAAATCCGCGCCCCGGTTGCCCCCTGGAATCACGTCCGCCCGATGGGCGAGGATATGGTCGCCACCGAGTTGGTGCTGCCCGCCAACCACCGGCTGCGCCCCGTTGACCTGGGGGCTATCGCGGGCAGCGGCCACGCAAGGGTGACGGTCCGCCGCAAGCCGCGCGTCGCCGTGATCCCCACCGGCTCTGAGTTGGTGGCGCTGGACGATGCCGCCAGCCTGCGCTCCGGCGACATCATCGAGTACAACAGCTTGATGCTGGCCGCCCAGGTAGAAACCTGGGGCGGGGAGGCGACTCGCTGGCCCATCGTCCCCGATGAATTCGAGGCCATCAAGGCGGCAGTAGCCGAGGCGACGGCGGACTACGATCTCGTGCTGGTCAACGCCGGGTCTTCGGCGGGCAGCGAGGACTACACCGCCGGGGTGGTGTCGGAACTGGGCGAATTGCTGGTTCACGGCGTAGCGGTGCGGCCCGGCCACCCGGTGATCTTTGGAATGGTCGAAGGGACGCCCGTCATTGGCGTGCCGGGCTACCCGGTGAGCGCCGCCCTGACCGGCGAAATCTTCGTCGAGCCGCTGCTGGCGCGGTGGCTGGGCGTGCGGCCTGCCCAACCGGCCACGCTTTCTGCCACCATCTCGCGCAAGGTGCAGTCTCCCACGGGCGACGACGAATTCATGCGCGTCACGGTGGGGCAGGTCGGTGAGCGCACCATCGCCACCCCGCTCTCGCGCGGAGCGGGCGTCATCTCCTCGCTGGTGCGCGCCGATGGTATCGTGCGCATCCCGCGCTTCTCCGAGGGGTTGGACGCCGGGCAGGAGGTGACAGTCGAGCTTTATCGCCACCCTGCCGAGGTTGCCAACACGATTGTCGCCATCGGCAGCCACGACATGACGCTCGATTTGCTGGCCCAGTTTCTGGCCGAAGCCGAGCCGCACCGCCGTCTGGCGTCGGCCAACGTGGGCAGCCTGGGAGGACTGGTTGCCCTCAAGCGCGGGGAGGCGCATCTGGCGGGCGCGCACCTCCTGGACCCCGAAACAGGCGACTACAACCGGACCTACGTGGCTCAATACCTGCCTGGGCGCGAGGTAGTGCTGGTGACGCTGGTGGGACGGACCCAGGGCCTGATCGTCGCCCCCGGAAACCCCAAAGGCATCACCTCATTTGAGGAGCTGGCGCGCGAAGACGTGCGGTTTGTCAACCGCCAGCGGGGGTCCGGGACGCGCTTGCTGCTTGATTACGAACTGGGGCAGCGCTCAGTTGCGCCGGATTTGATAGCGGGCTACGATAGGGAAGAGTATACGCATCTGGCCGTTGCGGCTGCCGTCGCCAGCGGCGTGGCGGACTGCGGCCTGGGGGTTCTGGCTGCCGCGCGTGCTCTCGGCCTGGATTTCGTGCCTCTGGCCGACGAACGCTACGATCTGGTCATTCCCCAGGTGTATTACGAGAGTTCTTTGCTTGCGCCGCTGCTGAACCTGCTGAATGATGCCAGCTTCCAGGCAGCCGTGGCAGCGTTGCCGGGTTATGACACAGAACCAATGGGGCATGTCGTCGAAGCCTAATCACAAATGGCGAATCGTGACGCGCTGGCTGGCGATTGCGCTGGTCGCGGTTTTGTTCGTGTCGGCCCGCACCCCTTTGGCTGCGGCCCCATCCGAAGCCCACTCCACCGACCTGAACACCGCTACCGGCCCGCATCTGGGCTATGGCATCCACATCGCCCCTTGGACGCGTGTTGATCCTGGCACCGTCACCGCTCTCGGCGTGGACTGGATCAAGATTTACAACCCCGATCAGGCCCAGAAATTCCCCAGACAGCGCGTTCTTTATCGCGTCGACGTGAGAGGCAGGCCGGGTAACCTCGACGGCTCGTACGAGCACGACATGCGGGAACTGGCGAAACAACTCAATCGCCAGGGGGTGGAGGCCGTCGAGATTGGCAACGAGCCGAATCTCGGCCCGGAATGGGGCGACACACCGCCCAACGCAGCCGATTACGTCAGCGTGCTGCGTGTCGCCTACCGTGCGTTCAAGTCGGTGGCTCCCAATATCGTGGTCGTCTCGGCGGGCCTGGCTCCGACGCCGGGCACCCCAGACGGCATGAATGTGGACGATCTGGTTTTCGCGCAGCAGATGCTGGACGCGGGCGCAGCCGGGCACTTCGATGCCTTTGGCTACCACCCCTACGGCTTCGACAAGCCGCCGGAGACCGACCCGTACACCTCGGAGCTGGTGTACAGGCGCACAGAGCGCATGTACCGGCTCTTGCAGGCCAATGGCGTGCATAACAAGCAAATGTGGCTGACGGAGTTTGGCTGGCTGCGTGACCCAGCAGAAACCGGGCAGAGCTGTGCAGGACAGGGCGACTTTGATCTTTTTGCCTGGAGCGTGCATTCCTCTTCCGAACAGGCCGCCTACACCGTGCGCGCTTTTCAGTTTGCCGATGCCAACTGGCCCTGGGTGGGTCCCATGTTCCTGTGGAACCTGGATTGGAACGTCAGGGGCAATAGCCAGGTCAGCCAGTGCAGTCATCTGCGCTTGTTCTCAATCCTGCATCCCGACGGCGAGCCGCTGCCCGCCTACTATGCTTTTCAGAGCATGCCCAAACGCTACGTTGTCTACGGTCCCCCCGCCGTCAGCGCGGTGGTCAGGCCCTCCATCAGCAGCGTGGCCGACGGCGGGCGCATTAACGGGATGTCTCGCACGCTGCAAGCGGGCTGCGCCGGGCTGGCACGGCTAGGCAGTTTCACCGTCGTCACCACCGGTTCGCCGGGGAGCCTGAATGTGGAGGTAGAAGCGGTCAACGGTCCTGGCCTGCCACGCACCTGGACCTCGACAGACTCGGCCACCAACGGCACCGAAGTCAGCGTGTTCGTGGACGCACGCGACACAGAGCCGGGCCTATATCAGATTGCGGTCAACTTGCGCGCTTACGGAGAAGAGCGCCTGACGACACATGCCCTGCGCGGCTGGCTGCTGGTGCACTTCCCCACCGATCCCGAGTGCGTCCTAGGACACCAGTTTTCTGGTCAGGCCACGTCGGCTGCCGACAGCGACTCGGACCCACCTGTCATCAACTTGCAAGAAAGGAGAGACTCATGATCCGTTGTTTGGCTTGCGATCATGAAAACGACAAAGATGTTGAGGTTTGCGAAAACTGCGGGACACCGCTCTTTTCGATGGCAGTGATTGACCCCCTGGCTACCGAGACGCTGATGCTCAAAGCGATTGACGTTCAGCCCTCGGACGCTGATGCAGACCGTAGTGAGCTTTTTGAGCGTGGCATGGTCCTGAACATCCGTGTGCACGGTGACGATAGAGTCATCCGCATCCGGCCCAGCGATGCAATTCTGTTTGGTCGCAGTGACCCCAGGCTGCGCATCACACCTGAGGTAGACCTGACCGACTACGACGGTGCTCGTAGAGGTGTCTCGCGCGTGCACGCGGCCATGCGTATGATGGACAAGTACATTGTGTTGATTGATATGGGCAGTTCTAACGGCACCTTTCACAACGGCGAACGTGCCCTGCCGCGTCACCCCAGACTGGTACGTGATGGCGACCAGATACAACTGGGTGAAATGGTCATGTCGATTCGTTTTTCCGACTGAGGTGTCAGGGTAGAGGGACCTGCTTCAAAGGGACAGGCACAAATATCAGTACGAAGGTGATCAGTACCACGACGGCGACCCACTGCCGGGGTCTGTCCAGCGTAGTTATCTCGTCGAGGACAGGGGCGCTGCGCCGCGCCAACAGAAAGATGAGGAAAGCCCACAGCAGCCATCCCTGGTAAAAGAACGATAGCGCCACCAGCAAGATAATAATGGGCCAGCGAAGCACCTGTGCGCGCTCCCCGATCAGGCCATACAACACGTGCCCCCCGTCTAGCTGACCTACCGGGATCAGGTTCAGCGCTGTCACCAGCAAACCTGCCCAACCCGCCCAGGCCATCGCGTGAACGAGAATGTCCTCGCCGCCGGGTGTCGGCAAGATTTTCCCAAAGACTGCAAATTTTAGCCCAAGATAGAGCAGCGAGTTTCCCTCCTGTATCAGTTCCTGGCCTTCGGGGATGATCTGGAGAATTTCCTGGCGTGTATAGACTGGGGACAGAACCAGCCCTACCACCAGCACCGGAATGGCAACAACCAGCCCGGCCAGCGGTCCGGCCACGCCGATGTCAAACTGCACCCGGCGATTGGGGGATGGCTCCTGCATGGCGATGACCGCACCCATGGTGCCCAACAGCGTTGGCAGGGGGATAAAATAGGGCAGCGTCACCCGCACCCCGTGCCGCCGCGCCATCAGATAATGGCCCATTTCGTGCGCGCCCAGAATGCCCAGCATGGAGGCGGTGAACAGCAAGCCGGTTGGCACGTTGGCTATCAGCTTGTCCAGCGTTATGGGCAGGCTGTCGATCTCGTTGGTGGTCCCGACGAATAGAACACTGGCGATGGTCAACACGAAAAGGGCCAGGTTAGGCCAGGGCGAGGTGGCTTCTGGCTTAAAGACTTGCCGGACGGCCAGGATCACGTCCTGGCCGTCTTCCCGGCGCATAAATGGCGTGTGCCCGATTTCTTCGAAGCGGGGGCGCAAGCGGGCAAATACCTCGTGAGCGGGTTCGCGCAGGCGGCCTACCGCGCGAATCGTCTCGCGCGGGTCGCTGCCCAGGGTGATCGTCTCGATCTCCATCACCTCGGCGATGAGGTTGCGGAGCAAATTAGTTGTATCGGGGGTTTGATGGGATGACATTTCGTCAGGGGACTCCTGAAATCCACTACATAGTGCGCAGACGCGCTACTTATACGACCGGGCCGGGCCGCAAAGCCTGCCAGGCCAGGAAAGGCACCGGGGTAAACAACAGCACCAGCAGCACCAACATCAGAATACCGACAATCCTGCGCCCTGTCCCCAGCGGGGTGATCTCGTCCAAGACCTGGGCGTTGTCACGCCGAAACAGGACGATGATCGCCAGCCATAACAACCAGCCGAGATAGCCGGTGATACGCACCGGCAGCAAGCCAAGGCCATAGGCCGAGACATCCACCAGCGAGAGCAGCACCAGCGCGACCACCACCGTTCTGCGTCCCCAGGCGATACCGCGCTGCCCGGCGAGGCCGTACACGATGTGCCCGCCGTCCAGCGAGCCGTACGGCATCAGGTGCAGCATCGTCAGCAGCAAGCCCGTCCACCCGGCCATCGCCAGCGTGCTGATGAAAACGTCGTCGCCACCGCCGGGCAGCCACTGCCCAAAAATTGCCAGCTTGACGAGGCGGTATCCCAGCGATTGGCCTTCCAGGAGGAAAGCCTGCGAGAAGTCGATGGTCATCACTTCCGACTGGAGCAATCCGGCGACGAGCGCGATCAGACTGACCAGGAATCCGGCCAGCGTGGCGGCCACGGCCATGTCGAAAACTGTCCGCCGGTCGCGCGCAGGCGTGCGCTGGGCCACGATGCCTCCCAACGTGCCCCAGGGCATCACAGATCGAGTGGCAATACCCAACGCGAAAAAGGCTGCCCGCTCGCCAAGGAAGATGAAAGGGGCCAGAAATATGCTGGTCAAACCGGGCAGGGGTATGAAATAGGGCAGACTGATCTCCAGGCGGTGCCGCCTTGCCACCAGGAAGCGAGCCACTTCGCGGGCCAGCAGCACCCCCAGCACCACCCCGGAAAATGTCAGGGCTGCGGTGATGTTGCGGAAATAGTCGAGCGGTCCGGCCAGTGGACCTGGAGCGTCTTGCTGCACGCCGAGTTGAATCACGCGCACCAATGTGAACAGAAGAAGGATGCCGCTTAACCACGGTAAGGCGCGTGTTGGAGCCATGACCTCGCTCTCCACGGCCAGAATGTGGTCCCCGTCGGCTTCCCGGTACATGATCGGGGTGTGGTCCAGTTCGGCCAGCCTGGATTCGAGCAGGTCAAAGGCCTCCTCGGAGGGCACCGTCAGCTCACCACGAGCGCGCAGCGTCGCCTGAGAGGGGCCAAGCACAAAATCTTCGATGTCCATCACCTCGGCGATGATGTCACGCATGGCACTCGAAGGCTCAACTTCGGTCATGTCAATCCCTTATGCGGTGTGATGGCGCGAGATTATGGCAGGGTTTCGCCGAAGCGCCAACTGGAGCCGCCCGATTCCAGGCGAGTAAGCTGATTGCTGGGTTCTGAAAAGAACACGTTTTGGGGGTCGGCACCGGACTCCTGCTGGAAGGTGGCCGTAAACCCAAGCTCGGATTCTGCGGCCCAGCCCAGCCGGTCTTTGACCGTGGTGTTGGTCCGCCACACCTTGCCAATGCCGCGCACAGGCTGTTGCAGGCCACCGGGTGGTGTCAGGCTGGGGTCATCTTCAGGCTCGGTGGTGCTCCAGGTTTCGTCGTAGACTTCCCACGCCGGGGCTTGGCCGTCTTCGTATAGAATGTAAACCTTGTCGGTGGTTTGCATCCAGTAGGCCCAGCCGCGCTCAAACTCCTGTTCGGCGGCCTGGGTCGTGACTTCTGCCGAGGCCGGGCAGGACGAAGGCTGCACCTCGGTGAAGAACCAGGATCTGTTGCACGTGAGCGAGATAATCGCCTCGGCGTCTTTGATGTTAACACCATCGCCGATGCGCAGCACGAACTTCTCGTCGTCGCCGCCGCCAGCCGCCGAAACGGTCAGTGTGCCGGTTGGGTTCACCTGCCAGCTCTCGCCAAAGCTGCCATCCGGGTTCACCCGGAAGACAGTGGCCTGATTGGCCCCAGTCGAAGCCCAGGCTAGGGTCACTGTCCCGCCCGGGCTGGTGGTCAATGGCGTCGGGACGAAGTACTGGATGTCTAGATTGCTGGCGACCGTGGGCACCACCACGGTGCTCGTGGCTCCTGCGCCGAAGGGTGTGCTGGTCGGTGCGATCAATGGAGTCGCTGTGATGGCTGGGGTTGCGGTGGGAAGCGGAGTTTGGGTGACGAATGGCGTAGGCGAAAGATACAGCGTGACCGATGGCGTGATGCTCGGCGTCAGGGTTGGAATAACGAATAGGGTGGGCAATGGCTCGCTCTGTAAGCCCAAGACAGAACATCCCGACAGTAATGCCAGACTTGCCAGTAGCAGCACGATGCTCATCCACATGAGCACTCGGATTCTCTTCCTCACCACACACCCACCTTTGGATAATCAGGACACGCAATGAGGATAATCAAGTTTCGTCGGGACGGCAACCCCAAATCCCCCCTCAGTACCCCCTCATTGCCATAGGGATTTGCGATACAATGTCATTATCTGTGTCTGAAGTGAAGGCTCTGCAGGAGTCTGGACGAAAGCGTTGAACGAACGCATTCTCATCGTGGATGACGAGGAAAGCACGCTGGCCGTGCTGCGCCTCGCCTTGGAACGGGACCACTACCGGGTCGTCGAAAGCACCTCGGCGCTGGCCGCGATTGACATCTTGCGCCAGTCGCTGCAGGAGGGTGGACAGCCTATCGACCTGGTGCTGCTGGATATTTTGCTGCCCGATCTCTCCGGCCTTGAGGTCTGCCGGATATTGCGCTCCGAGGAGGCTTTTGCCCATCTGCCGATTTTAGTACTCTCGGCCTTGTCGTCGGTGACAGACCGCTTGCTGGCCTTCGACGCTGGCGCGGACGATTTCCTGGTCAAGCCGGTCGATATCCGGGAGGTGTTGGCCCGTCTCCAGGTACAGCTCAGGCTGCGCCGGGCAGAGCGAGATGCCCGGCGTCGCAATCGTGAATTGGCTGCCTTGCATCTCGTCTCGGAGGTGCTTAACCACAGCGTCGAGCTGCGGACCATGCTGAACTACACGCTGGCCGTATCTTGTGACGTGCTGCGGACCGCGATGGGGGCGATCTACTTGGTGGATGATGACAACCAGTATGCCAGACTGGCCGTCGCCCGTGGCGTATCCGAGAGCTTCGAGAGTCATCCTGACGTCGCGCGGGTACCCATCGGGGAGCGGAACGTAGGATTGGTGGCGGCTAGCGGCGAGTCGCTGGTCAAGGCAGACCTCGTTGATCTGCCGTTCCCCAGCGTTGCGGTGATGCAACGCGAGCGAGTGGTCTCGGCGGCATACGTCCCCATCAAGCGCGAGGAAACCGTGGTTGGCGTGCTCATGGTCGGGACACGTCGGCGGCGCGTCCTGAAGGCAGAGGAAGTGGTGCTCCTGGAAACCATTGGCGCTCAATTGGGCGTTGCCATTGACCGGACGCGCCTTCACCAGGAAGCGCGAACCGCGCGCGATCAGGCTCGTTTGCTGGCCCGGCGCGTGGTACAAGCCCAAGAGGATGAGCGGCGGCGTATTTCCCACGAGCTTCACGACCAGATTGGTCAGGCCATGACCGCTCTCAAGCTCGATCTTGAGATGCTGCGCGACAGTCTGGGGGCGGGTGATCCGCAATTAGATGCCCGTCTGGCCGAGGATATAGCCATCGCCTCTGAACTGTTAGAGGATATTCAGACCCTATCGTTTACCTTGCGCCCGGTGGTGCTGGACGACCTTGGCTTGAAACCCGCTTTACGCTGGTACGTAGACCGTTTTTCGCGGCGCACCGGGTTGGGCGTCGAAATGGACGTAGCCGGGATTGGAGACGGGCACCCGCGTTTGCCCGACGAGGTTGAAACCGTGGTCTTTCGCTGCTTGCAGGAGATCCTGACCAATGTTGCCCGGCATGCCCGCGCCGAAAACGTCAGGATAGCTGTCGAGCGACGCGATTCCTTTTTCAGTCTGGCTGCCATCGACGACGGTATTGGCTTCGACGTTGCCGAAGTGTTGACGCGGGAAGCGTTTCAGGCCGCTTTCGGCCTGAGCGGTATGCAGGAGCGTGTCGCCCTGGTGGGTGGCACCTTGCAGATTCAATCCTGGCCGGGGCAGGGCACTCAGATTGCTATCGACGTGTCGCTTAAGCCGTGGGAAGAAGTTGAGCTGGCCTCGTGAATTCTCGCGGCAGCCGCTTCGTCGATTCCACTGTGTTTTGCTGGTAAACCCCACGGCAGTAAATTGGAGACATCGTGCGACCCATTCACATCCTGATGGTTGACGACCATCCCACATTCCTCCAGATTGCCCGCCGTTTTCTTGCTTCTCAACCGGCAGTGAAGATCGTAGGCGAGGCCACCGCAGTCGACGAGGCGCTGGGGATGGTGGAGACTCTTCGTCCCGACGTGATAGTCACCGATCTGGCGTTGCCTGGTGCGAATGGCCTGAGTTTCATTCAAATTCTACAACGAGAGCATCCTCACGTTGGCGTCGTTGCGCTGACCCTGTTCGACACGGACGAGCATCGGGAAGCGGCCAGGGCCGCAGGCGCTCATCGCTTTGTGCCGAAAGCTATCCTGCGTACTGACCTCATCGACGCTATCCAGACGGCGGCCCTGGAAGTCGCCGCACCTTCGGACGACTGACGCACAGCCGCTTGAGCGGCCCCTCGCTTTGTCCGCGTCAAGCCTTTCGGGTATCATCCAGTTTGCGCGGCCAGGATTGCCCCATCGTTCGCGCTGACCTGCTGCGTGCTCTACAACAATGAACCCAAACCACAAGGAGACTTGTCGGTTAATGACCACGACTGCCGCCACCTGGTTCTACGACAATCCTGAGCCAATCGCCTATTATCTCGAAGAGCGGGTCAACCAGACCTTTTGGCAGGCGCGCTTGACCAATATCTGGCTCAAGTGTACGCGCGCCGAACCGCCCTACCGGATGGCCGGAGATTGGCGTGAGGTGCCCGTCGAAATCGAGTGGGTGCCCAACCAGGCTTTCACCCTCTTCGTTCCCCAGGACAGCGACTCCGGTGATCTCGTGAGAGGCGTTTCCCGCGTGCTGGCCCTCAAACCCGCCTTCTCCTACACCGATGGGCACGGGCAGCAGGTGACAGAGTGGCACGTGGATGGTGGCGCAGCCCGTTGGCAAGAAATCCAGGGCAAAGCCGCTTTTGGCAATTTGCAGCGCCTGTCGCGCTGACCCTGCCGTCGGAATGGCGGGCGATTCGACCACCGCTTACTACCCAACGCTGACCAATATCCCAGGTGAGTGACGATGGCAACCATCACCCTGCGCAGTGGCAAGAACTTCCAACAGCACGTTACCGCCGGAAACCACACCTTCGTCGTAGACGAGCCGGTTAAGGTCGGCGGCGACGACGCCGGTCCGAATCCCTACGATATGCTGCTGGCATCGCTGGCGAGTTGTACCGCCATGACGCTGATTATGTACGCGCGCCGCAAAGACTGGCCGCTCGAAGGGGTCGAGATCACACTGAATCACTCGCGTATCCACGCCGACGACTGTGACCATTGCGACGAAGAGGGCACGCAGGTCGATGAACTAGAGCGTCACATCGTGTTGCAAGGGGATCTAAGCGCGGACCAACGTGAGCGCCTGGAATACATCGCCACGCGCTGCCCGGTGCACAAGACGCTCACCACGCCCATCCACATCCACGACACCGTGACCTGAACAGGAAGACTGACCTTGCGCCGTGCCGACCTGGAAAGAGACGCTGCCATCTGCCGGTCAATGGCGGCTGACCTGAATGCTTATTTGCAAAAAGACATTCTCTACTGGGCCTTGAGCGACCCCGGCCCCCGCAGCAGTCCCTACCCACAACTCACGCTCGGCGGGCTGCTGATGCGCCTGCACCACCTGCAAGTCCTCCAGGACAGGCTGTCGCCTGCTGCCTACGAAACCTTCGCCCGTGCGCGTGAGAGCACCGAGCAGACCTTTGGGAATTGGCGCGTTCACCTGGAGAACAAACTGCTGTCCGAGCTGCGCGCCCGGATTCGGGCCTGGTCATTCTTCGTCGCCGACTGCGCCGAGGAGCGCAGGGGCTGCCAGGACGACTATCCGACGCAGGCCGAAGTGCGGACGATGGCCGCGCTCTTGCTGGACCGGGCCGCCGGGGTGCGCGGGGCCGGGCAGCTTCAGGGGCAGTTACACGGCCTTGACCGCCGCCTGCGCGACATCACCGAGACGGGACCCTTCGTGTGGGACCCGCTTTTCGAGGCGGCCTACCCGCCTGATCCGTTTTGGTGGCTTTACGCCAACGTGATTGAACAGAGGTGAGCCTGGCTGCCTGGCCCTTACCCCGCGATAGGCAACGAAAACCCGAAAGTGCTGCCTTCGCCCACCTTGCTGCGCATCCACACCTGCCCATTGTGCTGGTCAACCACCGATTTCACGATAGCTAATCCCAGCCCGGTCCCCGGCTCGTCCTCTTCACCTGTCGCCACGCGAAAGTAGCGCTCGAACAAGCGGGGGTGCGATTCGGCAGGAATGCCGCGCCCATCATCCTCTACCTCCACAACAACCGAATCGCCCTCTTTGCGAGCGCGTACTTCGATATGGCCGCCGTTGGCTGTGTATTTGATGGCGTTGTTCAGCAGGTTGTCCAGGGCGCGGCGCAGCAATTGGACCTCGGCATTGACCTTAGGCAGTGAGCGAGGCAAATCCACCGTTAGCGTGTGCTCTTTTACCTCGGCAGCCAGCCGGTTTTCTTCGACAACCACTTGAATCACGGCAGACAGGTTAGTTGGCACCATCACGATGTCTACGCCCGAATCGATCCGTTCGAGCTGTAGCATATCGTCGATCAGTGTCCGCATGCGCTTGATGCCGCGCAGCGACAGATCAATCATCGACAGCGCCCGGTCGCGGTCAACGCGGTCGATGTGCGTCTCCAACATCCGCAGCGAGCCTTCCGTCACGTGCAACGGATTGAGCAGATCGTGCGCGGCAGAATGCATCACCCGTGATCGCAGTTCCTCCATCGCCTTGTAGTGCGTCACGTCGTGCAACACCGTCACCCACCCATGGCGCTGCTCGTTCTCGTTCACGAGCGGCGAGATGTGGAACGCCAGGACCCGCTCGTCGTCCATCGGCACCTCAAAAGTAGTGGGGTTGGCGTCGTCCCGTTCCATGACTTCCACAATCCCCGCCGAGAGCGCCTCTGGCAATCCCACCTCCGTGACGTGCCTGTCCAACGTCGCATCGCTCTCCAGGTCGAACCAGTGGCAGAGCGTTTCGTTGGCGAGCGTCACCGCGCCTCCTGCGTCGATAGCCAGAACAGCGTCCGCGCTGCTGTTCACGACGGTCCTTAGATGGGACTGCTCGCGGGCCACCTGCTCGTACAGACGGGCGTTGTCCAGGGCCACACCCACCTGGTCGGCCACCGCCCGCAATACCGTGAGTTCCTCTTGCGAAAACTCATACGGACTGTAGCTCATCGCGCTCAGAATGCCGACGATTTCGCCGTGGGCGTGCATCGGGGCCAGCGCCATCGCTCGCACGCCCTCTTCGGAAAAAGCCGGAACGATAATGCGCGAATCATCCGCCACGTCGCCGGTGACGACCAGTTCGTCGTTTTCGATGACGTAGCCGGATAAGCCCTCGCCCAGTTTCATGCGCATGCCCATTTTCACAAAGTCGCGCTTCCAACCGCGCTGTGCGCGCAGCACCAATTCGCCTGCTTTGCGATCCACCAGACTGATGCCGGTAGCCTCGACGTTGATGACGCCCAACACCGCTTCCAGCGCTGTGTCCAGCGTCACTTGCAGGTCCAACGACTGGCTGACCGTGGCAGCCACCGAGTTAATAGCGGCCAGTTGATCCACGCCGCGCTTCACCTCCTCGGTCGGCCAGCGATTCTGCTCCATGGTGGTTGGCAGATTGCCGGCATCAGGACCGGTTTTCGTGTTCATCAGCATGTCCTTGGCGTGCAAAGGGGGGCCATAAACGGGCGCTCATCTGGCAAACCCGCCCCACTTTCTGAATAGTCCATGAAAAAGCAGTGTGCCCCCTCTCTGTCGTCGGCTCTAATAATAGCACAACGGGCACTCTTAGTGCCCGCGGATACAATTCTTCGCTTGCCTCTCAGTGCGCCTGGCAGGATTTGAACCTGCGACTGTCGGTTTCGTAGACCGCCCCTCTATCCACTGAGGTACAGGCGCGTTTGCAACGGTATCTTAACATGCCCGTGCGCCCGGAGCAAGGCCCCCAAATGGCGTCCCGCGGGGGGGCGGACTATTGAGGATTTGTCTGGAGTGGACTATAATCCCGGCTGCCAGGGATAACCGTCGCTCGCTCATCACAGAAAGTTATCCCGGACCGTTTCAGCAGAGATTTGGGTGCGTAGCTCAATGGTAGAGCAGCGGGCTTTTAACCCGTTGGTTGCAGGTTCGATCCCTGCCGCACTCACAGGCCGAGGGTGAGCGCAGCGCTCGCCCTCAGTTGTGTGGAGGCGAGTCGCGTGTGTTGCTCAGTTACGGTACCATTGCGCGCATGACCTCTGGCCCACGCCCGCCCGATCCCCTTGTCAGCAGAGAAACGGCAGCGCCACCCGTGCGACGCCGCTCTCCGCGGCCAACAGCCGATTTCGGGCAAGTCTTTCGCGCTATGGGCACCATCGTCGTCGCAGCGGTCATCATCGCCACCCTCTTCACCTGGTGGACGCCCAGCAGCTTCCTGCCCGCCGAGTCGGCGGGCGCGCTCGCCGTGGCGCTGGCAACCCAGTCCAGCGCCGCCCAGGCCACCCCCCTCGTCGCCACCGAGTCACCTGCCAACCGCATCGGCATTGTCGCCGGTCATCGGGGCATCCATCCGCGCACCGGCCTGGACGACCCCGGCGCAGTCTGCCCCGATGGCCTGACCGAAGTCAGCGTCAACGAAGAGGTGGCGCAGCGCGTCGCCGAGAGGCTGCGGGCTGAAGGGTACACCGTGGATCTGCTGGACGAATTCGACGAGCGGCTGGGGGGCTATCAGGCGGCGGCGCTGGTTTCCATCCACTCCGATACGTGTGAGTATATCAACGACCAGGCCACGGGTTACAAAGTGGCAGCCGTATCCGAGAGCCAGATTACCGACTTGAATGCTCGCCTGGTGAGCTGCCTGGTCGCTCGCTATGCCGAACACACCCAGCTAGGCTTTCACCCCAGCGTTACCTTCGACATGACGCAGTACCATACTTTCTACGAAATCGCGCCCACCACACCCGGCGCAATCATCGAGATAGGGTTCCTGAACCTGGACCGCGCGCTGCTCACCGAGCAGCCTGATAGGGTCGCTGCTGGTGTGACGGAGGGCATCCTGTGCTTTCTGCGCAACGAGCCGATTGCGGGCGAGGTCGTCAGCGAGGAAGACGAACCGTAGCGTAACGACGAATCCATCTGGCGGAAACGTGCCCCACTGTCGTTAGGAGAGAAAGCCGTGGACAAAGAGCTGGTTATGTATAGCCGCAGCTATGGCTGTGCTTATGTCACCCTTGCCAAAGCCGTGTTGGACAAGGAGGGCATCCCCTTCCACGAAATCTTCATCGACAAGGACCGCGAAGCGCTTGGCCGTGTGGTCGAGTGGACCGGCTTTCGCGCCGTGCCCACACTGGTAGCCGCAAACGCCGGTGAGGTGCTGCCCTACGAGCCCCCAGAGTCACTGCCCAGAGGCCATAGCCCGCGTGGCGTGAATAGAGGTTCGATGATTACCGAACCCGACAAAATCCAGTTTAGGCAGTGGCTGCAAAATAACGGCTTCCTCGGCGATTGACGGCGCTGCCTGCTGGTGGACCACAGCGTCAGTTGACAAGGTATCGGGATTGGGCCACAATGAAAACGTCGGTGAGTGACCACCATCTCTTCTTCCTGGCAAAAAGTGACAAGCAAACCAGCATAGGGAGCGTCTATGATTAAGAACACGCTAGCCGATGCAGAAGGGCGTATGAGGGGCGCAGTCAGTGCGCTGGAAGCCGATCTGGCAGGCATTCGTACCGGGCGTGCTTCGCCTGCCCTGGTCGAAAAACTGGCGGTGGACTATTACGGCACGCAGACGCCCTTGCAGCAATTGGCAACTATCGCCGTGCCGGAACCGCAGTTGATCACCATCCGGCCTTTTGACCCGAACGCCATCAACGAGATCGAGCGTGCTATTCAGACCTCCGATTTGGGCCTGACACCTTCTAACGATGGCAAGATGGTGCGCCTGACCCTCCCGCCGCTCAACGAGGAGCGCCGCCAGGAGTTGGCTAGGCTCGTGCAAAAGCGGCTGGAAGAGTCGAAGGTCGCCGTGCGCAACGTGCGCCGCGATGCCCTGGAGGCGTTGCGCGAGCTGGAGAACGACAAGGAGATCGGCGAAGACGATTTCCACCGTGGCAAAGATGATCTACAGCGGATAACCGACGAATACACCGAGAAGATTGACGAGGTCGGCAAGCAGAAAGAGGATGAAATCCTCGAAGTGTAGCCTCTGCCTGGCACCTGACGAGCAGCCACTGGGAAACTTATGTCTGAAAGCGAACAACGAGTCCCCTATCACGTTGGCATCATCATGGATGGCAACGGGCGCTGGGCTCGCGAGCGAAACCTGCCGCGCCTGGAAGGGCACCGCGCAGGCACCGAGAATCTGCGCCGGACGCTGCGGGCCTGCGTCGAATTAGGCATCAAAGTCCTGACCATCTATGCCTTCTCCACAGAGAACTGGGGTCGTCCCAAGGCCGAGGTGCGGGGCCTGATGAACATTTTGGAATCCGTGATCGACAGAGAACTCGCTGAGTTGCACGAAAACGGCGTGCAATTGCGCCACGTCGGCAAGCTGGAAGGCATCAACAGCGTGCTGCAGCGCAAAGTTCGCGACGCCATCGCGTTGACCAAAGACAACGACACCCTGATTCTGAACGTGGCCTTCAACTACGGCGGGCGGACAGAGATTGTGGAAGCCATCCGCCAGATGATACGGGATGGTGTTTCGCCCGACGAAGTCGACGAGGCGCTGGTAGACAGCTACCTCTACACGGCGGACGTGCCCGACCCGGACCTGATCGTGCGCACCAGCGGCGAATTTCGGGTCAGCAATTTCCTCATCTGGCAGGGAGCGTATTCAGAGTACTACGTTACCCCTACCTACTGGCCCGATTTTGACCGGGCCGAACTGGAACTGGCCCTGGAACACTACGCGCGGCGCGAAAGACGTTTTGGCGTTCTAAAAGCATAAGAACCAAAGACTGCCCGCAGATGAAAGCACGCGTCCTGACGGCGGTTGCCCTGGGTCCATTGGTGGTTTTTGCCATTGCGCGGGGCGGTTGGTTGTTCAACGGCTTGGTGCTCGTGATGCTCAGTGTCAGCACCATAGAGTGGGTGCAACTGACCGTGAAGGACAGCCGTTGGGTATCGGGCAGTTTGGCTTTGCTCCTGGTGTGGCTGATGGTCGTGGACCGCGTGATGCCACAGGCAGAGATGCTCGCGCCAGGGCTGGCGCTGCTGTTGATAGCGACGATGGGTTGGGCGGTCATTCGCTTCCGAGAAGAACCAGACCACGCGATGGTCGGGTTTGCATTCACGCTGGCTGGGGGGCTGTATCTGGGCTGGTTGGGTGCTCATTTTGTCGTCCTGCGCGCGCTGCCAGGTGGCGGCTGGTGGACCGGCTTGACGATACCTGCCGTGTGGCTGGCCGACACGTTCGCCTATCTGGTTGGCGTGATGTGGGGACGCACCAGGCTCATGCCATCTGTCAGTCCTCACAAGTCCGTAGAGGGATACCTGGCTGGTATCGTGGGAGGAGGGCTGGGCACGATGGGCCTGGCCATCCTGTGGCGGGCGTTGGGTGCGGAAGGGGCCTTCAAGCCCCTCCACGGGCTGGCTATCGGCTTGCTGGCAGGCACCATCGGGCCGCTTGGCGACCTGGGTATCTCGGCGCTGAAACGCCACGTTGGGGTCAAAGACTCTGGCCGCTTGCTGCCCGGTCACGGTGGTTTGTTGGACCGTCTGGATGCCCTGCTGGTCGCGGTGCCGGTTGGCTATTACTATGTGATTTTCGTCGCGCTCCGGGGTGAGCTGGGGCACTGAATCGGTAATCTGACTCCATGAACGCGCAGGGGTGAAATACGCATGCCACAGCAGATCAGAGCACGAATTGTCACCATTGAACGACATATCCTCAATCAGCAGCGCCTCCATCCCGAAGCCAGTGGTGTGTTTTCCGATTTGCTCTACGACATTGCGCTGGCGGCCAAGCTCATCGCCCGCGAGACCACGCGCGCCGGTCTGGCCGACATCCTGGGTATGGCGGGCGGAAGCAACGTGCAGGGCGAGGAACAAAAAAAGCTGGACGTGTTCGCCAACCGGACCCTCATCGCCATGAACGACCACACCGGGCGGCTGTGCGCGATGGCCTCCGAAGAGGTGGAGGACATCATCCCCATTCCCGATCAGTACGAGTGCGGCAAGTACGTGCTCCTGTTCGATCCCTTGGATGGCTCGTCCAACATCGAGATGAACGTCAGCATCGGGACGATCTTCTCTATTCATCGCAAGATAAGCCCTGGCGACGGCCACGGCACGTTGGATGATTGCCTCCAACCCGGCCACAAGCAGGTGGCGGCAGGCTACGTCCTGTTTGGCTCCAGCACCATGTTGGTCTACACCACGGGGCAGGGGGTTCATGGCTTCACCTTGGATCCCGGCGTGGGCGAGTTCCTGCTGTCGCACAAAGACCTCAGCTTCCCCGCCAAGCCCAAGTACTACAGCGTCAACCAGGGCTACGAGAAATACTGGCACGAGGGGGTGCGGCGCTACGTCAAATGGCTGCAAGGGCTGGACGACTCCGGCCAGAAAGGGCTATCCAGCCGCTACATTGGCTCCCTGGTGGCCGATTTTCACCGCAATTTACTGACGGGCGGCGTCTTCCTGTATCCACCTGACACCAGAGACCCCGCCATGCCCTATGGCAAGCTGCGCCTGCTCTACGAGGCCTCGCCACTGGCCTTTATCGCAGAACAGGCGGGCGGCGCGGCCTCCGACGGTGTGAATCGTATTCTCGATATCCAGCCGACCGGTTTGCACCAGCGCCTGCCGCTTTTCGCCGGCAACCGGGAACTGGTGGAGAAGGCCAACGAGTTCGTGCGAACTTACGACACGGATTGGGTAGACGCGTACATGGCCGAGAGGTAGATCAGATTGGCGTAACACGTACCGAAACAAAATCCCCTGGTTTTTGACAGCCAGCAGGTACCGTGTAACCATTGACGCACTATGAGGGGCATGCTACAATGCGGGCAGTTGACACTGTGAAATGATGGCGCGATGAGGTATTTATGGGTAGCGTCGCGCTTTGCCCCACTGTTCAACCCAATTAAACTGGCCTTCACAACATAGACCGGAGCGCTGAGGAGGGGCCGGGGCCTTTCCAGATACCGACCAGCAGCATATCGGTCTTCTCGTCCAGCATGAGGTGCTAAGATCAACAACTCCGTGACCGTCCCGTTGGTATGCGGTCCACTGAAGCGTACGCAATTAACTGGAGACGAAGATGGACATAGTAGAACTAGAGGCACTGAGTCTCACCGAACTGCGCCAGATGGCGAAGGACACCGAGATTCCCGGATATACTCGCCTCAAAAAACAGGACCTCGTACTGGAAATGTTGCGGCACAACGCCGAGCAACGAGGTCTGGAGTTGCGTGGGGGCGTTCTGGAGACGATCGACGACGGCATCGGCTTTCTGCGCTCCAACCAATATCTGCCCGGCTCGGACGACATCTACATCAGCCAGTCACAGATCAGACGTTTTGGACTGCGGACCGGCGACATGGTCGTCGGCCAGGTCAGACCCCCCAAGGATAACGAGAAATACTTTGGACTGTTGCGTGTAGAAGCCGTCAATGGTCTCAGCCCTGAGCAAACCAAGAAGCGTGTCAAATTCGAGAACTTAACCCCCATTTTCCCCGAAGTTCGCTTCAATCTGGAAACTCAACCACGCCTGCTGGCGACGCGCTTGCTGAATCTCGTCGCGCCAATTGGGCGTGGCCAGCGCGGCCTGATCGTCTCGCCACCCAAGGCTGGCAAGACCTCGGTGCTCAAAGAGATAGCCAACGCCATATCGGCCAACTATTCCGATGCCCACCTGATGGTCGTGCTCATCGGCGAGCGTCCAGAAGAGGTCACGGATATGGATCGCTCGGTTGAGGCGGAGGTTATCAGTTCGACCTTTGACGACCCGGTGCAGAGCCACGTGCGGGTAGCAGAGATGGCGCTGGAGCGGGCCAAGCGCCTGGTCGAGCTGGACCGTGATGTCGTCATCCTGCTCGACTCTATCACCCGCCTGGCGCGTGCCTACAACCTCGTGGTGCCGCCCAGTGGTCGGACGCTTTCGGGTGGCCTCGATCCTTCGGCGCTGTACCCGCCCAAGCGCTTTTTCGGCGCGGCCCGCAACATCGAAGAAGGCGGCAGCCTGACCATCATCGCCACCTGCCTGGTAGATACGGGCAGCCGGATGGATGACGTGATTTACGAGGAGTTCAAGGGCACCGGCAACATGGAGTTGCACCTCAGCCGCCGCCTGCAAGAACGCCGCATCTTCCCCGCCTTCGACGTCGAGCGCTCAAGCACCCGGCGCGAGGAGCTGCTACTTGGCCCGGATGTCCTCCAGCGCGTCTGGCTGCTGCGGCGCATGCTGTCTCAGATGATGGGCCCGCCCCCCAATGGCGGTGGCATGGAGTTGACAACCGCCACAGAGGCCATTTTGGACCGCTTGCGCCGGACCGACAGCAACGAGGAATTTCTGGAAACACTGATCCCCGATTAAAGACGGTCAAAACGTTGTCGCCGAGTGTCAGAAATGTCGTCTTAGCGCCTGATTAGCGTTGCCCTGGCGTGCTTGACGCTCGCCGGACCGGGTGTTAATATCGCCCGCGCTATCGCCAACCGGGGAAAGGACACGGGTCCTCTGTCTGGCCCAGACTTCGATTCTAGTCGCGCCCGCGAAGGCGCACTCGCCTTCATCAACCGCCATCTGACCGCAATTTCAGTTGGTGTATTGGTCGTAGGCGTAATGCTCGTCGGGGCAGGCCCGGCCCGGCGGCTTCTCGACCGTTCGGGCGACCGCGCCGCAGCCGCTCCGGTAGAAGAGTCGCCTGCCGGGGCGAGTGATGAACAGGTGGCCCTTTTTCAGGGGACCGGCGGTAGCGACGCCGAACTGCCCGACCCTGTGCTCAATCGCGTACCCCAACCCTTCACCATTGTGCCCAATCGCCAGCGTGACGAAGTCGTTTCATATACCGTCCAATCTGGCGACACGGTTTTTGACCTGGCAGACCGCTTTGGGCTGAACATGGAGACGATTTTCTGGGCCAACTCCGAAACCCTCCAGGACAACGTGCATCTGCTGGTCCCCGGTGTCGAGATCTTTGTCCTGCCGACGAATGGTGTGTACTACCGCGCGACAGGTGAAGAGACCATCGCGGAGATCGCGCAGAAGTTCTACGCCGACCCCAATGATATTCTGGACGACAGGTACAACGAGCTTCCCGGCGACAGCGACGAGTCGTTCGTACCACCACTGGGCATGCGCCTGGTCATCCCAGGTGGCGAGCGTGAGGCGATTGACTTTTCGTGGGCAGCGCCTGCCCCCGAATCCGCGTCGGCTCCTGGTGGCGAGTCCTCGCAGCGCGTCTTGTTCGCGCCCGGCCACCCCGGCTCGTGCAATATAGCGGTAGGCGGAGGGGCCGGTACTGGCGCGTGGGGCTTGCCCGTGAGTAATTACAGCCTCACCAGGGGCTACTTCTACGGCCACAACGGTGTCGATCTGGCCTCGGCCATCGGCGAGCCGGTCTACGCCGCCGACTCAGGGATTGTGGTCTTTGCCGGGTGGAACGATTGGGGTTACGGCAATCTGGTAGCCATCAATCACGGCACCGGCGGCTGGACCACACTCTACGCCCACCTGAACTCCGTCACGGTTGGCTGTGGGCAGACCGTGAGCCGGGGCACGCAGATTGGCACGATGGGCAGCACCGGCAACAGCAGCGGCCCTCACTTGCACTTCGAGATGCGCTGGGGCCTGGGCTTAAGCCCAGACAACCCGGCGGCGTATATTGGCTTCTAGACCCTTGGCCCGCCAGACTTCTCCTGCGCAACACGCCCGCCAACGTCCCACCCGGACCGTTTATCTCATCAACCTGACACTGGTGGGCATGGCTGTCGGCCTGCTGTGGCTGGTGGCCGGGCGGCGCATCTGGCGCTACGTGACCGGCCAGGACATCCTCGACGAGGTGGCTGTCGAGGAGGCGCAAACCACGGATGGCGTCCCCGCCTTTTTGCCGGAGAGCCAGGCGCTGGCCGGTCAGACCGACGTGGTCCTCGAACGGGTGGCCGCCCCCTACACCGACGTGCCCTCGCGCGAGCGGCGGCAAGTCATTCGCTATCAGGTGCAGGCAGGGGATACCATCTTTGGGCTGGCCGAGAAGTTCGACCTTGATCCCAATACCATCTTCTGGGCCAACACCGAAACGTTACAGGACAACGTGCACCTGATTTCAATTGGCCTGCCGCTCTACATTCTGCCCGACGACGGCGTATACCATGCGGCCACAGGCCAGCAGAGTATCGCTGATATAGCCGCCGAGTTTGGCGTGACGCCAGAGAGCATCCTCGACTCGCCATACAACAATCTCCCGTCGCACGACCTGGACTATACCCCGCCGGAGGGGACGCGCCTGGTGGTGTTAGGTGGCGTGCGCGAGTACATCTCGTGGTCCTCCCCCATCATTCGTACCGGGTCCGAGCAGGCGACCAGCCCCGAAGCACCTTCGCTCCACCCTGGTGCGTGCCGCAATTTCTACACCGGCACCGGCGGGACGGGCGAATTCACCAATCCCCTTGGCACCGTTCCCTACAAGGTGACCAATGGCTTCTATGGCTGGCATCCGGGCGTGGACATGTCGGCAGAGCCGGGCACCCCGGTCTACGCGGCTGACGGGGGCGTGGTCGTCTTTGCCGGTCATCACACCGGCGGTTACGGGACGCTCGTCATCTTGGACCACGGCAACAGCTTCACCAGCTACTACGCGCACCTGAATGCACGCTACGTGGAGTGCGGCCAATCGGTGAGCAAGGGCACCACCATTGGCGAGTTGGGCGCGACGGGCATTGTCTCCGGCGCGCACCTGCACTTCGAGGTCCGCAAGAACCACGTGCCGCAATCCCCTTACCTCTATTTCGAGATTCAAGACGTACGCACCGGTACGTGAAGATACGTCCGGCCAATGCAAAAAGGCCGCCTCAATCGGGCGGCCCTTTCTTGGTTTTGCTTCGGCAGCGATCTATTTGGCGTAGTCTACCGCGCGTGTCTCGCGGATGATCGTCACTTTGATCTGGCCGGGGTACTGCATATCCTCTTCGATCTTCTTGGCGATGTCCTTGCTCAGTTGAATCGAGGCCAGGTCGTCAATTTCCTCTGGGCGCACGATGATGCGCACCTCGCGCCCGGCCTGGAGCGCGTACGATTGCGATACGCCGTCGAACGAGTTTGCCAGGTCCTCCAGCGTCTTGACGCGCTTCAGATAAAGCTCCAGGCTCTCCCGGCGGGCGCCGGGCCGCGCGCCCGAGATGGCGTCGGCAGCCTCCACGATGACGGCCTCCACGCATTCCTGTTCCACTTCGTGGTGGTGGGCGGCGATGCAGTTGACGATTTTGTCGCCAACGCCATAGCGCTTGCACCATTCAGCGCCAATGGCGGCGTGAGTACCTTCTACCTCGTGGTCGATGGCCTTGCCCACGTCGTGCAGCAGGCCACCCGCTTTGGCAATCGCCACGTCCGCGCCCAGTTCAGAGGCCAGGATGCCCGCCAGGTGTGCCGTTTCGATGGCGTGAGCGTGCTGGTTCTGACCGTAGCTGGTGCGGAACTTGAGCCGCCCCAGCAACTTCAGGATTTCGGGATGCAGGCCGGGCACACCGGCTTCGTAGCCCGCCCGCTCGCCCTCCTCTTTGACAACCTGGTTGACCTGCCTTCGCGCGTCGGCAACCAGCTTTTCGATGCGGGCCGGGTGGATGCGTCCGTCGAGCACCAGCTTGGAGAGCGCCCGGCGCGCAACCTCGCGCCGCACCGGGTCGAAACTGGAGATGGTGACGGCCTCTGGCGTGTCGTCCACCACGACGTCCACGCCAGCCGCCTGCTCAAAGGCGCGGATGTTGCGCCCGTTACGGCCAATGATGCGGCCTTTCATGTCATCGCTGGGCAGCGGCACCACCGAGACGACCATCTCCGACACCTGATCGCTGGCAATGCGCTGCATCGCCAGCGCGATCACCTCGCGCGCGCGCCGGTCCGATTCGGCTTTGGCCTCCTCTTCAACCTCGCGGATTTTGCGGGCCATGTCGTTGCGGATGTCCTGCTCCACGGCGACCAGCAGGTGGTCGCGCGCTTCGTCGCGGCTCATCTCCGAAACGCGCTCAAGCGCGGCCACCTGTTCGACGTGCAGCTTCTCCACTTCGTTACGCTTCTTGTCCAGCGCACTTTGGCGCTTGTTGAGGCGCTGTTCGCGACCGTCGATGTTCTCAAAGCGTTTATCCAATTCGTTCCGGCGCTTTTGCAACCGTTGCTCTTCCTGGTCTAGCTCCTGGCGGCGGCGATTGAGTTCCTTTTCGGTACCCTCGCGCAATTCCAGCGCTTCGTCCCGCGCCTTGACGACCAATTCGCGCCCTTCGGCGGCTGCCGCTTCGATGACGCGGCGAGCCTCTGCTTCAGCAGCCCGTTTGCGCCTTTGCCTGTTGACGTTCTGCAGCAGAATGGTGAGGCCGATTCCCAGCGCGACCCCAACCACCCCTGTTAAAATCATTTGTATCGTTGGTGACATCACTTCGCCTCCGGTCAAGCGTCGTCGAGGTCATCGTTCAAACCGGCCACGTTGCTTTCCCATAGCCTGCTAATGACCTCGCGTGACACCTCGTAGTCAAAGCCACGGCGGGCAAGAAAATCTCCCAATCGTTTGGTGAAGGTCTGCTTGTCCAGACCGGCCAAACGAGAGACACGTTTTTGCGCAGCACGCATCGCGGCATCGTCTTCGTCGAGCGCTGCCAGGGCGCTCTCGATGTCTGCATCTTGAATGCCTTTACCACGCAGTTCGTAGCGCAACGCTCGCTTGCTGCGCGGCTTGAACTGCTGGCGATTACTCACCCAGTATTGGGCAAATTCAGCATCGTCCAGCAGGCCCGCGCGCCGCAGTCGCGCCACCACGTCGTCCAGCACGTCAGGCGGCAGTTTGCGCTTGGCGTTCCTCGTCAGGCGGTGGCGCACTTCCCACTCGCTGCGCGGGCGGTAGCTCAATAAATTGAGAGCCTTCTCGTAGGCCACCTCCACCGCATCCGCGCGCTCCAGTTGCGCGATGTCGCCCGGGCCTAGCTGCTGGCCCTTGTGCAGCCGCGCCGCGTGGATGGTAGAGAGGCTGAAGGCGTACGTCTCGTCGATGAAGACGTTGACGCGCGATTTGTTGCGCTTCTGCGCCACCAGTGCGGTGATAGTACCCCCTGCGTGATCCGTCACGTGTCTCGTCCAAAATCAAAAGCCGTGGCACGCCACGGCTTTACAACTGGCTGATTCACAATTGCACAAGAAGCCCGTAGTCCACTGTTGTGTGGATTCGGGAACCGGTGACCGACTCTCTCAATCGTGCTTGAGCCGATACGCTGGCTCAACGGGAACGATGTGTCGTTGTACTACCCTTTTCCCGCGTGCACGTCCTCCTGCGTGGGTTTCATCCTTGCCCCAGTGGGCCAAGGCGCCTGTATCGGCTCCGGTGTTGTGTTTTTCCAATCCCCGCTCGCCAGTGTTCTGACAGGCGGGGTTAACTTCTAGCCAGTGTTGTTCGCCAGCCGTGGCGATCGCTCACAATTACACTCACACTCAATTGTAGTCGGAAAAGCCCCAGGCGCAAGTCCCAAAATGCACGAGCAAATCGGCGAACTGGCGAATTGGGGCGACCATTGAACGACGTGCTACTCGATATCGTCCGGCGGCAGCACGACGTCATTCAGCCCGTAAGCCTCGCGGATCACCCCTTCGATCTCCTGGGCCACCCCCGGGTTCTCGCGCAGGAAGGCTTTGGAGTTCTCGCGGCCCTGGCCGATAAGCTCGTCCTGGTAGCGATAGAAAGCGCCCCGCTTCTCGATGACCTCCAACTCAGTGCCGATATCCAGGATGTCGCCTTCGAGGCTGATCCCCTCGTTGTACATAATGTCGAACTCAGCCTGGCGGAAGGGCGCGGCGACTTTGTTCTTGGTCACCTTGACCCGTGTCCGGTTGCCCACCACCTCGCCACCGTCTTTGATGGCCTGAATGCGCCGGATGTCGATACGCTGGCTGGCGTAGAACTTGAGCGCCCGCCCGCCGGAGGTCGTCTCCGGACTGCCGAACATCACGCCGATCTTCTCGCGCAGCTGGTTGGTGAAAATCATGGCCGTGTTGGATTGTTTGATCGCGCCGGACAGCTTGCGTAGCGCCTGGCTCATCAGCCGGGCCTGCAAGCCCACGTGCGAATCGCCCATCTCGCCCTCAATCTCTGCGCGGGGTACCAGTGCAGCAACCGAGTCCACGACGATGACATCCACCGCCCCACTGCGGACCAGCGCCTCGGCAATCTCCAACGCCTGCTCGCCCGTATCGGGCTGGGAGATGTACAGGTCGTCCACGTTCACGCCCAACAACCGGGCATACTGGGGATCGAGCGCGTGCTCCATATCGACGAAGGCGCAAATGCCACCCAGCCTCTGGGCCTCGGCGACGATGTGCAGGGCCAACGTCGTCTTACCGGCTCCCTCCGGCCCATAGATTTCGATCACGCGTCCGCGCGGAACGCCGCCCACGCCCAGCGCGATATCGACTGCCAGCGACCCGGTGGGGATTACGTCCACTTGCAGGAGGGACGCATCGCCCAATTTCATAATAGCGCCCTCGCCGAAGCGTTTAGTCAGGTCCTTAAGTGCCTTATCAAGGGCTTCGGCGCGCCCATCACTTTTTGCCATCTCTAATACTCCTCAAAATTCGGGGGTGAATCCGATATTGTTTCGAGAAAAGTCAACTATACTATACCAAAAGCGGTGCGTAAAAAGAAGTGTAGCACGGATGTTCGATGTTCGCAATAAGGACGTAGGCCGGGCCTCCATCCAGGGATTGGTCAGCCGATGAGCACTGAGACGAATACCCTCACCTGCCCTAAATGCGGCAGCGCTTACCTCGTAGAAGAGGGCACCGATCACTACCTGTGCCTGTACTGCCATAGTGTCTCCAGGATGAATGGGACGCCACGGCTGGCCGCCACGGGATGGATGTGCCCGCACTGCGGCGCGGAGAACGCTGGCGAATCGGCGTCGTGCTCGTCGTGTCGCCAGGAACACGCGCCGACCTGTTTGAAATGCAACGCTCTGATAGCCGTTTGGGACCAAACATGCCCCCGCTGCGGCACCGATCAGACCGCCTTCCGCCAGCAGCAACTTGCCCGCCAGGCCGAGCGGCAGCAGGCCCGAACGGTCACCCCGCGCCGCCCCCGTCAAAGCTGGCATCCCTGGCGATTGTGGCGGGTGGGCTGGCTGATCTGGCCGCTGATGTGGCTGCTGCGGCGGGTTGGCGATGCGATTCAAACCGGCTTGCAGTCGCTCCCGGCCTCCGGTCTGGATACAACGCAGCTACCCGACCACATGGTTCCTCTGGCGGTGGGTGCCTGCATCTTTGGTGTAGGGGCGGTGCTCTTCCTGGTGTCGGCGGTGCCCTTTAACCGCTCGAATTGACCTCGTTCTAATAGTCCTTTTGGGTCCTTTACCGGCCTATACACATCACCTATACTATAGCGGGTAAGCCACGCCTACGTTGCAAGTTAGTCAAAAACTGGCTTGGAAGGCTTACTCAGTTGCTTTGGGTTTTGGCGTAGTGTATACTACTGCCCACTTTTCAAGGTGGTGAAAATCCAACATCCATTGGTGATGTTATACGTGCGTAAGGTCAAAGTAGGTAGACATGGCGCTTAAAGGCAACCTTAGAGACTTCAGCACCACCCAGTTGCTCAACCTGATAAACCTGGCAAAAAAATCCGGCACCCTCTTTATCGAGGCCTCCGACAACATGAAGGCCAACGTCTCGTTCAAGGGCGGGAAGCTAATTTATGCGTCGATGGGTGGGCAAGACGGAAATCTGGCTCTGGTGCTGGCGCAGTTTGGTAAGTTGACCCAGGAACAAGCCAAGCTGATTGCCGAACGAGCCAAGGATGCCAGCGACAAGCAGATTGGCCTGGAACTCATAAATAGAGGCTACGTGACCCAGGCAGATATTGTTCAAAGCATCAAGAGCCACCTGCACAATATCGTCCTCAAATTGTTTGGTTGGGAAGACGGCGCGTTCCACTTCGATGCTGACACGATGCCTCCGCCTGGCCGGATTACGGTCCCCGTTGAACTTGAGAACCTCATCATGCAAGGCAGTCGCCGGCTAAAGGAACTGGACCGGCTGGAAGAGGAACTGCCCAACCTAGACATGGCGCTCAAGTTTCCCGGCCAGCCATCCGCCAAGCTGGGCAAGGTCAATCTCAGCGTTGAAGAATGGAAGGTCATTTCATTCGTCAAACCCGAAAACACGATGCGCATGATTGCCAAAGCCCACAATTTGAGCGACCTGGAAATCCGCAAGATCGTGTATTCCTTGCTACAAGCCGGACTGGTGGAGTTGACCCGTCCCGCCGGAGCCGATGCGGCCAGGGTCGCTGCCAGCAGCACGCGTCGCGTTCGCCAGGCTCAGTCACCACTCCAGGCCACTGATGCCAAGGCCAAAGTCGTCAATAAGCTGATCGAACGTATCCGCGCGCTGTAAGCGCTTCGGGGTGGGCGGGTAGACCCAACGACGAGAAGCTTCACGTCAAAGGCGCTAAGAGTGGGTGCATCACAAAGGATTTCATTTAGGCAAGAGACTCATCGCATATCATTGCTATTTGTGCTTGCGAGAAGGTGAGACGTTATGCAAACCGTAAAGATGGTGATTACCGGCCCGTTTAGCTCTGGCAAGACCGAGTTCATCCGCGCCATCAGCGAGATCGACGTGGTCTCTACCGAACGGAAGATCAGTTCGGATGCCGAGCAAGAGATCAAAGATGCGACCACCGTGGCGATGGACTTCGGGCGCATCACGGTGGATGACGATTTGGTCTTGTACCTGTTTGGTACACCCGGTCAGCGCCGTTTCGACTTCATGTGGGAAATCCTTTCGGAAGGCATGTTAGGCTTCGTCGTGATGGTCGATAGCGCGCGCCCCGAAACCTTCCGCGAGGCCAAGAGCATCCTCGAAACCTTCCGCGCCTATGCGCCCACTCCCTACGTGGTGGCCGCCAACAAACAAGACCTGGATGACGCCTGGGAAGTAGACGACCTGCGCATTGCTCTGCGGCTGGACGACAAGATCAAGTTGCTGCCGTGCATCGCCGTCGAGAAAGAGAGCGTCAAGAACACGCTTCTGGAATTGCTGTACGCCATTCTGGAAGAGATGGAAGAGGAGAAAGAGAAAGAGAAAGAGAAACCGAAGTCCTAGTGGGGCACATCCTGGCGAAGTGAGGAAAGCTAGCTTCTCGTGAGTACATTAGTTACCGAAAAGGGGATTGTCCACTACCAGACTTATGGTTCCGGCGCGCCCGTTATCCTGCTTCACGGGTGGCTGGGGTCGTGGGACACCTGGCGAACCACCATCGAGGCGTTGAGCGACGACTATCGCTCCTACGCCATAGACCTCTGGGGGTTTGGAGAATCGGATAAGAAACGCGGGCACTTCACCGTGTCCGATTTTGTTGACCTCGTCAACGAGTTCATGGACCGTTTGGGCATCCCGTCAGCGACCCTGGTCGGGCACTCGATGGGCGGCACCGTGTCCATGCGCTTCGCCATCAAGTACCCTGAGCGCGTGAACAAGGTGGTAGTGGTGGGTTCCCCGGTGGATGGGCATTCGCTCACCCTCCTGCTAAAACCCTTTGTCTACGAGTCGATTGCCGGGCTTATCTGGAGAACACCGGCCTTGTTCCGGCTCGGCATGCGCCTGATATACGCACCCCTCATCACTCGCGAAGCGCGCACTTTCTACGAGATGACCGCGCGCAATACCTCGGCAACCACGCTGGAATCCTTCTTCCACAGCATCGCGTCGCTGTACAAAACCGACCTCACGCCAGACCTTCCGGCGATCACCGTCCCTGCCCTGGGTGTGTACGGCGCGCGCGACGTGCTGGTCAACCCCAACCAGCACAAGCTTTTCAGCGCCGGTATTCCCAAAGGCGAGGTCTTGTATATGCCTGGCTCCGGCCATTTCCCGATGTTGGACGAGCCAGAGTTGTTCAACCAGGAACTGCGTGGCTTCTTACAGGCCCCCGCCAATTAGGGCCTTTCTTAGCTATCGTCTGCAAATATCCGCTATTCTTGTCTCAGTCGTGATTGTAGCCCCCCACCGGCGAATGGTGAGGGGCCTTTGCATTCTCTGGAGGCTTGCGTGAGAACCATTTTGTGCTACGGCGACTCCAACACCTGGGGATGGGACCCGGACACCACAGAGCGCTTTGCCAGGGACACGCGCTGGCCCGGCGTTCTGCGGAATCTCTTGGGGGAGGGGTACGAGGTCATCGAAGAAGGGCTTTCAGACCGGACGACGGTCTGGGACGATCCGCTGGGGGATTCCAAGAATGGCAAAGCCTACCTGGTGCCGTGCCTGGAGTCGCACAGCCCGATTGACCTGGTGATACTGATGCTCGGCACCAACGACCTGAAAATGCGATTCTCTGTTCCGGCCTTTGACATTGCCGGGGGTGTCGAGGTGTTGGTCAACGTCATCCTGGGCAGCGATACCGGCCCCGGCGGGCAGGCTCCCGCGCTTCTCGTCCTGGCCCCACCGCCCTTGGCCAAACTGAGCGAATTTGCCGAAGAATTCGAGGGGGGAACGGCCAAATCGCTCAAGCTTGGCGAGCGTTACCGGCGCGTAGCGGACACTCATGGGTGCGCGTTTCTCGACACTGCCGAGGTGATATCCACGAGCGATATAGACGGAGTACACCTCGAAGCGGCTGAGCACACCAGGCTCGGCCAGGCGGTGGCCGGTGCCGTCCGGGCGATTTTCGAATAGGGCACGCGGCTGAACAAGCTGTGTGGTGACCGTGGATACCGCACATTGCCCCGAAACGCGACACGTGTACAATAGGGTTGTATCGAGTTCGTGACCAGCGCCCACCTGCCTGTTGGTGTTTCTGCTGGCAGCGGACGATTTCTCAGAAGCTGACGAGTCGGGAACAAGCGTATGCGCAAGGTTATCATCCAACGCCCACAACATATCGCACCGTTTAACGAGCCAGCGCGCAACTTGCGTGTGCTCAACAAGCCGCTGTGGTTGCACCAGCGCGACCTCCTTACCCGCTACTGCTCCGACGAGCGCGAAGTGCCCTCCTTCGAGCAGATTCCTAACCAGCCGTTAGAGATGCTGGTCCACAGCGACAACCTCTTCTTTGACCAGCCCTTCCTGGACCGGTTCATCCAAGAGGCCGTACGGCGCGGGCGGCCCTGTCGCGCGGCTTTCTCTACCTCCGACCCGGCCTATATGCAGCAAAGCCTGGGTCGGCTGACGCGCCACTTTGAGCAGCAGAACGACCTGTACTACGTGGACCTGTGGTACTTCCCCCAGGGGCCGACCACCAACTACGAAGCCGTCGTCATCCCCAGCGACGCGCGAGAGGTGGGCTACTATCACGTGCCCAACTATATGGCCCCGCAGCAGGGCGATCTGGTCTACTGGCTCCCTGAGCGGGTGGTTTGCTCCATCGAAACCTGGATTCACGTGCTGTTTGCCAACATCGTGTTTGGCGTCTTCACCATCGGCAACCGCTTCGAGCTGCGCGTCAACAAGGATTTTGGCTTCAAGCTCAAAGTGCTGTGGCGTGCCCTGTTGGAACAACGCCAGATTCTCTCCTGCTCGGAGTTGGTGAAGGTGGGCCGCAACGCGCAAATTGACCCCTCCGCCATCATCCAGGGACCGACCATCATCGGCGATAACGTGTCCATCGGCCCCGGCTGCGTGGTCGCCAACTCGATCATCGGCAACAACGTCACGCTCTCGCAGGGCAACCAGATCATGTTGAGCGTCATCAGCGACGGCTGTTTCCTGCCCTGGAACGCCAGCATGTTCATGACCGTGTTCATGGAAAACTCGATGGTGGCTCAAAACACCTGCCTGCAGATGTGCGTGGTGGGCCGCAATTCCTTCATTGGAGCGGGCACCATCTTCACCGACTTCAACGTGCTGCCGGTGCCGCTCAAGCAAGTCGTGGACGGCCACATGGTCGAAATCAACCAGCCGGTGCTGGGCGGCTGTGTGGGCCACAACTGTCGGTTGGGGTCCGGGCTGGTCATCTACCCGGCACGCACCATCGAATCGGACGTGGTGCTCATTGCCTCGCCATCTCGCCGGGTCATCATGAAGAACATCTCGTTCGAGGAGAGCGACCACCACGCCGCCCGTGGCGCGCACCTGCACCCCAGGCAATATCCGCGTATGGACGAAATTACCGAGTCAGCATGGTGAGCGACAACTTCGCGTTCATCATCCACCCTATCGACCCCAAGCGTGACGTATCGCGGAAATACCCGTTGCTGGGCAAGGTGCTGACCGAGCAGCAGATCAATTTCTTCTCCACCTTCTTCCCGCCGGTATACATCTCGGAGATTGGCGGCATCGTCTCGCGGCACGATGCCAGGGGCCTGAACGGTTGGTTTGTGGCCTGCCCGTTCACCCCTGCGCGCATGCTCCAGCTACCGCCGCGCGTGGTCTATCGCAAGATCGTGCAGACCGGTAAGATGGCCCAGCGGCTCGGCGCGCGCATCCTGGGGCTGGGAGCGTTTACCTCGGTGGTCGGTGATGCGGGGGTCACCATTTCTGAGCAACTCGCAATCCCGGTCACGACCGGCGACTCCTACACCGTCGCCGTCGCCGTCGAGTCGGTGCGCGAGGCCGCACGGCAAATGGACATCCAACTCGACGAAGCGCGGGCCGCCGTGGTGGGCGCAACCGGTGCGATAGGCTCGGTGTGTGCGGAGTTGCTGGCACACGACGTGGCCGAACTCCATCTCGTCGGGCGGCGAGCAGAGGCCCTCGACGCCGTGCGCGAGAAGGTCGAAGGCCACAGGGCGCGAGTGTATACCGCTACCAACCTGGACGTTCTCGCGCAGGCCGACTTGATTCTGAGCGTGACCAGTTCTATTGGCCCGATCATCCACACCGAACACATCAAGCCCGGCGCGGTGGTGTGCGACGTGGCCCGCCCGCGCGACGTTTCGCGCGCGGTGGCCGCCACGCGCGACGACGTGCTGGTCATTGAGGGCGGGATGGTAGAAGTGCCGGGGCCTGTGGATTTCCATTTTGATTTTGGCTTCCCGCCGGGCATGGCCTACGCCTGCATGGCCGAGACGATGATCCTGGCATTGGAGGGGCGTTACGAGAGCTTCACGTTGGGCAAGCAAATAGAGGTCGAGAAGGTACACGAAATCACACAGCTTGCCACGAAACACGGCTTCCGGTTAAACGGCTTCCGCAGTTTCGAGCGTGAAGTGACCCAGGAACACATCGCCAGCGTGCGCGAGCGCGCCTGGGCAGCAGGTGACGTTGTATAAACGACACACAAAGTTTGAGTTCGGTTTGACATACTTATGGGCTAGCGTGCCTCCTTCCATTTTGGGCTATAATGGATAGACAATCCGTTCGATTTTCGTCAAACGGATGCGTCCACACGCCTCAGGAGGCCTCTCAGGGGAGGACCGTTAATGACCACAGGCAGAATCCTGGTTGTTGAAGACGACTTCGACATCTCCAATATGCTGCGCATCTACTTCACGGGTCAGGGTTTCGACGTTCAGGTGGCTCCACGCGGCGAAGAGGCGCTCACACTGACCCGGCAGCAGCTTCCCCAGTTGATTGTGCTGGACATCATGCTGCCTGACATAGACGGTTATGAGGTCTGTCGCAGGTTGCGGACCACGATGCGTACCAGCCACATTCCGATCATCTTCCTGACGCAAAAGGATGAGCGCAGCGACAAGATTGCCGGGTTAGAACTGGGCGCAGACGATTACATCACCAAGCCGTTTGACATCGAGGAACTGAAGCTGCGAGTCAAGAACGCCATCGACCGCGCCGAGCGCGAAAGGCTGACCGACCCGCGCTCCGGTCTGCCCAGTGGCCGGATGATCGAGGACCAACTGCGCGAACTGATGCGCAAGGACAAGTGGGCGCTCCTGGACATGCGGATTGACTCGTTTGAACCCTTTCGCGAGGGCTATGGCTTCGTCGCAGGCGACGAAGTGTTGCGCTTCGCGGCCATGCTCATCGGCGAGGTCGTGGACAACAAGGGCACGTCGGAGGATTTCATCGGCCACGCAGGCAACGACAATTTCATCGTCATCACTGTGCCCGATAAGATCGAGGCCCTGCGTGAGCAGTTAGAGAAGCGCTTCAACGAAGAGGTATTGACGCACTACTCGTTCATTGACCGCGAGCAAAAGGGGATCAAGATCGACGACGGAGAGGGGGGGGAGAAACTGGCCGAATTGATGACCATTGCCATAGGCAGCGTGTCGTCGGCAGACCGGACCTTCTCCGACATCCGCGAGATTACCGAGGCTGCCGCCGAGGATCGCCGTAAAAGGCATGCCGATCATTCGACGGCTGCCGCACAGCAGAACGAATGAGTTGAGGACAAACCTCGGAAACGCAGTGTGAGTTTGTAGAGTTAATTGGCAGGTAGGTGCCATGGATTCGTCGATGGTATCAGTTGGATTGATCTTCGTCCTTATCGGCTTAGGCACGATATTCTTGTTGTGGGCCAGCGCGCGCATCGCCAGGGGGCAGCGTGGTGACCGGTTGCTGGTAGACGCGCCAACCCTCCCCATCGATCTGGCTTCATCTCAGGACGCGGTTATCGTCGCCAACACCGGTGGTCAGGTGGTGTTCGTCAACGCCTACGCGCACCGGTGGTTTGGCATGGAAGGTGGCGATGCCGACTTGTGGCTCATCGCCCAACAGCTACGCCCCGCCGATTCGTTCTTGCAGCTCTTCGCGGCAGAAGGCCGGGCCATGCTCCAGATGGCCGATCGCCGCGTCGAGGCCACGTCCCACCGGGTGCGGGTGGGCGATGTGCAACAGTTTATCGTCGTGCTTCGCGAGCAAGCTCCCGCCCCGGCGCTGGACAAGGAAGACCGCGACGCCACCAGGGCCATGCTGGTCATCAGCGAGATCAGCCGGGCCATCAGCGCCAGCCTGGACCTCGAAGCCACGCTCAACGCCATCCTCAACAACCTCGTCCGGCTCGTCCGCTTCAACACCGGCGAATTGTGCCTCTGGGAACCCGACAAGAAGGTCTTGCGCCCGGTGGGCCGCACCGGGGATACCGAATACCACGCTCAGATCGACCAGAGCGGTGGCGTCTACCATCTGGACGAAGGCTACTCCGGCTGGATTGCCCGCCATCACCAGCCGCTCGTCATTCCCGACCTTGCCCGGCGCACCGACGTGCGTCCCAAGCTGGATCTGTCCAACATCCCCTACCGTTCCTACATTGGCGTGCCGTTGATGGTGCGCAATCGGTTCATCGGCACGTTAGAACTGACCAGCACCGAGCCGGGCGCATACGACGCCGAAGACCTCTCGCTGCTCAACATCGTCGCCGACCAGGCAGCCATTGCCATCGAAAACGCGCGCCTGTACGGCGAGCAAGAAGAGCGCGTCGCCGAGCTTTCCGGGCTGCAGCAAATTTCCTCGGCCCTGGGCACGCTCCAGGACCCGTACGAGCTATACCGGCAACTCAACGAGCGTATCGCCAGCCTGATGGACGTTGAGTTGTGTGCGGTTCTGCTCTACGACGAAGACGCGCAAGCGCTCGTGCCCGAGATTCCGGTGCACGGCGTGCCGGACAACATCGCGCAGATGTACCGCATTCCGCTGGACGCTGGCAGCCCGGCTCGCGCCCTGTGGGACGAGATGCCCTTCTGGTTCACCAACGACGTGCCCGGCGAAGAAATCGCCGCCGACCTCGAATTGAAGGGCATCGCCACCGCCGTGGGCGTGGTCTCCACGGCTATGGCTCCCATGACCGTCGGCAACGAGCGCATCGGTGTGGTGCAGGTCTCCAACAAGCGCGATGGCTCTCCCTTTGCGCTGGACGATATTCGCTTGCTGCAAATCTACGCTGCCCAGGCGGCCATCGTGGTCGAAAACGCTCGCCTGTACAGTGGTGAGCAAAATCGTGTGGCCGAACTCCAGGGCTTGCAGAAGATCTCGCAGGCCATGAGCGCCATCACCGACCCGGAGCAGCTTTACGCCCAACTCAGCAACCGCATCGGCGAACTGATGGGCGTCGAAATGTGTGGTGTTCTGCTGTACGACGAAGAGGCCGACGCGCTCGTCAGCCGCCCGCCCTTCTACGGTGTGGACGACGACCTCATCCAGGGCTACCGACTTTCGCTGGGCCAGAGCATGCTGGCGCAGGACATCTGGCGCGAGCGGGACGTGTACATCAGCAACGACGTGTTGACCGACCCGCTGATTAACGAGCTTGGTCTGATGGACCTGACCCGCGCGACGGGGGTGCGCTCGACCATCTTCGTGCCCCTGTCCAGCACCGGGCGGCGCTTTGGCGTCATTCAGGTCTCCAACAAGCGCGACGAATCCGACTTTGACCAGGATGACGCCCGCATCCTGTCGATCTTTGCCAGTCAGGCGGCGGCCCTTATCGAAAACGCGCGCCTCTACGAGGAGACCGACGACAATCTCCGCAACCGGATCGAGGAACTGCGCTCGGTCTCACGCGTCAGCCGCGAACTGAACGCCACGCTGGAACTGGACCGTATTTTGCGGGTCATCAGCGAGGAAGCTGTGCGGGCCGAGGGAGCCGCCTGTGGCGGTATTCTGCTGCTGGACACGGATGAAAACGGGTCTGGCTCCATCCGCAACCTGCATTTTGGCTGCCAGGGCGAGCATCCCAACCCGCTCGAAACGCACGTCCTCGAATCCGGCGACGTTCTCGCCATCGAGGATTTCAGAACCCACACGGAGCACGTCCCCCCGCATGATGGGGTGCGCTCGGCCCTCGTGGTGCCCATCCATTTCGAGGGTAAGATCGTCGGCGTCGTCGAACTGCACAGCGACAAACCTGACACCCTCGGCCCCAGTGCCGTAGAATTTGTGACGGCCCTGTCCGATCAGGCCGCCATCGCGCTGGGCAACGCCACGCGCTATGCGATACAGGTCTCGCGCGGCGAGTTGCTGCGCAAGCGTGCCGAGCAACTCACCCAGATTTTCGAGCTCAGCCGCCTCTTCCGCAGCGACCAGTCGATGGAAGAGAGTCTGGACGCCGTGGCTCACGGCATCCAGGAAGCCGTCGGCTTTGGCGAGGTGGTCATCGCCGTGATGGAACGGAGCGGGCAGCGCTTGCATAACGTGGCGGTGGCCGGTCTGCCTCTCACCGCCGCCGAAGAGGTGCTGCGGATTGACCGGCCCATCAAAGAAATCCAGGACCTCATGCGCGACGAGTTTGCCATCAGCGGCTCTTACTTCATCCCGCATGATGGCAAGAGCGTCTTGGATCGGGGTCGAGAATGGCATCCCGACGACCAATTGATCGTGCCGCTGCGCAGTACAGGTGGCATACTTATCGGTTTGCTGACCGTCGATGCGCCGCACGACAAAGCATTGCCCAGCCAGGGCGTGGTCGAGACGTTGGAAATCTTCGCCAATCAGGCAGCCGTCGTCATCGAAAACAGCCGTCTCTACCGCTCCATGGAGGACCGCGCCGAGGAACTCAGCCAGTCGCTCGAGGACCTGGAAAAAAGCTACGAGGAGTTGGATACTCTCTCTCGCGACATGATCCATAAGGACATGGAGCTATCACATGCCAACGAGCGGCTCGACCGGCGCGCGCAGCGCTTGCTGGCGGTTCACCGCACGATGGAGAGCATCGACACCACGCAACCTCCCGCCGACGTATTGCAGGCCATCACCCAAGCCGTCGTTCGCGAGATGGATGTGGATGTTTGCATGGTCTTGCTGAAGGATAATCTTGCCGAGGTTGAAACCCCCCTGCAAGTGGTTGCCAGCGCGGGCAAGGTGCCCAAGGGGGCAGATATCGCCGCCCGGCTCACCCGCGAGAAGATCATCGTGCAGACGTATAGTGGCGACAGAGGCAACCTGGTCATCTACGATGACGGTCAAAAATCCGCGCCACTGGCAGCCGCGCTCGCGGTTCACTCGGTCATCGCGCTGCCGCTCGATCTGGGCGACAACAAACGCGGCGTGATCCTGGTCGGCAACCAGCACGCCAATGCCACCCTGACCGAAGACGATATTGACCTCTTCACCTTGCTGTCAAGCCAGACGGCGGTGGAGTACGAAAACGCACGCCTGTATCAGGCCGTCCAAGACGAGGCCGCCTCGGCCACCTCCGAGCGTGACCTCCTGCAAAACCTTCACTTCATCACCACGGCGCTGCAACAGACGCGCGACCTGAATATCCGCCTCAAGACCATTACCACCGGTCTGCAGACCCTCGGCTATGGCCGCGTGATGCTGATTCTGTTTGACCGCGACATGGCGATTATCGACCTGACGCTGTCCGGGTATACCGAGAACGAGGAGAAGAAGCTCCGCCAGCAACTGCCCTCTGGTGAGGAATGGCTGGCTCTCTTTGAAGACCCGGTCTTCCTCCAAAAGCGAATCGGCAGTTCGTACTATCTGCCCGTCGACGACCCCTGGGTCCAGAAGCATATCTGGCGGGGCAAGGCCCCCAAAGGGAAGCGGCAGCCTGGACGCTGGCACCCCGACGACCTGCTTTACCTGCCGATGTACGCGGCAAGCCGTGTTATCGGGCTGATTAGCCTCAGCCAACCCCAGGACGAAGCCCTGCTTACCCAGGACACCATGCGTCCTCTGGAGTTGTTCTCGCAGCAAGCCGCCTCCGCGTTGGAAAACACCCGCCTCTACCAGGAAGCTGCGGATCGCAGCCAGGAGTTGGAAATCCTGTTCGAGGCCGGTCAGGCGATATCGGCGTCTCTGGACTTGAACCACGTTTTGACCAGCATAGGCGGCTTCCTGACACAGGCCATCCCCCTCGAAGGCTACAACATCTCGCTGTGGAACGAGGCGGATGACGATTTGACGACCCTGTTCGACTATGCAGATCCAGACGTCGACCGGGAGACCCTCAAGTCGGGGACGCACTTCTCGCTGGTTGAATTGCCACCCTCCTATAGCAAAGCGCTCCAGGCGCGTGAATTGGTCACGCTCTACGCTGATGACCGCACGGCAGACCGCGACGACCTGGCGTGGATGAAGAGAGAGGGACTTCAGTCCAGGTTGGTCTTGCCGCTGGTGACGCGCGGCATGACGGTGGGCTTGCTGCAGGTATGGCACGCCACTCAAGTGTATCGCTTTACAGAGCTTGACCTGCGGCTGGGTCAGGTGCTCGCCAACCAGATTGCTACTGCCCTGGAAAACGCCCGCTTGCACGACGAGACCCAACAGCGCGTGCAGGAACTGGCGACCATCAACCAGATTGGACGAGCCATCACCTCCGCCATTACCTCGGACGATCTCCACGATACGCTCTACAAGCAGATTTCGGCTGTCGTGGGGAACCGCTCGATGCTCATTGCGACGCACGACACCATCACCCGCACGCTCACCTTCCCGCTGGTGGTTCGGGATGGGGAACAAGAGACGCGCCCGGCGGAGCCATTTGGCGAGGGACTGTATGCCCACGTCGTCAAGACTGGCAAGCCTCTACTGCTGGGCGGCGACGTGGCCCGACAGGCCGAGGCGATGGGCATCACCCAGGCCGAGCTTGGCCTCAAGTCGTTCCTGGCGATCCCCTTCTTCAGCGCGGAACGAGCCGTCGGCGTGTTGGCTGTGATGGACTACGAAGTGGAGAACGCCTTTGACCAGACCGACCTCCGTATCCTGGAGACGACGGCTGCCCAGGTAGGTGTCTCCATCCAGAACGCCCGGCTCTACGACCAGATTCAGCGCCGCCTGGGCGAAACCACGGCGCTGCAGGAAGTCTCGCGTGTGGTCAACTCCTCGCTCGACCTGGGAGAGATTTTCGAAGGTATCGTGGCCGAACTGGCCTACGCCTTCGACTATCCGTTGATTGCCTTGTCCACCGTCGAAGGCGACGTGCTGAGATTGCAGGCCTATCATGGCTACGAAGAGGAAGACGTGGCCCGCTTCCGCGAGATGCCGCTGACCAGGGGCGTGGTGGGACGGGTGGCGCGCACCGGTGCGCCCGTCTACATCCAGGATGTCTCCAAAGATCAGGACTACGTGCCCACGACACCCTGGGTGGTGAGCCAGATTGTCGTGCCCATCTCGTCTGACCAGCGAGTGCTGGGCGCGTTGAGCATCGAATCGGGCGCTGACCACCCGCTCTCGCCCAACGACATGTCGCTGTTGACCACCCTCACCAGCCAGGTGGCAACCGCGATGGAAAATGCCCGCCTCTACGACGAGATGCTGTCCCTCAGCAGCGAGCTAGAGCGGCGCGTGGCGGAGCGTACGCGCGAGCTCCAGGAAGAGCGCGACACCGTCGATACCCTGTATCGCATCACCTCCGAACTGTCGTCCAGCATCGACCTGGACATGGTGCTGAATCGCGGTTTGGCCCTTCTGGGCGAAGCCGTCAGCGCCGAGCATGGCTCCATATTCCTGATCGAACCGCAGTCGGAGCGCCTCCTGTGGCGGGCAGTGATGAGCGACTACGAAGTCCTACCACCCGGTGGGCGTGAAATCCCGCTCACCCGTGGCGAGGGAATGGCTGGCTGGGTGATCGAAAATCGCCAGGCTATTTTGGTGCACGATGTCCAGCAAGACTCGCGCTGGGTCAATATCCCTGGCACCGAGGACCGCCGCTCGATGCTGGCGGCGCCGCTCGTCGCCAACGAGGATGTGCTGGGCGTGGTCATCATGATGAGCGACGAGCCTCACTCCTTCACCGAGGGACATTTGCGCCTGGTAGAGGCAGCCGCCAATCAGGTTGCCACCGCGATCAACAACGCCGAGCTTTTCCGCCTCATCCGCGATCAGGCCGAGCGTCTCGGCTCCATGCTCCGCAGCCAGCAAGTGGAAGCCTCCAAGAGCCAGGCGATCCTGGAGAGCGTGGCCGACGGCGTGATGGTGTCCAACGCGGCGGGCGAGATCATCTTGTTCAATGCTGCTGCCGAGCGCACCCTGGACCTGAGCCGTGGCGAGGTGCTGGGGCGGCCCAGCTCCGAGATGGCCGGTCTCTACGGTGGGGGCGGGGAGCGCTGGGCCGAGCGCATGGAAGCGTGGATGAGCGATCCCAGTTCGCACCAGGAGGGTGAATTCCTCCAGGAGCGCATCAACGTGGGCGAAAAGGTCATCAGCGTGCACCTGTCGCCCGTGGCCCACGGTGACGAGTTCCTGGGGCTGGTGTCGGTCTTCCGCGACATCACGCGCGAGGTGGAAGTGGATCGCATGAAGAGCGAGTTCGTCTCCACCGTCTCGCACGAATTGCGCACGCCGATGACCTCCATCAAGGGCTATGCCGACCTGCTCTTGATGGGCGCGGCGGGAGCGCTCACCGACGAGCAGCAGCGGTACATCGACATCATCAAGAATAACGCCGACCGTCTCAGCCTGCTGGTGAACGACCTGCTCGACATCTCGCGTATTGAGCAAGGCCGTGTCGATCTCGAGATTCGTGACATTAGCCTGGCCGATATCGTCGACGAACTGATGACCGCACTTGAGGTGCGCTTTGCCGACGAGGAAAAGGTGCTTCGGGTCACCGTGGATATCCCGCCCGACCTGCCTACCATCCAGGCCGACGCGGAGCGGTTGACGCAGATTCTGATGAATATCGTGCTCAATGCCTATCTGTATACCCCCAATGGCGGCAGTGTGACCATCAGTGCCGCGCGACAGGAAGATGGCGTTCAAGTGGATGTCGCCGACACCGGCATCGGCATCCCGCTCGAGGACCAGGATCGCATCTTCGAGCGCTTCTATCGCGGCGAGGACCCGGTGGTTATCGCCACCGCCGGGACCGGACTGGGCCTGTCGATCGTCCGGCACCTGATTGAAATGCACAATGGGCGCGTGTGGTTCGAGAGCGAACTCGACAAAGGGACCACCTTTAGCGTCTTCTTCCCCTATCTGCACCAGCATGAACAGCAGCAACAGGTATCGGTCTGAGGCCGCATGCCTGCTACTGCCGAGGGAATCATGGCAAAAATCCTTATAGCAGAAGACGAACGCGATATCAGAGACCTCGTCACCTTCACGTTGCAGTTTGCCGGATACGAGGTTGTATCGGCGTCAAATGGCAGCGAAGCGGTAGAGATAGCCCGCGACGAGATGCCAGACTTGATTATGATGGACGTACGTATGCCGGTCATGACCGGCTACGAAGCCTGTCGTTTGCTGAAAGAAGACGGCCCGACACAGCATATCCCGATAGTCTTTCTTTCGGCCAAAGGACAGGAACAGGAGGTCCAATCTGGAATGGACGCGGGCGCGGTTGACTACATCCTCAAACCGTTTTCGCCTGAAAACCTGACGCGCCGTGTCGAGGAGATATTGGCCCGCTCGGCCAAGTAGCGGGAAAGCGGCTGTGCGGCTGATGAAGCGTGCTGACAATACTGATACCGGAATGTGCGGATGAGTGCTGTTACGCTTAAAGACGAGCTGGTTCACTACGAGGTGTTCGGGCGCGGGCCTGCGCTGATCCTGATTCATGGCTGGCTGGGATCGTGGCGCTATTGGATTCCGACCATGCAGCAGCTTTCGGCGTCGTACCGCACCTACGCGCTGGATTTGTGGGGCTTTGGCGACAGCGGCAAGCGGCCCTCGCTGTACCAGTTTGAGCAGCAGGTTGGCCTGGTGCGCCAATTCATGGAGTCGCTTGGCATCACCAAGGCGGCGTTTGTGGGCCATGCGTTAGGCGCGGCGGTGTCGTTGCGCTTTGCCGTCGAGAATCCCAACCTGACCGCCCGCCTGATGACCGTCAGCCTGCCCCTGGTAGGCGACTCTGGCCTGATCCAACGGGTGACCTCCACCTCGCCGTCGGCCTGGCTGGAGCGGCTGGTCGACAAAAACCGCCCAGACTATCAGGCCATCAACGAGGAAGCCACCAAAGCCGACCCGGAGGCGCTGCGGGTGAGCGCCGAGGCGCTCAGTATCCAGGACTGGCGGCCCGCGCTCTCCAACCTCAAAACGCCCTACGTCCTCGCCCACGGCGAGCAGGACCCGCTGGTCAACGTGCCGGAAGACAGTCTGCTGAACGGTCTCAACAGCAACATCCACCGCGTGCTCCTCAACGACTCCCGCCATTTCCCCATGCTCGACGAAGCCGCCACCTTCAACCGCTTGCTGGCGGACTTCCTCGGTGCCGAGGACGTGAGTCAGCTCCAACTCAAGAAGCACTGGGTGCGCCGCGTGCGATAGGCCGGGTCTTCTTGACACTGTAGGTCCCGCGCCGTATACTACAGCTAGACCGACAAACGAATCCAGGGGAGCCCGGGGAACCGGGCTGAGAGGTTGGCTAGGCCACGTGCCACCGCCACGACCCTAGAACCTGATCCGGGTAATGCCGGCGTAGGGAGCGAGGCCATAATGAGCGAAAAACACTCCCCAAACCGGCGGGAGTGTTTTCTTGTGGACGGCTCTTCAACGCATGCCATCATCGTCGCCAATGGGGGACTGCCTTATCTCGAAGTGACCCGGCAGCGCGTGTTTGACTGGCTGGCCGATAAGCCAGAGGCTTTGATCGTGGCTGCCAACGGTGGTACGCACAACGCGCTCTCGCTGGGGCTGACCCCGGCGGTGGTGGTGGGCGACCTCGACTCGCTGCACACGGTGCTTCGCCAACGGCTGTCTGCTGCGGGCTGCCTTTTCGAAGTCTACCCTGCCCACAAAGACGAGACAGACTTCGAACTGGCGCTGCGCTATGCCGTGCAGCAGGGCGTGGGTCAGATGTGGGTGCTGGGCGCGCTGGGCGGGCGGCTCGACCAGACGTTGGCGAACATTCTTCTGCTCGCGCTGCCCTTGCTGGAGGGGGTCGAGGTCCGCATCGTGGAGGGGCACCAGACGGCCTGGTTGGTGCGTGGCGAGAGCGAAATCCCCGGTCAGCCCGGCGATACCCTCTCACTCATCCCCCTCGGCGGCGATGCCCACGGCGTCACGACGGAGGGCCTGGAATATCCCCTGGACGATCAAGTGCTGCCCTTTAGCCTGACTCTGGGCATCAGCAATGTCCTGACCGGTAGGCGGGCGCGCGTCAGTGTGCGCCAGGGCGCGCTGCTCGCTGTGCATACCGCGGAGGGAGCTTTGTAGCTCCGTGTAGACTAAGGAGGTTCATTGATGAATACCGCAACTCGTGCCAGTATCTATGCCGTCGTAGTGGGTGCTATCTTTGTAGGCATTTACTATCTGGCGACAAACGTGGTTCTCTTCCCCAATTACGATGCCTATGCCTCGGCGTGGAACCCCATCACTGCGATCATCCTGGCCGTGATCGGCCTCGTCGCGGGGGTGGCCTGGGGGTCGCGCGGCGAACTGAGTGATTGGAAGACGGTGGACGTGATCCTGACCGCCAACCTGGCAGTCGTGTTTGGCTTGCTCTTCCTCGGCTGGGCCTTCGTGTGGGACGCCGTCGCGTTCCTCAACACGCTCCTGCCCGGCCTGCGCGACCTGTTCTACGGCTTCTGGTTCATCGCCGCCATCGTTGCCCCCTACATTGTCCGGCGACCCGGCGCGGCCCTCGCCGCCGAGACGCTGGCCGCGCTGGCCGAACTGCTGGCCGGTGGCGAGTGGGGTCTGACGCTGCTCATCAGCGGACTGGTGCAGGGCGGACTGGCTGAAGTGGTCTTTGCAGGGACCGGCTACAAGCGGTACGATCTGCTCACGCTGATGATTGCCGGAGCCGCCGCAGGCGTCGGCAGTCTGGTCGTGGATCGCGTTTTCTGGTATCCCGACCTCACGCTCGGCGTCCTGGGTGTGATGCTCGTGGCGCGTATCATCAGCGGGGCGCTGCTGTCCGGCTGGCTCGGCAAGTGGCTGGTCGATGCGATTGCCGATGCTGGCGCGTTGAACAGCTTCGCCATCGGACAGGAGAGTCGAGAGCTTGTCTAGAAAGCTGGCCTGACCCTGGAACGGTTCGTTGATGCCCGCCATCGAGGTTGAGAATCTGACGGTACGCTATCCCACGCGGCGCAAGCCCGCGCTGCGTGGGGTTAGCTTCTCCGTCGAGCAGGGCGAATCGCTGATGCTGCTGGGGCCGTCAGGCGGCGGCAAGAGCACGTTGGCCCTGTGCCTCAATGGGCTGATTCCGCACAGCATCAACGCCGAGGTGGAAGGCGTCGTCCGCGTCGGGGGGCACGACACGCGCCAGGCCAAACCGGGCCAGCTCAGCCAGGACGTCGGCATCGTCTTTCAAGACCCGGAAAGCCAGTTCAGCACGCTGACCGTGGCCGACGAGGTCGCCTTCGGCCTGGAAAACCTCGCCGTCCTACGTGGGTTAATGGACCCCCGCATCGACGAGGCGCTCGGCAAGGTGGGCCTGCTCGACGAGCGGAGCCGCCGCTTAGACCGGCTGTCTGGCGGGCAGAAGCAGCGCTTGATGCTGGCCTGCGCCCTGGCGATGGACACGCCGGTACTCATCCTCGACGAGCCGACCTCCAACCTGGACCCCGAAGCCACCAACCGCTTCTTTCGCACCCTGGGCGGGCTGCGCGACGAGCGCACCCTGATTCTCATCGAGCATAAGTTAGATGCCTGCATTCACCTCGTGGACCGGGTGCTGTTGCTCGACGGCGAAGGCGAGCTAGTGGCAGATGGCCCACCGCGCGAGGTCTTTTCGCGGTACCGCAGGCAGATCGAGCAGTGGGGCATCTGGCTCCCGCAGGTCACCGAGTTGGTGCTGCGCCTGAATCCCGCCTCTGATGCCATGCTGCCGCTCCGCCTCGACGAGGCTGTCGAGCATTTCAAGAAGCGCCTACCCTACGAGGCCGCCTCGCCGGAAGAGCCGCCCGGCACCGGCCCGCTCATCGCGCCGGGCGCGCGCGCCTTCGTCCTCGACAAGCTATCGCACACCTATCCCAATGGTGTCAAGGCGCTCGACGAGGTCAGCCTCTCGGTGCCGGTCGGCGATTTTCTGGCGCTGGTCGGCCCGAACGGCTCCGGCAAGACCACGCTGGCCGCCCACCTGAGCGGCATCCTCCAGCCGGAACCGGGCCGCGTCAAGCTGTTCGGCTTCGAGGTGACCGATTTGTCCGTGGCCGAGTTGACCGAGCGGGTGGGCTACGTCTTCCAGAACCCGGAGCACCAGTTCGTGACGGATCGGGTGGCGGACGAACTGGCCTACAGTCTGCGGGCGCGCTTGGGTCGCGCGGGACTCGCTTCGGTAGAGGTTTCCCAGCGCGTGGACGAACTCCTCACCTTGTTGGGCCTGGAGGACCTTGGCCCGGCCAATCCTTTTACCCTGAGCCAGGGCCAGAAGCGTCGCCTGAGCGTCGGCACGATGCTGGCCGTCGGCCAGCGCTTGCTGGTGCTCGACGAGCCGACCTTCGGCCAGGACCGCCGCTCGTCGCTGAAGCTGATGCGCACTTTGCAAGACCTCAACCGGCGTGGCGTCACCATCGTCATGATTACGCACGATATGCGTCTGGCGGCGGACTACACCCGTAACGCGGCGCTGCTGCTCGACGGCAGGCTGGTGTACCATGGCCCGACGCGCGCCCTGTTCCGCCAGGATATGCTGCTCATCCGGGCGGGGCTGTGGCCGCCGGAGTTATTCGACCTCAGCCTGGAGTTGCAGCGTTGGCAGGCGGATTTCCCCGACCTGATGACGGTCAACGATTTCATCGCCGCCTTCGAGGGGCAGGGCGCATGACGGTAGGGCTTTTCGAGTACTACGAAGCCAGTTCGCCCTTGCACCGCCGCAACCCGTTTATCAAGCTGATGGCGCTGGGTATTATCATGCTGGTCGTCACCCTCGACTTAAAACCCAGCACGCCCTGGTTCGACCCCGGCGTGCCGCTCGTTTTTTTGGTGCTGGTCGTGGCGTGCCTGACCATTTTTGGGCGTGTACCCCTGTTGTTCATCGTGCGGCGGTTGGCTCTGCTAGCTTTTCTGACGCTGCCCTTCTTGTTGTTCAACGCCATCTACTTCGACGCGACCCAGGTCGCCAGCCCCACGCTGCTGTTCAGCTTTGGCCCCTGGACCGCCTACCGCGAGGGGTTGATCGGCGGGCTGGCGCTGGCGCTGCGCATCCTCACCTTCCTCTCCTGCTCGATGGTCTTTGTCATGACCACCGACCCCAGCGATTTCGCCATCAGCCTGATCCGGCAGGCGCGGGTGCCCTACCGCTTTGGCTACGCCATCCTCGTTTCGTACCGCTTCCTGCCGATCATGCGCACCGAGTTCGACACCATTCGCGCCGCGCATCGCATCCGGGGGGTAGGGGAGCGAACCGGCCTGCGCGGGCGCTTGCAGCAGCTCCGCCGCTACGCCGTGCCGCTGCTGGCGGCAGCCATCCGCAAGTCTGAGCGGACGGCGACGGCGATGGACAGCCGGGGCTTCGGCGGCGGCCCGGACCGCACCTACTATCGCCAGGTCCGCGTGACGGCCTTCGATTGGTCGTTCCTGATGGCCGTCGTCGGCCTGACGATGGTGCTGATCGAAGTGCTGGTTTTCGTCGGCGTGGTGGACGGCGTGGCCCTGGTGCCCCCGGCATGACCTCCGCGCCGATCACCGTCGTCAAGACCGACCACACCGGGCGCGAGGTGTGGCGCTACGACGGCCACACGCTCGAACGCGACGCGACCCACGTCGTGCTGGAGGCGCGCTTCGACCGCGACGATATCGATTTGGGCTACGTGAAATTCCGGCGGGGTGACCGCTTCGTCGAGTATTTCTACACAGATCGCTGGTACAACGTCTTCGCCATCCACGACGTGGACGACGACCACCTCAAGGGCTACTATTGCAACGTCACCCGCCCGGCGGTGCTGGGTGATGGGGTCGTTCGCGCCGACGATCTGGCGCTGGACGTGTTCGTCTTCCCCGACGGGCGCACGCAGGTGATGGACGAGGAGGAGTACGCCGCGCTGCCCCTCACCCTCGACGAGCGGCAGCACGCCTTGGCTGCCGTCACCGAGCTACAGCGCCGCGCCCGCAACGCTGAACCGCCGTTTGACGCGCTCTCGCCAGTTTAGCTGCCCTTACTCAGAACAATCTTAATGTGTATCTCACTACATATGTAGCCTACACTCCCCTCGTTGTCGTAAGCCCCAAGTACTTGAACACCTCTGGTACAGTTTTGAAGGGCTTTTTCCAGTTGCCCGTTTCGATAGTAGAAGCCTGTCATTGAGAGGTAGACGTTCTGCGCAATGCTCCACCGAATCTGGCCTTCCAGGGACATTCCAGCTGCTTTTAGAAAGTGTGAGGTTGCGCGCAGAACGTCACCCTCTTGCCAGCTTGCTTGTGCCGCGTGAAGTTGCTGTTGGGACTGGATAATGCGATTGAAGCCACGCCCGACAAAATATATCTGAGACAAAATAAGCAACGATAAGACTGCAATCAGAACAATAAGTTTGATCGATTGCTTCCCACGCTTTCTTTGCATAGTAACTTCAGTCTGCTTTTTTCATTCGGGCCCGTTCCGCTTGTAGCGCTGGGGTTACCACTCAACCCGTTCCCGGTCGTAGAAGTACCCATCCGTCGGCCCATCGTCTGGCAGCGTCGCCAGCCAGACCGCCGTGTCTGCCCCTTGCTCCGGGCTTCTCGGCGCGGCCCGGCCACCCATTTCCGTCCGCACCCAGCCCGGCCCCATCGCGTTTACCTTGATGTTGTGCCCGCTCGCCTCCCTGGCGACGATGCGCGTCAGGGCGTTCAGCGCCGCCTTGGACATCCGGTAGGCGGCGGTGCGCCCCTTCATCGCGTTGATGTCCCCGGCCCCCGACGAGACGTTGACCACCCGCCCGTACCCGTTGCGCCGCATCATCGGCACGAACGCCCGGCACGTCAAGAACGGGCCAACCGTGTTCACCTCCAGCGTGTGCCTCACCACCTCCGGCGAGACGTTGAACACGCTCACGCCTTCGTCCAGGTACACGCCTGCGTTGTTGACCAGCACGTCCAGACGCCCGTGCTCCCGCTGAACGTGGTCGCGGGCCGCCTCGACGCTGGCCGGGTCGGTCACGTCCAGTGGGTGGTACGAGACATCCAGCCCTTCCCCCCGGAGCTTTTCGGCGGCCTTATGCCCTTTGTCCGCGTCCCGGCTGGTCAGGATGACGTGCAGCCCGCGTTGCCCCAGTTGGCGGCAAATCTCGAAGCCGATGCCGCGATTGCCGCCCGTCACCAGCGCGATGCGTTTCACGTGCGGCTACGATGCTCTGGCGCGGGCCGCCCGGCGCACCCGCCACCACACGTACAGGCCCACCACCATAACCAGCATGATGGCGACCAGGATCGGCAGCAGGATAGCCAGCACCGAGGTGATGAAGGCGATCACGTCCTCGACCGTGCTGACCACCGGGTTGCCAACGCCCGCCGTCGTCGCCGTCACCACCGGGCGGACGGTGGCCTTGGCCACGTGCACCCCGCCCGACACCAGCAGCCCGGCGATGATCGCCAGCACCGGCTCGATGCCGGAGACCGCGCCCGTGCTGGCGGCGAACAGCAGCGCCCCCGCCGCCGGTCTGATGACCGTCCCGATCACGTCGTTGATCGTGTCCACCGCCGGGATTTTGTCCACCAGCATTTCGACGACCAGCAGCACGAACAGCACGCCAATCGCCCACCAACTCGTCAGCGCGTCGTACGGCTCGCTTAACGTCAGCAGTTTGGGGAATATCCTCCCCGTGAGCGCCACGATGAGCAGCGGCAGGTAGGCGTTCAACCCCGCGCTGGCCGACAGGCCAAAAGCTGAGAAAATATCAAGCATCAGATTTCCCTTTTCTATACGATGACATCACATCGCAGTCCATAATCCTTACAGGTCAAACCCCGCCCACGTACCCGTCATCGCGTAGCGGGCCGCGTCGATCAGGCCCAACTCGACCAGGGCGAACGTCAGGCCGATCAGGATCGGGATGACCAGCTCGCGCCAGCGCGTGTACGTGTTCTCGCGGCGCAGCAGGATGACCGTCACCATCGTGTTGATCGCCGTCAGTATCAGCAGCACGCCCACCACGCTCAATATCGCCAGCGGGTAGAGGATGAGCGGATTTTCGAGCAGCACCAGCCCGATGATAACCCCGCAGATCAATATCAGCCCACCCAACTCCCTGAAGTTCTCGATGGTAGGCCGCCGCTCCACGTCCCGCCAGAGCGTCATGTTGATCACCGGGTAAACCAGGCTGCTCAACGCCAGCCCGTGAAAGGTGCCGGTCGCCAGCCGCAGCCAGTTATGAGGCGTGTACAGGCGCGGCGTATTCTCGAACAGATGCGAATACGAGTTCAGCCCGTCCACCGCCATGATGAAGGTGAAGCTCACCAATGTTGCCAGGACGGGCATCGGCGGCATCCTTCCGGCTCGCCAGCGCCCCGCCGCCCCGACCACCACGAAACCCACGATAACACCCAGGTAAATGCCCGTATCGCGCGCGCAGAGCGGCAGTTGCCTGTCGTGGATGTGAAACGAGCGCCTCTCGATCCGGTGGCAGATCGCGTAGCCCACCGCGTCCGCTTTGCCCAGCACGCCGTCCGGCGTCAGGAACAACCACATCGCCACCACCGCCACGAAGGCGGATATCACCAGCAGCGAAAACGTGCGCGAGTGGGCGCGTGCCTGCCTCGCCGGGCGCGTTGCGGGGACACCTTGGTTCGGTTCCAGGTCGGTCTCAGCCATAGATTCCACGGGTAGACTCACGTTTGGATTGGCGTCATTATAGGGTAGGGCGGCATCCGCAACAAGCCTTTTTCGTGTGGTATACTCTGTCGCCGATGAGTGTGCTTACTGACGCCTACAGTGGACTGCTGGCGCTGCTGGACGAGATCGACTGGAACTTCCTCCGCGCGGCTGTCCGCCTCTCTGCTGTGCTGGTTTTCCTCGGCATGGTGGTTGGCGGCCCCGTCGCCGACCCCCTCGACCAGAACAACCAGACGCTCGCCATCGTACGCGGCGAGCTATTCGACTTCACCACCTGGGAAGCCAACGCAGTGCTCGACAAGTCGCGGGCCAGTCTTGCGGGCGCGCACACCTACATGGACGAATCGCAGCGCGAGCAGGTCGTGCGCGACTACCTGGCGTTGGTGGATGAGATACGACGCCTCGAAGACGAAGTGACCCGCGTGTACGTCGATCCCGCCGTGGCCAACCCCGAGGCGGCCACCGCCGACCTGCGCGCCGAGCGTGATAAGCTGCGCCGCCAGCAGGCCGAATTGCAGCCTGTCGCGGAGGCCATCATCCAGTCGCAGATTGCCGCCACGCTGGTTGACCTCGGCTTCGGCACGGGCGGCCACGTCATGCCGCCGGTCTGGCTGCGCTTCACCCAACCCCCCCGCTTGCTGATCGTCTCCCCGCGTGACCGCATCGAGCGCACCGGCAACTATCCCTTGCAGCACGACCTGACCGTGGACGAAGAAGAGCAGTTAGAAAGCGAGGTAGATCGCCAACTCGACGTATCCTCCCTCTCGGTGCCGTTGGGAGGGCTGGCCGTTTATCCGGCCATGCTCGTCGAAACCGGCTACGCCGAGCATATCTTCACCACCGGGGCGCACGAGTGGGTCCACCATTACCTCAGCTTCTACCCGCTCGGCTACAACTTCGGCGCGACGCCCGACCTGTACACCATGAACGAAACCGTCGCCAGCATCGTCGGCGACGAGGTGGGCCGCCTGACGCTCGAACGCTACTATCCCGACCTCGCACCGCCTCCCCCGCCGCCGCCTCCCGACCCCGACGTGCCGCCCCCGCCGGAACCGGAGCCGCCCGCCTTCGATTTCCGCGCCGAGATGCACGACACCCGCCTGCACGTAGACGACCTGCTGGCCGAGGGGCGTGTCGAGGAGGCCGAAGCCTACATGGAGGAGCGCCGGGCGCTGTTCGTGGAGCAGGGCTACAACATCCGCAAGCTGAACCAGGCTTATTTCGCCTTCTACGGCTCCTACGCCGACCAGCCCGGCGCGACAGGCTCCGACCCGGTTGGCCCAGCCATCCGCGAACTGCGCGCCCTCAGCCCCTCGTTGTTCGATTTCGTGCGGATGGTGCGCTCGCTGACCACGTTTGAGGACCTGGAGCAGGTCGTCGAGGCCCGCCGCGCCGCTACCCCTTGACCTACGATCTCCATTACCGGGCTTTTCTGCCAGACCGGGCTGCACTATAATGCCCCCATGAGCCACGAGCCTGAACTCACCGGGCTGGAACCTCAAATTGGGGCCGGTTCTCCTGCTGGCAGGCCGGTCTACACCCCCCTGGAGCGCGACGAGTCTCCACCTGTGTTCACCGGCCTGGAGCCGGAGCTGGGTGGCAGCCGCCGCGTGACCACCGATCCGCGTCTGATCGCGCTCGTTCTGTCCGCTGCCAACCCCCTCGAACGCGAGCGCGCGATACGTCGCATCCGGCGTACCGGACGGACACGGGTCTACGCCCGTGAGCTTGCCAGCATCGCCCCGCCGTACGCCCGCCGCCGCTTTGTCGGCCTCTGGCAGAGACGCTACAGCATCCGCCAGCGAGTCAACGCCATCGCTGCTGTCGGCGCGCTGGGACAGGCTATCCCCGACACGATCAGGCCCTTGTTTGCCGCGCTGGGAGGCAGCAACGAGATCATCCGGCAGGCGGCTATCGTCGCGCTGGCCGATCTGTGGAGAATGAACGACCTGTCGCTGCTGACCCACGAAAATGCCCTGGTACGGCAGCGTGCCGCCGATAGCCTGGCGCACCGCCGCGACCCGCGTACTATCGGCCCCCTGTTGGTGTCGCTGCACGACGAAGACCACTACGTACGCGTGGCCGTGGCCCGCGCGCTGGGTGAGCTTGGCGCGTATCACGCCACGGAGGATTTGCTCAAATTGCTTGGCGACCAGGAGCCGATGGTCAGGCGCGCTGCCGTCGAGGCGCTGGGTGTGATCGCGGCCAATCTCGCGCCGGAGGACCCACACGCCCAAAGTGTGGTGGAGCCGATGGTAGAGGTGCTTCAGGCGGGCAACCGGGCCGAGCGGCAGGCCGCCGCCCACACCCTGGGACACCTGGGCGACGCCGAACGCGCCGTCGAGCCATTAATCGCTTCACTGCGTGACCGTGACCATCTGGTCCGCGAAGGTTCTGCTATGTCACTGGGCATGCTGGGCGATTCGCGGGCCTTCGAGCCGCTATCTGCCCTGGTAGAAGATGCCAGCCCAACGGTAGCTGTCGCGGCCATCGGTGCGCTGGCGCAACTCGGCGACGAACGCGCCGTCCAGCCGCTGGCCGCCGTTCTGCGAGACGCGCAATCCAGCTACACGCTGCGCGAGGCAGCTACCGGCGCTCTGCGAGAGATTGGCACCGAGGGAGCGCTGGCCGCGTTGTCGCTATTTGCAGGCGCAGATTCGCCCCCTTCGTAGTGCTATTGTCAGATCAGTATCGCGTGGAGCTTCAGTCCAGGCCCATCATCGAGACCAGCGTCTGCATATCGGGCACTTCCAGGTTGGGCTGGCCGCTCGCGTCCGGCGTGGCCCCGCCGCCCTCCTGGCCGTGCCGCCGGTTCACCCAGACGCAGTCCAGCCCCATTTTGTTGGCCGGGCCGATGTCGTGATACAGGCTTTGGGCCACGTGCAGTTGCTTCTCAAGTCCCACGCCGAATTCCTCAAGCGCGACCTCAAAATGCCGCAGCGCGGGCTTGTAGCTCTGTACCTTCTCGGCGGAGACGAGCCAGTCAAACTCGACCTTCAGGTGCTTGTTCGATTCTGCAAACAGGTCGTTGTCGATGTTAGAAACGATTGCCAGCTTGTAACGCTTCTTCAGCGCCGCCAGCGCGCCCGGCGAATCGGGGAAGGCGGGCCAATCCTTGAGCGTGTCGCCCAGGTGGTCAAGCTCGGATGCCGACGGTTCGAAGTCCAGTCGCTCGCCCAAATTCTGCATCACGCGCCTGAGAATCTCACGGTACTTGGCGAACGTGCCTTTTTCCGCTTCCGATTCCAGTTCGGCGTACAGCTTGAGGATGTCCTCGTCGCCCATCTCGATGCCGTGTGCCGTCAGCACGGGCCGCAGCGAGGCCAGAATCCCGCTCTCCCAGTCGATCAGCGTGCCGTAGCAATCGAAACTGAGCACCTCATACTTGTCGAAATCGAGCATGTCGTCTTCTCCTCTTCCAGATGTCCCAGAAGTCAGGCGGGCCAATCGCGCACCAACCCGGCCATCAGCGTCGCCCGCGCGGCCAGGTCGCTGACGACGATGTGCTCGTGGACGGCGTGCGCGCCTGCGCCCATCGGCCCCAGCCCGTCGAGCGTGGGCACACCCAACGCGGCAGTTAGATTGCCGTCGCTGCCGCCGCCGCTCTCACCCTCGTCCAGTGTCAGGCCCAGGTCGGCGGCGATAGCCTGCGCCCGCCGGAACGTTTCGACCATCAGACCGTCCCGCTCCATCGGCGGGCGGTCAAAACCGCCCCTCACCTCCACCCGCGCGCCCGGCAGCACCGGCTCTAGGTCTTGGAAGCGTTGCGTCACGCGCCGTTCTTCGCCCTGGCTGATCACGCGCACGTCGATGTCCACCCGGCATTCGTCGGGAACGACGTTGGTGCGCGTGCCGCCCTCGACGATGCCCGCGCTGGTGGTGGTGCCCCGCTCGTAGTCGGTCCATTCCTGGACGCGGAGCACCTGGTGCGCCATCTCGGCGATGGCGTTCACCCCCTCCGGGTGCGCGCCGCCTGCATGGGCCGCAACGCCGTACGTGTGCAGGTGAAAAAGGCCGGTGCCTTTGCGGGCCGTTTTCAGCGAGCCGTCCGGCAGCGCCGGTTCCGTCACCATGACCAGGGCGCTCTCGCCCGCCATCTCGACAATGATGTCCCGCGACTCGTGGCTGCCTACCTCCTCGTCCGTCGTCAGCAGCATGTGCACCGGACGATCAGGCATCTGGCCCAGCGCGCGCAGCTCGCGTATAGCGAAGAACGCCGCCGTGATGCCCCCCTTCATGTCGTAGGTTCCCGGCCCGTAGAGGTGCCCCTCGTCCGTACGGCGGAGGGGCTGGTTCTTCAGCGTGCCCACGTCCCACACGGTGTCGATGTGGCATAGGAACAGCAGAGGCTTGCCGGGCGTACCGGCGTTCCACCGCGCCACCCACACGTCGCCTACCGGCTCGCGCGGGTGGCGCTCCACCTGCGCGCCGTGAGCCTGTAGCTCCCCGGCCAGCCATTCGCCCAGCCGGTCTACGGCTGCCTTGTCCGTCGTCGGCGACTCGTACTCCACCAGCGTGGTCAGAGTGTCCACCATGTCTTCCAGACGGGTGTTAAAGTGGGCTAACAAGTCGGTCATATCCTTGGTCTATGGGAGAGGCAGCCACCACCACGCTCACTGGGAGATAAAGGGGCACAGGTCCTCTGGAACGTACTGGCGATTGGCATACCCAAAACTATTGAGCGGCACCAGCACGTCTGGCCGCGACTGGGCGAAGGCCACAGCGGCCCGGCAGGCCAAACCGTGATCGTTGCTCGCCAGATAGCTGTCCCAGAAAACGATCGCCAGATCAGAGTAAACCGAGCCTGGCCCGCCCGGTACAGCCAATGGCTCTTCCTCCTCATCTGGCTCCTCCTCATCTTCTTCAACCGCGCTGCCGAACGGTGGGTAGCTGGTGAGCAACTGGTCGAAGTAGTCACCGGCCTGCCCCTGCTGGTACTGTACCGCGTAGGTGAGCATCAGCCGGTAGAGCGTATACGCCTTGAGATAGTCGCTCTCGTTGGGCAGCGTCCAATCCTGTAGCTCAGGGTCGGCCAGCGCGCGCGCGTAGTCGGCGGCGGCCTGGGTGAAATCGCCGCGCTCCAGGGCCGCGTCGCCGTCGTGCAGCACGTGAATCCGATAGACCGGCTCGGAGACTACGGTCTGCGAGAGAGCAAACGCCTCGCCGTTCCACGTCCACACCTCGGTGGTGGGCCGAGGCGGACCGGCGTCCGGCGTGGCGCTGATACCGCTGCTGACGACGATCTCGCTCACGCCATCCCCACTGATGTCTCCGGCGGTCACGCCCGGTCCCTCTATCAACCCGCCCGGCAGGTCAATGACCTCCTCTGACAGGTTCACGAAGGTGCCCAGGGCGAGGTTGTAGCCCCGGATGGTAACTTCCCTGGTGCAGGTCGTCGTGCCGCAAGTTTCGGTGACGTATATCAGTTGATTGTAGCCCCGGTTCAGCAGGTCGTCGGCGGAGGCCACGAGCGGCAAGCTGCGCCCCGGTGTGTAGCCCGCCCGGTCCACCAGGTGGTAGACCGCGTCCTGGCAACCGAAAAGCAGCAAATCTCCGGCAGGGGGTTGGCGAATGCTGCCGGGGTCAGGCAAGACGAGTAGTATCTCTGGCACCCCGTCCGCGTTGAAGTCCCGGTCTGCGCGCACCAAACCCCCGGCGGCGGCAAAGTCGCGGCCTGGAATCCGTTGGCCGGTGGGGCTTGTCTCGTACCACTTGCGCAGCGTCGCCTCCAAAATCGTCGGCGGGCCGCCCAAACTCAAGTATTCGGCGATAGCCTCCGGGTAATCTTCGAACGTCGGGGGTCTTGCCGGGGCCACCGGATTGCCCTGGTCCGGGCAGGTGGCCGGGGGATTGAACGTGCGGGCCTCCAATGCCCTGGCGGTGGCCGTCGCAGCGTTGGCCGCTTCGGCGGCGGCGGTAGCCGTTGCGATGGGGCCAATGGGCGTGGTCTCGCTCAGGTCAGAGGGAGCCAGGCCGGGGTTGTTGGGTGGGGTGGGGGTCAGCAGTGAGACAGAGACTTGACCACCCGGCGTCGCCGTCGGAAAGCCAGGCGTCTCCTCGGCTGGCTGGCGGCGACCCGGCAGCGAGCAGCCTAGCAGCGCGACTAATAACGCGAAAAGCGTCAGTTGGAGGGGCGACAGGTTTCTTTGCATGTGGACCCTTAATCCGCGACGGCAGTATAGCAAGTCGGTAGGGTGGTGTGCAACCGTTGTCCTCGTTTAGGCCGGGTGCTACAATCCGGCAATGTCCGCATGAGGAACCCCTACCCACCGTTGGCGCGTCAGGATGATGCTGTGCAGACCTCGATAACCGTCGTCCCCTACTCCCAGGCCGATCACACCGCCGTGCGGGAACTGCTGCGGGCCAGGCAGCGCCTCCACCTGCACCTCGATTGGCGTTCCCTTGACGGCTGGCTGGCGGCTCCCAATCTGATTTGCTTGGTCGCACAGAACGCACCGGGCACGGGTGGCGCTCAACGTGTGGTAGCCTGTCTGGGCGCGGCAGTTTCCACTGGTGGAGTGGCCTGGTTGCGGATAGGGGCGCTGGCCGGATGGGCCACCCCGGACGCGCTTGACGCCCTGTGGGGGCAATTGCGAGCTGAGCTCGTCGGTCATGGAGTCGCGCAGGTTGGCGTACTGGCAATCGACGGCTGGATCGAAGGGTCTCTCCCGGCCTGGGGTTTTGTCCAGAGCAACGCCGTGGTCACGTATCGCCACCGGGGCAAGCATCAGCCTGCTGCCTTGGTGCCTGCGCTCAACCTGCGACACGCCACCCGCGAGGACCTGCCCGCGATAGCCCGGATAGACGAAGTGGCCTTCGGCCCCTTGTGGCGACACAACCAGACAGACCTCGGCAGCGCCTTTGGGGTCGCCGCTTCGGTCACGGTGGCCGAGTTGGAGGGGCACATCGTCGGCTACGAACTCAGCACGCAGCACCGCGAAAACGGCCATCTGGCGCGTCTGGCGGTGCTGCCGCATCTCCAGGGACAGGGCATTGGTAGCTGCCTGGTGTCGAGCGTGCTGGTTCAGTTCCATCAGCGCGGTATCCGCGAAGTGACTGTCAACACGCAGCAAGACAACCATGTCTCCCAACACCTCTATGAGCGGATGGGCTTCAAGCCCACGCGCCACAGCATACCCGTGTGGACGCTCGATCTGAATGCAAACTGAATGCAAAGTGAGGGCCACAGTCAGGCCCTCACTGCCAGGAATCCATTTCTTGGGAATGCGATTATCAGAGATAGCCCCCTCGCGCTATGACTCCTCTTCCTGAGCCACGTTCACCGTGACCGTCTGCTTGGCTTCGTTGCCGTCTTCGTCAAAAACGACCACCCGCAACGTGTATTGTCCTCCGTCCCGGAGACCGCGCGTGTCCCAGATCGCCAACACGCCGTCGTGTACAGGCGTTGGCGTGTCGTCCTGAACGATGAGCCAGACGTCGGGGTCCTTGCCCGGCCCATACTGGACGATGTAGGAAGAGAAGTTCGTCACGTCGGCGGTACCCCGCACCCGCACCCGCCCCTCTACCCACTCAGACTCCGAGGGTGAGGTGATGGCGATTTCAGGGATGGGGGTGTTCGGATCGCATTCCTCTTGCGGCGCATCTCTGATTTCCTCCGGCTCGATGCCGCGCGCCTCGGCCCAGGCGATGCCAGCCGAGTCGGTCGTCAACCACTCCTTGGCGTGGTCCGGCACCACCACAAAGCTCCGCTTGACCCTGTTGTCGGGGCAGAACTCATTGGCGATCAATCCGGTGAACTCGTCAACTACCAATTCGCGATAGATGTCTTCGTCGGCGTCGGGTGGCGGGTGCGCCTGCGCGAACTGCTCGACGTACGTGCGCCCCAGGCAGCGCTCAGAGGGAATGGTGCCGGAATCCTGGCACACCGTCTGGGTGAAAATGGTGGGCGTCGGCAAGAACTCGGTTGACGGATAGCGGTCCAGCGCGCCCTCCATGATGCCGCGCCAGATAGGCCCCGCGCCCGTCAGGCCGGAGATGTCGTTCATCGGTTGGTTATCCGGGTTGCCGACCCACACCGCCACCGCCAGATTGGGGTGGAAGCCCACTGTCCAGTTATCGCGGAAGTCGTTCGTCGTGCCGGTCTTGGCAGCTGCCGTGAAGGGCGTCGCCAGTTGGCTGTTCGCGCCAAAGGCGGGCGTGCGCGCCTCGTTATCCGAGAGGATGTTGCTGATCAGGTAGGCATCGTCGGCGGGAATGGCCTGCTCGCCGGACGAAGGCGGATGCTCGAAGACCACTTCGCCGTCCAGTTCGATCCGTTCGATGGCGTACGGTTCGTGGCGCACGCCGCCGTTCGCCATCGCCGAGAAGGCGCTCGCCATCTCCAGGGGCGATACCTCCCCCGCGCCCAGCGCTGCCGCCAGACCATATTCCTGCACGCGCAGATAGCTGCGAATCTCCTGGTATTTGACCTCATCGATGCCGGGCACGTTGAGGATTTCCGGCACGCTGGCGAAGTCGCCGTTCAGCGAGCGGTAGCCGACGATCTGCGTCGCCAGGAAGGGGTCGATACCGGGCACCATCGCTTCCAACTCGGCCTCGTCCGCCAGGTTGATATTCACGATACCCAGCGAGGTGATGCCCAGATCGTGCGCCTTGTCCAGAAAGGCAGGCACGCCCACAAAATCGAGCGTCTGCACGGCGGGCGTGTTATAGGAATTGCCCAGCGCGCTGCGAACCGGCTGCGGCCCGTGGAAGCGCTCGTCGTAGTTGACCGGCGCATAAACGCCAAAACCGGGAATTTCGTACTCGATAGGCACGTCCCAAATGACCGTGGCTGGTGTCCAGCCCTCCTCGAACGCGGTCAGATAGACGATCGGCTTGATAGAAGAGCCGGGCTGGCGCGGCGTGATCGTCATGTTGATCTGCCCGTCGATGGTCTCGTCGTCGAAGTCGCGGCTGCCGACCATCGCCCGGATCGCGCCGGTCTTCGGGTCGATAGCCACCACCGCCGCGCTGGTCACGTTCTTCTCCGGCGGCAGCGCGGCCAGTTGCGCCTCCACCTGCTCTTCAGCCAAATCTTGCAGGGAGGGGTCCAGCGTCGTGTACACGTCGTAGCCGGAGGTATAGATCGACTCCACGTCGAAAATACCCTCCAATTGCTGCTGGACGTAAACCACCCAGTGTGGATACCGCGCCCCGAAGCTTGGCCGCTCGAATTCAGTGTTGCGGATCTCGATGAAATCTTCCGCCTGGGCCGTGATGTTATCGCGCGTCACGCAAATCGTGGTGTTGTCGGCCATCGGGCCGACACAGCCGTCGCCACCCGCCTCGACCATCAGGCGCACCACGGCTTCCTGCCGGTCCAGCACGCCGGGTGGGGCCTCTGGGTCGGTGGGGTCGCCCAGGTTGGTGACCGGGTCCCAGACGGCGGGGGTCTGCGGAATGCCCGCCAGGAACGACGCCTCGGCCAGATTCAGGTCGCTGGCTGGTTTGTCGAAGTAGGTCTGCGCCGCGGCTTCGATGCCGTAGGCCAGGTTGCCGTAGTAAATCTGGTTGAGATAAAGCTCCAGGATTTCTTCCTTGGTGAAACGGCGGCTGAGTTCTGCGGAGACGAAAATCTCCTTGATCTTGCGGCGCACCGTCTGTTCCGAGCGCTCTTCGGGAGGCAAGAGCAGCGCCCGCGTGAGTTGCTGCGTGATCGTGCTCGCGCCCGACACGACCTCTTGCTCCCGGACCGCCTGGTAAACCGCGCGTACAATCGCCGGGATGCTGAAGCCGGGGTTGGTGAAGAAATTCTCGTCCTCCGTCGCCACCGTCGCGTGGATGACCCACGGCGACACTTCGTCCAACGTCACGTAGGTGCGCCGTCCGCCACTGGGGTCGTTGATCTCGTGCAGCACCCGTCCAGTCTGGTCGTAGATGTGTGTCGTCTCGAACTGGAGCGCCCTGGACCGCAACTGCGCGAAGCGGTCAGACCCGGAAGGAAAATCGACGGTATTGATAATGCGGATGTAGTAAAACACCGACGCCCCGGCCACGACGGACCCGCCGATCAGGCTCAATGCCAGGCCCCAGCCCAAAATGCGCACCACCACCCAGAAAAAGGACCGGGGAGCGCGTGCCTTGCGTTCCTCGCGCCGCTGCTGCCGCCTGCTCTGCCTGGTTGTAGGGTGTTCCTGGGTATCGGGGCGCGGGACCGGCAGATAGCCACGTGGTGGCGTATCCTCCATACCCCCCGGATCAATGCGTGTGGGCTGGGTATCTTTGACGCTGGCCGGTTCGTCCCTGACAGCTTTCATCGGTTGGGTGTCGTCGAGAGACGACACGCGCCGGTCAGACGCGCCGGGCGGCAGCGGCATCCCAAATTCGTCCAGACGCACCTCACCCAACTCGATAGGTTCCTCGTAGCGGCGGCGCGCTGCCGTGTCCAGCTTGCCGCTTCTCGGCTTTGGCTCCTCTGGAGGGGGCGATGGGGCCCCGAGGGAGGGGGGAGCTTGCTCCTCGACCGGGGCTGGGTCGTCTGCTTCCGACGCAGGGACACCGCGCGGTGGTGTGTCGTGCCGCTCAACCGGTTCCGCCGGGGTGCCGCGTGAGGGCGTGTCCCACTCGTCGCTCTTCACCGGCTCCTGGGCATCCTCGATAGCCGACCATTCCTCGGCTTCGTCTTCGGCTTTCCGCCCGGCGTCTATGAAAGCGCGCAGACTCGGCTTGCGCTTCTTGTCGTCCGCGCCGGGATTCTCCGTATCTTCAGAACCCTTCTTGGGGGCGTCTTCTTCGGTCATCGGAACTCCTCCTGCGCCCAATTATAGCAGATGCAGACCCATGTGGGCCGCTGTGATAGAAAGTGCCAACTGGCTCTCTTTGACGCTTGACAGTTTATCGAGTAATATATCGGCTACGGATATAGTATATCCGTGACAGACATAGGAGAGGTATGGTATATGGCAGACGAGGTAATGCCGAACCCTGAAGAGATGCTCCCCCTTACGCCTGCCGTGATTCACATTCTGCTGGCATTGGCCGACGGGGAGAAGCACGGCTACGGCATCATGAAGGCTATCGAAGTCACCACTGATGGCCGGATGAAGATGGGACCGGGCACGCTCTACGGCTCGATTAAGCGGATGCTGGCCGCCGGACTCGTCGAGGAGAGCCACGAACGTCCCGACCCCGAACTCGACGACGAGCGGCGGCGCTACTACCGGCTGACGCCCTTCGGTCAGCGAGTGCTGCGGGCCGAGGTCGAGCGACTTGCCCACCTGGTCAGCGTCGCCAGGACAAAGCGCCTGCTGCGCGGGATGGTATGAGGGACAACCACGATGGCCTCCAAACCGCCGAAGCCGGTCCGATTGTCCGCCGCCCTATACCGCGCGTTGCTGTTCGTATACCCACCACCTCACCGCCGGGCATATGGCCCGCTGATGGCCCAGGCATTTCGCGACCTGTGCCGGGATGCGCACGAGCAGGCAGGGGTGCCGGGCCTCGTGCTTTTGTGGCCGCGGACGCTGGGTGACCTGCTAGGGTCGGCAATTGTCGAACACCTGAGTACAGCGAAGGAGATTGTCATGGCTGCGAACCATACGGCAAGGCCCTTGCCCTGGCGCGAGGTCGCACTGGTCATGGTGCCGGGAATACTGTTCGCCATTAGCAGAGTCTTTTACCCCTTTGGGGTGCTCTCCCTCGCCAGCTTTGTGTTGGTAGCGGCTGTCGCGGTAGCGGTTGGGGTGGGGGCGCGAAAGAAGCACCTGCCTGCCTGGAGCCTGTTGGCGCTGGGGCTGTTGGTCTGCGGCGGCCTGTTCCGCATTGGCCTCCTGGGAATCTACGAATTGGAAATTCCAGTGGATATCAATCGGGACGCGCGCAGACTGCTTGCGTCCATTCTACTCTGGGCTGTGAGTATCGTATTCTTCTCGAAATACGCTCGCGCTCGGAGCATGCCATCACTGGCCTGGGCGCTGTTGGGCCTGATCGTGATTGGTGGCTTTGCGCCGGGTGGATACTATGTTGTCGTCGCTCCGGCGAGAGAAGACGTCAGGTCTATGCTTGCCAGGGCTGTTCTGCCTTGGCTGACCATGACGGGGCTATTGCTCCTACCCGTCGCGCTGGGCTTGCCCCTGGCCCGGCGGCATGGTCCACTCGCGACGCTGTTCGTCTTGGGCGCGCACAGCATGTGGTTGCGCGATTCTGACAACATAGCCGGTTACTTGTTGAGGGACATGGCATTCTACCCGCTGTATGCGGTCCTGCTGCCCCTCTTGTTCGTCGGAGTCGCGCCGCTGCTGTTCCTGCGGGCGCGGTCCTGGCGGGTTCAGGTGATTGGCTTGCTGGTGCCGATTGCCATCATGCTGGCAGCACGCGATGTTGTGCCGTTGCTGGCGCGGGGCCCGGATGCGCACACACCTCGCGTGTGGGGCGGCGACGCGCTGCAATCCATCATGCTTCTCTCTACCTTCGCCCTGGCGCTCGTTCTGTACCAGCACCGGCAGGCTGACGAGGCGTGGGCAGCGCCAATTGCGGTGGAGCCCAACCATCCTGCCTATGCCAGATAGCTCTGTTGCAGTCCGCAGATAAGACTTGAGGGCGTTGTTCGGGGGAGGGGGATCTCTAAAAGCAAAACGGGCCAAAGGCCCATGTTGGTGTGGGATGGAGCTGAGGGGATTCGAACCCCTGACCCCCGCCTTGCAAAGGCGGTGCTCTCCCGCTGAGCTACAGCCCCAAATGCTGGTGGGCCTGACTAGACTCGAACTAGTGACCTTCCCCTTATCAGAGGGATGCTCTAACCGACTGAGCTACAGGCCCACGGGGTGGGTGGGGATATGACCGCTTAACAACCGAGAAAGTGATAGG
>Ga0180437_10000237_pt1 | contig 112880 bp, 107 predicted proteins | sample SS_ome_4_FD_132410 | JGI IMG/M metagenome (GOLD analysis project Ga0180437, IMG submission 132410) | Hypersaline lake sediment archaeal communities from the Salton Sea, California, USA - SS_3_D_1 metaG | ecosystem: Environmental > Aquatic > Non-marine Saline and Alkaline > Hypersaline >...
CCACGCTCACGAAGCCGCGAGCATCCGTTGGGAGCGTCGTCGCATCCTTCAGCGCCACCTCAACCGAATCGGTCGAGTACAGGATCCTGGCTACAGTGTCTGCGCTCACGCGATAGTCCTCCAAGACTCTCCGCGGAGTATCGCTCCAACAGTACCGTGGGTCACTCCGAACTCCGACCCAATAGCACGCTGAGACAAACCCGCGGCGGCAAGCTGCTTGATCCGGACCACGTCTCCAGACGTTAGCTTAGCACCACTATGGTCCTCCCCACGCCGAGTCCGCTCGGGGCACGTGTACCGCCCATTCCGCCTACCATATGGACGCCGCTCAGGGTGCTTAACAAGACCGTTCCTAGCACCCCTAGCCACCGCCTCGGGACACGTCACACTACCATGCCGCATACCACGCGCTGTCCGCCCTTTTCGATCCCGATCTCGGTTGTTCTCTACCACCGTACCGACAAACAGATGAGCCGGATTAACGCACGAAGGGTTATCACACGTGTGGCAAACACACAGACCGTTAGGAATATCCCCAAAGGTAAGAAACCAAGCCAAACGCGACGCTACCCAAACTTCCCCCTGATACCTAACAGACCCGTACCCCTTCTTGCTACGAGCTGCCGTCCAGGGCCAGCAATCCTCCGGCGCCCCCCGTCGACACCTGGCCCAAAAATCCTCTGGAGTGCTACGCCTCACGATATCGCCCTAACCCGCGAAGTCTCGAAGATCCCACTATACGTGATAGTGTCTGTTATTGTCTCAACTACACTGCTGCCGTCCGTGTCATATACGCGCCATTGTATCGTATTGGTCGTCTTGTTGGCGTTATAGGTGATAGTCTTGTCGACGATCTTCTTTAGCTTTAAGCTGCTCTCCCACCACGTAACGGTCGTCGGGAAGGGGTCAGCTGCCGGGAGAGTCTCACGGTAGGCGCCCGAGGTGAACCCACCGAACGGGCCACCCACCCCATCCGCAAGGTGGATGCCCTGGCGCAGCGTCTTATGCTCAGCCGCTGTGATGCCCCCACCACCGGAGCGCGGGTCATACTCTCCGGTGCTGTCGTAGAAGCTGAAGCGGCCGCCCACATAGCGAATCTCGCCCTCCGCCGTAGCGACCACGGTCGAGGCGGTGTAGATCGCTGTGTCCTCGTAGAGAGCCCCAGCGCGTCTATCCGGTGTTCTGCCCATCCTTCCCAGCCACCTTCCGAGCCGCCTTCCGGGGCCCCTTTTTGGCTACCCTCTTCGCTGCGCGCTTCCGAGGCGTACGCCCCTTAGCCTTGACAGCCCCTTCTGCCTCCTGCTCCCCCGACTCGGGCGGAGCCTCCTCCTTAACCGGCGGCACCAGCGCTCGGGCGTCAACATCCTCTTGCTCGCCCGAGGCTGGCTCCTGCTGCCCCTCTGCGGCCGGCGCAGGGATCGGGGCTGCCCCCGTCCGCCGAGCTTTTAGCGGCGCCGCTGGGCGCACACCAAGCGGCCTTCGAGCTGGGCCCTTAGCCTCCGAGGGGACCGCCTCCGGCGCACCGTCGGCACCCTCCACAACAGCGCCATCCTGCAGCGCCTGCTTAACGGCGGCCGCCTTGCTCTCCTCCGCCTCGCGCTTCTTGCGTAAGATCTCAGCATGGTTGTTGGCCTCATCTATTCGGCCCTCCTGGATGGGCCGCTGATCAGCCAGCTGCTTGTGCAGATGCTGTGTGAAGTGGACACAGGTCTGCAGATAACGGTGGACCTGCGGCGCAACCACCTCCTTGTCGATCTTCCCCTCATCAATATCGCGCTTAAAGCGCGCGTAAACATCCCGCTCGATGCTCGTCTTGAGAGTCTCCAAAGCGCTTAGGCCGCCCTCTATCCGATACAGCTCGATACCCAAAGCCTCCCACCGCTCGCGAACCTCCCTCTCCAGCTGCCCAAGCATAGCAGCCTTAAGCTCCGACTTCTCAACGCCCATTCTCTACCTCCTACGTCCAAAAGACAACACGCCCACCTGCCATCGTAGCAGGTAGGCGCATCCTAACACAGCTGGCTCAGCCTACTAGGTCAAGGCGCCCGTGATGAACATCTGGATCACATCAGCGTTTCCAGGCGACGCTAGCAACGGGAACTCCGCGTAGAAACACCCATACTGCTGGTCCGGCGTGGCCGTCGCGGAGGGGTAGACATCGTTGTTTGCCGCCGCATCTGCACCGTTGCGCATCAGCTGGCCGTTGACGAAGATCTCAACGTCGTCCACAAAGGTCACGTTGCGGTAGTCAAGGAGATCTGCAGAGGTGTTCGCAGACCCTGGACCGTTCGGCCCTTCGACCAGAGTGTCCGCGGCAATGTTGGAGGTCACCTCGGAAACGGCTCGGTGCCGGTTATCGTTCTCAGACGCCTGCACGATAGCGTTTAGCAGTGACACCTCGCCAAACGCCGTCTCATAGTCATCCCACTCTGTGCTGCTGTCCGATAGGACCAGGTCTGTGGTGTAGCCGGAGCCAGATTGCCACTGGTCAGTGACGACTAGCTGAGCGACACTAACAAGGTCTAGATCCCCCGATCCTCCGGAGGTCACCGTCAGCGCGCCGCCAGAGTCAATCTGATTGGCCGTCGTGCCGATGTTGATGGTGGTACCGGCTGCACCCGTATCAAAGCTCGCACCGTTCAGGAAGTCGTTGTCGACCGCGTCAACGTCGAAGTTGTCAGTGTCCGCCCCAATCTGCACCGTGCTGTTGCTGCCCGAGGAGCCCTCCGTGATGCCGAACAACACCGCCTCCGCGTCATCGCGAATCTGCCAGACAAGCCCCGAGCTCTCCAGGTCGAGGTAGGCGTTGTTAGTCAGATCAACAGGGGTCGTGCCCTGATTATCGTAGGCGTTCTGCCGCGTGGGTGTTACCGCTCCGCCACCGATGTCGATAGCCGCGCCACGCAGGAAGTCTTGCTCGTTCAGGTCCTGCAGCGCCTTGCGCTCGGTGTAGGTGTAGTTGATATCGTCCCCACCAATGTACTGGCCATCTACGATCTCCAGGTCGTCCGCCTCGTCGGTCAGAACCACGAAGGTGAGCTGCACCCGTGTGGGGGTCGTATCGGTGATGGTATGTCCATCTGTGTTCGACTCGGACTGAAACAGCGCCCAGATCTGCTTCCCGTTGGCCAATATCGGGTCGTGCGTATCAGCATCGACGATCTGCATCATATTCTTCGGGTTAACCGCAGAGCTGCCCGCCACCTCATCGAGCGTGGCCGTCCCGAAGGACGAGTTGTAGGCCACCACCGTCCCAAGGGTGGTTACAGCGCCTACGGCCGCGGTGGTCTGCGACGGCAGCTCGCCGGTGCCCAGGATAACCATATCACCTGCACCGCCCGAGAGCGTCGCGCCGGACCAGTTCAAAACTCCCCCCACATCCACAGGATCGGTAGTGCTGACGGTATTGCCCGCCGTGCCGTACTTGATGGCCGTAGCAACAACCGTCGTGGCTGTATCCGTTGCCGTAACATACGCGTTGGCAACGGTACCCGTGCCGTAGTTCACCCCAGCCACGCCGTCGTCATTGATGGCCCTACGAAGGTTCTCCATAGAGGTCGCCTGCGATGCACCAATAAGCACCTCGTCGGCAGCACCGGTAAGCGTGGTCTTGTAAGTGTAGGTCTGCCCTCCAATCTGAACCTGGTCATTGTTGGACGGCGTGCCCGTGCTTGTCAGCGTCCCCGTCGCCTGCACAGCAGAGGGTACCGTGATGTCGGTCAGGTTCTGCACCCAACGCAAGATGCGCTTGCGCTCAAGATCGTGCAGGTCTTGGTTGGTCTCGTCGATACCTCGCTGCGCCCCGTTCTCGAAGGTGGTCGGGGCGGTAAGGTCCGCAAACCAGTCGTTGCCCGAGACCGACGTATTCAGAAAGCGGTTGAGCTGTGAGATGACACCACCGAGGAACTGCTCCATGTTCCAGGTCGTGGTCTCCATCGTCGAGCCCGCGGCCTTCTGGTCATCGAAGGTGTCGACGGTTTTGATCTGCGTTACAGGGCGAATCCAGGATCGACCAGCCATACTTTAGCGCTCCCTATCTGTTGGGTATTTGCCTAGCTGCTACGTCCTTCGAACCAACCTACGTCCGCTATCGCCATCGTACACCATCAGGAGGAGGTCTGCACTACCTCGGGCAATACCGTAACCGAGTCTGGAGTCTTGGTGATGACCTCAGACTCCTCAATGACCAGGTTGCCGTCAGAATCCAGCTTATCCGTCTGCAAGGTGCTGCTCAGTAAAGTAGTGTAGCCAGAGATCGTCACGTTGGCAAAGCTCACGCCCTCGACCGCTAGGATAACGTCCATCAGATCTGAGACGTAGAGGGACACCCCAAACTCCCTGTCCTTCAGCACGCCATCAATCGCAGTCTCCCCCGCTGTGCGCACCTGCTCAAGGGAGTATCCGATATCCACCCCAACACGAGCGGTGATCCACGGGTATACCAGGAACTTCCCGCCCGAGACCACCTCCACGGTCTGCGTGACCTCCTTCCTAGCCGTAAGGTAGGTCTCAAGGGAGTCTATGAGCCCGTTGCTGGGCTCGGCGTAGAAGCCCGCCGCATCACGCGTGAGAACGGGGACCGTTACCAGGTTCGCCTTGCAATCGGCTGACAGGATCTTGTCCAGGTGCTCGTCTATGGTATCCAGAGCCAGCGTAACCGTCGCCGCAGCGTTGTTGGCCAAGGCCGGGTCGATGGTATCCGCAACGTCCGAGAGGGTTACCTGGAAGCTCTTAAACAGCCCTGTGCTGTCGGACGGCGTGGTGCTGTCGTAGTAGCCAATGACCACGTCCCCAGCAGCCCGCGCATCCTCCAGGCTCTTGAGGTAGCTGTCCGCACCGTCCAGCTGGATAGCCGTCTTCGAGAGCCCTATCTTATCTACCTCGTCCGTGATGAGGCCCCCGGCCGCCACCTGCGAATCCGCCGCTCCTCGCATCGTGGCGGTCTGAGAGATAATGTCATCCTGATGGCCGTCGATAGTGTCCAGGTAGACCTTCAAGGCATCCTTGGTTGGGTCTGTCAGCTGATCTGCCCCCGTAGCGATCGCGTCAATAGCCGCCTTACCATCCGTCACCTCCACCTTGGCGGCATTAGCCGACACGTCCACATCCAGGGACAGGTTGCGGTTGCCGCGAATGCCCGAGATGATAGCCGTGTTGTTGGTGTCGATGGTGTTCATCGACGTGACGACGTTGTCGAGCGCCGTCGTGATGGTTGAGGAGTAGGAGAGCAGCAGGTTGAGCAGTCCCGTGGTAGCTGTGGTGGCCGCTGTTATCTCACCACGGATGATATCCGTCGCGCCCTCCAGGGCGCTTGTGATCTCCAGGATAGCGTCCTGCAGTACCAGGTCCGTCGCTGCCGACCGCGAGGAGATAGCCTTGGCCACCGCCACACGCCCATATACCGGGTCTGCATAGGAGCCCGCCAGCGCGTCGTAGTCCTCCCCGGTGACCGCCACCCGGCGGGAGTTAAACACCCGCCCGGCAAATGCCTTAGCGCGGTCGATGCTCTCCAGGTCATCACCGCCCGAGCTCTTGGCGCCATTGTTGATGGTCAGGTCAACCGTCTCCCCCACCACCACAAGCGGCGTGACCACGTCCTGGATCGTATCCTTGGCCACAATCCCCGCCTTCCCCGCAGTCGCAACATAGGTGACCTCAATCGAGGCGTTGGTAGCAGGGATATTGCCAGCCGAGCCGTCCCCAAAACGAAGGGTTGGAGGATCGTCGTTGTAGCCCACCTCGTACTGGTCGGTCTCGTCGAAGGTGAGGAAGTCCTCCTCATCCCAGCTCGCCCCATCGACCTTCACCTCCACCGAGCCAGAGGCCACATACCGCTCATCAGGGACACGGCTCAGCTCGAAGACCTGGTTTGCTGTTCCGTCTGAGGTGAAGGTCTCAGTCGTGGTCTCACCCTCGTACACAGGGATGAGCTTGGATGTTCCTGCCGTCTGCTCTGCCGGGGAGAACTCGACGGCCTTTCCCGCCTCAAAGATAAGGTCGTTAGGCCCCTGAAACTGTAAGCCCTCGGTGATCTCCACCGTGAAGGTCTTCGCCACGGCCACACTGACCGTTAGGTCCGTGGAGGACGCCACCGCACCGCCCATTTTGTAGCCCAGCTGTCGACAGATACGCGAGACAGCCCTCCGGGTCCTAGCGGTCTCCAGGTAAACCTCAGTGGCTCGACGGTCGAGGTAGAAGCTGAGCGAGTCTAGACCAAAAGCGATGAGGTCCAGAAGCATCATCCCTAAGCTGGCCAGCGCGAAGTCGTTGTAATAGGCCGCAAACTTGACCTGCAGGCGCGCGCGGAGGTCGTCAACGTGGGAGTCGAAGTCGTAAGAAATAAAACGGACGCGGTTAATCGACGCGGTGGCCATTAGATACTCCGGTAGTCAGCGCGGTCACCTCGTCCCAGCCCCGCTGGAGACGTGAACGGACGACGCGATGGTTTATGCCTAGGCGCTCGGCCCACTCCTGAAGACACCGAGTCTCCCCACCCATAGCGATGAGACGATTGTTCCGCCGGTTGCGCTGCTGTGTCCGCGAAACGGCCCACCGGCAATTGTCTGGAGAGTAGCCCAGATCCGCGTCAATACGATCCAATGAGTGCTTCGCAGAGGGCCTAGGACCCACATCCCCTAAAAAACACTCAAACGACCCCTCCCACTCCGAACATACCTGGACACCGCGACCACCGTACAGAGGAAAGTCCTTGTTGGTGGGGTTGAGGCAACGGTTCCGCATAAACAACCACGCCCGATATTCAGCTGGAAACTGCTTCCTGACCGAGACGCTTCGCTCGAAGGTTCCGTGTAACGGAGGGGTCTCTAGAGCCTTTTCAACCGACCACCCCGCTTGGAGCCTAGCCGCTACAGTAGTCGGAGCGAGCCCCGCCTCCCGAGCCAGCTGAGACAAACACTTGACCTCGCCCTTATACCTAAACTCTCGGTTAGACCTTATGTTCTGCGTCTGCTGTCTCCGAGAGGCCCACCGACAGTTGTCCGGCTCGTAGTGACCCGCAGAGTCAATACGGTCCAGCGTGGCCTCTGGATAGGGCTTGCGCCCCATGTCCGCCAAAAAGCCCTCGTAGGAGGCCGCCCAACGTTCTGCTACGCACACGCGCCCGCGAGACAGCTTGGCTCGGCGCTTCATGAGCTGCCAAGCCCGATACTCGGGGACATCGAAAGACTCCCCATGCTTTCTCATCCCCTGACCGACGGTGATACACCCGCAGGACTGCGTATTACCGCTCCGCAGGCTGTCCGTGCGGACCTCCAATCTAGCGCCGCAATCACACAGTACTTCCCAAGCCGTACAAGGTCCCTGGTTGGGGGCGCGCTCCCCTACAAGTAGCCTACCAAACCGCTGCCCTGTAAGGTCCAACCGCGGAGGCATGGCTACTGCACCCCCACGTACCGAACCCTGTTTACGCTAGCTGTCGCCATCTTATACAACCCCTTGGTCGGCCGTCAGGGCCACCGTCACATTGTCCTGCTCTTGCGTAGCTATCACCACGTAGTTGATGGTGACGATCACCATATCCTCGTACTTCCCATCGCTGCTATCCTTCTCCACATCGATGCGCTGCACGATAACACGCGGCTCATACTTCGCGATGACGTTAGCAATGGACGCCCGAATAGCCGCAGCCATCAGCTCATTGTTGCTCTCGAACACATAGCTGTAGGCTCCCGACCCGAGATCCGGACGCATTACCCGCTCCCCGTTACCCGTGATGATCAGCTGCGTTAGCGTGTCCTTGATCAAAGCATCGTCCACTGCCGGGGCTGGTAGCGCGCCATCCCCCACCGAGAAGGGGAATGCGATGCCTTTGTAGATGTTGGTAAGGGCCATAGGTTCTCCTGATGGTACTATGCCGCCGCGGCGAGGTCATCCGCAGGGCAGGTGGGACGCGAGGGCAGCGCCGGAAGCGACGGCAACGCTGGCAGACCAGGCAGCGAGGGGAGCCCCGGCAACGCCAAGCTAGGGAAGGGAATGGACGGGAAAGGTAGATCTGTCGTGGGAAGCGAGGGACGCGGCGGGAGGCTCGGAATAGCTGGCAGACCAGGCAGCGAGGGAAGCCCTGGCAACGCCAGACTAGGGAAGGGAATGGACGGGAACGGGAGGTCTATCGTAGGAAGCGACGGTAGCGGCGGGAGAGACGGTATTGCAGGAAGCCCTGGCAGCGACGGCAGCCCCGGCAAAGCTAGAGACGGGGGAAAGGGCGGCAGCGCGCAAAGAGAGGCCATCCACTAGGTCCTCACCTTCACCGACCGCGAAGCCATCGTAGGCGGAGGAGGCGCCACCGGAGGTGATACTGGAGTCCCTGTAACAGGCACCACGATGTTGTGCACGTGTGCCGCGAGCCACGGTAGGAGCATGTCAGCTATCGCCACCCCCAAGGCCGCTGTATCGCCAAGGAACACCCCCCCACCCTTCAGGTTGATGTTGGGAGCGTTGATGTTGACGTTCTTGCTCGCAATGATGTTGACGTTGCCCGCAGCGTCCAACGAGATAGAGCTAGCCGGCGAGGCTGCATCCACCATCGAGATACCCGAGGGCCCGAGAGCCACATAGCCGCCACTCGCGTCCTGCAGTAAGATCTCCTTCTTCTCAGTGTTGATGGTTATCAGCGCCCCGTCCGCATCCCGCAGCTGGATGGACTTCTCGTCAAAGGACAGCATGGAGAACTTGTCCCCAGCGGCTATCTCCTGAGCCACCTTGTCGGGGTCGGTCTTCGCCTCATCACCGTCAGCAATCTTGTGCCAGACCAGCCGCACCTTCTCGTCCCCTGCGGTGTCATCAAACATCAGCAGATGCCCCGCGCGCGATCGGAAGCCGCGCTTCTGCGGCTTCCCGTCCACATAGCCTAGCTCCTTTGGCACTGGCGACGCCTTGTCGCTATCGCTGAACCAGCCTCCCACATAGCCTTTCGGGGCACTCGGGTCCCCATTATCGAAGAACACGCGAACCACCGAACCGACCAGCGGGGGATTGAACCACCCAAAGCGATCTCCGGTCACGTCCACCATCGGCGATACCCACACGTCCACCGCTGTCTTCTCATCGTGCCCTACCTGCGGGCAGCTGATCTGAATACGACCCCGCTCCTTGGGGTCGTCATTACGCATCACAAGCGCCCGATAGGTGCTGTAGTACACCCGCAGCACATCCTCGATACCGTAGGCAATGACCGCCTCACGAAGCTCTTCCAACGTCATCATAGCTACTAACCCTTCTTCGACTGCGTGCTGCTGCCGCCACTCCCTTCCTTAGCCGGCTGGTTGGACACCTGCCCCGCAGCCTTAGCAGCCTCCTTCAAAGCTGAGGTGTTATACCAAGCCTCAACGTTGGTCGAGAAACCACCGCTCCCCAAAGAGTGAGTGACCTTGAACACCCCATACTTGTAATCATAGAGATTCTTACCCAAGCCCCTAACCTCAATACAGTTGCCGGGGAACAGGTCCGGAATACCCAGCGATCCGATCTCCACCTTTAGACCGCCTGCCCGCAGCTGCTGCTCCAGCTGCCCGAGAATCTTGGTTCGTATAGGCTCAAAGGTCTCGTCATCCACTCCGTCCACATTGTAGGTCTCGGCCCCCGCAAAGGTCCTGTCGTCCACGTCGGGGAAGAACGGCCCCACAGGTACCGCTCCCCCCGGCCCCGCTCTGTCCGGCGGCGGCGACGGGTCCGTTACCCCTTTTGCCCCTTTCTTCCCTCCCGCCTTTCGGTTGGCCTCCAGCTTCTTTTTCTTAGCTGCCGCCTCTGCATCAGAGATGCCCTTGACCACCGCCCCCCACAACGACGTTGGGTAGTGAACCCCTGTGGTCGGAGAGTTAAAGGTGAGAACAGGATACACACCCTCCACAGGCCCCAAGGTCAACCCCTTCTTCCCAGACACGCTTCCGGGGTACATCACAAAGGCATGCGTCGGCTCCGCCGCCCACATCCCACTCCACGAGTAGAGCTTAAGCTTGGCAGGCTTCTGGGAGTCCTCCTGCTCAAACCTCATCCAGCAGCCCGCATCCCGCACGACCTTACGAATATTTACCCAATCCGTCACGTACGACGGTGCATAGCTCGGAAGAATCACGTCGTTTAAGGCGGCCCACGCGGGGGAGCCTTTCTCCACACCGCTCTTATCCAGGATGATCTTCCGCGGGTTGTTCTTGTCGGGACCTCGAAGAAGCTTGTCGATGATACACAGCCGGTTACCGGCCAGCTGCGTGCCGCTAGCAGACTGCCGTTGGGCGCTAAAGGCGAAGACCCCCGTACCTGTCAACGTGATGGACACCCCCTCTGGCGCTATGCTCACATCCGGCGTGGTCAGCAGCCCCGTGTAGACCGGCGAGAGCTTGGGGGCGCCCCCCTTCCCAATGTACCCAAACTGCACCTGCAGCGATGACAGGCCATATTGGATCTTACGATCGGTCAGGAACTTGAGAATGTCCTGGTAGTTGGCGGCCAAGGTGGCCGTTATCTTTGGCATGAAGTTAGGCTGCAGCTCGATGGTGAGCTCTGTCAGCACCGGCAACGCAGGCAGGTCTCCCTTCCCGAATGAGTTGGTCCACAGCGGGATACGCTCCCCATCCGGGTTGACAATGATCGCCATCATCACCGGGTTCGAGAAGTCGTAGACGGGAGAGTCGGGCATTAGAACACCGCATCCGTAAAAAGCCGCTGCTGCACATAGGTCTTCGACGGGATGCGCAGCACCGCCCCCTCATTCAACGCCGTAGGCACCAGCTCCAGATCGTTCGCGACCGCGATGACCCACCACAGCACCGCGTCCCCATAGAAGCGGTACGCTAGCAGATCAATACGATCCACCCCCGTCACCCGATAGAACTTGTCGTCGTCCTGCACGGGCACCTCGGGAAGCTCCTCGGGGCCGTCCCAAAAGGTGTACTCGTCGACATCCACCAGATCGTAGAACCTGAGCCGACTTGTCTGCTTTACCGTTGCCTCAGCCATGTCACACCATATCCCTGTACGGTAGCCACGACGCCTCTACACCGCCCGCAGCCGCCGTCCGAACCGCTGCCATCCCTGGCGCCGGCTGCGGCGCCGCAGCCGGCGCCCTACGGGGCGCCATACCCCTCTTTATCTCCTGCAGCTCGTGCCGCATACCAAGGAAGATGTTGCGGGCCTCAGCGGTCCACCAGTCGGGCTGATTAACCGCGTCCCGAAGCGTCTTGGTGTTGATGTTGAGATCAACAGCGCCCGCGGTCTCGACCAGGTACCTAGAATCCCTCAGCCCTGTCTTGGCCTTGCTGACCGCGTCGGTCGCATCCAACGCTACACCCATCGCGTGAGCAAGCTGATAGGCGTCCCCCTCCGCCACCCCTATCCCATGATGCGCGGCCCTCTCAACATCTCCGAACATCCCCTCAAACTCTGGCCCGATGCGCTTGCGGGCCGCCTTGGTGTACGTAAACAGCTTATCCAGAGACTCCTCAGCGTCTGTGTGAATAGAGTTCCCAAACGCCTTATCCGCCGCGGCCTTGAGATTCTCCATGACGATCACCAACGGCCCCATCGCCTTACCGATCTTATCCGCGATCTCCTGAAGAACCTTCTTCAGCGAATCACGGATGGTCTCGAACATCTCCTTGAAGTACGTCTTCGCGCCCTCCCACGTAGTCTTGATCAGCTTCCACGCATCTATCAGCGGGTCCGTTATGAACTTGATCGCCTTCTTAACCAGAGGCTTCAGCTCCTTCTCCCACTTAGTGGGGTCAAACATCGTCGTAAAGAAGCCGACCAGCTTATCCCACAGCGTCTTCTTACCCTCCTTCGGCACCAGGAAGTCGAAGGCCCCTAAGATCGTCTTCTTAACCTTCTTAAAGACGTTCTCCACGGCGGTTTGAACAGTCTTAAACGCATCCTCAAGCCCCTTCTTCGAGTCGGTCCAGATCCTCTTGACGCCGTCGAGCGCCTGTTGCGCCTTAGTCTCCGCGGCCTTCCACATCCCAACCGCCGCCTTCTTGAGTAACCCCCACTGCGTCCCAAACCACTTAAAGAGCTTGCCTGCCGTGGCCTTGATGGCCTTCCAGGTGTCCGCGAAGAACCCCACAGCCTTGTCGAGGTCAGCCTTGATATCAGTGCTGATCGAGTTACCGAACAGGTTATCGACCCATGTCTCGATGGTATCGAATACCTCGTCGACCTTCGTATTGAAGTTGTCGAAGTAGCCGATAATGTCCGAGATCACGGTGTCAACGGTGGACCCCACGTCGCCAAACACACCCTTAAAGAACTTCTTGACCCCGTCCCAGATAGGCTTGACGTGCACGTTCCAGGTGTCGATGAGCGCCTTCTCTATCGGGTCCCAGTAGGGCTTGATGACGCCCCACAGAGCCGCGAAGATGGCCTGGAAGGCTCCCTTGATACCCTCCCAAACCGGCTTGATATGCTTCTCCCAGACCGCAATCGCCTTGTCCTGGATGAATACCCAGGCCGCGGCCGCCTCGGCTACGAGATCTGCCCAGATGACCTTAAAGAAGGTCTTGAGGTCGTTCCAAGCGCTCTCTATCTCGCGCCAGGCGGCCGTAGCGGCGCCCGCGAGGAGCTTCCAGCCGATGATGAGCACACGGTGGATAATATTGCCTATCGACTCCAGCACCTTCCAGACCGCTACGGCGCCGATCTTGATAACGCCCCAGATGGGCTCGACCACCACCCACAGCGCCTTGAAGCCCACCACCAGGCCGTCCCAGATAACCCCCGCAACGAACTTGAGAACAGTCCACCACACCTTGATACCCTCCCAGAAGACCGAGAGGATTGGCTCGGTAATGGCCCACCACACCTTGAAGCCGAGCACTAGGAGGTCCACGACCGGCTTGGCGGCCTTCCAGACCTTATCAAAGGCAACGCCAAGACGATCCATGATGCCCGGCCCCTCCTGCATCTTGGCCCACGCCTTCTTGACGTTCTCCCACATCTTGGTCAGCACTGGCCCGACAACAGCCCACATAGCCTGGAAGCCCTTGACCAGGTGCGTGCCCACCCAGATGACCACGTCCCAGAGGACGCCAAGGACAAACTTGAACCCCTTCCACCAGAGCGAAAGGATGGGCTTAGCTATCGTCCAGAACGTGTTCCAGCCGAGGATGAGACCATCAAAGATAAGGTCGACAACGACCCCAAGAACCTTCTGAACCGTCTGCAGAGCACTGACGATCCCGTCAAAGATAGGCAACGCCTCGGGCAGGTGCTTAGCTATCAGCTCCCGAATCTTCCCCAGCATACCCATGAGAAGGCTGCCCACCATCTCGCCCAAGGCACCAACCGCCTTGCGGAGCGCAGCCAGCAACATGGGGACACCCTTGATGATTAGGTCCGGGACCGTGGTAACAAACCAGTTCCAGATCTTCGGCCCCCATTCCGCGAGCTTATCAACAATCCAGGCCCCAAGACCCGCTAACCACTTCTTAGCCTTCTCTACAAACGCCTCGGTCTTCGCAGGCGCCAGCATAAAGCCAGCAGTCAACGCCGCCAGCGCCGCCACCAACGCAATAATCGCGCCCTTCACCGAGAAGATGGTGCTAATCACCGTGCTCAGCGCGCCCCCCACCGCCTTGGCGATGACCACCACGGTGCCCCAGTTGGCTACGAGGGAGACAGCCGCCGAGACTAACCCCCCGATCGCACTGATGACCCCCCCGATAATCTTCCCGATAGGAAGAAAGGCCGACAGGGCAAAAGCACCAATAATGCCACTAGACGCCCCCTTGAACGTCCCGGCAGCCTTCTCCTTAAAGGACTTGCTCGGGTCCGCCCATAGGTCCGTCATCCCCTTCCACCACTCGGCAAAATAGTTCTTGGCTGCCTCCTTAGCCATCCCCAGGCCCGCCTTGATAGCGTTGCCAATCGCGCCGCCGATCTTCTTAGCCGCTGACGCCCCCTCAGCAGACGACGGGTCAAAGCCCTTGGTCAGCCCCGCAAAGACGCCCTTAGCTAGGTCAACAAGCGCCGGCAAGAGCTTGGTGGTAACGAGCCCACGGAGCTTCTTAACAGCCGCTACGATGGCTCCACCGAGCGCCGCAGCAACCCGCGACGTAGCCTTAAGCCCCTCCGGGCCCTTCGGATCAAACTGGCCTGTGAGGCCCAACCAAAAAGCCTCGGCGACCCTAACGAAGCCGGCTCCCAGCTTCAGAACAGACTTCTTGAGGGACTTGAGCACGCTCCCCCACGTCTTGCTCCACTTGACGCCCTTGAAAGCCTCCTCCATCTCGCCGGCGAATCCCTCAATACTCTTTGCCGCCTTGTCTATCTCGCCGGGGAGCTTCTTTGCGAACTTCTCTACATCCTCACCTATCGCGTTGAAGGCGTCCCCCCACGTCTTACCCTTACCCAGACTCTTCTTGACCTTGTACAGATAGCTGAGGAAAACCGTCAGCGCGACAGCCGCGGCACCTATCACCGCTCCTAGAGGTCCGAAGGCTACCGCCAGCACCCCGATGCCTGCACCTACCGGAGCCAGCGTCTTCAGCAGCATGCCGAGGATGTGCACGAAGGGCTGCAGGAACTCAGGCAGCAGCCCCTTGGCGCCAAGCGCATGCATGTCCGCAAACATACCCAGGAGCACCTTGGTGGGCCCCTGAGCACCCTTCATCGCCTTCTGCATCTGCCCCATGGTCTTGGTGGTGTTCTTGACGAAGGCTTGGCGCCCCTTCCCCATCGCGCGGAACGCTGTCTCAAACTGTTGCTCCGCCATCTCGAACGCCTCTTGCAGCGTCCGCCCCGCGCTAAAACCCTCCTTCTGCAGCTGCCCGAGAGATGCAGTCGAGTTCATCGTCGACGCCATCATCTTCATCGTGCCTTCATCTGCCTCCTGTAAGAAGCGGATGAAGGCGCTGGAGTCAAAACCCTCAACGCCTTCCAGACGCCCACGGATGAACTCCAAAGCCTGCCCTACATCCCCTCCGCTCTCCTTAGTAGCCTTGAGCAGCTGATAGAGGCCCTGCACCATCCCTGCTGGCCCGTGCTGCATGAGATCAAAGGTGTCGCCCATGTTAATACCCATATGGGCGAACCTCTGCATAAGCTCGGGGATGTCCTCAGCAGCAGCCACGCGCAGATTCTGGAATTGCTTCTGGGCCGAAACCATCGACTTGGCCAAGCCCATTGCAACCTCTGGAGCCTCCTCCATCCTCCCCGTAGCCTTCGCCATCGCGGCGCCTAATGCTGCCGTCTGCTTTGCGAACGACGCCAACTGCTTCGGCTGCAGGTTCATCCCCATCAGCGCCGCCTTATCCGAGAGAGTCGTGATCATCTCGGGCAGCTTACCCAAGGACTCCCCCACATTACCCGATACACGCCCCATCTCAATAAAGGTGGCGGTCACCCCCTTTATGTCCTCCCCCGACATATGAAGCTTGTGCATCTGCTCCATCATGTGGGCGTATTGCTTAGCACTCAGCCCTGTAACATCCGCAAGCGCTGCTAGGTCCTTCGCTGACTTGATATTTGTGTGCCGAAGCATCTCCGCGCTCTTGCGCCAGCCGACGATCGCCTCGGTAGCCTCCCCGGCCCCGATATTCAAAGCGATCGCCATCCCCCCAGCCTGCTTGGTTACCGCGCGCAGCTCCTTTCCCGTGAGCCCTAGATTGACCGCCGTCTTCTTTGACTCCTTGGCCATCGCGACGCCCTGAGCCTCAAGACTGTTGGTCAGGTTGAGCGCATCGCCCTGCAGCGCCTGCAGCGATGATCGAAACTTGTCGAGGGTCCGAGAGGACAGGCCGCTGATAAACTCCCTTAGCTTGTTAACGTTGAGCGACTCCCCCATCTTGCGGATAGAGTCTCGGACAAAACCAAAGCCCCCCTGGATAGTGGTCAGCGTCTTCTCGATCTTCTCTCCGATCTGCTTAAAACGCTCAGCATACTGGGAAAGCTTATCCGTCGACTCGTTCTGCTTCTCCGCGACATCCTCCGCCGCCTTCCCGACATCATCCAAAGCCTTCGTGGCAGGCTCGACCGACTTAACATACTTATCCCACAAGCTAGTCAGCCGCGAGGTAACAGGCTGTGCCGCCTCAAGGATCCCGCGAAAGCTCTCCCCCACCCCAGCTATGCGCCCTTTAACCGACTCGACCGCCGGCCCCAACGTCGCATCCCAGGCCATCGACACAGCCTTCATGCCGCTCTCGAACGTGTCCTCCAACGGCTTGAAGTGCTCACGCAGGCTATCCACACTAGCCGCAGCGTTCTCGTATTGGGCAGCAAACGAGCGGCTCCAGCGATCAACCGTGGCAGCCGTTCGGTCCATCTCCCCAATCACACCATCCAACGCTTTATTGACACCAGCTGCAGCAGGCTGAGCAACCTTGTTGACCTCACCGATGCCCCGGACGATGCCCGTGAAGCCAGAGGTGACCGACTTCTGCATCTTCTCTAGCCCCATATCCTTGGCGCCGAAGGAAAATCCAAGCCCGAGGAAATTCAAACCCATGACGCCCTCAAAGTTTCTGTGCTAGAGTTAGCTTTATGCGGAAGTACCGTAGCACCCCCAAGCTTACAGAAAAACAAGTAGAAGAGATACGAAGAAGGGCCGCTGAAGGAGAGAAGGGTAAGGACCTTGCGGAGAAGTTTAGTATATCTCGTGGAGCCGTGTCCCTGATACTCCGAGGTCTCACCTGGCCAGACGTCCCTGGCCCGCTCAAGCGCGTCCGACCACGTACCCAAACCGACACGAAACGCGAACGTGTCGAGCTCTGGCGCCCTGTCCCTGGGTACGAAAACCTCTACAGTGCCTCGAACCTCGGCAACATCCGCATCGAGGTCACACGCCACAACATCCGCGCGGGTACACACCTCCGACAGACCCGCGACCGCGACGGCTACCTGACTGTCACCCTCACTGACACGAAGAGCCCCAGGGCATGTCGCGTGTCGCTGCTGGTCCTCGCGGCCTTTGTCGGACCCCGCCCCGCGGGCCTGGAGACCAACCACAAGGACGGTGATCGTCAGAACAACGCGTTGAGCAACCTGGAATACGTAACCAAGGCTGAGAACATCAAACACGCTGTCGAGGTGCTCGGTAGTGACCGCAAGGGGATCAACAACCCTTCGGCGAAGCTTGGCGAGCCGGAGGTCTTGGAGCTGCGCCGCCGCGCGGCCACCGGCGAACCCTACACCACCCTTGGAAAAGCCTTCGGCATCACAAGCGTGATGGCCCGGAAGATAGCCACCGGCGAGTGCTGGGAGCACGTGGGAGGCCCCCGGACAACCAAGCGCAAGCTGGGGCGGCCGCCCCAGAGGCACCCCTAAGCATCCCAGGTTGTTTAAGGGCATTTTTCGCTCACCTCTTGTCTTATCACGAACCGTGTGGCCACGACAACGTAGCTGCGACCACGTGGTCGCGGCTGCTAGCGGCGCCGAGCGCGCATCTTAGCCGCCTCGGCCTCTTGCCGCCTTCGCCGTTTGTCCTCTAAGTCTAGCTTCTTACGAACAAGCCTCCTGCGTCTAGTAGTTGGGATGCTCATGTAGTCCTGATAGGACCCATGCCACACCTCCATCAGGTAGAAGATCTCTTCTTCGAGGCCCTCAGCACCGAGGACGGGAAGAAAAAACCCGCCTGGCTAACGTCCAGCTCCTCCTCAAACTCTAACCCACACTCGGGGCAGACCATCTCCAGAGAGGTATCCACACCCCCCTCAATATCCTCAAAGGCATCCCGCAGGGCGTTGCGGTCGCGAAGCCCGAGAGCCTGGACCATAGGCAACGTCGGCGGAGCCTCGTTGAGCATCTCCAGGCGCTGCAGAATGCCGAGCGACATAGCCTGCTTGGTGTTAGCGGCCTCCGCCAGGACCTCCTCGTCACGCCCTAGCAACGGGCGGTACCGCGCCACCTTGCCCGATGGGAGAGTAATGTCGTAGATGCGCTTCTTGGGGTTTGGCATAGGCTTCACCTCAAGATCGGCTAGGTCCAACGTGAACAGCCCGCTGTACTTGCACTCCTCAGACGGACACTTCCCCCGGAAGGGGTAGGCATCTCCCAAGGATGTGCGACGAATCGCAAACATCAGGAAGATGCGGTCACCCACCGTCAGCTCGCCGGCAATGCCCGAGAGAGTCTTATTGTCCGTTATCGTGCCCAGCCGCGTCGTGCATGCTGAGATGAGCTTCCCTACCTTCTTGTGGCCCGGTACTGCCTTGGAGGCGAGCATGTCCTCCTCGTGCCCCGTAATCTCCCTTACATCCACATCAACGTGGAGTACCCCCTCGGGGTCCAGATACCCGCAGGGCAACGTAAACATCCCAACGGAGCTTTTAGGCTCCTCCTGCTGTGCCTGCTGGACCGCCTCCAGCACCTGGTCTCGTCCTTGATCTACCATCGTCCCTTCCTATCTAGTGCGCCCCAGCGCGATCTTTCAGTAAGCTGTCAGCCTCCTCCTCGTACAGCCGGATAAGGGCCTTGAGGGAGTCTGTAACCGTAAGTCCTCGGGAGTTTACAAGCACCTTGAAGGTGGCATACGCCTGCCGGTCCACCCACACGTTGACCTTCACATCCGCACCCACGTCCTGCCAGCTGACAAGGTCATCAAAGCGCTCGGTGTCCCGCACGTACATCGACATGAGATAGCGCACCAGCGCCCCAGCGCTCCTGAAGCCGTTCAAGGCTTTGATCTTGTCGTACATCCGCCGGCTAACCCAGAAGTTCACCGGGCGCCGGGCCTCGCCGTTCGAGGTTGCCCGAGAGACCGCATCCCTCGCCATCTCGCACGCTCGGCACAGCACGCGGCCGTTGTCGATTGTGAGCTGGCCTCCGGCCTCCACCGGCACCAGCATTATCACCCGCAGCTTATGCTTTCCGCCGCAGTTAGAGCAGCAGTCCCGAGTATTCACGAGCACCTGCTTCTCCCACTCGGCCCGCAGCTGTCCGGGGGTCATCTTCGCCGGGTCGAGCCCCTTCAGAAACTCGATGTGCTCCTCCACCCCTACCTGAACCTTCGGCTCCTCATCCTTAGACATTACCCTCTCCTTTGATCAAAAAGGCGGCGAAGCTCGGGTGGCTGCTCCTCAGCGGGCACGTCCCGCACCTTGCGAATATCCGTCCCCCGCAACCGCACCCACTCCCACGCAACCTCAGCCGAGCACGCATCCAGATCCAACGGCAGACTAAACACCTCATCAAACGCCGCGGTCACGCACCGCGCGCGGCCTGCGGGGGTGTACATCCACACGTCCACCACGGTGGCCTCGATCAGATACGACGCCAACGTCCGCACGTCCGCCTTGTGCGCGGCCCCAATCCAGATATCCCCGTCGAAGATGTCACTGAACACCACCGACGCGCTAAACCACTCATCCACCGACTCGTCATAGCCGAGAGCGCAGAGCGCGAAGCGGTGGCTAAGATACACGTCGGTCACACGTGACCTTGCCATACCCTTGGTCCTTTCCTGTAGTGTGTACCTGGAGGTTACCTCACCTTTGAGGTAGGGCCAAGCGCGAAAGCTACCTCAGCATCGAGGTAAGCTACCTGCGCCGTCGGCGCAGCCGCTGGAGCTGCTCCTCTACACGCCGAAGCAGCTCCTCATCCTCCTCGTCTCCATCGGCATCGGGGTAGGAGGGAAAGGTACGACGGAGGGGCGTCCCCAACGGGACCGTATAACCTCCAGCGCTACCCGACGTGGTCTGCTCATCACTCCGCTTTCCGCGGCCCAGAAGGGACAGTAAGGCGGCTTTTGCAATAGCCATAGGCTCAGGGTACCCCAGAGCAGTAAGGACGTCTAGGAGGCGCCTAGGCGCCGAGACGACGCCTACCCACCAAGGGTGATCTCCTCAAACATATCAACCGCGAGCTCTAGCTCCGCGACATGGACAGCGGATGAGTCGCCAGCCATGTCGGTACCTGCCTTGTACCGGACGGGTATAGCCCCCTGCAGCACATAGGCCCGCGCAGGGACGCGAATAGCAAACTGAAAAGGGCCGACGTTGGTAGTAAGGGCTGTTGCGGCCGCCAGGCCCACCGAGGCAGCTACCCCTGCTGCCAGCTGGATGGGGTTGACCCCTCCAACACCCGCGGCCATCACCGCCAGCCCGGCCACCCCGCCCAGCTCCGTCACCGCTACCAGGGGGTTGTCACTTATCCCCGAGCTAGCAAAGAACTGGATGAGCATCAGCGTGCGCCGAGGCGTAGGACCGGCATCCCCAAGCCCAATGGGCGCAAACGACGTGCTCGTCATATCCCCCGAGATTGAGGCTATGATCCAGCGCCAAAAGTCGTTGTCGTAGAAGAACACCCCGCGGCTAAGAGTGATGTTGCCGATGCTCCCCCGCCTCACCACCTTACGCGTAAAGTACCAGTTGCCCTCGTTTACGTCCTGGGTCTCCAGCGATATCTCGGGCGCCGTTATCGCCGAGAAACCAAACAGAGGCGTAAGTATGGGCATACCCATCGTGTCGCTCGGCCCGACATCCATAAGCCAGAAGCAGTGGCTCTGTAAAGGATCACCGAATTTAGTCCTAGGCATGTCTCTCCCTCAGCTCCACGAAACGCCAATACTTCCGACCTCCCCGGATGCTACTAGGAACACCACCCCATAGCCACCTACCCAAGCCCACCGCTTGTGACCCATACACCCCAACCACGTATACCGGAGGCCCTCCTGGGCGCCGCACGGCCTCTTGTAGATTCCCACGCGTCCCTGTCACCTCCCGAACCACTCGCAAAAGCTCCTCCATGAACAGCCTACTGGCCGATGTCGCACGAAGCGTCACCCTCCTCTGGCCATTTGCGGTGCTCTCACTCACACACCCATCCGCCTCCCAGAAACCCCGCACGAAGTGAGACCTCAGCCCAGAGGGGAGGCTTCCGGGCCACCGCATGTCGTGAGTCTTAGCAGGCCCCAACCCAAAAACCTCCAAAGACTGCGCGAAGCGCACATTGTGAAAACGCACGGCATGGCAGCCCCCCGTTAAACACCTAATGCGGTGGTCCGCACCAAGGACGGCACAGACCTTCTCACACACATCCAGGTCTCCCGCCAGCTCCACCCCGTAGACCCGCCCCTTACGTCGACACACACAACCGTCGCCGTAAAGAAGACCGAGAACCCAGGCCCCGGCTGGTGTAAGAGCCCCTCGGAAGTAGCCCTCGTTCATGTGGTAGCGCCGTCGCCGGTCCCCGTCCCGAGAGGCATTGCGAGCCCCCGTGCGATACGCACGCCGAAGCCCCGCACTCTTCGAAAGCTTTATCCCCGCTGCACGGGCCCACGACCGCACAGCCCCAGCCGACGCCCCCACGGAGGCCGCCACCTCCACGGGAAAGCCTCCCTCCTGCAGCAACCGCACCGCCTGCTCCCTAACCTCGACAGGATAGCCCATAGCCAACTGTAACGTGGCCACTACCCTGTATCAACATCTAAGGGCCAACATGAGCTTGTAACGGGTCCCCAAACTTCGTCCTGGGCATAGCTCCTCGACGTTCAAACGCGTAAGAGGCCACCAGCGCGAGGCGCAGGTAGCCTCACGACCGGACACACATTGACCCCGCTAACGCTGCGACTACGCCGCAGCGTTACCCCGCACCGTCATACGCTCGACGGTTATGGTCATCTCAGCAACTGCGATGTCGCTGGAGGTTGCATCCAGGTCAGAGGAGGGCTTGCAGGAGGACGGAAAGCAATTCCACAGCTGGTATTGCTTCGCCCCTACCAAGGAGTCCACGTCAACCACCGTCGTCCCCACAGACGGTAGGTAATCACTGCGGTGGTAGTGGTTGATAGTCACATCCCCGCGGTAATTAGCCCCCACCGCCGCCTCGGAGCCCTCAACGCATGAGAGGGCCCAATCCCACATAGCCGTATCCAGCCGAACCACGCCCCGGCTGAGAGTGCAATCACCCACCGTGGGGTTGCCGGGGAACTTCATCGGGTAGATGTACGTGCCCTCCTTATACTCGACGGCCTCGATCGAGATATCCGGAATAGAGCAGGCTGTGAAGCCCGCCTGCGGACGTGCCTGGGTCCCTGCAGGCTCCTCGGGACCGCTCCGCGTGCCGGGGACAAGTGGGTCCACCTGCTCTGAGTTGGCCACGGTCACGTGGAACCGCATATTGTGTAGGAAGTCTGATGATGCTGGTCGCATGTGTTCTCTCCTATTTCCCGAGTCTACCTCAGAGGTAGAGTAAGCGGTAGTCTAACCGGCCTCTGCGACCCGCACCAGATCTAAGACCCTACAGCTCGGGACGGATGGTAAGCACAAGCTCACCCCCCACTCCGTCGTCGGAGCGGCGCACGAAAAGGCCCTTCGTAGGCCCCGGTGTAGCAATTGCTGTAGCTATCTCCACATTAGGTGAGCGCCCGATAGCGGCCGCTGTGGTCGAAGCTAGTAGAGTACCAGCACCGCCTGGCTCATCCCTTACCTCGACCGATGCTGCTCCCACGGCCACCGCAATGTACGCCACCATGTCCAGAACCCGCATCTTAAACGGAAGGGCCCCCACCGGGTAAACCTCCACATCGTCAGGAGCACCCCCACCACCCGCAGCAAAAGCCTTGTAGATCACCGCAAGACCCGCCACAGGCACCGCCGGGTCCACCGGCGCAAGGTCTCCTGCCTCCACCGAGGCAGGAGGTGCCTGCAGGCCCGACCCCACCTCATCAGCATCATAGGCGACCGAGAGCGTCACCTTGCCCGCAGCCATTGCGGCCTGAAGCGACCGCATCGCAGACAGCTCGGAGGCCGCTCGCTCGATCTCCTTCGATTCACCAACCGCAATAGAGGTGTACAGGTCCCGAAGATACACGTCCTCCGTGGACACGTTCGTGATGTTCAACGTCGCCATGTTTGTCCCGTCGTCCTTTCTACAACCCTCGTCCTATCATAAACCCTACCTCACTGTCGAGGTAGAGTACACCCACTAGGACAGAGTATGCGAATGCGCTGTCTGCGTAGGCGTCATTGAATAGCGGTAAAAGAAGTCGTAGACATGCGCACCGTTAGGAGCCGTCGTGGGATTGATACTCTTAGCAGTAGTATCTACACCTGCGACTGTCTCATCCGCCGCATCTACCACGGTCTTTGCAACAGCAAATGATGCGGCGGCTAAGGGCACGGGCATACCTAACGCAGAGCCTACTCCCACACTAACCAGGTCGGCCCCAGTTGCACCAGCCAACCCAACAATGGTCGCCGATGTGATCGTCGCATAGGCATAGGTGGTATCCTTGGTAGCCGTTCCCCCAGTAAGGTCCACCGACTCATTGATGGCATCCCCACCAGCCCCCACTCCAACGATATCCAAAGTCCCTGCGGTTACGGAGGCATCTGCGTCAACGATGTCCACCTGCAGCTTTCGAGGGTAGTCCGGCTGTCCCGCAAGTACCTGAGCCCCATCGGCCATTGCTACCTGCGCTACAATGCTCACCAGCTCAGCTGCTATAGGCGCATCAATGTGAGCCGGACTAGCCATCAACAACGGTTGGTTGACTGCCGTCTGGTTATCCACTGCGAGCGCATCAGAACCACCAGCCGCATGCGTCGACTTGTGCAATCCGGGTGCAGGACCCTCAACAGTAAGGGTACCTACTGCATACTCGGGATCGCTAGTCCACTCATACACAAGCGTACCTGCACGCTGGGCCTCCAACGCCGTGTAATCAGGCCCTGTGAGCCCTCTAAGCTCCGACGTCACGTCAACCCGAGTTGGCGGGGTAGTGCTCGCAGGAATTGTCCGAGCAGGATTACCAGCAGCAAGAACCACCGGCGCACCCGTTAAATTGTAAACATAAAGTGCCATATCGCCCCTTTGTTAGCTCTAGGTTAGAGTTAGACCCCAGCCTAAGTGATGACGCCTGCCGCGTCCCGCCAATTCGTGCCGTCAGTCCAGTTGAGGGCCTGGTCGTCAGTGTTCCAGATGGCCGAGTAGATCGGGAAGGCTGATGCAGCAGGGCGCCCTACGTTGCTATAGGCACCCACCACGTGCCCACCACCAAAGCCGCCATCGTCGCCCGTCTCCGTGGCAAAGGTCAAAGTGATGTCCCCTGCAATGATCTTCTTGTTTAGCTCCAGGTCTCCCCGAAGATCCTCTAACGTCCGCGAAGCCGTCACAGACTCCCCAGCATCCAGCTGCTTGTACAGCTGGCTGATGAAGGTCTGCGTGCTACCTGCGTTGGTGAAGGTTACTAGCATGTGTCACTCCAGCTTGTGTGTGATCGCACCCACACACGCGGGCGCGTAGTCCGGCACTAATCTACCTCATCTCCAGCCTAGCACACCAGCTTTTGATCCCCCAAGCCTCCTGTAACCGCCCGAAAGACCCTACTCAACGCGTATCAGGCTGCTGAAGCTCGACGTATGGTGTGGCTTGGCAATAATGGTATCCAGCCGCTCCGGCCACTGCTGGTTAATCCGGCCGTTCGCCTTCAGGTGCTTGGCTATCTTGGCCGCCTCCTCGGGCGAGAAAGGCTCATAGCGCGTGATATCCGCGTACTTCCGGTTGATGCGCTTGACACTCACGGAGCGATCACCCACCAGCTTGCGGATATCCTTCCGGAGCTGCGCCACGTCTGCCTTCGTCGCCCAGCTCAGCGCCTCACCCAGCTCCCGCCGAATATCCTCAAGCAGCCTGTTTAGCTCTCTGTTCATCGCTTCCTCACGCAGCCTTCAACGACGCCACCAGTCATCTCACCTAACAATACTAAATCCTGCAGCGCGCGATCGCGAACGCCGCGCAACAGGCGTGAACGGTTTCACATAGTCTCCTCCCCCCCGCGCAGCCCGCGCCCCCTCAAACTCTAGACTCTTCCCACCAAACCACTCCGCAACCGTCCGCGGATAACGCTTGATAAGGCTACGTATGCGCGCCACTGGTAGGGGACAGCGAGACGCTATCCGCTTGTACTCCATCGAGGACGGCGCCTGACCACCATAAGCGACACGGATGAGGCGCTTAACCTCGTCCTCAATCTCCTGAAGGTCCTCAACGTCCGCAATTAGAACCTTCTCCGCTTCGCTAAGCTCCGCCAGCACCTGCTCCAAGAGATGGTTGATCGCTCTGTTCATCTTCCTACCTCACGCAGCCTTTAACGACGCCAGCTTATCACGGAACGCCGTCACTCGCTCCGCCTGGCGATGATCAGCATACCACGGCTCTACGAGCCCCATACCCACCATCTCGCCCGGCCCTAGCACCTCCAGCGGCAGCTCGGGGTACTGCATCGCCAGCAGCTCCAGCCGCTCCTTCGTCGGATCGTCCAGCCACCCGTGCACCTCAACGAGCTCTAGGAGCTCCCCCTCGGGGCCCAGCACGAAGAAGTCAGGCGTGTACTTGCGCCGGCGCCCGAGAGGGTAGCTGTGCTGCTCATATTCCCAATCCTTCCCCTCCTCATCGAGCTTCTTGGCGTACGCCACCTCCCAGCTGCTCTTAAACAGCCACCGGCGCCCCTTGCGGTCCACATGCGGGGTCACCCGGTACTTGCTCCAGCCCGTGCGTATGCGCGCGCCCGCGCGCTTGAGGGCATCACCTATACAAGCTGTCGACACACCGTAGAGCTTAGCGAGCGCCCGATAGTCCTCACCTCCCTCGTACAGCTTCACGGCCTCAACTACCTGCGCCTCACTAAGCTTCAACCGCTTAGACTTACGCTTCAACCCAAGCTCCTTGACAGCCGCGGAGATGTCCCTCGTCGACACCCTCAACAGCTTGGCCATGGCCCGAGAGGTTAGGTCCTGCTCATACAGCTCGGCCACCTTTGCCTGGAGCTGCGCCTTAGTCAACCCACTGCGATTGCCCTTACCCCTAACCTTCTTACCTGCGCGACGCACAAGCCCAAGAATCGTGTCGTTATCCACCCCCAGGGAAGACGCGATCTCGTAGGAGCCCTCACCCTTCACATAACGCGCGACAGCTTCGCGCTCTTGCGTGGCCGACAGCCCCGTAGCCTTTCCAGGCTTGCGCACAACAACCCCCTCCCGCCGCAGGAGACTGTTCACCGCGGTCTTGGACACCCCATAGGCGTGCCCTATCTCCTCAGTACTGTCCCCTCCTCGGTACAGCTCCACAATCTCACACCGCTGCTGCTCCGTAAGCGCCAGCTGACGTCCAACCCGCAGAGTGACCCCAGAAACGCGAAGGAGCTTGGCGATGGTGGGGTAGCTGACCCCATATAGCTCGCCAAGCTCCTTGCCTGTCTTACCGCCCTCATACAGGCGGACAATGTCCGCCTGCTGCTCCGCCGTCCATTCCTTTTTGCTCATACTTGCAAGGTAGCAGGCTAACCACCACCTTGCAAGGTTTTGATACCATCAGGCCGCGAGGGTTGCTTGCTGGAAGCGGAATCGGACGAATTCTGCTGGTCTGTTTGGCGCGGCGCCGACATCGATGATGACCTGACCCGCCTCGATGGTGGAGGTGGTGTTGTTGGTATCATCTACGATGACGAAGTAGGCTTCTGACGGGCTATTGCCGTAGAAGAGGCCACCGGTGTAGAGGCCATTCATAAAGCCGTCGATCTGCGCCTTGATACGAGACCACAGGCCGGCGCCGTTGTTCTCGAAGACGATCCACGCCGTCGCGTTGTAGATGCTCTTCTCCATGAACATGAACAGGCGTCGCGCGTGGACGTAGCGCCACTCAGACTCCTGCGCGATGGTCCGACAGCCCCAAACGGCGAGGCCGGTCTGAGTCGAGCTGATGAGCGGGTTGATCTTGTTTGGATAGACGTAATCGCGCTCGCCCTGGGTTGAGATGTACTCCAGGCCGGTCAGCCAGTTAAGTGCCCCGTCGACGGTACCGGCTGGAGCCTTACCGACGCTCTTGCTAGAGTCGGTGCGGGCGTAGATACCTGCCACGTGACCCAGAGGCGGCATCGTGAGCGTGCGGCCATCAGCGAGGGGGTCGGCGATCTTAATCCACGGCCAGTACAGCGCGGCCCACTTCGAAAAGCGGCCGAGGTCGTACCTGAACCAGTCGACGGCCTCCTGCGGGTCAGAGCCTACGGGCACCGTGATAATGATGAAGCGGTCGCCCCCGGAGGGGAGGTAGGAGCGAGACGCGGCATAGTCCAGCAGGTCACCGGTCACGGTCACATCACCGGCAAAGTCGGGGATGATAACCTGGAGCAGCTCATCGACCTCGTCGAGAGCGTAGAGCCCCTGCTTGGTCGATTGCAGCAGCGGATTGGTGAACTGCGACCGCGAATAGGTGCTCGTGGTGAAGGTCCCGTCGCTTCCGGCGAGATAGTGGACCACGGGTGTGGCCGCCATGTCGGTGAAGCGCTTGTTGGCGTCCCCAAACAGCTCCTCGCGCTCCGTCTCCTCGGGCTCGGCGTAGTAGGTAATCTTGATCAAGGACCCACCAGCTAAGTTGGCAGATGTCTTGAAGTTAGCATAGCCTGTGGAGTAACTGATGGTATTGGGGTCGAGGTCCTCACCGCCAGCGGTCACAATGGTGGCATAGGCCGGGTCCACATCACCCGTCAGGTTGCCCGAGCCGTCATCTGTGATCTCCAAAGCTGCCTGGTCCGCTCCACCCGACATCCCCGAGGTCGCCCACAGGACTATAGTCGCGATGACCGAGGTAATGGTTTGGTTGCCCGCCGACGTCTCCTGGTCATGATAGAGGTCAACCTGTCCTGCCGTCAAAGCACCAGCGTAGATAAGCAACGTCGCGCCCACACCATTGATGCCTGCTGCTATCGAGTCGCGAACATCGTCCGCTGTAGTGTCCGCGGAGATATCGATCTCCACGTTTCCTGGAGACGGGGTGTGCGTACCCGTGACATCGAACTCAAAGGTGGTCGGAGAGTTGATCCCATCGTTCAGAGTAAAGGTGTCGCCATCCGCAAAGTTGGTCTGAACGTCCGTGGTGATCGTCCCGGTAGCTACTGCGCCTGCCGCAGTAGCAGTGATAGTGACAGCGCGCGCACCGAGATCATACAAGGCAACATAGGTAGGCCGAAGCAGCGTCCCGCCAAAGGTGCCGTTGTCCGTGGTCGTCTCATCGTCGCCGCCGCCGAAGTTGTACTCGACCTGGAGGCCGTCAAGGGAGCCGGGATAGACGTCGTTGCCAGGAGTGTTGACTGAGATCAGGTCCGAGAGCTCATTGACCACATCGGGGAAGTACTCGGTGGAGGTACTGTCGGTGAAGTCCAGAGCCTCGTAGGACTCGGTAACCTCATAGGCCCCAACAGCGTCGTTGTACTGCAGGACCGAGAAGTCGTGCCGGCTGTAGGACTGCGTCGAGACGGTGTAGTAGTCGGCGTTGCCAGTAACCTGCACCTTCATCTCGTTGGCCCAGGCCCCGTTGGAGATGGGGTCTAGGTTCCACGCCTGATAGTAATAGGTTGCCAAGATGGGCGCCCCATCGTGCGGGGTAGATGCTGCAGTCGTGGTGAAGGAGTAATCCCCATCATTGTAGTCGATGGTCCCCGCGCTCGCGATTGAGCCGATGACCACATCGTTGAGAGCCCCAGCGCCATCGTCGCTGATCTGCCACGTGGTCGTGGTGGGCGTAAAGTCCCCCGTGAGATTGGTACCATCACCAGCAAGAACAATCCGCTCCGAGCCCGCAAAGAGAACCGAGCCGAAGCCTGTGGCAAAGTCAAACACGCAGACAGACCCAGCTGTGCTGGTCACCGTGCCCACAGTGCCCGAGGTAGGAGCAGGCACCGTCAGAGTGGACGGTGTAGACCCATCCGGATCAAAGTTGAGCACGAAGTCCGCGGACGGATCGACCACGAACTGCTCCATATCCCCTTCGGTCAGAGCAGGCAGCGAGGCGGGGTTAACCCTAAATTCATACGCCTGAACGGGAGTGGTCCCATCCTGCGTGACATCGCCCGAGTCGTCCCGGTTGCGCAGATTCTCAGTGGTAACAGCCGTACCAGCCGCACGCCACCGGATATTGATGCCCACGTTGGTCCCTGTCGGGCCGTTGTAGGCAATGATGGTGGTGTTCAGCGCAGCGCCTCCGGCGGGCGTGAAAACTCCCGTGGACGAGACATAGGAGAACGTGGTCGAGCTGCCATCACCCTCATTCATCCAGCCGTTGTAGACCTTGCTCATAATGTCGGCGTCTGCCTCGACACTGTCCGAGGGGACGACGCGGACCACGAAGCAGCGCTTGCCGCCGTTGGCGAAGAAGGCCAAGACGGAGTGGCCGGTGAAGGTGTTAGCGTTCAGCTCGCCAAACTTGGAGTAGAACTGATCGACGCTGGTTACTAGGGTGGCCTCATCAGTCGGACCCTTGGGGGTAAAGCCGACGATAGCCATGTTTGATGTTGAGACCGCCTGCACCACCTGGGTAGCTGACGGAACCTCCTCGATGAAGACTCCTGGACTTAGATACTCAGCCATTACTCACCTCCTCCAGCACCGCACGACCGGAGTCAAACTTCTTCACGTTACTCAACTTCGAGCACTGCTCACGCAGGTGCTCCACCTTGTCCGGGAAAAGCCTCAACCACCCTTTACGACCCAACAGCTCATCAGTCGCAAAGACCAGGATGGCGCGCCAAATCTCAAAATCCTCTACCTTCTTGCTCTGTAGAGGGAACCTCTCGAAGTGGGGCACGACCGAAGCCACAAGCTCCCTTGGGTCTCGCACCTGAAAAAGGAACTGCGGGTTGACCTGCTTCCTCTTCCTATTGGAGGGGTACTTAGCAGTGTCTCGATAGGTTATCCGACCGCACCCAAAGTACTCCTTCAACTTTAAGAGAACCTCTGCGTCATCCGCTCGCAGCGCTACCGCGTAGCGGATGTCCAGCTCCACACAATCGACCAGGGAACCCTTCTTGGTGCGCTTGGGTCTGAAGTTCAGGCCCGCATAGAAAGTGGCCTCCCCATCGGAAAGACCCGTCACCCACCACCCATATATGGGCGGTGACCGCTCGGCTTTGTCTGCCATGGTGTGTTACCTCCTACAGGTCGCGGCGCTGTTAGGTCGATTTACGCCTGCGACGGCTCTTTGTCTTTGTGGACGTGCCCGCTGTGGAAGGCTTCGGCTCAGGAGCTGCGGGTGCTGGCTCCGGGGCCTCATCCTTGGCGATCGCCATGGTCTTCGCCTCTTCTACCGTAAGCGCTGGAGGCGCTCCGGAAACCTCTTTTTTGGGTCGCGCTGGCGCCTTCTTGGGCGCAGGCGCCTTTTTAGGAGCCGGCTTAGGCTCCGGCAACGGTGCTTTAGGGACAGGCTCAGGCTGTCGGTATAGCTGCCCCTTCCGGACGGCCCGGACCACACTCGCACAGGTCTGCTGCTTGCCCGTCAGCTCGACCCACGAGTTGCCCGGCACCGAGACCGAAACCCCTCCCGGCAAGGTTAGAGGGAGATTGCCCCGTCCGCGGTTGTAATACTTGGCCATGTGTGCTCTCTCCGCTGTAAGGTTACAGCTCCTTAAGGCTTACGGTCAATGTTGGAGGCTGGGTTACGGTACGGTGTACCGCTGGGCTGAACAGATCAAGCTCCGCCTCCACACGAAGACTAAGAGCTAGCCCTATGATCCGGTCAGCGATCTCCGAGTGCTCGTCCAGCACTGAGGTCCCCTGCATAAAGGTATTGTAGTACCGCGGGTCGCCCAGGCTGTCATGGACCTCCACCTTACCATAGTGCCCGTAGGTTTTCAGGATCTCGTGGAAGACGAGCTGAACCTGCCCCCGCTGCCCGATTGCACCCCGATAGTGCGCGACCGCAGAGATCGTATAGGAGATGTCGAAGGGAGTTGCTTGGAAGCCCACCTCCATCCGGTCGTGGCCCTCGCGGCCCGAGAACACCGTATCATCTGTGGGCAGCTTAACCTTTAGGGCCTCCCGCGGAGGCGTTACATAGGTCTGCTTCGAGGGATGCCAGCGCTCCATCGCCTGCGCGATGTCATCACGACGAATAAGCACCATCGGGACCACATAGGACTTGTACTCGTCCTCCGGCCACGAGAAGGTCACCAGCACCCCCGGACGGCCGGGAGGTGCGTCCACCCCGTCAACCGTTAGCCAATATCGTTGATCCTGGACGAAAGCCCCCAAGGTCTCCACGATACCCTGGTCGAAGTCCCGCAGACCCACCGTCCCGGTTTGATCTTCCCCCCACCTCCGGCGCTCGGCCGCCTCACGCTGTGCAGGCGGGAGAGGCTCCTCTAGAACTTTATCAGCCACGTGACCTCCTTACCCCACAGCATACCACCTTCCTCAAGGTTGCACCTTCACCCCAAGCTTGTCCTGGAAGGCCACCAGCTTAGTAGCCTCCCCCACCCCAATCGAGCGGGGCGCTGCGTCCGGCCAACCGCGCCATCCCCCGAAGGACGGATCTACCAGAGATCTCCTAAGCACCTCGTTCGATCTCAGAATAGCCTTAACCCCCCCACGCTGGAGACTAGCAAGCATGGGGCGCCAGTGCGCCTTGCTGTCACCTCCTCCTAGACCAAACTCTAGACGCGCTGCATCCAAAGCCGCCGCCGGAAGAGCACGCAATCCCCGCGCCGGTGCTGTGTCGCGCTCCCGACGTATACGACGCTGCCCCGCCTTCCGAAGAAGCGGCTCCCACTCCGAACGATCCCGACGACGGTTGGCCTCCACCCGGCCCACAACCTTCTTCCCCACCCGTTGCGATATCATCTTAGCGTCGCGTCGGCTAGGGCGGTAGGGTAGCGTGCTGGCCGTCCACGGGCTAAAACGCTCCAGCACCAGAACCGCATCAGGCGTCCGGCGACTACCGCGACGGGGCCGCACATAAAGCAGCACCTCGACTGCATCGACCTTACGCACACGAGCCTCCCGAGGGGAGATGTGGACCGCATAGGCCGCCTCACCGTCCGACAGACCAGAAACCTCTGAGACCTGCAGGCCCTCCCTATAAGCCTTGTAGGCCGCCTTGGTGGGGATCCGGCCTACAAGGTCCTCATAAGCCCACTGCGCAGCCAGACGCACAAACTGAGCTCGAACCTTCCGGGTACGGGCTGGCCACATCTTAAGAAGCTTTAGGATCTCCCTGGTACCCTGCGTAGCCTCAACCCTCAGCATCGTCGCCCTCGTCAGACGGCCTGCCTAGTATCTCCTCGGGCCTGAACTCGTAACCTAACCGATCTGCCCACTCCTTCTCAGTGCGCAGTATCTCCCCAGCCAACGTGCCCGCAGGCGGCAGCTGAAACCCGTTCGTCTTGGGCTTCTCGCGCAGACGACGCCGCATCTCCGAGTCTTGCAGCCACCGAACATGCTCATCGCAGACTCCGATCGTCCGAGACCAGGCCGAGCTGCGCAGCCTGTTGGTGGCCGCGCCCCCACAGACGAAGCAGAAGCGCTGAAAAGCCTCGGCGGTAAGGATGCCCCGGTAGTCGCTGAAACAGTCGCCCGAGAGAGGCGAGCCACACGGCCGTGGCGCGAGGCACCGGTCCCCTGGGATACCCCTCTCGCGCGCCTCCCAGTAGCGCTCACAGGACGCGCAGACCGCCGACAGGCCGCTCGCGCTGGCGGCCTTCATCATCGCGACCGTGATCGGCATTACGTAGGAGCCTCCACCTCAATGATGGTCTCCCCCTCCGACGATATCGGCAGGTGAACCTCCTCACCAGGATTGACAGGCTGCTGGGGATCCTCCTCTGTTGCACGGACCCATATCACGCGCTCCCCCTCGTTGCGCAGCCGGCTACCGTTGAGCAGGCGGAACCTGTCAAAGTGGATAGGCATTGAAAACCTCCTACGTCTGATTGAATAGGCGCCGCTCCGGCGTGAACTCCGTCCGGCGCTTGATGTCACATCGAAACCCTACAAACTCGGCGTTGTCGTTGACGTGGCCATCCTCTACGACCCCGATAATGTCGTAGTAGTAGCCAGCGTTGGGAATGCCGCCTTCCATCCCCTGTGCGAAGGCGTTGAAGTGCGGGAAGTCCCAGACCCGGACAACATCCCCTTCCTTGGGGGACTCGGGCATATCCGCATCCTCGACGCTCAGGCGGGCGATCCACACCTGTCCCGTCCAATAGACCCTGTTCCCCTCCTCTCGCACCTCGTAGGTTTGCTCCGGCCAGGTAAGAAAGGCCCTGAGCTCGAACGGCCCGTGCCAGTCGCGCTCAATAGGCTCGTTGTAAAGGGGGTCCAGGTTAGCTCCGCTCAGATTCTGGCTCCAATACAGGATGGTGGTCCCCTCGGCCTCGGTCGACTCCTGCGCCCAGAGGGCGTCCAGCTCCATGTTCTCCTTCTCAAGGCTGAACTCGCCGGCTGGCTTAACATCGCAGCTAGCGTTCGGACGATACGGCTCAACCTTGGCGCACTTGTCAACCATGGGGACCCCTTCACATCATCGGCAGCTACGCCGTCATAAACATCATCGGCATACCCAGCTGAATGATGTCCTCCTCCAGCTTCTCCATCTCCTCGCGGGCCTCATCCAGCAGCTTGTCCCCATCCAGATTGCGGGAGCCCTGCGCTCCGTTGTAGCTGTCGTACTTCGACCGAACGCGTCCGAGGTCCGCTTTAGCGAAGGCCAGCGCGCGGCGCTTTATCAGATCGTGGTCTATCTCCGGCAGCTGGTCGATGGCAAAAACCGAGGTCTTGAACATGTAGATGACACGCCGAGCATACTGCGGGGTGGGGGAGAAGTAGAGCTGGCGGTTGTACTGCCGCCAATCTAGATCAGCTCCCAGCACCCTCTTAGCCGTCTCGATGTACTGCAGCGTCTGGACATAGCTAGAGTACAGACCGACACTTTGCGGAGCCGCAAAGACGTCGTAAGGTATCTCCTCATTCATCAGCAGAAAAGGTGAGAAGATCGTCGTGATGTCCTGAGAGGGGGTCTCAAACGCCACGTCAATAACGAAGTCCACCTCATCCGGGAGCGGGTAGTCGGGCTGCCCCGAGACGATGTTAATGAGCCCTTGCTTAATCAGCCCCTTCTTCGCGGCAAACCAGCGCTTGGCGCTCGCGATGGCATCATCTAAGTTGCACTGCGTCAGCTCGACCTTCCACTGGGGAGCACCGAGACGGCGCAGGATCCACTTAGATAGCGCCTCCTCATCCATAAGCTGGGAGCGGAACGCTGGCGAGCTAGCAGTCACGGCTCACCTCTAGCCCAGCAAAGGGGTGCCGGGAGGAGCTGGAACCTCGGTAAGCAGCCGACAGCCTCGCTGGTCCTGCACCTCGTTAAAACCACATTCGGTGCACCGCACCTTCTTCGTCTTACCGTCAGGGCTCAGAGACTCCTGAATTAAGCGCTTACCGCACTTAGGGCACTTCATGTTTTCTTCCTCCTACGTATATCGGCCCGTTTCTTAATCTTATCCGAATACGTCCCGGTGCCCAACGTCCCCGTTACGTTATCCTCCTCCTTCTCCAGTGCTGCCTCCTCTGGCGCCTCTGTCGAGGCGAGCTTCGGAGAGGCCCCCACAGTCTTAACCGGCGCCCTGTCATTCACCTTGCGCGGCTCGACGATCTCCAACAACGAGGGGTAATAGACGAGATACTGCTCCCCCTCCAAGATCCGACCAGGCCCTACCCGACCCACACCGGGAATAAATACTATGTCCAGGTCAGCCCTCTTCTGAAACCTCGGCATCATCTACTGTCTCCTTGTCGTCCGTCTCTACCACAACCCCGTCGTCTCCACCCTCCAGCACATCGTCCTCGCTAGCTGCGGGGGCCTCCGCAGGCTCAAGGGCCTCCGCAGGCTCAGCGACCACGTGGTCGTCTGACTCCTCGGGACCCTCCACCTCTACCTCGACCTCGGTTGGCCCACCATCCTCCGTGAGCGTGCAACAGAGCACCTCCGCCGCCTCAATAACCCCCTCGAACGAGTCCCGCAGAAGCTTCAACGCCCCCGCAAGCCGCTCTGCGGCTGCCCTCTGAGCCTCCGTAGTCCGTAAGGGGGGTAACACCTCCACAGGCTCTGCGGGCTCTTGTGGAGCGTCCTGGACCGCCTGCGGAGCATCGTCCTCCCCAAGCTCCGGCGCCTCCGCGTCGTCAATGTCCTGCGGAACCATCAAAGGTTCCTCCAGGCCCAGCCCTGCCAGCTCCTGGGCAATCTGCTCTGCCCTGTCCATACCGCACCTCCGTCCAATGAATAACCCCGCCGCACAGCGGCCGTCCACTAAAGCTTATGCTACCCCATAACACGCCAAGCCACCACACCGCGCAAACAGCATGGTGGCTTGAAAGACGAGCAACGAGGGCAACGTGCAGCAGGCCACGGGTAGAGCATACCCACGGCACTGCTAAGAGCCTACCTGTTTCCGCAGAGGCTTACAGGTTAAGGATACGGATGCTCCCGTAGTACTCCGGACGAAGCAGCTTGCTCGCGTAGCGGGTCCGAAGGCCCTTGCGGAAGCTGAAGTCGTTCGGGTCGAGGAAGGTGGGCGTCACCTGCAACGGGATGTACGGGGCCCAGACAAAGCCGCTGTCCAGGTAGCTGTCACCCTTGAGGCCGACGAGCATCTGGTCAGAGGTAAAGAAGGGATCCTCGTAGACCCACCATTTATTCATGAGGGTTCCGACCTTATAGATCGAGAACTGCCCATGCTGGGTGAGCGGTCGGGGAAGGTCCTCGGGATCAGTCGGGCTCATACCGCGCGCCCACAGAGGCCGGAAGTCGCCGTGCGTGGTCAGCTGGGTGAGCAGCGCTGAGATCTCAGGGCTGGTGACAATCCAGTTGGCCGGTGCGCGGAGGGTCCGCTTGTGGATGAGGTTACTAACCGTACTGATCGTGGTGATGAGCGCCCGCAGGTGGTCCAGCTCACTGATGCCTGCCGGCGGGACGCGGTCGAAGGTGCCCGTGGTCGTGGTAGCCGACTGGAAGAGCGCCTGGATAATCTCCCTATCGATCTCAAGAGCAATCTCCTGAGCGATAGCCGACACCATCTCGGTCTCTGCGTCGATACCATGAAATGCCCGCAGGTCCTCAGCAGCCTCGGCGGACCACAGCGCCTTAAGGCGTCGCGGCACAGCCTCCACAGGAGCCTTTTTCACATCCAGGTTGATCTGCGGGATCTTGGTGTTCAGCTCACCGTCGTAGTAGTAGAACGCCTTGACCTGGTTCCCCGTGGCCGGGATGTTCTGGAACTTGAACGCCGTGATAGCGCCGTTCGAGTAGTTGATAGAGCCACCTACCGAGCCACCAGTAGGCACGAAGGTGAAGCCTCCAGCCCCATCATCCGTCGCCTCCTGGACCGTCGCACCGGTGGTGGCGTTGATCTCACGAATGATTACACTGTAACCCTTCGAGGCATCCAGCGGCCGCACAGGATTGAAGGCCAAGGTGCAGGTCATGACGGCGCCGCCTCCACCGTAGTTGATGCCGTCACCCGTGACGCAGATCTCGCCGTTGATGTACTCCGAGGAGTAATCACGGTCGAAGTCTCGGGGGAACACCGCCCCGGCTGTGGTCGCCCCCTTGGTGGTGCCGTACACATAGTCGAGGAAGAAGACTGCCCCGACGGGTGCCGTCATCGGCTGAACAGAGACGATCTCGTTGGCAATAAGATTCGGGAATACCCGGCGCAAAACAGGAAAGATAAACTTGGTGAACGACCCGACGTTCACCGTGCGAGTCTCCTCGTTTAGACCCTTAAGGTAATCCGCCTGGTTCTCCATAAGGATGGCAGTTACCCCGAGCGTGTAACGCTCCTGGTCAGTCCTGTCTGGCATTCCCTCCAGGAACTCTCGCCACTTCCGGACCAGCGCGCCAACGTACGATTTGTCGGCGATCGTCCGACGAGAATCCTCGCTAAGGATTTGTCGAGCTTCAGTGCCCATGTGTTATCTCTCCTTGATTGTTCTCTCGTTACTCGCTTGTTAACGCGCCTACCCAGTCCGTCGCGCGCCGCCCATGCCCGACAGCGCCCGCAAGGTGCTTAGGTTCACACCCAGACCGTTGTAGTCATCCTCAGTCCGCCTCTTGCGGCGCGGCGCCTCCTCCTCTAACGGAGTGCTACCGCGGCCGCCTTCTGTCAGCCGTCGAACACGTGCCCTCACGTCCTCAAGATCGTGCGTGTCCTTGGCCGGGGCGTCCTGGCCGTGCTCCTCGATAATGTCGTCCACCTCCTCCTTGGAGGTTGCCTTGGACGCCTCGATGAGCCTCCTAATCTGCTTCTTGTGGGGGTGGCCTTCGGTTCGCTGCTCAGCGTACAGCTGCACCCCCAAAAGGCTGTTGGCCTCCAGAGCCTTCTCCAACGCCTCGGTGAGCTTGTCGATATCCGAGGTTAGCTCCTTCTCGATACGCTCGGCCCGTTGGCGCTCCGTCGCAGCAACAGCTTCAATCTCTGCCTGCCGCTTCCGCAGCTCCTCCTTCCGAGCCTCCTCAGCAGCCTCTCGCGCCGCCATCTCATCCAGGATAGCGCCCAGCTTGGCCTTGAGGTCCTCCGCCGCCTCGTACTGAGTAAGATCGCCTAGCAGCTTCAGAATAGCCTGCTTGTCTGGATTGCCCGACAGAGAGCGCTCCAGATAGAACTTGTAGCCGGCCTCCTTGGCCAGCTTTGCCAGGCGCTCTACCTGTCGCTCGCTCTCCTGAAGCTTTGCCTCGGTCTCCCGAAGCTTCAGCTCCAACGCGGCTGCGCGCTCATCTGGTGTAGGCACCGTAATAAACGGCTGAATGACCGACACAATCTGCTCAAGCGCCGAGCGTGCCCCAGCAACAGCTGGATCGGCCTCCAGCTCAGCACGAATACGCTCCCTAGCGGCGGCCGACATCTCCCCTAGATTCGAGATAATGTCCTGCTCAAAGCGCTTCTTCAGCTCGCGCTCATCCTCATCCGCCTGGGCCTCCTGCCTCACCCGCTCAGCAAAGCGCTTGGCCTTCTCGCGGTCCTCCGCTTGCTGGATCTCTTTTCTGCTCCTCAGCTCTTTATCCACGTCCTCACCAACCACCTTCGGATATGCCGACGTATCTGCAGGCTCCGCCACAAAGTCGAACGTCACGAGATTATAGTCCTCTTGAACTATCTCCTCACCCTTTTGATTCGTCTTAGTTGATCCGTAGCCTCGCGAGGACACCCCAACCTGGCAGCCTGAGCGCAGCAACGCCTGCAGGTCCTTCCCGCGCCCGGTGTCCAAGGCCATCGCCTCACCAATCACCTTGCCGTTGGAGTCGATCGAAAGCGAGGTAATGATATGAGAGGTCCGCGAGAGGCTGGTGCGCCCATCGGTGGGGTGGTCCAGCTCCCCATACAGACGCCGCTCATCCATAGCCGAGGCAAGCTTCTTGATCTCACGCTCCCAGAGGGTCTTAGGGTAGACGCGCTTATTCTCCGTAGCCGCGCCACTCCGTGCAAACTCCCCTCGGACAACAACCTGACCGCCCGCCGAGCCGTCCTCAATCAGCTGTAGTCGGATCGGTAGGGTATCCTTTAACCACTGCTGGCCGGGACCTAGCTTGACGGTGTCCTCCGATAGCTGCCCAGTATTCATCAATGCACCTTCCACCTAAACTTACCCTTAAAGGGAGTTGCCCATATCTCTGAGGGGAACCTCTTCTTCCTGACCTTGCGTTTCTTCCTCTTGTTGGGTGGGTTCTTTACATCCTTCTCAAAGCCTACCAGCTCTAGCCGTCCAGATCGATAGGCAGTGCGACGATGACGCCACGCCTCCATCTGGGCCGCTAGCCGCCCTAGCTCTTCCTCCCACGCCGACGGAGAGCACTTAGCGGCCTCTGAGCTTTTCCCGACTTGCGCCTCTCGGCCACACGTTGCCGCACCGCCTCCAGACGCTCCTGGGCGCGCAAAACTCCCTCGTCTACCTCCAGCCCCTCGACCTCAAACTCGTCGTCGTCCTCATCGTCCATCTCCCCAAGCTCGTCCTCATCATCGTCGAACTCGGTCACGGGAGCTTTCATCTCGACGTCTAGCTCGTCGTCGTCCTCATCGTCCATCTCCTCCAGCTCCACGCCGGTTATATCGCTATAGAGCTGCAGCGCATCCAGGAGGTCCGACATGTAGCTTTCAAAGGTGCGCTTCACCTTGCGCTCAGGCACCGGGCCGCGGTTCTTCTCCAGCCAGAGCGTCCGATCAGCAGCCTTCTCGGCAAGCTGCTCCATCAGGTGGCCCGCCTCCACCAGCGTGTCCTCGTCGAGCGTGGCCCCCATCTGCGCAAAACGCTCGGACAGGGTGGACGCGATCACAGCCACGTTGGCAAAGCCCTTGATACGCTCCCGCTCGGCCGGAGGCCGCACCTTGTCGACAACGTCTGCGACATCCTCCAACAGACGGCTGGCACGACGCTCTACCGAAGGCGTAGTAGGCCGCTGCCCGCGCTTGCGGCGCAGCGCCCCAGACCTCTCCGGCGATGCGTCCTCGACGCAAACCTCCTCCTTTCGGATAAGGCCAATCGCCTGCAGGTCCTCCTCCAACGATGTAATCACTACTGGCTTTCGCATGATCCTACCTCTCCTACAAGCCCCTAGCCCTACTCTAGTCCTCGTCCCAATCCACCCCACCAACATCACCCGCATCTGGCCCGGCGGTGATGTCGTTGTATAGCTGCAGCGCGTCGAGAAGCTTGGCCATGAACATCTTGAATAGCTGGTTGATCTCCTCGTCGTCCGTCGGTCCCTGCTCCTGCAACGATAGCGCCTGCGTAGACGCCTCATCAGCCAGGTCCTCTAGAACAGCGCTAACCTGGCATAGCGCCTCCTCACCAAGCTCGCGGCAAAAACCTCCGAAACGCTCGGATAGAGTGCCCGCGATCACAGCCACGTTGGCGAAGCCCTTAACCACCTCATCATCCCGACTAAGCGACTTGCCCATTGCGTCAGGGTAGCTACTCTCCCCCAAAACCTCTCGCGCCTCCACCTTCGGGTCCTTCCGCGGCAGAAGACCGATAATCTGGAGGTCCTCCTCAAGCGAGGTGATTACAACTGGTTTTCTCATGAGCTGTACTCTCCTAAGCGTTTAGCCCTTCGCGCAGGCGCTGAGCCATCGTCACCGCAAAACGGCCCGCTAGCTCATAATCTTGTAACCCTTCGGCTATCGTATCGTGGAACCGCCCCAGGCAGTCAACCCCGGACAGCGTGGTGGTTGCCCTCACGATCGACTCGTGAAGGTTGCAGAGGTCTCCTACAAGGTCCTCGGTGAAAAGCTTCAAGGTGGACAGCGCAGCACCGCCACCATTAAAACCATCGAACTCTATCACAGTTTGAAGCTCAGCGTTACTAAGCTCAACAAGATCTCGGAGGGACTCCACCCGGTCACCTAGCGCCCGCAAGCCCCGGCGAACCAGCTCCGCAAAGCGTGGGTGATCCTCTACAGCCACCGGCGCGCGACCGCTGTACAGCCTCTCGAACCTCGGCTGCAGCTGTGCCGACTCCAGCTCCCGAACAGCCTCGGCCCCTAGCTCCGCACGAATAGCATCCCGACGCGCCCCCAATAGATCACGCCAAGGACTGTCCGACACGATGCTGCTAAGGAGCGCTCTAACCTCCCCCCAATCGTCCTTTTGCTCTCCCTCTCCAACGTACGGGGCCACGTCCGCGATTATCTCTGCCGCCTCCGCGCGACGCCCGGCCCGCCAAGCCTCCACCGCAGTGCTCACCTGCTCCCGAACGTACTCGCGCACACGATCGCCGCGATAGATAGGAACCGCCGCGGGAGCAGTACCCGTCAACCTGACAGAGCCCTCACCATCCGGCTCGAAGCTCGCCCGAGCAACCCGACCGTCCTCCGAGAGCACCAGGACCTCACCAGGAAAGGTGCCCACCACACGAACGCCAACAGGCGATCCGAATATCTTCTCAGACTGCTCTTGAACCATAGCCTCAACCACAGCAACGACATGCTCGTAGCTGCCACGGGCAAGCGCTCGAAGAGCTTTGATCGGAATGAAGCAACGTTCTGCCGGCACGATGACTGCCTCCCAAACTACCTGTACCTTACAATTCCTGTCAACACTACGGCCACCCCTAGCCCTGAGAAGATCTAGTCAGCTCTTGAACGAGCCCTCTTAACTGCTTTAGCGAACGCCGTAGCACCTCATCACCCTGAAGCAAACGATCCAGCTTATCTCCTGCCCGACGCTCTGCCGCCCGACCCCCACCCGCCAGAAGCTGCTGCTCCAACGAGGGGGTCCGAGAGCTGTGCAAACTACGGCCGGCTCGCCGGTGCTTACCGTTACCGTTAGAGGGGGCCTTAAGCGCCGGTTGATCGGCTCCCTCCATAGGAGCTTCCAACGCCGCCGCAGCGGCATCTGCCTTAGCGGACCACACGGTCTCGTCCCTAACGTCTGACTCGCGCTGCTGGTAGATGAGCTTGATAGCGTCGTCGCTGAGGTCGAAGACCTCCTTGTAGATCCACTCTAGCGAGACGAACTCCCTCATCCGCGAAGCGAGGTCTGCCTGAGCGTTCCGGACCTCCAGCTGCGCTAGCTCATAGATCGAGCTAGGCACCGTCATGTGCACCTCGTAGTCGTACGCTTGAGGGTCCATCCCCAGCGCCGCCATGTGCACCCGACAGACCTTCCCGAGCCCATTGCGCAGCTCGCGCTGGATACGAAGGACCGTCCGAGCAAACCTAACGTCCTCGCTGCTCAGCACCGCTCGGGCCGTGTTATCGTCCTGCTGCAGATACGCTTTCGGGATCTTGATGGCCGAGAACATCTTCCCCTGGAAGTACTCAATGTCATCCATATGCTGCCACTGAGGGCCCGAGAGAACATCGATCCGGGTCCCCTCCTGCCCCTGCCGCGTAGGCAAGAAGAAGTCCTCATCCTGGCTCAAAGCGTCAAAGCTGAAGTCCAGCTTGCCCGTGGTCGGATTGACAAAGCGGCGCTTCTTGTACTGCTGACGGACCCGGTTCACATAGGCCAGCGCCTCGGCCGGCGGGAGGTTGCCTACGTCGACGTAAAAGGCGAAACGCTCCGGCGCCCGCGTAAGCCGGTACAGCAACGCCGAATCCTCCAGCAGCATAAGCCGCTTCCATATCCAGCGAGCCGCCTCCAACACAGAATTGTGCACCACCAACCCATCAGCAACGAAGTTGTGCTCTCTGTCAGCCACCTCGATGTCGTAGACGAGCTCTTCTCCATCGGGCTCGATACTGACCACCTCCTCGGACGCAAAGTCCCCAGCAGCAAGCGGTGCCTCACGAAAGTAGAGCTGGTAGGACGGCCCCGTGTTTATCTCACGCCCTCCAATAACTGGGCGCTCCTCCCGTTTACGAGATCGAATGTTACCAGAGGTCCACCCTAGCCCATCTACCAGATTCTTCAGGTCTCTGAGCAACGCCTCATTGCACAGCTCTATGTGAAAGTAGGGTTCCGGTCCTTGATGCGTCTCCCAGCCATCCGCATCGACGAATCCCCTCACGAACTCCGCGCGCAGCTCCTCCGGTAGCACAAACACCCACGAAGGCACACGCTTGTGGTGAGCCCCTCCAACCCAACCGAAGCGCTGAAACACCTCAGCAAGAACGCGGCTGTGAACCGTACAGCTGCCTCCGGACCGAGAGGAACCAAGACCCATCTCGTCGAACATACGCTCGTAACGCGCATTGATGGCATCGTGCTCGCCAAGAGCAAAGCCGACCTCGTTATCCCTAACCCAGCCATCCCCCAACATGAACCCGAACAGTCGGCAGAACGAGGCATCTACAAAGTCCGACAGCCTAGGGATCTTGTGAGCACCGTCATAGGACCTAACCGTGTAGGACCCATCAAAAAGAGGGAGACCCAGCGATGAAAAAAGATCGCGCAACAACGACTTAGGTACAGAGGACCTACCTTCTAACAGATCCTCTAGAGTACCCCTAGACACCCCAACCGACGATGCCTTGGCGCGCAAACCCTCATCACGAGGTCCGTAGGCAGAACGCCGTACAAATGAACGCAGCGCCGCTGCCCCCCGAGGCGTCAGCGTTACCCGACACGTCTCAGTGTCCTCACTCAGGAGAATACCCAACGGCTGCGCCCCCGACAGGTAGGGCTGACGCGCTGCGGCAACAAGCCTATCTCCCGGCTTCACCTCGGACACGGGCAACCAAGCGTTCTGATTACCCTTCCGAGCCCCCTCCACCAACACCGGATGATTCGCAGTCAACCGCAACGACCTGTGCTTCGTCGAGAGACGGTACACCGGCTTAGACCCATTACACACGTGATCTAGAACCTTAGTAGTCCGCAGCATTCCAGCATGCCGCGAAAACACTCGATCTCCGGGAACGACATCTCGTATCTCGACTAGACCCCTTGTCGTCCAGACCCTGGATTCCCCTGTTAAACAGCTCCCATACACGCTGCGGCGATGCTTACCACGCAGACGGAAGTGCACCACCTCCCAATCCTCTAGAGCAGCTAGCTGCTCATCCTGATTGCCCCCGTCCATCTGATGCTGCTTCGAATACTCCTGCGCAATCAGCGCGGTACGGGTGGCCAAGATCTGCCGAAAATCCTCGGGTGAGTTGTGAACAACCACCCCATCTGCCACGAAGTTATGAGCATCGTCCTCAACCTCCAGATCAAAAACCTCCTCGTCACCATGGTAGGACACCTCTAGCACCGTCTCAGCCACCAAAGGCTCCGCGAAGCGCTCGTCGGTAAAGGATACCGTATAGCAAGGCTGCTGCGTCTGAATGACCTTCCCTTTGACCACCGTGCCCGGCTCGCGCGTGCGTGAGGAGATGTTCCCACAGACGTAGCCCAAACCGTCGATCAAGTTCTTGAGGTCCCGCGCAAGGTCGTAGTTGGCTATCTCAAAGAAGTGCCGAAGCTTCCGACGGGGTTGCTTGTTGACCCACCCATCCGCGTCCAAGAACCCTCGCAAAAACGCCTCTCGGTGGTCTTCAGGCAGCGTGTAGACCCACGCGGGTACTCGCTTCTTATCAAACCCATCAATCCACCCTAAAGCCGGCAGCAGGCGCCAGAGCTGGACGGAGCACACAACGGTCTCCTCGCCCACCACCGCACCATCGGACCGAACCTGCTTTACCCTAGGGTCGAGCCCCAAAGCTGCTAGAAGATTGTCGTACAGCTCGTTCTGCTCCGGGTATTCTCCACGAGCATAGGCCACTCGGCCCTCCGCCTCTGACTTCGACCGCCACCCATCTCCCAGCAGAAACCCTAGTAGACGGCAGAAGCCCGCTGACGGCCTCTCAGGGAGCTGTAGCTGACGCGGGGTGCCCTGGTCCCCCCAAGGCACCTCAAACGGGCTCTCGGCCCACAGGGACGACCACTCAGGAATCTCTCCCGCAGGCATCCGCGTACTCACAACAATCTTTGATGTCCGAGAGTAATCAATGTTCCGCTTCTTGCCGCGGTACCTAACAATCCGCAGGTCCTTCACCCGAACCCACTCCCGCGACCCGTCGAGCCTCTGGGCCAACACCGGGTGATCTTCCGTCAGAAAGACCTCGCGGTGTCTTGTGCGGACCTTGTAAACCTTCTTGGTGCCGTTGACGTGAAGCTGTTTGACAGGCAGAAGAGCAGGCTTACCGTCGCTGCACCCCAGCACGGAGCCGCGCTCGAAGGCTTGAATCTCCGTCAGACCACGGTCGGTCCAAACGCGTGAGCCGTGTGCGAGGCAATACCCAAAACGCCCTTTGAAGTCCTGGATGAACCCGTAAAGCTCCCCACGCGGCCCCTCAATACGCCGCACAGTCGGAGGAGGTAGGTAGTTAAAACCCACCACGCCGTCAGCCGTCACCAGCAGCTCCTCGAAGTCATTACCGTACTTGATCAGCGTCCGAGCTATCTCCCATATCTCCTCATCCAAGCGCAGTTGCTTGTTGAGCAGATCGTTGAGCATGTTGGCGATGTTCTGGTTTGACGACGTGACCCACACCGTACGATTCAGCTGCGTGTCGGGCTGCGTGCTATCATCCGCAAAGACGTCGATGGCCGCCGACAGCTCAGGATAATCATCCATCTCCTCATAGTCGGCATAGCGAGACAGCAGATCTTGCTCCAGGCGCAGGTAGTCCGCGAGGACCTCGTAGCCATACGCTTGCAGAATGTCATAGCCGCTGCCGGGGTAGCCCGCCGCCGTGGCACCTTTCGCGAGCTGGACCGCAACCTGCTCCTTGTCCTTGGTCCACGCCTGGCGAATGCGATTGGCTATGTTGCTAAAGAACCCCACGGGCTACACCTACGCTTCTACCGTTCCGCCAAGCTTACCAAAACCAGAGGCTTCGTGTTGGCTTCCTACCCAAGCAGCAGTTTCACCTGGTCCGCACGGACCAAGCCAGCGCTTCCGCGGCGATAGGCTATCCCCCTCGAACTGAGGGTTCACTTTAACCTGATAGGTGAAAGACTTTGCCGACCTAGCTTGGTTCTCGCTACCAACGGTCAGACTACCTCTTCCCTCTCTAAAGGTTTTACTCCGCCCAAGATTCAGGGCAGAAACCGTGGAACCTTCACTTCTCAAAGAGTTGCCCACAGAAAACCACACTCTCCTTAGATCGTCAAGCCTACCTTCTACCCTACGGCAACACCGACCAGATTCCTAGCACGTAACACCTACCCCACCCAGCCATCGCCTATCATCCGATCGACAACCGCCTGAGCCTTCGGCCCGATAGACAGCTTTAGCACCGCCTGGCGCGCGGCGCGCCAGTGCGCCGCAACGTGCTTGAGCAGCGTGTCAGGCTCCATAGGCACCGCACGGTGGAGCGTTAGCCGAAAGCCCTTGAAACGGCGGAGCTCGTCATTGGACAACCCCACTAGCTCGTCCGTCTCGTCCACGCCGTCAACCAACGTAATAAGGCTCTGAAGGTCCGCATGCTCGGGACCCGTCAGCGCCTCCCTCATCTCCGTAATAAGCCTCTGAAGCCTTGTAGACACCTTAACCTCCTGAACGACCGCGTGGTCGCATCCTATCAGAAAACGCCGTCTGAGCCCCAGCCTGAGCCACCACGGCCCCATCCAGGCGAGCCCATACCGCCACCCAAGATCGGTGGGAGCACGTTCGGCTGCTGCCCGACCGGAAGCTGGGCCGCCGGTGGATAAAAGCGACCACTGTCGACGTGCCGGCCCGATAGACGACGCGCCGCGGCTGCGTGCTGCTGCTCCTCCATCCAGACGTCGGCCGAGGCCATCGCGCCGCGGAGCACAGGGAGCGGCTGCGTGGCCTGATGCTGCGACAGAGTGTAGATACAGCCCGCCAGGGCATCGCTCGTATCCTTAGAGCCCTTCTTGGGATGATCGACGCGCTGGCGCTTTGCGTCCAGCTCCAGCTCCCGCAGCTCTTTGAACACCGTAGGGTAACGATAGATGTTAATCCGATCCTCATAAAAAGCCGTCTTGAGCGCCTCGTACGGGTCCATCTTCGTGTCGACCGAGAGATGCTCCGCCGCATACCCCTTCTGCTTCAGCTGCTGTAACGCGTCGATCGACTGCCATGTATCCTGAGTAACCAGGGTGATAATGAAACCGTGAGCACTAAGCTCATAGACGAGGCGCCGCAGGTCGCCGAGCACAATCTCGTCCCCCACTGGAGGGACGATGCGCAGAATAACATCGACAAAGTAGATCGGCTGCCGCTCCTGGAATACCTCCCCGTCCTCCGCACGGCGCAGTACGTCCTTCCAGCCGCTGATATGAGCCATACAGAAGCCCACCGAATCCTTACGATAGGCAGGGTCGATGTGGATGTGCCGCGCCGCCTTGGGGTTGACAATCGGCGTCAGGGACTCGTGAGTGTAGCCCGAGAAGTCCCGCATCTGCGTCTTACGTACGAGGTTTTCCCAGATGAACGTCCCCGGCTTGGAGGGGTCGTATACCTCCACGCTGAAGGGATGCTGCCGCGTGTCGTCAAAGACAAGCTTCTCGCGACGCTGAACAAAGGGGCTAACTGCAACGGTCGACACCCCCGCGATATCTCTTATGCTGCCTTCAAGGTCACGCTCGAAGTCCGACTTGAAGTCGACGGGGACCGCTACCAACGTGACGCCGTCAGGCACCCCGTCCCGCTCCAACCTGCTCTCCTCCCCCTCGTCCAGGATACGCGAGGGTATCTGCTCATTACCGCACAGCACATAGAAGCGCTCGGGGCTAAAGTGGTCCGCGGGCTTTGAATCCCACAGCGCGTAATCTCGGACCATCACCCGCGGGTCCTCCTTAGCTTCCCGAATGCGCCGCGCCGTGAAGTCATCCGCGGTCTTCTTTGACGAAACGAGGAAGATCTTCCCGAGCACACGGCCGCCCCGGCCGAAGCGGGATTTCATGCGGCGCTTGAGACCGTTGTAGATCATCTCCGCGTGGTCCACAGCCCCCATCCGTGGGTCTATCTTGCGCCCCTTGCTAAGGAAGTTGCTGTTGTGAACGAGCACCCCGTCCCCTATGAAGACCTCACATCCTGGGACGCAAATGTCGTAGGTAGGGAGCATTCCCAGCCCTCTCTTGGACACGACGCGGGCCACAGTAAACGCTCGTCCCATACCTCGTATACCCACCCCTGACGAGCGCAATACGCCCGTACCGCTCCCATCTTCGCCTTCTCCTTGGGGTTGGATATGTAGCCTCTGGGCTTCACCTCGACGACCAGCGTGCGGCCGTCGCTCAGCTCGACCACGTAATCCGGCACAGTGTTGCGTCGCTTGTCCTCCCAAAGGTACGGCACCGACAGCTTCTCGTAACGGTAAGCGGCTACATCCGAACGCCCCTCCAATATCTCCACCGCTCGAAGCTCCCACAGCGAACGAAAGCCCAGCAAACCCGCCTTCGTCGTCTCGACACGGCCTAGATACCTCCAATCTCCCTTCTTCAGGCGCCAGACGCTTGACGCCGATATCTTGGCCCGTGTCTCCTCCGAATGCGTGTAGTCCCGAGTGCGGTTGTATTCGATCAAACGCCGCTTGAACGCTTCCGTATGCATAGGTTTGCCCCGCCGCGCCTCTGACATTTTGCGTCGCGCCTCCGCCGAGGGGCGCCTCCCAGTCGCAGCCTCTCGCAACCGCTGCTTGTGCTCCTCTGACAGAGGCTTGCCGTAGTTGGGGTTGTCCTCCCCCACCATTGGCGGCGGTGGTCGCAAGTTGCTGTCTCCAGCGGCCCAACGCTCCTTCATCGCCCGCGACACTTTGGAACGCGCCTCGTCCGACATCACCTTCCCTCGGTTTCCCTCTCCTATCTTGCGCTTGGTCTCCTCCGTGTGCTTCCAACCAGTCCTCTTCCTCCGCGCCTCCGCCATCTTGCGCTTTGCTTCCGCCGTATGCTTGCGCCCATGAAACGGGTTCTTTGAGCCCGTCCGCTGCTTGGCTATCTCCGATAAGCGTCTCTTTTGATCCTCCGAAAGCTTCTGACCTTTCCTCGGCATATGTGACAACCTCCTCACCCGGAAGTATATCACGCATTAACTTGAAGCCTAGAACCCCGTCACGGCCTAGCACAGCCACCGGATGCCTCCACGACGCGCGCAGACGTTGCCCCCCGTCAAGCTCTACCTCAAAGCACTCCTGGACCGTCGAACGCTTGATATACGCATCAGCCTCCACTGGGCAGCCCCCCTCTACCGACAGCAACCTAAAGGGCAACCGCAGCGGCCCACAAGACTCATAAAGAGCCTCCGCAGTGGCCACCCGACCCCCTGGAAGCGACACCAAGGTATCAGCGCACACGCACTCATCCACTAAGGCCCCGAGGGTGTTCAAACCCAATGCGGAGGTGTCCGTGGTGGCCCGAGCTGCCAGCCACACGTTGTTGGGGAACCTGAACTCCTTCCGCGTAGCCTTGTACGGGAAGTGCTCCGCAAAGTAAGGGCTAGCTTTGAGCTTCGTCGCAATGTTCTCAAAGGCGACCTTCATCGCCAGGCCCTCATTGACGCTCAAGCACACGATCGAGATGTCGGTGTCCGGCGCCAGCCCAAGAGAGGCGTGAGGGTCGCGGAGGCAGGATAGCTCGTAGAGCATACGGCAGACTGCTACGGACGCTGAAAAGGTCTTTCCCCCTCCGATCGCCCCCGTAAAGATGACCTCTTCGTAGTCGCCCCCCTCAAAGAGCTCCTCCATGTCCGAGAGCCATCTGGGATACAGCACGCTGCAGGTGTTGCCGAGGTAGTAGTCATCCTTGACGAAGGTCGCGATATCCACGGGAGGATGCTTGAACTCGGCCTCGCTCACGATATCGATTAGGGGGCGGTCGCCCTCGCTACGCTCCTCCTCGACCTCCGTCAACAGCACCATCAAGGCTGCGCGCTCATCCGGGCTTAGCGCTGCTAGCTCCTGCCGTAGGTCGGCCTCGTCCTCCTCAGCCGTACGCTTGCTGAAGATCCGACCACCGCGGTTTACGAGCACGACGCCTCCGAAGGCTCCGAGTCCACAACCTCGGCCTTGGCCTCAATAACCTCGGGCTCATCCGCTACACGGGCGAGCTTGCTCGCAAGCCCCAACAGCTTGCGGCGCTTCTCCGGGTTGGCGAGCACCTTAGCTACCTTGGGATCCCCTAGCCGGTCCTCCACGTGGGCAGTGATGTGGGCCTCGACATCAATCTTCCCCAGCTGCCGCTCATTGAGCCCCAGGTCCATCTTAAGCTGCGCGATGCTTGTCAGGATCTCGCGGGCCGCCCGTATCTCCTGCGTCATCGACGGGAATAGCTTGTTGATGGTCTTCTCGTTCTCGTACTCAATGCCTATCCGCTCCATCTGGACGGCATAAAGCAACCAAAGCTCGTCGAGCTCATCTAGCCCCTCCGCGACACGCAGCGCTGCCTGCTCAAAGCAGAGCGGCATACGCCCCTTGATGAGCTGCGCAGAGGGAATCGTCGTCCGATAGCGACGCAGCATCGACACCAACCCCTCGCGGCTGGCGTCGGTGTATTCGTGGCGCTCCTCCTGAATGAACTCCGCTATCTTCCGGTCGCTCCACCCATCAAGGAACAGCTGATGCATCTCATCAAAGCACTTGAGCGCACGGAGCTTCGGGAAGTTGGTAGCGCGCCTGGTCGGCTTAATCTGAAAAGCCGCTGGCCGACGCTTGCGGCCGTTCTTCTTAGCAGTCACGCCTCCAGCTTATCACGTTCAAACGCGATAGCCTAACCGCGCGAGATCGTTAGGTGCCTCGGGCGGGAGTCGAACCCACACCCGACCAATCAGTGCCCAAGCTGGGAATCGAACCCAGACGCCTCTACGAGACAACGGGTTTTAAACCCGTCCCGACTACCAATTACGGCACTTGGGCTAGAAACTGCGCGCGAGGACGAGCCCCGCAAGAATAAACCTGCCTTCTCCTACTCCACTTACCAGAGCAAGACTTGCTACAAAATGGCCCCGCCTTACCCTGCTTCCTATTCGAGCGGACCACACGTGCCGGTTTAGTTCCTTGTCCCCCACACTCAGGACAAGCAAAAACCACAAGCTCCTCGGACCTCGCATGCTCTCGCGCGTGGTCCCCACGAGAGATAACCTCCAGATTACCCAACGCATTGTTGGCTCTGTTTCCATCCCTGTGATGAACACACTCCCAACTCTCCAGCTTACGGCCCAGATGCGCCTCCATAACCTCCCGATGCTCTAGAACACTACGCTTAGTACCATCCGACAATCTCTCGACCCTCATTCGGTACCCCTTCATGTTATACCAACCAGACCTCCACGCAACTTCAACCATAACGATGGTTTAACACTGTCTCTACCCACAGACCACTAGAACCTGCCGCCTCTACCAGCTGGGCTACCGAGGCTCACAGGTGCCCGAGAGAGGATTCGAACCTCCAACCTCGTCGTCCTAAGCGACGCGCCTCTACCTGGTTGGGCTACTCGGGCTAGTGGTCAGAGGGGGATTCGAACCCCCAACCTTCGGCCCCTCAAGCCGACGCCTCTGCCTAGTTGGGCTACCTGACCGATACACATGTCTGCGCCCGTCCACCACCTCCCGGCGGGACGGGCCGTCAAAGCAACAGGTGTAGTCGGCGAGACATCACCGCCTAGACTGCCACAGAAGCCCATCTATGACAACTACTCAGGAACGACCACGTGGTCGCCGCCCCCAACCTCTGGGAAGTACGCTTCATAGCCAGTCGGAGTAGGTGCAGATCTAACCACGTAAGGCATCCCACAGCCACCGCAATGAGACAGCTCGCGCGTCTGCCCACAGCCAGGCACCGCCACACGCCCTCGGCAATGAGGACAGTAGATGTCGATCTTAGCACAGCAGCCCATCCGCTCAACCGCCAGCACCTCGACAACCCGGCCCATCTAACCGTCCTCCAGATCACGACGCCGCCCATCATCCAGCTTGCGGGCCTCCGCAAGGAGAAAGCGCTTGCGGTCCTCCTTGCTCATGCTCCGGGTCAGACCAAACAGGTCCGTCACCACCCCCAAGCACCACTGATAGCTCGGCTTGCCCGGCAGGTTGCGCTGCACATGCCTGGCGTACGCCTTCAAAGGATGACCCTTACTCATCTCACCTCCCCAACAAAGCTCCAGCAGTCACCGTCTGCGCCCCTTACGGCGCAGCTCCTGGCTCCTCGGACTAGTAACCCTCCCCTCCCACTCGTGAGCACACCCCAAACACCGCAGGTTAGCCCTAGCGTTCATGTCGTAGGTGTCTGGGTTAAGCACCTCTATCACCTCCACACGCCAACTACCGCACTTCTCGCACACTGTCCTACGCTCTGCCATCTCACCACCCCAGCAACGTGCGCGCCGCAACCGCCTCACCGATACGGCGATCCACCTCCCTCAGCGGCTCGTCCAGCTCCTCCCACGGGACCAACCAATGCGACTTGGGGGTGGGCTGCTCCTTGGCCCACGCAACCCACGTCTCTCGGACCAACCGACCCAGCTCCTCGCGGTCGCCCAAGCCCGAGATGATGTTCCGGGTAAGCAGCCCTCTGGATAGCAGCCTGATATCCTTCTCCGGTGGCGCTGTGTGGTCCCCGTTATCCCAGAAGACGATGACGTCCCCAGATAGAAAATGCTTCGTCAGATTCTCCCCCACCATCAAGGCTACCCCCCGCCGCCCGTCATGCCCAACAACCACCGCCTGCGACAGCTCCCCCGAAAGAAGCTCCTCCAGCTGCGCCCCGTTGACGAGACGCCCGGACTCCGCCCGCGCCTCACCCTGCAAGCGCTCCCGCGTCCGCTGGACAAGCTCCATAGCCTCCTGCGGGGATAGGTCCCCAACGTCCACGTACTGCACACACGGAGCAGCCCGTAAAGGCGCGTCTTCGCCCGAGGACGGCTCCTCCGCCGCTTTCTCCAGCTCAAAGCGGTGCCAGTCCCTAAGCCGGCACAAGGCCGCCAGAGGCGAATCTGCGTCTGGACGCTCCGGCCTCAGCTCCCCCAGATACCCCACATCGCCGACCCGCTCCACCTCCTCCAGCAAATCCAACGCCGCTCTTATGAAACCTCGCACAACCTTGCTAGCCATAACACGACGGTACTATATAGCTGGAGGATTGTCAAGAACCTGGGTCGGGGAGAGAGGCACCAAACGAACGACCGCACATACCCGCTCGGGGACGACGGACACTGTCACTGACCGCACCAGGTAGCTAGTGCCCTTGTGCTCCACCGCCGTCCCTGTATGGGGGGGCTCCCGCGTGAATATTCGAGCGAGCCGCTCGCTGCCCAGATAGTAGCAGGTCTCCACAGCCTAACCTCCCGACGCGGGCTCAAGAGTGCCGGTCCACCCGTTCTTGGCGGTCCAGCGGAAGCCCGACTCCTCCCCATCCACCAGCACGACGCGCGCGAAGCTCGCCACCCCGTCCTCGCCCTCACGGAGGCGCACCTCCGACAACGACAAGCGGTCTCGGTGTATGTCCGCGACCACTGCCAGCTCGTCCAACGCCTTCTCCGTCGTCAAGCTTTTAACCATCTCCACCTCCGTCCTCAGATGCACACAAAGGGCACCCTGGTGAGCCGCAGCACTCTCGCACCGCAAGACTCTCGGGGTCCTCCTCGTACCAGCTGTCACCACAATCCAAGCAGCGCCACTCAAAGCGCAGCGGGGCAACGTACTGCACGCCGCCGGTCTTCTCTCGACGCTTGTGCTCACAACTCACCACACCACTCCAGCAAGGTCCCGAAGGCTCCCCTCCAGGTCCCGCTCAAACTCGCCCCTAAGCTCAGCAGGAACATCCACCCAACCAGCTCGAACGTCGTCCACCCTCAACGAGAGCACCTCGTCCTCCTTCACGATCTTAGGGGGCTCTTCCCCAGACCCCCGTCGCACAAAGAAGCGCGCTGAGCCAAAGCGCTCCAGCTGAGAATCCCACAAGGCATAGTCCCGGACAAGCACAGCAGGATCATCTACAACCTCGCGCAGACGCTGAGTCAGAAAGGCGCCCCCATCCCGCTTTGACGAGGTAAGAAACACCTTCCCGCGACCGGCCGCTCCAAAGCGCGACCTAACACGGCGGCGCAGACCCAAGTAGACCTTTCTAAGATCCTTGGCCGTAAACTTCGAGGTGACGGGAGCCTCCACTAGCACTCCCAACAAGTTGCGCCCTAGACTAGTCCCCGAGGACAGCGCGCCGGCCGTTACACAGATGTCCGAGGGGAATCGCAGCTCGCCTGGTCGCTCCTCGTGAGGAAACGTCTCACAGAAGTAGGGGCTGCTCCGGAGCATGCGCGCAACACCCCCGAGGATGACATCAGACGCAAACGCCGGGCTAACGCTAAGACACCCCAGCGAAACGACTGACCCCGACCCAAGCCCGAGAGACGCCTGCGGGTCTCGGAGGCGCGACAGCTCGTAGAGCATACGGCAAAGAGCCGCCGACGCGGCAAACGTCTTCCCCGAGCCCAGTCCCCCCGTGAATATCACCTCGTCGAACGGCCCGCGGAAAACCTCCTGGAGGTCCGACAGCCACTGAGGATACAAACCCACACCGCCTAAGTAACGCTCGTCCCTAAAGAACGTTTCAACGTCCACCAGCTCCTGCTTGTAGGTACCTTCGCTGTCAGCCCTCACTCGACCTCCTCCTGAACCCCCTTAGCAAAGTTGGCATCGTCCACCACACACCCCAGAGTCGGATGGCCCCGCAAAGGCGCCGCGGCGCCTCCATCCTGGCGAGCATACTCAACCCGGAAAGCGCGATCACGCGCAGCCAGATGCCCCGCAAAGCCCTCGTGAGTCCGAGAGCGCACAACGTCCGAGGGTATCTTGTAGGGCGACGGCGTGGCCGGGACAGTGATTGTCCAACCGTCGGGGTCCAGCCGAGCCTCTACCCACTGCGGGTCCTGATAACCGGGCGGTACCAACTGCCCGGTGTCCAGAACAGCCTCGTCCCCGTTCTCAAAGCGACACCTAAGCTTGTCCGCCTCCACCGCCACCGCAGTCATCGTTAAAAAGCTGCAATCAAAGTTGTGGTTCATCCCAGATATCCCGCGTACAGCTGCTCCCTGCTCAATACACAGCCAAGGGCTACGAGCACCACCCCCCAAAGAACTCCCCATCCAGCGTCATCATGATGCCCGTCCCTTCCTCATCCCCGTCCTTTAGAAGGTCTCTCATAGCCAAGATGCTGCCATCCTCATACCGGTAAAGGCGAACCGCAGAAAGCGTGAGGCGATGACGCAGCTCCGCAGGGAGACCCCAATCATCCGAGTGGTGCAACGCCCACCAAACCATATCCGAAAGATCCAGATTAGCGCGGGCCTTGATGCCCACACGCTCCAGCGCGTCCAACAGCTCCTCGCGAATCGCCTCGTCCAACCTGGTGTTACCCTTACCATCGTCCGTATAAAACACTGTCGTCTCCTTCTAGAAGCTTAGTGAGGCGCCCTCAATGAGCTGCCCATGACCTGCCAGTATCTCCCTCAGCGACGCACGGAACTGATCGCATCATCGGCTGAATGCCCTCAATCATCGCCTGCTCCACCTCCAGCTTCACCTGCGCCACGAGCTCCTCGTCATCGTCACACTCGACCACGATCTCGTCGTGCACCATGTGAACCATCTTGGCCCGAGAGCCGAAGCGCTTCAGGCGGAAGTACACGTTGCGTAGGGAGCGCTTGAGGCCGTCGGCCCCCGAGCCTTGGATCGGGGTGTTCCCTGTTATGAACACATGCCCACTACGCCGAGCCACGAAGAAGGTATTAGGAACAATTGGGCACCATATCCCGAAAACACCCTTGAGCTGCCTCACATGCTTCTTAAGCACCTGCGCCTTGTCGCGGTTGAGCACAGTAACCTGCCAGTGCTCCGTCCCCTTGGGAACATTCTTAAGCTTGGGCGACCTCGGCCTGTACTTCCGCATATCGCGCTTCTTGATGGAGCCCACGTAACCGCAAAGCGTGCAGAGAATCTGGAAAACTTCTGCTCCCTCTCGGGAACGGCTGACAAAGGCCGTCTTATCGCTACGCCACCCATCCCCACCGATCATGGTTTGGAGCAGTAGACGACACTGCCGAGCCGTAAGCAGATTAAGAAGGTCCATGGTCAAAACACGGCCGGGGCAGAGCTGCACCAAAACCTCATTCAGAGGGTGCCGAAAGTACCACATACGCCCCCCCGCTTCCCCATTCTCGCTCTTCGAGTACCTCATCCCCAATCTACCCAGAAGCGCCTCAATACAAGCCACCTTATAAGGGTTAGCCCGCACACTCTGATAGAGCTTCAAGGACACCCCACTAGGCTTAGGACCACGCTTTCCGGGACGGTCGTAGACCCTACGGGTCTTCTGAATACCGCCGTCCGTCAACCACCAACCAGCAAGCTCCACAAAGTCGTCCGACAGGAGGCTACTCTCGGGCCCTTCGTACCGACCGGTGCGATGGATGCGATCGTCACCATGACGCGAGAGTGTTGATGTCCGTCGCTCCATGTCCTTTCGGGCGCCCTTGTTGTAGACAAGCCAACGATGGTCCGCTGTGGACACCGCATGAAACGACTTTGACTTGAACTCCGTAAGCTCCCTCTCCACAGGCTCAAACACCCTTAAGTCCGTAGGAGCCTGCCACTCTAAGGCACCTGTTTTTGGGTTCTTGGTCAGAATCTCGTCGCCCAGAGCAAGATCCGGCCCTCTGACCCACCCCCGGCGTGTGAGCGCCTCCGTTTCAAAGTCTAGGCAGTTGAAGTACTCATTGCGCGCCGTCTCGGGGTCGAGGTAGCGCCGACGGCCCCACAGGGTGCGGGCATAGGGGACACGCTTCGCATCACGCAGAGAGCGCTCCTGCCACGCGCGCACGCGCGGGTAGCCGTCAAAGTAACGCTTGATGAACTTGTTGGCCTGCGCCTCTGTGATCGTCACCCCGTAGTTAGCCTGGGAGTACACGACCAGCTTCGCAGCTCCTAGCCCGTAGATGAGCCCGAAGTTGACCGGCTTCGCCGCCTGGCGCTGCGCCTTGGTCACCTCATCGTAGGGAACTCCCGCGACGATGCTAGCCGTCCGACGGTGCGCATCCTCCCCCCGAAGGTAGATACCAATAAGCACAGGGTCCTGCGTCACCTCCGCAGCAAGACGGAGCTCTATCTGTGAGTTATGACTAACAAAGCCGTCGCTGATATAGGTCACGGGACCAGGGACCGACAGGTCATAGACATCCTCCTCACCATCAAGCTCTATCGAGTCCACCGCATCGAAGAACGTCCCGTCCTCCACCGTCCGGCTCAACCCCAGCTCCCGATAAACCTCCGGGTGCTCCTCGCGCAGCTTCACAGCCACCAGAAAGCTGACAGACCGCCCCAGAGACGCCGTGTTGTTGAGCAATCTCCGTACCTCCCCCTCCAGCCTCAGCTCCCTAACACGCTCCTGCATATTAGGCACAGAGCCCACCGTCGGAGATACGGGACCACGCCCTATCAAGCCCGACAGCTTCCCCTGCTTGCGCCACGAGAAGAACCCCACAGTCTCCACAAACCTAGAGAGGAACAACCGGGGGACACGCAGCGACCAGCCCACATAACGACGCCCCTCCCCATGCCGCTCCTTGCGCCGAGTAGACAACACCCCCAGAGCCAGGAGCAGCTGTTGGACCTCAACAATAAGACGCCTGCGGGAGGAGACCAGCTTCACGTGGTCCCCCCCAGCACTACCGTCCGCCTCAAAGAGGCCCCGCAAAAAGGCGCCCACCACACGCGGCGGAGAGGACCAAAGAAACCCAGGCACAGCCCCCTTTGAAACGCCTAAAGCTACAAACCAGTCGCGAAGCTGCTTGCGATTGACGTGCGTCTCAATGACGCCACGATACTCCTTGACATGTAGATCACGAAGCCCGAACAGCTCCTCACACAGCCCCAGCAGACGCTCATGGACCGCCGGGTCCTTAGCGTTTACCACCCACCGAAGATAGTTGGACCCTAGATTCCCGTCCCCCACAAAGTAACCAACAAAGAAAGCCAAGTCCTCAGAGACCTCCCCAGGAACACGAACCTCCTTGCTGTTGACGCCACCAGAAGGCTTAGGCGGCAGCACAACCTTCGACGAAGCCTCCGACAAACCCCGGCCGGATTGCACAGCCACGTAGTCCGACGGCCCTATCTCATGTAGACGCTTCCAAACATAGGCTCCCTCACGGTCAAGGACTCTAATACGGTGAAGAGACGTAGCACGCAGCTCGTAGCCAAGCTTCGTCCGAATCCGATAGACAGACTGGACCCCTTTAGAGATACGGTCGCTCACTCGATGCTTCGTCCCGTCCTCCACCAAGACCTCAGCACCTACGGCAACATTCTCCACCGGCACCAAACCCTCCGATGTCGCCACGCGCGTCCCCCCCACGACGCAATAGTCGGTAACGATTAGTATTCGGCCATCGCCCGGTCTGAAGCAATCACGGTACTCAAAAGCGCGAGGAATCTGCTGCAGGTTTGGCGATCGGCTATTATGAGAGAAGACCCCACAAGCCTCATAGCTCTCATCTACGGCGACGGTAATGTCATAGACCTCACGACTTCCGCAAGCGTAGACTTCCTCAATTGTAACGTCTTGCTGTCCTTCAGCTGCCTGTAGTGAATAGCCTTGTGGCCTGAGTGAGTCACCAGCGCGAGGTTGTGCAGATCGTTGTTCTTCGGATCCCCGTCTATGTGATGGACCGTCAAGTGCTCGGGAATCTCCCCCAAGCCCAACGCTTCGGCCATCACCACGCGATGAACGAATCGCCTCTTGCCATTGTGCAGGCAAGTCAGATACCCATAGCCGTCGTCGCACAACCCCTTCCAGTTGTGGTGTTGCTCCCCCTTCTTGCCCCACATAGGATTCTGCTCCCCCGTCTTTGATGCCGAGTAACGCAGAGCTGCTAACGCCTTGCGCTCGGCCTCCGGCATACACGATCGTACCACATGCGACACGTTGTGAAACGTAGTCCCCAGCCTCTCGGCAACCTCTGTAAGCTTCAACATCTCCGGGCTCCGGTACAGTTCCAGAACATCCCGACGATTCTTCGCGTCCCCTGTCCAAGTCTTTGATACACTCATCTACCATACTCCGAACAGACTTCCACTCACCAGTAGAGAGTAGCAATCTGTGGGAGCCCGTGCACTTCAAAACCTCCCCGTTACTAAAACGTACCGAATATATCCTCTCGGGTTTAAGCCTCCAATGGTTGATGACGGGCTGCCAACGCTCCTTGTGGGTCCATACCTGGTCACCGACAGAGACATCCTCCATCCGCTTCATACCCTCAGTGGTCCGGATAAGTGTCTCCCCCACTACGCAGCTGTATCGGCCAGCTCCAGTTAGCGGCCAGAAGTCCGTATGGATACGACCCGTCTTCGGATTGATGTTCTCCAGGTAGTCAGGACCGAAGGAGTCGACACGCTTCGATATCTTGCGGTACTCGATGAAGAGCGGGAAGACCTTATGCTTTGTCGCGATCATCGCAATGAGGTCTGACGCCGTGCTCGTCAGACCAAGATTAAGCGGCTTACCGTTCGGCTTGGTCAGCGAGTTAAAGCTCGCGAGCACCTGCTGCGGCGAGCGGTAGTTGAAGCCCGAGGGAATGCCCGGCAGGCTCAGCAGCCCCTTCGGATGCGGCAGCATCACATCCAGCTTATTGCGCAGCTCCTCTAGCTTACGCTTGTTGGCCTCCGCTACCTTGAGCCACATCTCGCTATCCAACCGAAAGCCGTTCAGCTCTATCTCCGCCTCGGCGAGAGGGGCCCCGAACTCGATCAAGGCTATACGGTTGAGCCCTGCCTTGGCCAGCTTCGGCTTGAGCGCGTCCCGCAGCTCTAGGAGGTACGTCACATCCTCCGCCGCATAGTCTAGCTGCTCTTCCCCAAGCTCGGCCGCCGACCAGTCCGACCCTCCCATGTCCCCTGTCCCTGGCTCTACCTTGAGCTCTCGGGCATACAGGTCATAAAGGTTGTTCCCCAAAAAGCGGCCATTGTGGATAATCGCAGAGGCCCGAAAGGTATCGAACACAGGCCACAATTCAATACCGTGGTGAAAGAGTAGCCACTTCTGCTCAAACTTCGCGTTCTGGATCACCTTAATGGCGGAGCCCTTCAGCGCCTCCACCAACGGCCCCATAGTGCACGTCTTGAACAGGTCAATGACGTAGATACCCTGCCCTGTGTTGAGCTGCAGCAGCCGTATCTTCCCGTCGCGCGGGTCCAAGGAGGTGGTCTCAATGTCGAGACCCACCACCTTGGCGTTGTCGACCTCGTTGGCTATGGCCCCTAACCGCTCCGCAGAGGTGACGTATTCATAGCTCATCCTACCGGCTCACTGCTGACGGCTTCTTTGCCCCCGTCCGTCGCCCGATAGGTCCCCTTCCCTACCTTCTCGACCAGCGAGCCTCGCACCAGACGCCGCAGAGCGTTTCGCACCCAGCTGTTCGCCTGCCGGCTCGGAACACCCTCAAACACCTCCGCCATCGCCTTCAGAGTCCGCGGATCGCCCCCGGACAAGGTGCCCAGCACGATCACCTCCTTGGGGTTGAGGTCCGCCGCCTCCAGCTGAAGCGGCTTACCGCTCTGCCCCGAGGCCGCCTTCTTACCGTTACCCTTTCGAGATGTCTTCTTTGCCTTCGCCTTGGCAGCCTTCGCCTTAGCCGCCTTCGCCTTGGCCTTTGCACGCAGACGCCCTCTAGGGCGTGCCTTCCCATTCCCCTTGGCACGTCGGCGCGGCCTAGGCTGCGGGGGCCCCTCTACCTCCTCCACCACAGGCTGTGCACCATCCGCAACAGTGGCCGCAGCGGGCCCTGGTGCGGCTGCTGGCGCGGCAGGCGGCTCGGGCTCGGGTGCGGCCACCTTCGGCGCGGCTGCTGGCGCGGCAGGCGGCTCGGGCTCGGGTGCGGCCACCTTCGGCGCGGCTGCTGGCGTGGCAGGCGGCTCGGGCTCGGGTGCGGACACCTTCGGCTCAGCCGTAGGCGTTGGGGGGGGCACCTCCTTCTCGGGGAGTGCCGTTGCAGCCTCAACAAGCATCACCACATCAAAGGTCTGCGCATCAACCAGCTGGATGGTGGCCTTCTCCCCCTCCTTGACCACTCGACAAAGACGCCCCTCCTCGCGCCCAACCTCCTTAGCCTTAACCAGCTTTCTCGTCGTGGGGTGGAACTCCTGCACCATCTTCACAGTGACCTCGCGGTAGAGTCCCTCACCACACTGTACCGCTACGCGGCGCGTGGTCTCTCGTTCCATAGATCCTCCTGTCGACTCGCCGTGGTTGTGCGGCAAGTCTACCCATTAGCACAGGAGATCGTAACAGGCCGAGAGCTTATTGTCAAGGGGCGATCACCGGCTAGCAGCAGCAATTATCTCTGCAGCCTCCTCACGCCAGCTCTGAGTGACGATGTCCAGGTTCATCGCGGTCTGCAAGGTGCCCGTGTCCGAATACGCCTCGCCTTGCACCTTGCTTATCTCACCAGCCGCCATCTTCTGGCGCCAGATATTGATGGTGAGTGGCGAGAAGGTGAAAAATATTGGTGGTGTGGTGTCAGTCGGCCTCTCAGCGGACTCCACCACAATCGTACCGTCGGGGCGCTCCTCCACGATATCCCCTACCACCGAGGAACCTCCCATCCCCGCGCCCGACAGATTCAGATACCTGTACCGGGCCTGACGGCCTCCAGGGTAGACGTCGAAGCCCTCCACCACACCCGCGACGACCTCCCCTTCGTAGGGCTCGATGCCCGTGTAGGAGAGCACATAAACCTTCTCCAGATCAAATCCCATCGTCCTACTCCATCAGAAGGGGCTCGACATACTTCCTGTACATCTCCCCAAGGTTGCGCTCCTCAACCACAAAGTCCTCAATCGGTACCCCGTTGCAAACATTGATGCCCGCTGCGCGGCACTTCTCAATAATGACCTGCCTGTACGTCTTCCCGTGGTAGGGGTCGGATATGTCAGTGACCGTACCAGAGCAGGTTATCCGGAGAATGCTCCGAACCGGGATACCGTAGCGGACCGCAGACTCCGTGGTCTTGTTCTGCGCCGACGTCTCAAGGTCGTTTATCGCGCCCTCGATGTTCAAACGCTCCCGCCAATACATACCATCCTTCGGACCCGACCGTTGCGGCGCCGTTATCCCAAAGTCGTCGCCGATCAGAAAGTAATAATCTAAGCGGCCGATCTCCCGCGGGTGGATGAGCGCCTGAGCACCTCCTCTCGATGCCCAAGGCATACCCGCGCCGGACCCCGCATTAGACGAAAGCTTCTTCTTCGTGACGATGTAGTTGAGCGCCTGGTCCGCTCCCCCCGTCTTCGTATCATCGTTCTCAGACGTCGCCCCAACGCGCCCAATACCCTGCGTAGCCCGCTGATTCGCGCTGATAATCCCAGCAGTCAGAATCGAGTGCACAAACTCGTAGTTGATGCCCTGCACGGCAAAGCGATAGCCCTGCTCATATAGGCGCTTATAGCGTCCCTTGTCGACGAAGCAGGTGTAGCCGGGAAACACCTCCTCCTCGACAACCTCGTTCAAGTTAACATCCACGCCCGATGCCGCAATGAACTCCTTGATCTTCGCAGGCGTCTTCAGCTCCTTCGGCATCGTCGCCCCGTAATAGCTGTCCGACAGCGCATCTGCCGTCTGAGGTGCGACAGACCAGAGCACCTGCATCAGCTTGCGATACTCCTTCTCCTCTGGCGTAGCATTGCGCAGCAGCTCCCCAGACAGACCAGGCTTTACCGCCTCCAGAAGACGCTTCAGCGCCTCGTGAGGCGTCTCGCCCGCCTTCGGGCGCACGCGTGCCCACACACCACCCTGCCACGCATAGCAACCCTGCTTCATCCAGTAGCCTGGGACCTTAAGCTTGTCGCCGACCTCTAGGTCCCCTGTGGGCCTGTTGTTCCGTAGGCGTAGCGCCTGCTCCGTCGTGTTGTGCTGGCGCGCAACATACTGCCAAGCAGTAAGCGACACCTTGGGGGCGCCCCAGACACCCGCGTTGATAATGTCGGTACCCTCCCGCCCAAAGTCCGACGCCTTAACCTTGTGGTTCTTCTCTTTGATCCGGTCTGCCTTCGCGATATGAAGCTCCGAGCCCTGGTCCGACCAGTACACAGTAGTGATTGGTTGGCTATGATGCTGTCCAGTCGCCACAAAGGCATCCAAGCTGTCGTCAAAGTTGTTCGGAGGCGTTGGGGCGGCTGACAGGCGGAAGCTGCCGTCCGTGCCGCCATGCCCCGTAAGCAGCTCTCCCCACACGTTAGGCCGCAGCTTGAGAGCAAACTCGTAGTAGAGCCCCTGAGTATCTTTCCACTTCCTAACGGTAAGATTGTTGCCCTCGACCGCTGCACCATCCGACTCGAAGCGCACACCAGAACGCCCGAGGTTCATCTTGTGCACCTCCGCGAGGTCTGCCGCGTTAGCCCTGGCGGGCGGATGGGCAATATCGTCCGGGAAGTACAAAGGTACCGGCGGGGTCGGACCTACCGGAGACGTCACATTGAACGGCTCGACCGGAACATCCATCTTCACGGAGGCTCCCTCAAAGGCCGCCTTGTCGATTAGAACGTGCGTGTAGTAGCTGCCCGTTACAAGGCCGTGCGCCGTATCGTACGAGATACCCAGCTCCGTACAGATATCCTTGAGCCGCTGCTTCGGGTCCGGCGCATCATTAGTGATGCACAGCAGCAGCTTCGACGGCTCGGTGTTGTGCTGCTTGGTCTTGACAGTAACGCCGAGATCACTCCCTTGCTTGGTCAGATACTCGGAGGATGAGAAGGTCTTCTCAATAACAGAGGGGCCCTCGACGGGCTCGTCAGGCACCTGCCAGCCGCCTGCAAAGGTGAATTGCCCTGTGTCCTTCTTCCCCGTCCGCTCGCGGTACATGAGCGTGATGAAGGTCTCAAAGTCCCTCCGCAGATCAAGCTTTCGGCGGCGCGCCCGCTGGAGGAACTTGCGCTGCTCCGCCGGCTTGCCGGGCCAATACGACTCCGCATAGGGGCGCAGCATCTTGATAAACTTCGCCGTGGGGATGGCCTGCAGCTTCATAACGGTTTTCTCGATCCTACTTAGATCGAGATCGAAGTCATTATTCCGCCACCCTACCCACAGCTTGTTGTAGACACTCCCAACGTTGTTGGGGTCGTACTTCCCAGTTAGCTCATCCTTACCCAGGAACAGGTAGCATTGCTCCTTATCGACACCCTGCACCGTGCCGTCCGCCAGACGGATAAACTGCCCCCCATGATTGTCGTTCTGCGACATCAGCCAATCGACCACCTGCTCCTGAACGAGGTAAGAGCGGTCTGCCGCCGATAGCTCCGTAGCCGGGTGCTTGTATTGCTGCTCCAAGGTGGGGTTGGTGCTGTCCAGCTCTACTAGCGGCTGCAGCGTGCCCACGTGGCCGCGAAGCTTGATCACCCCGACGGGGATAGCATCTGGGTTGACCGTCTTGGCCACCTCGTAGAATATCTGCTGAGCTGCTGCCGCGAAGGGTTTGATCTCCTTGTTCCAACCCTTTGTGATGGCCGGCTTGAACATCCACCGCTTACCGGTCTTCTTATCGGTGTAGATGTATTTCTCGCCCGCGCCGCCGAGGATGCTCTTGGCGCTCTTCCCCTCGTCTAGGTCCTTCTTCTTAGGCAGCTGCGGCAGCTTCGGCATCGCCAGGACGACCTCCTCAGCTGACAGGGAGACCGGCGGCAATGCCGTGGAAGGCCCAGGCTCAGGGAGAACCTCGGGCAGCGGGTAGGTAGCTGTGGGTCCTGGAGGCGGCGCAGAGACTGGTACCTCTTCCCCGGCCTCATCCGTCACATCCTTGTAGTTGCCCGTGCTGACAATGTGCAGCTTAACCTTCGCCGGCTTGGTCGGGTCCGCCGTGTCGTAGATGGCCCCATCGTTGGAGTCGACATATTGCGTCGGCCCTAGACCGATAACCTGAAACACCTCGCTCGTGAGCGGGTGGACGAACTCGTTTACGGCTAGGCCCTGAGCAGCTTGGTCTGCCTCCGTGTTCGACTTGGAGGGGACCGGCTTGCTCTTCGGAGGCTTCGGAGTCCAAGGCATCACGAACAGCCCCTTTGCCTCCATCTCCTCCACGGTGGGCGTCGCCGGTGCCGGCGCGGGCTCGGGAGCCGCTGCCGGAGGCGACGGTGCTGGAGCCAGCGCCCCGGTCACCTTGGCCTTCATGACCTCGTTGGCCTTCCCGGACCAGGCGTGCGCTAACGTCTTGTCCTCCTCAGCATGTATGGCATAAGCAGCATAAACTTGAGCAGCTACACTAGCCGGTCCCCACTTGGCTAGGCCCTTCAGCACATCATACGCCGCCTTGACCTTGTCGGCCTGGTCCGCTGTGAGCTTGGAGGCCCCAAGGAGCAGCCCAGCATAGCTCTCCGAGGCTATCGCCGCCTCAACGTCCTCGTCCGACACAGGCTCCCCAGAGGTACCCACTATCCCAAGTATCTCTGCCTGACGCATGCACCAATCCGACGCCGTCTTATCCTCCCCATTCATCTCATAGGCGAAGTAGATCGCCCCAGCCGCTGCTAATGCATCCCCTATCTTGGTGTTCACCATCGAGGTGTGAAAGTTCATCATCAGAGTGGCAAGCTCTGAGCCGTGAACAGCCGCTGGGTAGCAATTATAAGCCTCGTTGAGATACCACTGCACGTTGGTATCCGCGCCCTTCTCCTTCGAGCCGCCGGGCTCCACCGCACGCCAGTGCAGATAGAGTAGGTAGCTAAGAAGCGCACGCTCGTTCATAGCCTCTGCGGACGAAGCTAAGAGCGCCGCGTCTATCTGAGCTGCCTGGCCGCCCTCTAAGGATCCCGCCTTGCACTGCTCCGACACCTTGGTGTAAAGCGGCCCGAGATTGATGTCCGCAAGAAGCTTGTCAATGTCGCTCTGTGGAGCTGGAGCGGGAGCGGGGGCCACAGGGTCGAGAGGCTCAGGCTCTGGCGGGTCCGTCAGCTCCGCACCCGTGGTGAGCATACCTAGCTTGGTCTGAACGTCCGCGAGGTCGTCCTCATACATGGTCGTCGCCGCAGCATTCCCCTGAGCCTTATACGACGCGATGATAACCTTCAGCAGGCCGGCATACTTGAGCCAGCTCTCCTCATCCTCCGCAACCACCAACGCATCCTTGATGTCCGCCCAGTTAGAGGCGCTGAGGTAAGGCGCGAGGGGAAGCAGGTCCTCGGGATTGGCCTCCGAGTACGTTAGCACCGTCTTGAGTGCTGCGTTTACCTCCTCCTGCTGCTGGCTCTTCCAGTCGGCCGCATCAGGCGAGCCAATCTGATCGTGATACTTAGCCACCACGGCCAAAGCCTGCGCTGCCTTGACGTGCTGCTTGTCCTTCTTTAGCTGCGTCAGCGCCGTGGTTAGACCGCCAAGCTCGAACGCATTAAGATTGCCCGCGCTGGCCTTAGCATATAGGCCCTCGGTATCTCCCTTCTGCGTAGCCTCCATGGCCACGTTGAAAAGATCCCCCGCCGCTAACGCCTGCTCCGCGTTGTTCTTTGCCTGCTGCCAATACTCCTCGTGAGCATCGTTGCCCTTGGCCTTGTGGTAAGCCTCCGCGACAGCTGCCAGCTTGACCATGTCCGCCCACCCTGTGGATGCCTTAGCCTCATAATACGCTTGTGTAACCGCAATACACGACTCGTCTAGAAGACCGCCGCTCGTAGCAGCCTCCTGCAACACATCGAGCTTACCGCCCGCCAGTGCTGCCGATGCCTCGTCCACACTAAGCACCTTGGGAGCGGGCATCGCCGCTACAGCGGCCGCGTTGTTGGCATCAAACTGAAGCTTGTCCGACTCGGCCTGCCAAACCGCTGCCGTCGCCTTTGCACCCTGCGCCTCGCACGCGTCCGCAATCGCCTGAGCCTTCTGGGCCGCTGCTGCCTTGTCGGCAGTCAGCTGCAGCTCATCAAACTCTGCAATAAGCCCAAGAACATCTGCGTCCGACGGCACAGCAGCCTTCGCAGCCTCCTCAGCCTTCTCCTGCTCCACGGCCGCCACAGCCTGCCAGTTCAGCGCTGAGAAAGACTGACCCTGCGACGCCCACCCCTTCGCTATCTCGCTAGCGATCTCCGCCTTCTGCGCGGGCGTTAACGCCTCGGTGAAGTCCTGTACAAGGTCGTTGATCTCCTCCTTCGTATAGGCTTCCCCTCCAGGCTCCTCAAGCGCTGCCGCCTTCACCTGTGCCGTAGCCTTAATATCTTCGGCAACCTCCTTCCACATCCCACAAGCCTCGTCGCCGATAGCGCCGAAACCATCTGAGATTTTCAGAGCCAGATCCAGAGCCTTTGCGAGATCACCTCCCTGGAGCGCCGCCGCAAACGCGCTCTGCTCAGCCTGCAGCTCCTGGAAAGCGGGGGCGGACATGTCCGCCTTAGCTGCATAGACGTCCGCCTCCTTAAACCAGGCCGCGGACTTCTTCCCATCATCGACCACCTGCGCGTAGTAACCAGCAATGAGGTGCGCCAGCTTAGAGCACTGCTCCCACTCCCCCTTGCTATCCGAGGCAACCAGGAGGTCCATCAGCTTGTTGAACTGGTCCGAGGTTACCTTACCCGCATCGATGTCCTCGGGCTTGCCCGCGGCTAAAGCTCCCGTGAAAGCCGCCTCCTGCTGCTCAATCGCAGCTTTCTCCGCCGCCTTCTCGATGGCCTTCTTGTGCATCATGATCTTGAAGCCGAAGGCCCCCACCCACTGCTGACCAGGCTGCGTTGCGTAGTAGTCTTTCAGGAGCTGAAGAACCTGAATGGCTCCTTCATAGTCCTCCTTCCCCGTCAGCTCGTTCTGGTCCTTGTGCAGCTGCGTCAGAAAGTCCTTACCCGCCTTCGACATATTGGCGGCGACCGTCGCAAAGTCCTTCGCCTCATACGCCGACTGAAGCTCCGCCTCGACCTTCCATGCCGTCGCCTGAGCCAAGCTGTCCGACCAGGCAGACTTGAACGGAGTCTCAATCCCACTGAGGAGCGCCATCAGCTCGGAGCCCTGCTCCACCGCCTTAGCCCAATCCCCCGCACTCAGAGCGTTTCGGAACGCTAACGCCTTCTCCTGGACCTCCGCCGGGAGCTCGTCAAACGCTGCCTTCTTCTCCTTGACCAACGACAACCGCTGCTGCGCGGTTTCGATCTTCTCCGAGTCCCCCATCAGCACCCTATACTTGAGAAGAAGATCAAATAGCCGGACAGCCTTGTCGAAGTTCAAGGCTCGCTCCGCCCGCGCAGCCACCTTAAACACGTTCCCAGCCATGGCCCCCGTCCAGCCGACCAACGTATTGCTAAGAAGAGTATAGTCGTCGGAGCTGAGCGCCTTCTTAATCGCTTGTACTGATATGGGGACGTGACCAGCCGCAGAGGCCGCCTTAGCCTTCAGCCCCCACTCCTCACCCTTGTCGGGCTCCCCTCGGATGTTGTAGATGCCCTGGAGAATCGTGGCCAGGAACGCGGCCTTCCCCCACTGGTTGAGCCCGGTAAAAGTCTCGTAGTCGGCCTCTAGGGAGGCCAACATGGTAGCTGTGAGCGCTGCCGCCTGCGCCTTGATGGCCAGATAGTCCCCGGCGGCCTGAGCCGAGAAGAAGTCGTCCGGGTCCATCATAGGCGGCACATCAGACTCATCCACCACCTTCTGCCACTTAGCGGCTTGGTCCCCCTGACCGCGCGCATTGTAGATGTCCGCCAATATCGCAGCGATGTAAATGGCCTGCGGCATCTTGCTGGCCAGCAGCTTGTCGTTGTAGTCCGCCTCGATGCCTTGCAAGATCGCTGGGACCAGCTCCGAGGCCATTGCGACCAGCGCCTTGTAGTCCTTGTTGGCCAGGGCCTCGGCCTGCGCCTCGGGAGGCTCCGGCTCGGGGGGCTCCGGCTTCTTAGGAAGACCCACAATACCGACCGGCTCGGGGAAGGTGGTGGGCAACGGCTCGCCAGCGGCGAGCGCCTTGGAGAAAGTGTCCTGCGGTACGACCCCCGCAGCCTTAGCCTGCTTCACCTTCCAGGCCAGATAACCCTTTTTCATCCACTGGGTCATCTGAGGAACCTCCTCGGCTCCCTCCACAGGCTTGATGTCCGCCACGGCGCCCGAGAACGCCGCAGGGTCTCCGATATCGCCGACCGGTGGGAACTCCTCAGCTCCTGGTGGAGGATCAATGAGGTGTGGTGCGTGCTGCTTCTTGGATAGGTGCTGTGCCTTAATCGTGGCTACGAAGGGGTCCTTACCTGGCGGCTGCTTCCAGACGTAAACCTTTTCTCCCTTGACACCGATGACCTTCACCTCCTGCACAATGCTGGAGGTATCAAGCAACGCTCCCTGCTGCTCCCAAAGGGCAGCACCCGCTGGACGACCCTGACGAGACATATGCTGGCTCTTATCCTTCTGGTGGCGTTAATCTGCGCTCCCCCTGGCGGCGGGGGTGCCCTCCTACTTCTACCATAGATCTAGCTAAAGCGCGTCCCTCTCCGCCTCTAGCTCCTCCTGATCAACACGCTCCGCAGCCTCCAGCCACTGCTCCGTCACCTCTGCAATGACCTCGTTGACGTCACGACCCCAGCTACGGCAAACCTCCAACACACGGTTAACCACCTTTTTGGTACGCTTGCTCATGGCTATATAGACGTGCTCCTTGCCGCCAAAATCGAAGACCATGAACGAGTATTCTAAGGTGTCGCCGTATTGATTGAACAGGTGGTTGAGCACGCGCCCAAGGTCACTAACCGACTTGGCCTCCTTGGTGGCATTCTGGAGCTTGTCCTGGGCCTCCTTGGGCATCCCTGCCGCCTTCATACCCTTCTGCACCTGCTTGATCATCTTCTGCCAGCCGGCCTTGTCCGCAAAGGCGAACATTCGCCGCATAGCTTTCTCCCCGTACTTTGCGGCCATCTCCCGGTGGAGCGCGACCATCTTCTCGGGATTAAGGCGACCGTGAAGCGCGTTCAGACGCACCGTCACGAACTTTTGAAGATCCGGCTCCTGCCACTTCTCGTCCGAGAGGACCACACACGGTACACGCTCCATCCCAAGCGTCTTAGCCGCCTGCCACCGATGGGCTCCACCGATGATACGATAGGACCCATCCACCAGCGGGACCACCTGCAAAGGAGCGATGAAGCCTACCTCCGTGATCTCGTTAAGGAGCATCTCGAACTCCTCAGAGTTCATCTCATTCGGGTTAAATGCCGTCGGCTCAATGTCATCGACCCGTATCTGCTTCACCTCCGGAACACTGACCCCACCTTCAATCATGACAGCCCCGAGGTTAAGGTCTCCGATAGCGTGTCGCACTTACCCGCGACCACCCGCAGCTCCCCAATCAGCTGCACCAAAAACAGGTTCAAAGCCTGCGGGTCTGTTGCCGGAATCGTTACCCCCGGCACCTCGTCCATCTTCTTCTGCCACTTCTGGAGCACCGCAACAGCGGTCTCCAGCTCGTTATGGATCACCTCTGGTGAGACTGGTAGCATCAGCCCTTCTCCCCTTCTGATAGCAGCTTCAGAGCCCTAAAGCCGTACACGACCTTGTTCCTCTTCGGGTCGATTGCAACCAAACGCATGTTTAGCAACCTCTCCAGCTTGTTCAGGTAGGAGACCTTGGCTTTGGGGTCTCCCGCCTTCCCCCAATCGTTGCACGCTATGAAGTCCATGCAGATAAGCCCGAGCCGCGACGACTTACTGCGCTCCATCCCCCCGAGCTCTCCAGCCCGCTCCAAAGCCGCCAGCACGAGGTCGATGTTCTCGTCCATGCAGGTGAACGTGAACACCTTCGTACGCTCAGGCTTAGGTAGCGCGGCCGCTGCATCCGTCACCTTGATCGTACCACACCCTAGAAACTTCTCCCGCTCCGCCTCGTTGGCCTCGGCATCCTCGTCCTGCACTACATCCTCCCCAACATCATCCACGACCTCGCCGTCTGCCTCACCCATGCGGTCAAGTGCCCGCCCGACAGCGCGCTCCACCAGCAGGTGGTTGTGGGTCTCCGAGTAATCGACCCACTCCTCTACGGTTCGACGATCATGCTTGTTAGCAAATATTCGGGCCAGCTCCCTGACCTTGGTCCAGCCGAGATTGATGAGGCGGTCCCGAAGGTCTACGTCCAGCCCGGCCAGCTCTACCTCTAGCATACGTCCGATAACGCGCAGACGCTGCGCTCGCCGGACATGCATCCCAAGGTCGATGGTCACGAAGTCGTTGAAGCTGGTATAGCCCCAACGCGTGTACGTAGGGGCGCGCCGCGGGTCGTCGTTGACGGGTATCTGATCAAACCAATACAGCAGCCGCGCCATCTCCACGTAGCCAGTATCCAGCTGCCGCGCGAGATGCTTGGCCCGCTTCCGCTTACCTTCTGCCCAGTGTAACGACCCTACCGCAATGCTCTCTGCTGCCTCTGCCATAGCTCGCTCCTTTACTTGGGAAAGTCCAGGCGTCTGGCCCGGACCTCCGTCAGCTCCCCCATCTGTCCGTCCCGATTCATAAGCTCCCCCTCCACCATCACCGTCACCCCGCGCCCGAGACGCTGACGACAAAGGTCGACCAGCCCCTGGCCATACGCGTTAACCTTCACCCAGACAGTGATGGTCCGATCGCGCGCGACGCGGTCCGCCGCCATCTGAAAGGTGCAGACCGGAGCCCCGTTCCCGGTCTGAGCGTACTCGATCTTTGAGCTTGCGTTGCCGCTGAGAAAAACGAAGTTAGCCACTTACATCCTCCGAGCCATGTGCAGCACCTCGCTACCGAGGCACGCGACCACGGCCCCCACCGCATCATAGGCATGCTCGTGGAAGGTACGTGGCACCCCTCGTTTTATCAGCTCCGCCGCAAAATCGCGACCAAAGCGCCGGTCCAGGGCCGCCGCTACATCCCCCTTACTGGCGCTAGAGCGCCCGCTAACGGCCTTTTTCAGCTCTTGGGGGGTCACCATAACCGTCGGGGTCCGGGCGGCCTCTACGATGCTCACCAAGGCTCCGTAGGCCAGCCCCATCTTGAAGGTGGTCGAGGCATTGCGCGGCAGGCTCGGAGCCTCAACACAGACAACCTGGACGCCGTCCACAAGCGGGAGCAGGGCGCCCGAAAGCTCTCGGGCGCGTCGCCAGCTGTCATCTGTCGCACGTACCCCCCGCTTGGCCGCAGATGCCTGCGTCCGAAGAACCCCGAGCGTGTGGACCGTCTCGCCGTCCAGAGCTATATCAACGACCGCATAGCCGAAGGACGCAAAGCCGGGGTCAAGCCCTAGAACCCGTGCCATCGTCCGGGCCTTCGGTGTCTGGGCGAGCCGCCTGGCTTACCGCCTCGATCGTATCGTGGACCTGAAACATACGCGACGTTAGAGCTATCGCCCCCAAGATGTCGTTTGCATCCTTGCAAGATAATAGGCGATCGTCTGGCGTTCGAAGGAAGCGCTCGCCCTTCTCCGCCTCGATGTCGTGTATCAGGAAGGGGAGCTGGTCCCGACGCTTCTGCCCCCACTGCGACTCATAGAGAAAGCATAGGGAGCAGACGAAAACACACTCATCAGACCCTTGCGGGCCCATCTCCCAGCGCGACTGCATACGGTCACAGTTGACACACGAGGAGTCCCAGAGGGGCTCCGGCAACGGCCGAAGCATCCGCGTATCGAGCACCATTGGCGCAAGATGCTGCCGCTCATAGCCGGGCGGCGGCTCACTGTAAGGACCACCCTCCGCAGCATCCGGCGAATCCGCGGCGGAGACCCCAGGCAACGGCACTACATTCGATTCCTCTTTACCCTTACTCACATCGTCCTCCTACTCATCCAGCAGACGGTCGAGGAGGCGCCTAAGCCAGCCTCGCCTCTTACCCTGCTTTCTCCACACGTCCTCGCGAATCAAGCGAAGCCTCCGGATCGCCAAGTTTAGCAGACCTCGCGCCTCTGCGGTGGTCATCTCATACCCACACGAGTCACAGCGCCACCAGCTCTTGTCCTCCTGCCACAACAGCAGCTCCTCACAGGCATCACACTCAAACAGCGGGACGCGGCTTTCACCCTCAAAAACAACCCGCACCTGCGCGTCGGCGCACAGGCGCAGCTGCGGCCGTATCTGCTCTAGCGCCGGTGTCACCGCCGACTCGTCGTCGGGATGAAGTCCTCCCGCGTAAAGATGCTCCGCAGAGGTATGTCCAGCTCCGCCGTGATGCGCGCAAAGCCTCCCTCCTGCCGATCTACCAGCACCACAACGCCAACCACCTCCAGCCCCACACCCTCCAAAGCTTTGACGGCCGCAATCGTGGTGGCCCCGGTGGTGACCACGTCCTCCAGCAGCACTACGGCCGCCGGCGGCCGTACGTCCCCCTCTACTAGCCTCTTCGTGCCATGATCTTTCGTCTGCCGCCGAACGTACAGGATATCGAGCCGTACGGGCTCCGCCACCAACGACACTGCCCCCGCCAAGGGACACCCACCCAAAGCCGCCCCCGCCACATAGGGAACCATCCCAAAGCTCCGTACCTCGGGCCACAGGACCCGGCCCGCAAGATAATGGCCGTCGCCCGAGAGCACCGTGCGCGTGCAGTCGATAAAGAAGTCACTCTTGCGCCCCGACGACAGCGTAAACTCCCCTTTCTTAAACGAGCGCTCACGGAGCAGGCGAAGCAACGCCTCGCGATCTTTCTCCAGGGAGCGCTCCTGGTCACTCACGCGCTGCAAAAGCGCCGCGTGGTCCACGATGAGCTGCTCAATCACAAATAGCCACTGCTTAGGCACAGTCACGGGGTTCAGCGTGCACCACTGCTGCACCCCCATCGCGTTGCGGCCGTCCTGCGCCTCCAGAACCAACCCCTCCTTACCCTTCTTACCCGGCACGCTAACCAAGCGTGCCGTGGGCGCCGCCTCCGGCCCTACCGTCCACACGATCTTCGGTTCGTCCATTCTACTCGTCCTCCAGCCTACCGCTACCGCGCAGCAGCCTCACAAACACGTCCATCGGGAGCACCACCAGCTCCACATCGTCCTCCCCACCGGGGGTCCGAAAGGTGAGTGCCAACGCCGGGGCTACCCCAGCACTCCTCGCCACGACCTCCTCAGCCCACTCCCGCTTTAGCCCGCGAGACCGGTGCCTGGTCTCCTCGCGGATAGCTGCGGCGCAGTCGCCCAGGCACCCCCCCGCAGCCAGCAGTACGCGCTCATACACATCCTGCGGGAGCACCACCAGCTCCACATCCTGCTCCCCGACCTTGGCCAGGAAGCGAACCACTACGGCCGGCTGAACCCAACGCGCGCTAGCGCCCTCAACCACCTTCTCGACCCAGGCCCGCTTGAACCTGATCGACTGCGCCTCTGTCTCCTTCAGCTCAACCAAAAAGCCTGGGATGCTCACATCTCCGCGAGCTGTTGGGCCCTCTCCCACCAAGCGACGCTGCCCCGGCGCGAGGCTCACCTGCCGAAGAGACCACGGGCGTCCCCCCGAGGCGGGAAGGCGCCGCCCCCCCAAACGCGCTCCGAGCTCGTGCTCATTCTTGCGCGAGCGTCGCGTGCGAGCTGCCCGATCACCCCCCGGCCGAACCCATGCAGGCTCAGGACGACAGGGGGCCTCGGCCTCGTCGTCCAACCAAGCTGGAGAAGGCTTGCGGTGAGAACTCACAGCCCGTCGTCCTGTAGCAGTACATGCATGACAGCGTCGCGAACTCGCGCACCAAGCTCAACATCCGTCTCCAGCGCCGCCTGCAGTGCCTTCTTTGAGCCGAACTTCTGATCGAGCACCTGCCACGAGGAACCACGGCCCTTCACTAGACCCACCATCTCCCCCATGCTCACAATCTCGGGAACATCTATCGAGTCCCCCACCCGGTACCTCTCTGTATCCATCAACGCAAGCTGAAACTCGCCCTCAATGCGAGGGTAGAAGGATTTGTTTTTCTCCACCCGGAAGGCAAACTTCCCCGCTAATGGGCGCCCGAGAACCTCGTCCATCTCGTAGCCCGCCGAGCGTAGCTTCGTCTCTGTAACCGCCGCAAAGCCTGGGGCTAGGCCCCCCGGCTGGATCTCCGGACTATTATGGACGACCACACCACGCCCGTCGCCGCCAACAAGGTAGAAGCAGTCCCCCTCTATCTGGAGGTCGTACTTGACGCGAGACCTGTGTTTCTTCTGAGACTTTCGAACGCTGTGAACCTCCACAGGTATCGGTCGGCGGCGCATCACCGACTCCGGCAGCTCTAGCTCACCCGTGGCCTGCTCCCGATGCTCCGGCAGAAGCTTGTAAGCCATATCCGGAGGGAGATAGCGAGCGACGGCCTCCGAGAACTGCGTGAATGTGCTAGCGGGAAACACTATCGCACGTTGAGTTTGACGATAGCGCGTGCCAGGGAAGCGCTCGGCGAGCACCGCGGCCACGCGCACGGCGTGATCGTCTCGAAGGCGTTTGACCGAGATAGACGCCGACCGATGCGATTCCCGATAGGTGCCGTCGTCCGCATACCAGACAGCAAGGGTTAGGGGGCCAGCTTCGCGCAGAACATCCAGAGGGATGGTCCGATAGTCCTTGCCCTCCAACGTGTCGCCTGTCCCATAGAATTGCGCCCGTAGCTGCCGAAGCTCAAAGCTGTTCTCTGTCTTCCACGTGTCGCGCCCGCACGCGCTCACGAGGCTGAAGCCATAAGATCGAATGAGACGCTTCTTCCAGCACAGGTAAGCCTTCTGCTCCCCATTTGTTAGGCAAAAAGACCCCCATCGCGTGATGTGACCGTCTCCCAATAGCGAGCCTAAGACAACCTCACGCTCCACACTCGTGAGGCGCTCCTCGTACCAAGACAAGAGCTTCATGCCTGGGCGCACTCGCCCAGCACGAATCTCGTTGCCGTCCCCATCGACGAGCAAGTGGTTCGGGGTACAGGTGAAGCCCTGAGCACCGCGCCGGCCTCCGGCCCCTGCCACACGGAACGTCAGCCAACTCTCACCCGGCGCCAAGACGCCGTTCTGATACCAGTTGACGATCCTACGCGCGACAATACGCCCGCGGTCTTTATCCCAGGAGAGCACCGGACCCTCCATACGCTCCTTAACCACCCGGTGGATGGGCACCTGCGACCCGTCCGCGAACATCACAGGCGTCTTCGCGTGAAAGCACCCAAACATCACTCCCACCTGCATACGCACCTGGTTGGTGAACAGCAAGGTAGGGGCAACACCTCGGGCGTTCGCAACCGTATTTAAGGCCACGATAAACTTCCGTATCCCCTTGCCCAGCTGCCTCGCCTGCACCGCAGGGTTGTCGTCCATCGTGGAGCCTACAATCTCCTTCGCCGGCGCAAGAAACGCAATACTGTCAATAACCACAATATCGAAGCCCTTCCGCAATAGAGCCTCGGTCATATCCATCGACTGCTCCTGATACTCCGGCGCAGATACGAATAGGTTGTCCAGGTCCACCCCCAAACGCTGCGCCCACCGGCGGTCCAGAGTCCCCTCGACATCCATGAACAGGATCATAGGAGGCCGATAACCCTTGCACCTACAGGGTGAGAAGTTCCAACAGTTGGCGCACATCCTCTGAGCATTCGCAAGGGCCTTCAGATAGGTGGTTGTCTTCGAGCTGGACTTCTTCCCCCACACCACGCTCACCTTCCCCACCGGGAAGCCCCCACCTAGCGCGTAATCGAGCTTGAATATACCTGTCGGTATCCGCGGCACCTTGCCAGAGCCTAGGTCCGAGGCGCGCTGAAAGATCGCATCGCCGTGGACCTTCCGTATCTGCGCCACCGTGGCGCTTGCCAGCATGTGCTCGGGAGAGTCCGACAGCTCCACGACGGCGCAGGAGTCCTTGACCGTTTTGGACCCCTTCTTAGCCTTGGCCTTCGTCGGCTTGTCCTTCCTGTCCTTATCCTTCTTCGATGTCGTCTTCTTCGAGGCGCTCTTCGCCGCCTTGGGCTTCTCCGCCTGCTGTGCTGCCGCCATTGCTCACCGTCTCCTTAACACCGGGCCTCGGCCCGCTACCACCGTCCAATAGATACTTGCGACTATGCCGCACAAACGTCCATACCGTGGCCGCCGCCAGCCACACTTTTCCTACGGATCAACCAAAGAGGCGCCCAGAGTTCCCAGGGAGCGCCACCCCTCAGTAACCTCCGCAGAGAACGCCGCCCACTGCTCCTTGCCCCGTATCGTGCCGTCGCGGTCGTTGTACGCCTGAGCCACCACAGCAACCATCTCCGCGGTGTACAGCCGGTAGCGTGTTCGGGAGGCTCGAAGCGGTGTCGACGGAAGCGCGCCCCGCTTCTCCATCTGCTCCACGGTCAGCACCGTTCTGTTGATCGCCTTAGCCAGCACCCCCACCCGGAAAAGCGCTACATCCTCCTCCGTCCCGTCCTCAAAACGAACCCGACGGACAAAGTGCTTAGGCTTCTCCATCTGATAGACACGCCCCGCCGCATCGAGCTGTAGAATACCGTTCTTGATCAAGCGCTCACGTATGACCTCCAGCTCGTGGTCGGTGTACAGCCGGTCGCCGCGGTCACTCCGCAGCTCCGCCGGATGAATCACGCCCCGCTTCTCCCACAAGCGCACAAGCTGCACAGAGCAGCCAAGCGCCGTAGCAAGCGCCCCAATCGTAAATAGCTTAACCGGGGGCTGACCCTCACCCATGGGAACGTCAACCGTCTTAAACGGAAGAGGCTTCGTCGGCGTGGCAACCGCCTCTCGCTCCCTCCGTCGAACCTCCGCACGCTTCTTGCGCGCACGCGCCCGCGAGTCCCGATTAAGCTTCAAAACCCGAGCCTTGTATGCTGGGTCCAGCTCGTACCGACGCCGGCGAGTCTCATTCAGCTCCTCTCCGTTCTCCGCGTACCAGCTCTTAAAGCTAAAACCTCCTTCACCTGTCATGATATTCAACACTTAACAAGTAATTAGGGCATTGTCAAGTAACCCGTAGATAGAAGCGGTCGCGCTGCGCCGCCGCCCGACGGAAGGTTGCCACCAGGTCATCGCGTATATCGACCACGATCGGGTCCTTCTTACCCGCACAGATACGCTGAATGCGTCCAGTAGGCTGCTCTACATCCCACATAGGAGTAGCCAATACAAGCGTGTCGAGAGGCGGGATATCAAGGCCCTCTGCAGCCATCTGAACCGTAGCCAGAACCACCTGTGCCTGCGCAGCCTCCGCCCGCTCATCAGAGGTGCGACCCCCAACAAAATAGCCCACCGTCGGCGCCCGAGAGCCGTTGGAGCTCTTGGAGCAGGCGTTTAGCAACCCCCGATGAAGTAGCTCCAGGTGATTCAGACGTTCACTCAGCACCAACAGCTTACGCCCGGCAGCGGCCGCTGCCGCGATCTGTGCGACCACAATCCGATTGCGCGCGCGGTTGGTCGTGAGAAACTGAATAATGAGATGGCGCGGCGCCACACTCGGGTCAAAGCTCGGGGTAGAGAAGAGCTGGAAGTCTGTCCACACCCGCTTGACCTTCACCTTCAAGAGCTTCTCCTTTGAGGCGTAGAGCACCTTCCCTATGCTGTAACGAAAGACGTTGTCCGCCCCATCTTTCCGACGAGGTGTGGCTGAGTTGTGAACCAGCACACCATCAGCAACAAAGGACGGGTGACCGCCCATCTCCAGGTCATAGACAAAGTCCGGCGGCGCGCGATCGTAGTTAACTGACCTCACTACTCCTTCCAGATACGACAGCTCCCCCTCACAGAACCGACGTCTGTGGCCTCTATGTCCTGCATCATCCGATAGCTCAGAGTGCCCCGACCAGTAAACCTGAAAGGACCTTCGTCTGCCCATAATCTGCCGACTATCGACAACACCGCCCAAGCTGGGCTCGTGACCACTTACTCCCCCGACCACTCCCAAAGACCTAAGCAAGCTAAGCAACGAACGAACCAAAGAAGGCGATGTGGTCCTGACGCGATGCCCTACCCTCCCGCTCTCGCGCTCTGAACGACAACCGTCAGAGTCCAACAGACCTTGTAACAGCTCCCTCCGATAGCACTCCTCCCAGCCCACTACCCAAGCAGCAGGGATACTCTTTTCCCCACAACCTACAGACCCAAAAACATCTCGAAAGATAGCAGCCACCACAGCACTGGAACACCGCACCTCTGCCGAAGCCCCAGGCGTCTCCCTCTGCCGGGGGTGCCACACCACCCCCGGCAGGCCACGCAGGCGCGTCAGGATCTCCGGCACTCGGCTTAGCTCTACCGCAAAGTTTACGCGGTTACCGCTCACCCACCCGTCGCCGAGCCAAAAGCCTAGTATGTAGGCCCAACAACGTAGGTCTATGTACGGGTCTGTAGAAACACCTCTCGCCCCTTCTGTGTACACCGCCGAGGGCTCTGGCAACCCCTCCCTGCAAGCAAGGTACACCTCCGCCGGAAGATAATGACCACGGCTCCCTTGATTGCGGTAATTCCACCAAGACTTCGGAGACGCCCCGACATCCCTACGCGCAACACCATCTAAAGAGACAGCCACCTTCACAGATCGAAGACCGTAACGAACAGCCACAGCGGCTACGTCCACACGCCCTTGCGAACATCTCGACCCCCAAGCCGCCCCATCATCCATGGGCAAGCGGTCCCCCCTCTCGACCTCCTTGGCTCTGCACACAGATAAAGAAGCCAAAGGCTTTCGATTCCGATTAACACGCACAAATCCGCCAGGCTCCAGACGAAACAAAGAGTGGTCGTCAGTAACCCGCAGATCGCGCCCAGAAACACGAAGACACCTGAGAGGCGCAGAGACTGAATGGCGGATGAGGCTCTTTACAGGCTTCCAACAAAAACCGTACCCCTCCCAGCCTCGCGACTCTACACCATCAAAACGGACAACGTCGTAAGTACCCTCTCTCCTCACTGGGAGATACTCAACAGCCTCATCAAACGCTGCCTCAATAGGGCCAACCCACCCCAAACCGAAGACCCCTCCACGAAGCTCAACAACGGACTGGGGTCCGACGGAGAGACCGATGCGCCACCGCGCGGGGAAGCACGCAGGAACAGGCGCCCAGGTCTCCGCGCCTATGCGGTGGCAGTTGTGTACCACCACCCCCTCAGCGACAAAGTTGTGCAGGTCCTCCACCGTGAGATCGTAAACAAGCTCAGGCGTCTCAACGTCGGCGGTCTCCAGCACCCGAGCCAGCGTCAAGCGGTTCTCCATAGGGGCAAGTGAGACAACATCGCAGTGAATCACATAATCGTTGCCAGGCTCCAGCTCCCCAGCGGTCCTGTCCCCACTTGGCGTAAACACCACGTGATTGGAGGTGCACACCAGCGTCCCGCACTCGTGCCTCACCCACATCATGGAGCTCCGGGGCTTGTGCACCCACTTTCGCGTCACCGGCTTAACTGCGAAGCGACCACCTACACGATCGTACGCCAGCACATAGACGGGGTCTGGGTCCGCCACCACCTCCTCGATAGGACGATAACCACGCGAGGTCAGGATCCGCGCGTAACCTGGCAGCGACTCATCTACCATGAGTGCCCCCGGCCACTGATAGAGCGCTGGAGGATATTCCCGCTGCGCTAGGGAGTGCACCATCCCAACGGCCAGGTGCTTACCCTCAAAGTCGCACACATCCTGCTGCACACGCCCAACAGCCACCCCTGGGAGAAAGTACCGGATGCGCTCCAGCCACTGCTCCACCAGAAACTCCTTGTGTACCACCACGAGGATGGGAACAGCCAGCTGCGAAGCAAGCGATAAGGCGGATACCGTCTTACCAAAGCCCGGCGCCGCCCTCAATATACCGCCGGTACAGTAGGGGTCCGACAAAGCCTTAAGAAGTGCCCCTTGCGCCCTTCGCTGCTCTGGCCGCAGCTCCCCCTCAAAGCGGATAGGAGATGGTAAGGAGGCCCCCATCGTGTAGGCTAGCTCCACCTTGTGGTAGGGCTTAAGAAAGGAGAGGAAGTACTCACGAGGAACACCAATGTGCGTCTTGGTCTCCTCCCACATGCGGATAGTTCCAGGCGCCTCCCCTGGGTGGTCTCCCACCTTCTGGGGCTGAATCGTCAGCTGACGAGAGATGACCTGCCGCTGTGTGGTGGTCATCCCCGCCAGCCGTATCCAAGCAAGCCTGTCTAGTCGAACATCCACGGCTCTAGCTTAGCGCGGAGCCGTTAGGCAAGTAAGCGATCACTTTAGACCCGCAGGCAGATGGGCCACGCTGTCTTGAAAGGCTAGCTCCTTAAACACCTGGTCTGCCCAATCGGCCGGCGGAAAGGCCATAGGGTCCTTAGACCACGCCCGTATCTCCACCCACCGCCGTTTACCACTTACCTCCGCAACAGCCTCTAGGCGTTGTTGGTCGACGTGGACGACGGCGAAGCAGAGACGCGGCTTGATCATGATAACCCTATCGCGACCGCGTGGTCGCAGTTAGATCAAAAGGGGATGTCCTCCTCGTCCCCAGCTTTTCCTCGCGGACGGTCACTGTCTCCGCCGAAGCCTAGTGCTTCATCTCGGCTTACGCCGCGCAGCAGCTCCTTCGAGAAGGCATTCCCCCTGGGCTTGAGGACCTCCATGTAGTTAAAAGGCACAACACGACGCACCAGACGCCCATCATCCTCGGGGTCAAACTGAAGCTGAAAGACCTGCTGCAGGTTTTTCATCTTAAGCTCATCCGCCTCTGCATCATCCCACCACTCTGAAAGCTTCTTGCCCCGGAAGTTGGCCAGCTCAAACATCCGAGCATGGTCAGTGACAAGGCCCTTGCACTCCCACTCATCACCAGTTGAGGGGGACTTCTCTCCCTCCCTATGGACTCTCCACTTGGTCCAGCAGAGCGTTCCGCCCTCCGCCTCACTCTTCTTACGCCGCCACTTCTTGAGAAGGTTAAGCTTACCCCCGGCCAGCTTGACCTCATATTGATAGCGGTTGCCTCGGTCGTCCTCCCATAGACTGCAGTCGACCAAGGAGAGGTAGCCCGTGTAGGTGCGGCTCTTGTCGCCCAGCTCCTCACAGGAATTACAGGGGTCGTCAAAACCCCGGTTGCACGTGTGGTGGTTGCGCCAAGACTTGTTTCTCTTGGCGTTGTGCTCATATATGCATAGTGGATCATCGTCCACCAGAACCAGGTCCTTCCCCGTCCCTGGTTTGATCCACAGTCTGTTAGGGGTCTTGAGGGCGTCAAGACGCGCCTCCTCCTTTTGGATACCGTCGTATCCCTTGTTGAACCAGGACATGAGATGTCCTCCTTGATTGTAATGAGGCCCTTACCGGCCGTGTACTGAACTAATGTCCCTTACGGTGACACTAAGAAGCTACAGCATACTCATCGGGTTGTCAAGGAACAGGTCGGCTAATTCGTCAGCATCGTGGTCGTCCGGGTCGTTGCCGTCCTCGGGGCTTAAAACACGCACCTTTTTGCGTCCCTTCAGGGCATGCTCCCAACGCGTAGCTGCTAGCCTACCAGGCTCGTCACCGTCCGGAAAGATCGTGACCTCACTGAACATAGTTACAACCTTCTCGACCTGGACCTGGTTCAGGGCGGAGCCCATGACGGCTACGGCGTTTGGGTAGCCCATCTGCCGCAGGTACATGGCATCGAAGTGCCCTTCCAGCAGGATACCGGGGAGACCTCGCTCGACCAGGTGCTCCCCAAACAGGAAGTACGCCTTGTTAAACCCCTTAGAGTGGAGGAACTTAGGCTTCTGCTCCGGCTGCCAGCAACCGTCAACCTCGCGATCTAGACAGCGGCCAGTGATGCCCACCAGCTTGCCGTTCCAGTCCCGTATCGGCAGCGCTACGCGCTTTTGGTAGGAGAGCCACCCAACCCCCCACAAGGCCAACGTCGTGGCGTTAAGGTGCCTTCTCGGCCCCGTAAGATAGTCCCTAGCCCTATCCGGGAGCGGGTCTAGCTGCCGCGCGCGCTTCTCCGGCAAGATAGGATAGCTGAGACTATCTAGGCTAAGCGCAGCGCGACCGCCCGAGACAGAGGCCGAGCCCCAGGTGGTCGTTGGGATCTTCTTGAGGCGCGCCGTCACCTTCGGCAGCTCTCGGCCCTCAATGAGCGCAATGCGCCGCTCTATCTCGTACAGCGAAGGGGACTCCTGCATAACCAGCTTGGCAGCTTGCTCATACCAGCGCCCGTAGCCACGCCGACGACCTAGACCCCACACAAGCGGTGCAAGGTCCCCGTTGATGCCGCAGCTAAAGCACTGAAAGTGAGAGACACTGTCCGGCGCTATCGAGATGCCGAAGCTGGGTGTGCGGTCCGACCCCTTGCGGTGACGCTGCGCCGCGAAGGGACAGGAGGCGTTGATCCAGGTCCCCCGCCGCTTGAGATTATAGCAGCCTATCAGCCCGAGAAGCCTCTCCACCTGGGCCTCGTCCATATCCCTACCCCTCCTTGGGCTCCCCACCCGCCCGGTCCTTTGACGTCTCGCGGTCAGCATCACCGGCAGGGAATGCTGCCACGTAGCGGCGATCAAAGTCGATGGACGCTCGAAGGGGGCGCCGTGCGTGGTCCCGCTCCCGCTTCCTACCCTTCTGCGTCAGCTTGATGTTGTCCGCCGGGCCCTCGTCCGAGCCGCGCGCCAGATAGCCGTACCGGGTTAGCTGCGCCCTGGCTATCTGGAAAGCATCCTTGAAGGATGTTGCCCCGCGCTCGCGCATTATCGCTAGGGTCATATGCTTTACCAGGCGCGGGATATCCGCAGGACCAGCCATTAGAACGGTACCCCCTCGTCAGGCGCGTCCCCTGAATCCCCACCGTGCGTCGCCGAGAAGGGGTCCTCGTCGTCATCCCCCCCACCAGGCTGCACCGGACCACCAACACGTGGGAGCTCAGAGAAGTTGCACCGGTCTATGTCCCAATTGACCTCAAACGCCTCGCCCTCCCCCTCACGCATCTTGAGGGCCTTCATCAGCATCCGGCGATCCTTCTTCATGTCGTCCGTCTGGATAAGGGCATAGGCTAGATCAGCGTTCCACGATGACACGTCGGTCAGCGCTATGCGGTCCGCTCTAAAGGTGCTGGCCGTATTGCTTTTCACCTCGCGGTTGAACTGCATGGTTACCAGGTTCGGGACACTGGTCCGCTTGCAAATCCTCTTGAGCTCATCAAAAGCGTTGGCGGCTCGCTCCGTCCGGTTCTTGCCCTCCGTCTTTAGCAGGTAAGCCCCATCCATCACCGCCAGGTCAGGCTCATACTCACGGATGGCGTCCTCGTAGGTGTCGACACGGAAGTCAAAGTCACCCCCAATGACCTTCAAACGCTCCGAGCGCTCCACCTCCTGGACGTACGCAGCAATCCCCGCCCGAACGCGCTTCTCAGTGAAGGCATCCAGGCGCCCAAGACGCAGCTCCCGGTAGCTAACCTTGAAGTGAAGCGCAGCAAAGCGCATCGCTATCCGCAGCTTGGATATCTCCGTCGAGCCGAACAGCACCTTGTGCCCGTTCTCCCAAGCGTGGTGAGCTATCAGCGCTGTGCACCAGGTATTGTGCACGATCACGTCGTTGGCAACAAAGCAGCTCGTGGGCTCAACCGTGAAGTCGTATATCTTCTGCTCCCCAACGTCCTCAACGGCCTCCACCGTGTCCCAAAACACCTCGCTGTCCCAGAGCCAGCTGTACTCCTCGGTGCAGCCAAACTCGTCGCAGTAGACCCGCAAGGCATCGAGCGATACTGAGTAGAGGTCTCCATGCTTCTTGAACAGCTGCCGAGGCGAGAAAGTGCCTCGACCGAGCCGCTCGCAGATACGCTGCAGCTTGTCACCGTTAGGGTTGTGGTAGCCCCGCGCCCCAGCCTCACCCTTGATGCGCAACATCAGCTCCTCAGACACTCGGGGGAAGCCTACATTCGCGTTGCGGGGCCGCTTTAGAGACTCCTCCAGCCGCCTACCCTTCTCCCCCCACAGCTGGACATGCTTCGCGAAAGCTGGCAGGCACTGCGAGTAAACACGGAGCCGCCAGGCATCAAACTTCTTGCCGTCGCAGGTAGCCTGCTTGTACCTAACGCTCGACTGCACACCAAAACGCAGCAACAGATGCTGAATCCCTCGGACGAGCTTCTCAGAGGCTAGGGTGATGCCTGGAGCCCCACTGTCCACGTACCCATCGCACATCCAGAAGACTGCGAGGAAGCGCGCCAACTGCTCCTGCGGGAGGCGGTAGACCTCCTCGGGAATAACCTTCTCTTTGCTCAACAAACCAGACACCCGAAGACGCCGCAACAATCTGTCCACCGGATTGCTCTGCGCCCCCGCGGCACGTGTAAAGCGCCAATCCCGCCCACGCGCGCTGGGCTCCAAAGTAATCCCGAAAGCCTCGGCAGCTGTCCGCCCCAACGCAACGATCGAGGGGTCATCCTTCGTAAAAGTCGGACTACCGTGAGCCGCTAAAGAACCATCAGCCAGCATAATCGCTAAGACGTCAACCTCATGCGTCTGCATACCGACAGGTTCCAAAGGCTCCGGTATCCAAGAGGGCAAACCTACTGTGCTCCCTGCTACCAATTCGTCCGCACGTTGCCACCCATCAGGCGTCAAAAAGGGGTGCTCGGGCGTGACTGTAATGCTGCGACCTGTCCCCAGCTCAAAGCGCAAACACCGCTTGGTCCCTGTATCGTGCTTTGCCGTAATGCGCTGCACATGGACCCCGTCCTCCTTGCTCCAGCTTAGAACGTTGACTAGATCCCCTCGCTTGTAAACGTCCTCAACGGTGTGGGGTGCACCAGTAGCCGGGTCGTGTGTAAGTGTTTGATAATACACGCATTTTCCTGTGCCGGTCTTCGCAGCAAAAAGGATAAGGTCCTCGGGCCAAAAACCGTAGGTCTCCTCATTGATCGTAGGCCAAGGCGTTAGGATGCCACGCTCCCCCGCTTTCATCCGATCGTAGTGCTCCATCACCTTCGGCCAAAGCTTGGGGATGCTCTCCGCCCGAGAGTGGGAAACCTGGTGCTCTCGGCGGATACCCCGCAGAAGGCTCTCCAGCGCGTCTAGAGCTTCGTAGGGCCGTGCGTCGTCAAGATGCTTTGCCGTCTCCAACAGGCTGTTGCGTAGGTCTATCTGCATCTTGCGCGCCCAGACCTCCTTAACGAAGAACTCCGCGGGCTCATCCACATCCGGCAGCGCTAAGCTCAGCTTAGCCTCTACCACCTGACGCGACGGCGGCGAACCATAGAGCTTCGCATGATCGTTGATAAGCTTGTAGGCCCCTGGGGCGTGCTCACCCATCAGCAGGTCAGGGCGCATAGCCGCCTCTCTAGCAACCTTGAGCCCCGCCCCGTCGCCCGCGAGAATCGCAGAGATAAGAGCTAAATCGAGATCGAGAGCCACAGCTACCTCCTCGCTCCCATGACCAGGTCCTTTAGCGCCCGGTCGCCGGTGTTACATTGGTTGGGCCCCTCCACAAGCAGCGGGACCATGCGGCCCTTGACAGCCTCCGCGAACGTCCCGAAGTCGGCGTCGATGTCCGCAAAGGGGATGCGCGTGGTAATGATGGTAGGACGCTTCCAGCCGCCCCGCTGCAACACTAAGCGCTCCAGGTCTCGGGCACCAAGCAAACGGTCCGAAGCGTCGGCGGGGTCAAGGTCGTCAAGCACCAGCAACGGGACCGCTCGCGCCCGGTCCATCATGGTCTGCTCCTCGTCGAACATCAGGCGCTTCCGAATGCTCTCGCGGAGGTCCGAGACGGATATCCAGAATACGGGCATCCGGTGGGCCCGCACCTCCTTGGCGATTAACGCGGCAATAGCACTCTTGCCCACCCCAGGAGGACCCATTAGCAGCAGCCCCGCACAGGCCGATACCATCTGCGGAGCGCGGCTAAGGTAGCGGGCAACCACCTGCTGCACACTCTCGGGGACCTTTTCCAGCGTAACCTCCCACAGCTCTGGTGGAAGCTGCATACGCTCCATGTCCTCGTGATCTATCTCTCGCTTGTCCATCATCTCTTCCCTGTTGCCTCCATGTACCGACGCTTCAGCTCGGGCGGCGCCGGTGTGGTGGGGTTATCCCTGAACCATTGCTCGTATTCCTCTCGAACCCCTGCTGTATCCTGGTGCTGCTGTGCCCGCGGAGCGAGCATGTCGATTAGCTTGACCACCAGCCGCAACGATGGCGTCTCCTTGGGGTCGAGCGCCTTACGCTTGAGCACCTCCCGCTGCACCTCCTCCCAGCTCTCCAACACGTAGCGGAACGTTTGCTCCACCACCGCCAGCGTGTGCCCCTCTAGCAGCTCCCGGCACTGCCCATTCTCCCGCTTACCCCACCGCTTGAACTGGATCTTCGGCCACCGCTCCTGCAGCCCCTCAGTCCACACAGCCTTGAGGCGGTCTATCTGCTGACGCTCGCCCAGCGTAACCTTCTTGCCATTCAGGTTCGCCTGCTTCTGCTGTTTGGCCCGAGAACGCTCTATCTGTTGATCACGCCGCCGCTGAGCTTTCTCCTCCTCCTGCGCGACCGTTGCCCTCATACCGGCCAGGTCCGCGGACCGCAACGCAGTCCCAGGCGGAATATTCCGCCTACGCTCGGCAAGTGTGAGGTAGGTCGCGACGCTCTTAGGCGTGCGGCCGCGAGTGCCCGAGAGACCAGAAGGCTCCAGCGCGGTAGGTGCAGGTGTAAGGGGGCGCGCGGAAGTGGAAGGAGGGGGCTCCGAGGGGGAAGAGCGGTGAGGGGGGTTGGGGGGAGAAGAAGGGGCTAAGGCTTCTGACCTCTCGGACACCTGCTGGTCCCCCCCTTCCCCCTGGGGGGTTAGGGGGGATTTCTGAAATTCTATATCATTCTCTACTTCTAACCCTTCTCTATTCACTTGTTCCCTTTTGGGAACACCCCCTGTTCCCTTTTGGGAACACCCCCTGTTCCCTTTTGGGAACACCTGAACACTTGTCGAGGTGTCCCCTTTTGGTGACACCCCCCTTGCTTGGCGAGTGATGGCCTCGGACGGGACGAAGCGCCTGATAGCCGCTGCGCTCTCTGCCCCAGTAAGCCGCTGGAGTGACACCTTGATACGCTGCGCCTCGGACACTGCATCTCCTGCGGTCGTATCCTGCTCATCCCACGTGACCTCTCCATACAGGCGGCAAGCCTCCTCATCAAGCATGGCACAGACACGTTGAAGCCACGCGTCAGCAAAGAAGACCTCGTGCTCACACCCCTTGCTGTCTTGAACACGCTCGCCGAGCTGATAGACAGGAACCTGCCCCTCCTCCACCTCTATCAGGTTGATCCACCCCAGCGCCTTCATCCGCTGGATGTATCCGTTCAGCTTCGGACGTCCTAGCCCCAGCTTGTCTCCCAGCTTCGTTTGCGAGATGCGGGCTACCACCAGCCCTCCCCGGACCATGTCGCGCACTTCTCTATGGCCCGACTTGGTGCTGCGCCAGGTGAAGCGGCGCAGCATCTCGTAGGCAGTGAAGAGCATGGGGCCGAACACGGGGAGCACCCCCGAGTCGTAGAAGCTGAAGGGCTTCTTGATAAACTGATCATCAACCACGTCGTTTGTCCTTTAGTTGCAAACGCACCTATACCTTCGAGGTCGCCCCTAGGCCGAAGGAGGATTTGAGAGTCGATTCAGGCCGGCGGTATCGGGGGTAGACTCGCCTTGCCTCTCTCAAACCCTTCTTCGACCTAGGGACCTCCTTGGTGGGGTACAGGGAATCGAAACCTGTAGGATCATCAAGATACCTCCATCCCCGTCGGCGGTCAAGAACAGGCCCGGCACCTCCTCCCTAGAGCAACCTTTACGGCGTCTAGCTCGCCCGCTAAGGCCCAGAGCTGCTCTCGGGCAGGGTCGGTAGCCTCCAGCTCCTGCGCGGCCCTGTAGACGTCATCTCGGGCGTCCGAGAGCAACGCGAAGAGCAGGTCTCGCTGGAAGGGGGTAATATCGGGCCCCTCCGGTGGAGGCTTTGGAGCGACGAGCTTGATGGTGTGGGCACCGTCAAAGAAGAGCTCGCTGGCGACCCGCAGGCAGCGCTCCAGCTCCTCGGGAGAAAGCTTCATAAAGCGTAGAGCTCGATCAGCCGCCTCTAGGCTGGACACCACCAGCTCGACACCCGGCACAGCTCCGTAAATCTCTAGCTCGTGCTCTCGCGGGAGCCCCACAGTGTTCGAGAACTGTTGGGCTGGTAGGTTATTGCCTGGGCTGCTCATAGGTCCTCGAATGGTACGGAGGGGGTGGGAGGTGGAGCGGGCTTGGGGGCCGCCTTGAAGCAGCTAAGGTGGACGCCGTAGCATTCGACACCGGGGCGCAGCATGACCACCTCCTGCGGGAGGATGACACCACGGCAGACAACACAGGCCCCTGTTTTCTTGGCGCGGCGACTTGCCCAATAGTGTCCATCGTAGTCCCCGCCTCTGGCGTGGTGCTGCCCCTCCACATAGCGACGGCGCTCGTTTAGGCAGCTTCGGTGGAGATAGATACTTTCAGTAGGAGAGGAGCAGACCGCTATCACCTCTCGGGCGTGATAAGGCTTCAGGCAGCTGTCACATGCACCACCGACCCCTCGGGCTTGAATGTGCCAGCTGGTTCCCCCAAACCCTAGAGTGACCGTCGGGGAGGTGCCAGGAGGGGGAGAGGCTCTTGGATGGTTAGGACGCACACGGGCCTCCCAGCCAGCCACGATGTCGTAGAGATCATCAATATCTTCCCCAAGCCCGGTAGGCGCCTGAGCGTTGGGCAGCCTGACGGTCATGCCGTGCTTGTCCATCAACTGCAGAGCGAGCACGGCGCAGGTCCGCGACTCCTCGGCGCTGTCGGTCACTAAGGAACGGTGAATAAGGTCATTCACCTTACCCAGGGCCTTCTGCTTATCGCTCATGGACTGCTAGTGAGAGTGGCTATGGATCCAGCCACGCCCCTCACATTCTGGGCACTGCTGAACCGATGTTAAAGCCCACCGCCCGTCTAGAACCTGGAGAGCCCCCCGTCGACGCAGGCGCTGCAGCGTCCGCGACAGCTCGCGATTGTCCATCCCTAGCTCTTGGCGCAGCTCCTTACTCCCTTTGGGGCGCAGCCGTAGCGCCCCCTGAATGCTCTGCTCTACCCTCTCTGGGCTAACTACCGCGTGCTCTGTGCCTTGCTCCTCGCTCGTCTGCTTCTTGCTCATTGCTGCCTCCAATAGGCGACCATGTGGTCGCACCTAGAAGAGACCGTCCACCTCATCCCCCACCGGGGTTTCTTCGGCCTCTGTGATCTTTGCAGGTGTACCCCTCACCCGCATCATAACGGCTGGGGATAGCTGAACGTAATAAACCGGGAGTTCTGCAGGAGCGCCCGTGTGAGATTCGAAGAGATGGCGGACTGCCCCTCTGAAGCAGCGGCCGCAGTAGGGACCACCGAGCCGTCCTTGGGGGTCGGCACCTACGCCACCGCTCAACCCTACCCATAGTAAGCGCTTAGGGTCGAGGGTCCGGCAGGTCTTACAGCGGACGGAGACAACTGGGGCGTTCGTGCGCATAACGCCCCGCATGTCCTGGTAGATCGCTGCCACCAGCTCAGGATGAGCCCGCCACTGCTTAAGGTTCACCTTCCCGACCAGCGACCCCAGCCGAACATCGAGCCTCTTCCCACAGTCGTCGCATACCCCTTTCGGGCCTGTGTAAAGCGTCTGTGGCATTACTACCTCCGGCGCAGGAACTGGATAAAGCTGGACGAGACCAGCTGGACGAGGTCGGAGCCTATGCGCTCAGCTCGAACTCGCCGCCAAAAGCGCTGCGGCCCAAACATATAGGACAGCTGAGACGGCTCTAGGTCAAAGCGCGTAGGGAAACCGGGCCCCATCCGAGACCCGAGGAGAATGCCAGTAACGCCGATCCCCTGAGCCCGTGCCTGCTGCACCTCTTTGCGAACAAAGCGCATTAGCTGAGGAGTGCCGAACGTCTTCCCGTCACGCCGTCGATGGGTAGGGAACCCATCAGTGACTATGAAGATATGCTTGACCTCGGTTCCACAGCGCAGCTCCTTAACGGCCAGCCGTATAGCAACGTGGAGCGGGGTACCACCCCCGGCCCCCTTGTCCCCCATCGAGAGCACAGCATCCTTGTGGGAATCATAGCGGGTGATGGTTATCTGGCCAGGCTCCTGAGAGGAGAAGCCCCAAACCAGACTCTCTACGAAGGGGAAGCGCAGCGCTCGGTTGAGGATGTTGTAGGCAGAGCGGCACTGAATCGTTTTGCTGTGACCCATAGAGCTGGAGCGGTCTAGAAGAAGGATGGACCGAAAGCCTTGCCCCCTAGCCTCCGAGCGAAAGCAAGGGACCGGCACACCTGTTACGTGGCGCTCCAGATAGGCGCCAACGTCCACCCTCGTCCCGCTCTCCTCTAGCGCCGAGGCACGTCGCCCCAGCACGCGGTAAAACTGGGCCCGCAGGCGCCGAATGGTTCGGCGTTCGTCGGGGTACACGTTCACCGAACCTTCGCGATCGTGGTCAATGAAGGTGACCTTCGCCATGGCGTCCTTCTGTAGCCACGCATCGCGACGAACAACCTGCTTCATCTCCTGCAGGACCTGTGCAATCAGGTCCTGCATGCGGTCCTCAGACCGCGCTAGCTCCGCGTCAAACACATCACCGTCACCAACCGGAGCACACAGAGCTTTAGAGGCCAGAGCCTGCGACCGCGGAGATGTCCGAGACCGGACATAGCTCGACTCGCGCATCAGGCCCTCCAGGGCCTCCGGAGCGTCGCCGCTGTCTGCTAGAACTCTTGATAGGGCCTGCGCCCTCTCACGGCCAGAGACGGCCTGCGGGGCCTCGGGGTGCCACGGCTGCTGCTCCCCACTTTCCGCGCTGGCGCTCTCGTCCTCCTTACCGTCTGATGATCCCTCCTCATTGTCCCCGTCTCCCCTCTGCGGACAGGAGGGAGGGGGCTCGCCGCGGGTCTCACGGATTATCTGATTCACCAGCTGCACGACCAGCCACTTGCTCACCATCAAGGTGGCAGTAAAGTCGCGACCACACACCTTTCGGAACGCCTCCAGTATGTATGGCTCGAAGCAGTCTAGGTCCCCAGGCGCCACGCCCTCTGGGTCCCCGCTCAGGCAGGTTACGTAGGAGAGCAGGCCCTCATGGGCCTCGGGCAATATCTCCGCGACAGCCTCACGATCGAGGTCTCTGATGATATCTCTGCTCCCGGCGTATAGCAGTCCCCACAGGGAGAGCACCCGGCGTCGCTCCAGCTGCGCGATGATATGTCCTAGCAGCTGGCGAACATCCTCCAAGGCAATGGGGACTCCCAGCTTTTCTCCTACCTTCTGCACCTTCTCGGTGTAGGTCTCCACGAAGAGGCGGGCGGCTTGAGGGTCGCTCTTGAAAAGAATATGCGCTAACTGCAGCTCAACCAGCCGGTAAAAGCTGGAGTGGAAGAAGGGCGCTCTTATCTCGTGGCCGTCCGTCCCCGGCACGTCGGCGTGGCGCAGCCACAGCTTGCGTTTGGTAATACCCGCAAACATGTCCACGGTCTTGTAGGCCACTGAGCGGGTGGTCTCATATGCTCGGAGAGCCTCCCGACGCTCTGGAGATAATTCGGCGGCAGCGTCCGGGGTCATCTCTTCTTCCCGTTGAGGTCTACCTTGAATATCGAGGTGATGCGCTCCCGGACCGTGGCTTTGTCTGTCCCCTCGAACTTACCGACGACGATGCGCAGCGCGCGGGTTAGGTCCAGAGCTGCAATATCCTCCAGAAGCTGCACGACATCACGAGGGCTGAGGGCATAGTCCAAGGAAGCCTGGCGAGTCTCGTGCGCGAGCGTCATAACCTGCTTGACCACCTCTTTTCGAACGCCCCCGTTGAGCACAGCATCCAAGATCTTCTTCTCGCTGGTGGGATTGGGGTAGTCGACCGAGATAACCCTAAAACGAGACTTCAGATCCTCATTGAGCGCGTACACGCCGCCGTATACCGCCGTGTTCATTGTCCCGGTAACCCACAGCTCCTTACCGGGCTGCAGCTTAAACACCTTCTGCGCCTCGGGCACCTCCACCCGGCAACGCCAATCTGCTACCGCGTTAAGGATCTTCTGGCTCTGGGGTGAAAGCGAGTTATGCGTACCAAGCCCGTTGGCAAAGTATGTATGAGTCCCCGTGAGACCTATCTCTCGTAAGGGTGTTGGGGTCCTGTTGACTACCACTCTTTGTACAGTTACCCATCGAGGAACGTCCTCACCGCCCGACGTATTAGGTCTGGGCTTTTCAGATCCTCTTCCGATAGTCTCAACACTGTATAGCCCATGCTGGTGTAGGCTGCCGTCTCTGCCTCGCGCTGCTCTTTCGGGTGCCAGTAAGCCCCATCTACCAGCAGTACCTTCTTTCCCCTGGCAATGAAGTCGGGATTGAGGTGCCTCCCATCGGGGGTCGTCAACCATCTGCTGCCGTCGCCGACATAGTGAACCGGAAGACCTTCTAGGATGCTCATAGCCTTCCGCTCCAGTGCTGTGGGAAGCTCCGCATTCCACCCCGCATGTACAAACTGTATCTTGGCCTCGGGGTGCGCCTTCAGGTACGCCTTCCGCTTCGCCGACATATTCTGCCTGTGTGCGGGGTCGGACCATATTCTCTGAGCGCGTTCCGAGGCCAAGGCGCGACCTTTGGGACTCCGCCAAAACGCTGCGGTGGCTTGGCCACCTCGTGCTGCAGCCTCGCGGAACTCGGGGGACCGACAAACTGCCAAACGTTTGGCCCGCCTCTCCTCGTCGGCCCACTCTTTCTTCATCTGTCGCCTTTTGGTAGCAGCCATCTTTGCCCGCGTGGTTGGGTCCTCGTGCGGGCGCAAATTTCTCAGGAAGGCTGACATGCCCTCGCGGTACTCTTTGTCCTTCCACCTTTCGCGCATAGCCCTGGAGCGTTTTGCGCGAGCCTCCGGCGTCCTCGCCTTTGCTTGGACGTCCGGGCGACGTCCCGGATTGTCTCCGTGCGCCATACGTTCGTGAGCTCTTAAGGCCCGCAGGTCCCTCTTCACGCAGCCGCAAGTTTTGCAGGTGTAAGATTCGGTCGCCTTCGCGGATGTCTTCGGCATAGGACCAACCTCGTGCGGTCCAAAAAAGGTGGTTACCGCTAGCAGTTATCCTACGCTCACCACAATCTAGTGTAAAGGAGGTGTTAGCCCATTCATCTCGGACCTCTACCACCGTCTCGATGCCTTGTTGACCAGAGGGTCCGAAGCTCACCACAGCGTCTCCCACCTGGACGCGTTCTATAGGCACTTGGAGACCCGAAGGCAGCATTACGTTGGAGGATGGGTGTATGCAATTGATCTCCTCTAGGCAGAGGATACAGCGGCCAACCTCATTGGCCACCTCGAAGGCGTTGGTTATGGGCCCTAGAACAAAAGGGGTCGAGCCCCCTCGGATGATGTGCATCCCCAGCAGATGAGAGCGCCGCACATCCTCTGAGCAGTCAAAGGTGATGATCGGGCTCCGTACCTTGTTAGCGTAGTGCTGGATGGAGAGTGTTTTCCCTACCCCCTTCGGACCACACACAATTGCGGGTGCCCGAAAGGCTAGCCCATCATACAGAGGGAGCAGGTCCAGGGCGTCGATGTAGGTAACCTGCTTCGGAGCGAAGCTGTCTGCGGGCAAACTTAGAATATCGCTCATCGCTCAGCTCCTCAGCAGTAGAAGGTCAAAAGACGCCCATAGGGTCCCTGAGCTGCCTCGTGCGCCGGAGACTCCTGGAACTCGCCAACAGTGCGGGCGCCCTCGACGGTTATGATGGGCGCGACCCACACCCGCGTCTGGGGCCGAAAGCCGAGATGCGTGAATACTGCTAGCAGCGCGGGCTGCGGAGCGACCGGCTGTGTGTCTGCCAGGGCTAAGCCCAGCAGGTCATCAATATCTTCCGAGACGCTTTCCCCGAGGGGAACCTCATCAACCGTCTCATAGATGGTCAGAACGCCCACCGCCTTGGTCACCTCCGCAAAGCGGCCAACCGCTGCTTGGTGATCCTCCAGAGATAGCTGCTTGCGCTCCACTGCCAGAACCTTAACCCCAATAGGCTCGCCGTCTGGGTCCGTGGTAGCCAACAGCCACGAGGCCACGGGCAACCTTCCCCGCTGCGTTAATCTTAGCTGCGCCTGTGCAAAGGCCACCTCCGCAAAACGCTCCGCGCCTCTGAGCGTGTGCAGATCCTCCGGTAACCTTGGTCGTGTTGTCACTGCTAGTCCCATGCTGCGAAGATAATATGTAACCTCGCGATTGTCAAGCGAGGCTCAAGCGGTGGGCTTCAGCTTGACACGTGAGGGACGCACCTTGGGGGCGTAGCGGCGGCAGTTAGCAGCTGCGTTAGATGCCCAGTAGCAGGGGCGTCCGACGTCTCCAGGGGCGTGGCAAACTCCCTGACACTCGCCGGCTTTGAAGTGGGGCGGTATCTCGCCGGATAGGTGTGCACACGGATGGGTGTTGACCACCACTTGCTTAATCATCTGAGGGCTCCTTTGCTCGTTGTTGGAGGGCTCCGGCGCAAAGCCGAAGATCATACCGTTTGGGGGAGATTGGTCCTCTAGCGCATCGAGCGTCTCAAAGGCGAGGTCAATCATGTGGGGGCTATCAGCCGTAACAGCTCGGCGCCTGGCGGTCTCAGGCACAGCATCGATGATGGCCCTAGCGGCCCAAGCTTCTGGAGAGAGTCCTCGGGTGGCGGCCCAACTGCTCACAAGCTGGTGCTTACTGCCTAGGGAGATCACAAGCTCGGGAGGCCGAGGCCGGCGGCGCTGCAGTGCCTTTCGGAGCGCGCCGCCTGCTAAAGCGCCTCCGAGGAAGGTCGCCACCAGAGCGACGCTGTACAGAATGGCAGATATCATATCCATAGCCTACTGGGGCAGAGGTACCCCGAAGTGCATATCGCGGAGGTGAGCGCGGAGCACCTCACAGTGCTCAAAAGCTGGGCACAGCTCACAGGAGGAGAGCCCTTTCATATCCTTGCATGCCTCCACCTTACGCTGGCGGAGGACCGTCTCAAACTGCGGGGTGCCTGGGGTGTATCCTTCCAGCTCTACGGCAAGGTGTAGCTGCTCTAACCGACCCAGCGTCATGATGGGGTTTTTGCCGCCCGAGCAATACTCCGAATCTCCTCCAGCACGGATTGCGGAGACTCGATCGCTCGCCTAAAGCAGCCCTCGTGAAGATACCCAAACTCTCCCTGCTCCTCGTCCTCGTGAAAGCTGTTCTCGGACAACGTCCCGCGAAGTATCAGGTACACGCGCGTCCCAGCGTCCAACACCTTCCCACAACCACGACACCTATCAGTCGTTGCTTCGTCGCTCATCTCTTAGTCCTTTTCAAGCCCAGTCGGATCATAACCGCCTGAAGATCCTCCCACACCTGCGGCTTCCACTGCACGTTACGCAGTAGAGCAGCAGGATGGTAGGTAGCGCGGACCGGGACACCCTCCCAGCTGTGCCACTGTCCCCGCAGAGCCGTAACCTTCTTACCAGACCCTAGCAACGTCTGCGCCGCTGTTCCTCCCATTGCAACGATGCACTGCGGATTGACGGCCCGCAGCTGCCCGCAGAGCAACGGGCGGCAGGCGTCTTTCTCTGCGGGCGAGGGCTTACGGTTCTGGGGCTCTGTTCGTCCCCTCGCAATATCCTCGTCCGAAGGAGGCGCCGTCGGACGGCACAATACCGCGTTGGTGATGAACACCTGGGAGCGCTCCAAGGTCATGGCCTTAATCATGCGGTTTAGAAGCTTGCCCGAGGAGCCCACAAACGGGACCCCTTCCGCATCCTCCTCAGCCCCCGGCCCCTCCCCCACAAAGGCCAGCAAAGGGCGATCAATGTTCCCCGCACCAAAAACAACATTACGCCGCTCTCGCGACAGAGCACACGCCTGGCAGCCCTGCGCGCGCTCACGCAAGCGCGCCACCTCGTCCGCCCCCCGCTGACCCGCTAGGGCCTCTGTCGATAGTAGCGAAAGCTGTGCGCTCATGTGAGCATCTTACCCTATGGAGAGGGGATTGTCTATCCCACCTCGCCTGGAGCCAGTAACTAGAGTATGCTCAGAAGGCTGGAGGTCACACTATGGATACTCTTGTCGAACTCTGGGAAAAGCACAGCTTCTGGTTGATCCCTGTAGGCTGGGCGCTTCTCTCGGGCGCGCTCAACCTCGCGTTGCGCAAGCGCACAGCGGAGGAGTGGGTCGAATATGCAGAGCAGCACCCGCGCCGGGCAGCTATCATCCGACTCATTCGCGCTCTGGGGTTTGATCCCGCTAAAGCTATCAACGCTGTTCAGCACCTGGTAAATGGGAAAGCTGTAGCGACCCGACGAATGCTGCCGGAGCCTGCTGCTAAAGCTCTAGAGGCGGCAGAGATCCTAGCGACCGCTAAGGACGAGGACAAGGCCAACGAGGCCAAGAAGGACGAGAAGGAGAAGCCATGCGAAAAGCCGCAACCACCCTAATCCTAGCCCTGGCAGCCCTGGTGCTAACCGGCTGTCCCCAGTTTAAGCCGTGGGCCCGAACAGCCCTCGAAGCAGCCCGACACGCCTGCGCTGCCTACGCGGAGCAAACGGGCCTGTCCTTCAAGGACGTGTGCGACACCGAGGAGAAGCTACGTCCGTTTATCGATTCGATCCTAGCAGCTCAAGCAGCAGCCGCGGCAAAGGGGGCGGCCGGAGCCTGCAAGTGCCCAAAGTGTGAGGAGGCCCCCAAGCCCGCTGCCCCCGCACCGAAGCCGCCTCCCCCCACGCCCTCCGCAAAGCCGGAGGCCAAACCCATCCCCAAGCCTGAGCCAGCACCAGGAGGCTGAGATGACGGAGAAAGGCACAGGCTACATCCCATCGCCAGAGGACGAGCGGGACTACCCGCTGATAGGCCCAGGCGAGAACGCCCTCTTCGGGGCGCTGAACACAACGGTCCCCACCGAGCATCTAGCAATGCTACCGTTGATCGACTTCATCCGTGATCAAGGCGGCACCAACTCGTGCTTTCCTGCGGGCACTCGCGTGCTCCTGGAAGGCTTTACAGAGCGACCTATCGAACAGATTGCTCCAGGAAACCGTGTGCGGACGCACACAGGCCGAAGCGGTGCCGTCACAAAGGTGTCTGAGAGACCCTACGAGGGGCTGCTGTATTCGATCAAAGTAGGAGGCTGGATATACCCCCTAGAGGCTACTCCCGAGCACCCCGTAGCCGTCATCGCCAACGTGTCCGCCAGAGCAAAGCACGGAGACTTCGAGCCTGGTGAGCTAACGTGGCGCCGGTTTGACGCGATACGTCCAGGAGATCGTGTAGTCATGCCTGCAGACACCCGAGAGTTCCCCGAGGACTATCGGTCTGCGTGGCACGTGCTGCGCGTAGCGGACTATCTGGAAGGGGAGTACTGGGAGGAAGATGGCGCTGTTCGAGCGGCCATGGGAAGACGGGGGAGTGAGATACCTGCGGAGCTGGGGCTCACCCCCGATATCGGCAGGCTTCTCGGGCTGTTCCTAGCAGAGGGCAGCTTTCTCAAACCCAGCGGCACTAAACAGGGTGTGGCGTTCACCTTTGCGCGGCACGAAGCGCTCCTCCACACCTTCGTCTTGGAGGCCATGAGGACACACTTCGACCTGGAGGGCCAGAAGGAGGAGACGGAGCAGAAGCCCAACGTCACAACGTTGCTATTCTACAGCTCAACTGTAGCGCAGCTGTTCTACGCTCTGTGCGGAGAAGGGGCGCTACAGAAGCGCGTGCCCGACGTGTTTTTTGAGACAGGGCGCGACGTGAAGCTCGCACTCATCCGAGGGTGGTTTCAAGGAGATGGGTCTCAAGACCCCGTTCGTCTCCGCAGAAAGAAGGACGGCACTGTGCGCAAAGCTGCGGCCGTTCAAGGAGTCACAAGCTCTGAGGAGCTCCACCGTGGGCTATACCGCTTAGCCTCTCTCTGTAACATCAAGCTCAGTACGCAGCAGAGAAAGGTAGCGGAGCATCAAAACGCTGCCGGCCGCGAGCTGAACCTTTACGGGGACAACATCCTAAAGGTGTTCCCCGATGCAGCACCGCGCCTGGAAGCCGCTGGGATAAAGCTATCGGGACGGACCCGCTACCGAAAGCACGCCTTGGGATATCTGTGCCGCGTAGAGGAGGTTTCTATGCGTGAGGCCCCCGCAGACACTAAGGTCTACAACTTGGAAGTCGAGGGGGATCACTCGTACGTTGCCGAGGGCATCGCCGTCCACAACTGCGTCTGGCAATCCATCCAGCAGCAGCACTACATCGCACAGGGGGTACACGGGGTGCAGCAACGTCTACCCCTGAGCGTGATGTTCGGCTACTACCACACGCGCCTTCGCGGGGGCACGCAGAGGTTTGACAATGGCTGCTTCCCCAGGCTGGCCTGGCAGGTGGCGGAGAAGATCGGATTCTGTATCGAGGACCTGTGGCCCTTCAAGGAGCCCGAGATAAACCGACCGCCGAGTCTAGATGCCACCTCCGGGGCCATAGACCAGCGGTGGGTGCACGGCTACTACCACATCCTCGGACGCCCACGAGAGGAGGAGGTCCGACAGGCCCTCTCAAACAACCACCCTGTGGTATTCGGGACCGTCGTCGACAACGATTTCAAGCGGTACAAGGGCTCTAACCTTAGCACCGAGCCTATGAAGCCTCCGACGGGCCACTCCGGACGCCATATGATGTGCGCAGTTGCGTACGATCAAGACGGTCTGTGGGTGATCAACTCGTGGGGCTGTTACGACGATAAGACGGAGATTCTAACCGCCGCTGGGTGGAAGTCTTTTGCTGATGTCGTGGTGGGTGAGCCCGTCGCAACGCTTAATAGCCACGGGGAGCTGGAGTACCAGAATACGACTGACGTTCAACGCTACATCTACGACGGAGAGTTGTGGTCTTACCAGTCCCAAGGCGTAGACCTTGTTGTGACGCCAAACCACAACATGCTCATAGGACGCCGTTGTCGCGAAGGCGGTAAGCGCGTCCCCAAGTGGGAGCGCGTTCCGGCTGATCGCATCAACACCAAACACTTCTTGATGAAGAAAACGGCTGCCTGGTCAGGCGAAGAGCCTCCTTACATTGAGGTCGGTCCCCACAGGATACCAACGGAGCTTTGGGTCGAGTTCCTCGGCTACTTCTTGTCCGAAGGTCATGCCCGAGAGAACGTGGTCCAACGGCCGGAGCGTGTGGCGCTTAACGGTACGACAGGTCGCGAGAAGCGGTACAGCGCGTGCAGCGAAACTCAGTACCTGGTGGGTATCCATCAAACCAAGTCTGAAGGTGTCTTCAAGATGGGCGCCTGTCTACGTCGCATGCCTGCCGCCTTCACCCGCATAACAGGGGGTTGGCAGGCAACATCTAGCCCACTGTGCGAGCATCTTCTCCCGCTCGGAAAAGCGCATCAGAAGTACATTCCTCCCTACGTCAAAAGGCTCTCTCCTCGGCTTCTACGAGTGTTCCTGAAGGCCGCTTGTCTCGGCGACGGCTCCCCTGTAGGCCGCAACGGCAGCGTCTACTACACCTCGTCCAAGCGGCTTGCTGACGATATACAGGAGGTTGCACTAAAGGCCGGGATGTGTGCAGATATACGCGAGGATGATCGCCGCGGTCGTACTAATGCGCGGGGGACCACTCGCTATGTGAACTACCAGGTGGCAATCAAACCCGTGAGGGGAGAAACCAAACCCAAAGGAGGCTTCACGCCAACAAAGATCCCCTACAAAGGTTTCGTGCGCTGCGTCACAGTACCGAACGGTCTGGTCTATGTTCGACGCAATGGTAAGGCGGTCTGGTCGGGCAACTCCGACTGGGGCTGCCCGGACCCATCAGGGTTCTATCGATCGGGGTTCTTTCATATGTCCTGGGAATGGGTAAACTGGTCAAGTGCCACTGATTGGTGGGCCGTCCAATACCCAAAGATGTTCGTTTAGGAGACCAACACAATGAATCGTGAGCTAAACCGCTTGTTAGAGAGCGTACGTGCAGAGCTGGCAGAGGGCCTCCCCAAAGGGAAGTACCTGGGCCTACGAGACGCAAAAAGCATCGACATGAACCGTGTCCGGGTTGATCTAGAGACCACCTCTGGGGACAATCTAGGGGGCAACATCGAAACCCTCTTGAGAGGTGAGGACGATGTAAGGTGGCTTACGAGGCCGCCGCGACGAGGGGAGGGCACCGCGAGCTTCACCATCTTCGTCCGGGACCCGGACGAGTTCAAGTACCTGTGGAACACGTTGGAGCGTGCAGAGATCTACGACGACACTATCCTAAACTTCTACGTCAGCGTCACGGACATCTAGGATATCGACATGCACCACCTTCCCTTCTTACTCATGCTGGCCCTCATGGTCTGCATGCTCCCCGCCTGCCCGGACCCTGTCATCCCTGGCCCTCAATGGGACGGGGGGTCTGTTGAGCCCGACCCCGTTCTACCCCCTGGTGTTGATGCCAACGAGGCTGCCTGCAAGCGCCTAGAGGAGCTGCAGTGCAAGTCAAAGGATGGGCGCAACCTCTGGGAGCCCACACCCGGCGGCGTCTCCTGCGTCGACGTGTTCCGCAACGCAGAGAAGAATGGGGTCAACCTACACCCTGCGTGTTTGGCTAAAATAGAACGCTGTGAGGATAGGCATCGGTGTACCGACAAGGGCTAGTCCAGATGCGCCCATAAACGGCGTGTGACAAGTGCATGCACCAGGCTCTCACTGACATGGTACTTCTCCGCCAAGCTTCTCAGGGACACCTTTCGAGGGACGTATCTCCGCCTGATGTCTCGCACCTGTTCAGGAGTAAGCTTGGCGGACCCGTTGGCTTCGCCTGGGTGTGCAACGTGTCGTCCTTTGGACATCATGTCTCTCATGTTATCCGTGTGGGTCCCAACCCACAGGTGCTCTGGGTTGACGCAGGGTGGGTTGTCACACTTGTGCAGAACACAGAGCCCCTCGGGTATAGGGCCGCGGGTAAGCTCCCAAGATACTCGGTGGGCATAGGTAGATATGCTGCTGAGTTCCTGTCGGCTCCCCTGCCTGAAGAACCCATACTGGGTACGGGAGTGTCGAGGACCCGTCCAAAGCCAACAATCTCCACTACAGTCCACATGTTTCCAGAATCGCTCGGTCTCGACCAGGCCGAAGGTAGTCTGCTGTCTTGCTGTCATGATGCAGGAGGCTCCGCAGGCGTACGAAGACCTCGGACCGCGACTAGCTGGGCTTCCAGAGATTGCTCTGCCTTCGGCAGCTCCTTGGCCAAGAACTCCCCCAACGCTTCCTTGATCAGCTTGTTTAGCGTAGTCTCTCTGTAGTCGGCTAGGAACTTGAGACGCTTGTGGGTAAAAGGATACAACCTAACAGTGATTTTGACAGGATCTTCGTCTTTTGACTCCATAATAGGAGTATGGCGGCATACTCAAGAGTTGCCGTCAAACCAACCGAAGATCGAAAAGTGTGAGGACCGTCACAGCTGCACCGACAAAGGATAGCCCATGACCAGCAAGGCACAATTGACCGAGGAGATGCGGCGCCTGATGGGTGTTGCGCCACGACCGCTGGGGCCTTGGTCAGATAGACCAGAGGAGACCTGGAAAGAGCCGATCACCACAAAGCTCGATGAGGCCAAGCTCAAGGTAGACTGGGACGAGGGGATAAAGATAGTCGACCAGGCTCTGAACAAGCTTCGGACGACCGGCCCCAAGTGGCTGAAGGGCCTTGTAGGGGACGACTGGAAGGCAGGGAAGGTCCAGAAGACCAAAGGCAAAGGAGCCCAGAAGAAGTACACCGGGCGCCTTCGGCTCTTTGTGGGCCCCTCTGTCAGCAACGCCAGCAAGACCGTTGTGGTGACCCTGACGCAGACAGAGGCGCCGGGAGAGCACGACTACTACACCGGCGTATACACCACAGGGCTAATCGAGATCGACGCCTCCTGTAAGCTACTGTTGGGCAAAAAGGGTGTAGGCGGCGCCAAGGTGGGCCTACCCGACCTAAGCGCCATTCAGGACCTTACTGCCAGCGTGCTTACCACCTTTAAGCCTTACCTTGAAAAGCACTTTGGTAGCCCGAGTGGAGAGGATGCGAAGGACCTCGCTAAGGATACCCTAAACGACGCGGCACAAGAGCTACTACCGTGGCTCAAGGGCCTTACAGGCGACAAGTGGTATGCTTCCTCAGTGGGCCCAGAGACGCTGCGACTCCACGTCGGTCTAAGCTACGCCGACGCGCCGATCTCGATGACCATAATCCTGAAGTACGACCCCATCAAGGGGACCTTCACCGCAACAGCTCGCGCCTTCTCCGGGGAGGGGCTGATGGATAAGGTCACCAAGGACAATCTCAAGTCGGATGGTCTGCAGGGGGTTGTCGCCATCGCGAAAAGCTTACAGCCGGTGATAAAGCTGGCGTCCGAGGCTGCTCAAGAGGTCGCGGCGACGAACACCGAGGAGATCATCTTGGACGCTGTCGCGAACTTGGTAGCCGATGGTCTGGTGTGGCTAAAGGATGTAACCGGCGAACCGGACGGCTGGAAGATCACAAAACCTACGGAGCACGACCCCTGGATGTACTTCAACCTGAACCCGCCGGGGAAGAGCTTCACCTTGACGGTCGGAGTGGTGGTTGACCCGTTGGACGAGGGCGAGGGCTTCCAGGTCATCACGGACGTTCTAGGCAAACAGGGACAGCCCTTTGCCCACCACGGTCCTGTGATCGCTAGTGAGGACGACCTAAAGGACCTAGTCAAGGTGGCTTTGAAGCCTGTTGAGAAGAACATCAAGGAGGTCATCAAAGCGGAGGGGGCCAAGGTCCTTACCTTGATCAAAGATATTCGCACAGACTACAAGAAGATGCGCAAGGGCCTTGTCATGGCACGTGCCGCCTTGGAGTTCGTCAGCGAGAAGCTAGAGGTGGAGGATTTCACGGGGGTCGAGGCAAAATGCCTGGAGTTCGAGGAGAAGCTCGGCGCGGCACTCGACAGCTCGAAGCAGCTTCGCTCAAAGCTCCCTTACTAAGATGAACGCCATGAGATGACGAACAGGGAATGAGGAGAACAAGGTGAGCAAACTGCAAGAGCAGCGGCGATTGATGGGGCTAGAGCCTCGACCTATGGGGCCATGGGCTCAGGACGCAGAGGGCGCGGGTCCTCCTGATGAGGAGATAGTAGAGGCGACCCAAGGACCCTGGGTAAAGATGAACCGCGCCCTCAAGAAGGCAGAAAAAGACGGGGTCTCCTGGATCAAAACGAACGTAGCCGACCGAGACTGGAAGACCTCCCTAACCACGGCCGACAAGAATTACCCCTACGGGCGGCTGGAGATCTACCTTCTTAGCCCCGAGGGAGTTTTCGAGAAGAACCTCTGGGACCTGACCATCTACCTAACGTGGACCGCATCCTTAAGCTCAGACACAGACCCCAAGTTCAAAGCGCGCATCCGTTTGGAGGACAAGCAAGGCCAGGTTCACGTGGAGGAGACCAAGGAAGAGGTCAGCGCTGCGGACATCAAGGACCTCAAGAACCTGCTACTGCTGCCCAACAAGAAAGCTTTGGCCGATGCTTTTGCCCCCGGAGCCCAACAGAAGAAGTCGTTGAAGGACCTCCGGCGAGCATACAAGGATGCTCGCCAGAACCTCGTCTCTATGAGGGACAAGATCGAGGTTCTCAGCCAGCACCTAGAGAAAAGCGCGCTCGCGGATGTAAAGGATTCGGCTCAAGAGCTGTACAGCATGGAACTCAAGCTATCCTCAGCAATAAAGAAGCTGCGGAACTCTGCGGCCACCGCCGCAGAGTTCTAACCCTATCTTATCGGACAGCTTCCGCTAGCGCACGCCTCCTCAATCTCCATCTCACCGCCGTTGACCAGCGGGTGGTCGTGGTCGATGTTGGAGGCTAGACGCTCAAAGGTCTCGCGGTCTATCGCCTCGTAGGGAGGCTGGGCGTAGCCATGAGCCTTGGGCAAGCAGGTGGTGCTCTTAAGCCGCGGCACAAACTCCCCGAGAAGAGCGGCAAGCTCCTCCTGCTCCGTATCGGCGTCAAAGGTGATAGTGGCACTGACGGCATTATCTGCCCAGTGCTCCTGTACGGCCGCCTGCCGTTCAAACTGCTGGCGCAGCGTCTGCGTCTGCGCAGTCACGCGCCCCGCGGGCGTCGACTCTGCGAAGCTGAACACGATCGTGTTCCCTGTCTGGTCGTACACATCAAGCTCGTGCGGAACGCCAGCCTCCATAAGGGCGCCGGCTAGGTTGTCCGCAATGTCCAAGCGAACACGGCGGATGTAGTGGCGCGCGAAGGGGGCGTGGATGCCTGGCGAGCTGCGGCTTAGCAACGATATGGTGCCGCTAGGCTTAACGGTGGTAACGGTCTTGGGGATAGCTGTGCCTAGCTCAATGGCGTAGCGCGTAGCCTCCCTGCGACATGCTCCGTACCACGCATCGAGCTGTGCTGGCGTCCAGTCGAAGTCGCAGATACCCCCCAGCCCTACTCCTAGCCTCATGTTCTGCTGCTGCACCGCGTTCGAGATGGGGTCCGTCAGCTTAGACAGTCGATTGCGAAAGCAGTAGCGCGTGACAAGGCGAAACACCTCGTCAGCGTCAGTCGTATCGTGGAACCGTGAGGGGAACACCTCGGACAGGTTGCACGCCTCACGGTTGTACAGCGGCAGCTCGCCACAGTTGCCCGTCGCTACGCCGTCTGCAATGAAGGTCTCGTGCGTCGGCTGCTTGAGGCAGAACACCGGCTCGTGTCCGATAGGCTCGATGCTCACGATCTCCGTGGTGAACCGCTCCGCATAGGGTCCCCTCTTCCACGAGCTGCGCCAGCTTAGATAGCGATCCTCCATATCCTCTCGGAGGAATCCGAGCTGCTCATAGAAACGGACCGCGTTGGCCTTTGAGACAACAAGGTCGTACTGCGTCTTGCACCAGTAGTCAGCAAGGTCCCCCTTACCATCAGGCAGACGGCGATAGCCTGCGTCTCGCCGCTTGTAGACGGACGACACGATGCCGAAGTTTAGGAGCAGCGTTTGAACATCACGGAGAAGAGCTGGGTTGCTCTGCGACAGACGGACGGAGAAGGTCTGCTTTTCGGCTGTCCAGTTTATCTGACCGTCTGTTGCGAAGAGGCCGCGGAGGTAGCCGCGGACGCACTTTTTGGTCCCGCGCCACACCACCTCTGGCACAGAGCCCTTCTCACGATAGCCTACCTCAGCCAGGGCACGGCTTAGCAGCGAGCTGCAGATGTCCTCGTAGCGATCATACACTTGACAACCGAAGCGCTTCAGGTGCCCGTTACGCGGCGCTACGGAGGCCGCTACCTCGTGGCACCACGCTAGATATTGCCCGGACATCTTGCGCTTGGCGTCCCAGAAGAATAGATGAGCGCGCTTGCCGTCCTCGCTCCAACAGCCGTCACCTTCGAGCCACCCAATAACATGCCCGAGAGCCTCGCTGCCGTCCGCCCCCCACAAACCCTCGCCGGATTGAAGTAGCAAGGTATCTCCAGGAGACAGGTCCTTAAGCTCCACAAAACCGTCGGGGGTCGGGAAGCGGTGATACGCCGTAGCCTTGATCTCGTTACCGTGCCGGGTCCGCATCCGGTAGACCTTCTCGGAGGCGCTTGTCTGGAAAGCCGCCTCCGCCTCGCGATGCACCGCTCCAGGCGAGACGTTCGTACGGTCCGTGCCGACACGAGCGTCGGTGGTGACCTGGAAAGCTTTGGCGTCCTTGAGATCTCGGATGGGTATTAAGCCCCATTGCGTGACGACACGGGTGTCGCCGGTGAGGCAGGGGTTGATCCCAACGATACCGGGGTCCGTCTCACGACATAGAGGGAGGTTGAACACACCAGGCTCGCCACCAGGCTCCGCAACGATGTCCGAAACGAGCTGGCGCCAGTCAAACCCCTCCAGCTCCTCCCTGCTTTGGAAGGCCAACGAGTTGTTGCTGGTGTGCCGATGCAAGGTTACCAGGCTCAGGTCCTTCTTCGCATTCCGGAAGGCTTGGTCGGTCGGGCTCCCCAAGGTCATCAAGGCGGAGTTGTGGACGAGCAAGCCGTTGCAGACAAACTCCTCAGCACCAGCTACCTCGATATCGTAGGTGTCCGCGGTCTCGTCCGTCTCGGTCACGTCCTGCACACAGATGGGCACGAGACCCTGAGCTTCTCCGCCCAGCTCTTCGTAAAGCGGGAAGACCATCTGTTTGCTGGTTGAATCCCACCGACCTTTCCAGAAGGTGGTGCTGTGTTCTGCGCGCACCATCTCGGAGGGGTAGCCGTAGTCACACTGAGACACCGCGCTTACACGGACGCGCTTGGTCGCGTGGGGCTGCACTAGCTCCAGAAAGCGGGCCGTCGCGGTCCGTCCCACCAGATTGAGGTGGTACATAGGCTGCCAAGACCCTCTAGCAGAGCGATTAAGCTTCAACCTCGTCGGTATTCCCAGGCTCGCGTAGACCGCCTGCACCTGCTCCAGGAAGGAGGGGTACACCGAGGCGCAGAGAACCACGGGGCGATTGCGTGCTGCACCGTCCGCATCTAGGAGGCCCGCCAGGTAGGAGGCTCGAACATGGGGGAGCCCCTCCAAGATGAACGACGGCACGTTAAGAGGCTGACGGGGTTTCTTCAGATTATCGTCCAGGTACCAGGCTAGCTGCTTGGACTGTGCTCGTATCCTTAGACAGTCGTCGAGGGCTCGTGGGGGGCGCTCGTTGAGCCGGACCCCGTAGCGCGTCAATTGCTCACGGCATCTGTTTGCTATTGCGTTGTGATAGCCGTCGTTAGCAACTACCACAGAAACATAGGCGTTGAACCCGTCGTCGCGTCGGTTGGCCCTGGTGTAGCCGTCTCCCTGAAAGTAGCCAAGAAACCAAGCGCTCTGCTCATCTAACCGCGGAACGGTTATATCGACGCACGTCGTAGAGTGTTTCGGCTTGTCGTAGGACCACGAGGGCAGCTCAGTAGGACGCCCTGGTAGAATGGCGTCGACAAACACCATACGGTCCCCTGGCTCCAGCTCTTTAGCCTCTTTGAACTCGTAGCGGCCGGGGGCTGTGAGGACGGCCACTCGATGGTTTCCGGTACAACGAAAGACGCCCATTTGCGTGGTCAGCTCGTAAAGAGCCTGAACGCCCTGGTGTACGTGCTCCGAGACCTTAGCAAACTTCGAGCCCCCTGTGAGAACCTCATCGCCTACCGCAACGGCCTCGATAGGCTTCAGCCCGTTCTTGGTGTGAACCAAGGAGCCTTCGGGGAGACAGCGACGCACGTTGCCTGCCTTCACGCATAGCCCGATGTAGTTGGTGACATCCAGGCAGTCGATCGAACTAAGCCTCCGACCCCGAGCTCGACGGACAACCTCCCAGCAGGACCTCAGCATATGAGTTAGCGGGCCAGGGCCGCCGGCCACTCCGCCAAAGGTCCGGATGGGTGTACCTCGCGGGCGCACGCGGGACACGTCAATGACCACATCAACCCCCTGGAAGGCTGAGAGCAGCACCTCACCTAACGCCTTCATCCAGCCCTCACGTGAGTCCTCTACATCGTAACGGTGTGTGCTCCCGTTGAGCATCTCTCCGCTGTACTTCGACACCTCGGTGTAGTTGGGGTGGTCCAGCCGACACTCGATGAACAGACGCGGGTTGCCTGGGGCAACAGGAGGGAGTGCCCCAATGTTATCGAGCCCTACACCAACGCCTCCGCCAAGCATGAGCTGCTCAGACGTCCACACCCAGTCGTCCACGCCGGACAGCTGCACAAACCAGCAGTTGCCCGTTACTACGCCCCCCTCCAAGGTAAAGCTACCTGTCTCGGGCTCGGTAACGCAGAAGACCTCCTCTTCTTGTCCCTCATCCACGATCTCTCGCACGGTGTAGCGGGTAGGCTCGGGAACGACTGTAAGAATCTCCAGGCGTCCTGAGCGTATACCGTAGTTTGTCTCAGTGCTTGGATCCGTTGACCTACCAGTAACGCAGTATCCTAACAGTGGCGCACGCTCAGCCACCCAGTCCAACGCAGCGCTGTTCTGGGAGGACAGGCGATTGCTGGGCTTCCCCGGTCTAAGAGAGCCATCAGCTGCTAAGAGTCCGGCGAGAAAACCGGCCTGGTAAACAGTATCCAACCTGGTTGGGGGCAGGCTCTTGAGATCCTCCACAGACTTAAAGAACAGCACAGGCTCTCCATCCTGAGAAGGCGGCGTGCACGTGTACGAGAAGAAGCTAGCCCTCTCCAACCGCTCTCTGTGAGCAACCTTCTTACCGCACAACCGTAGCCTAAACGTGCTGAGCTTGAGCGTCTCACGGCTCCCATCTCCAAAGATGAGCCCATGAGCAAACCCATCGTTGAACGTCTTGGGGTCGCATCCTTCAAGCTCTTTTGCGCAAGCGGGTGTTACTAGGATCTGGTCACCCACCCGGAGGTCTGTGACCTCCCCGCGGTTCGAGGTGAACCAACGGTGCTCGGCTGTAGCTGTGAACTCAAAAGCGAAGCTGGACCTTAGCCCTGTAGGCTTCATGCGATAGCGGAGGAGCCGTTGCCTACCAAAGGACCTAACCTTTGCTGGACGCCATTGCCCATCCTTGGTCAACACCTCTACGGTTTCTCCTACCGCCTCCTCCAAGGTTGCAAGAACACCGTTGGCCCAGAAGCGAGTACCTCCCGAAAAGCAGTTGAACCGAGCGTTAGCAGGGATGCCTGGCACACCACCGGTCCATAGCCCGCGACCGGGGGGCAACGCCTGGCAGGTCCAGAAGAGCTCAAACAGCCGCTCAGCCTCGGCGCGGCAGGGGCTTGGAGCCAAGGACACATTACCCTCCACCACGCGGCGGATAGTGTCGGTCCACGACTCCTCGTTGCGGCAGTACTTCGTTAGGTAGGTGCTACGGGAGAGTATGCTCTCGAACGGGTCGCGGGCCCTCCTGTATGGCTCCAGGAAACGCTCCTGAAGCCGAAATTCCTGCGTCTCACGGGCCTTGACGACGATCTGCTGCATAGCTTCTCCACGCGCACGCTTGCCCGCCAAGAGGCCCGCGCCTCCTGCGGGTCTTTTTGGTTAATCACGAGGTGAGGAGGTCTCGGACCTCCGCCTCTAAGCTCTCCACGACTCCCAGCTTGGGAGGATCGTCCGAGAGCTTAAACCGGACCTGCAGCAGGTCATCCTGGCTGTCTCCTCCCCATAAAGTGGTCGAGTCCACCGTCCCCACGATGGGCTCATCAAGCGTTATCTCATAAGGCGTGGGGCTGTAGGATAGCGTGATGTGCGGCTGATAGTCCGGGAACTTCTTCGAGAACGGGACACCCCCGGCATCGAAGGCGCGCGCCAACTGCGCGCGCAGCTTCATAAGCGCAGGGCTGAGCACCTTAGCGATTATTGGGTGTCCGGGCTTGTCGTCCGGGTTCTCAGGGAAGTAGGACACCTCCCTGACCACTACCTCGAACGGCGGTGTGCGGTCCATGATGGGGGCCGCAATCTCTATCGCGCCACCCAACGTGTGCAAAGGCACTCCCTTGCCGAGGTAGAGCATCGTGATGTGGTGGCTGTTTGCCCCCACATGCTCCCCAGGACAGCCGATACTTCTAAGGCGCTCACTGAGCGCGGGTGACATGGCTACCCCTAAAAACGACATCCCTTGGTTCTACCACGATTCGAGGCTAGTTAGCATCTTTACGACACAGCCCTTAGACGGCCTCTAATCATCTCCAGCAGATAGCCCCTGATGGCGTTTCTGAAGCGAGCTGATGTCGTCCGAAAGCCCCGTATAATCCTGCATCAGCGAGCACGGGGCCACACCCGCCTCTCTAGTCTACCTTGAAAGGGCGGAAGCTCCGCCGGTGTATCTCGCACGGCCCCAGCCGCTCAATCGCGTCCATGTGGGCCTTAACGCCGTAACCCTTGTGGGCTGCGAAGCCGTAACCCTTGTAGGTATCAGACAGCTCAACCATGAGCCGGTCTCGAACCACCTTCGCGAACACGCTAGCCAAGGAGACCGCAGGCACCAGCCTGTCGGCGCGCGGAAGACAGACAACCTCAGCTACGTCCGGCTTGCCTATAGCGGGAAGCCTCATCCCATCGACCACAACAAAAGGGGGATAGGCCAGCCGGTAAAATGTGGCGCGGATAGCCTCGGCTTGGGCGTCCGCCTGCGCTGCATCAATGTCTCCCTTGTCAATCTCGGCCGCGCTCACCTCCCCGATACCCACGACCACGTGGTCGTCATCCTTTAAGCTCTCAAAGAGCTGCTCTCGCCGCGCGGGGCTGAGCCGCTTGGAGTCGGTTAAAAGCTTGGGGGGCTTCCAGTCAATCGAGACCGCTGCTGCAGCCGCTACAATCGGCCCTGCTAAAGCTCCACGCCCCACCTCATCCACTCCCACGATGGTTCCCGGACGGAGGAGCTTTAGCAGCGCAGCTAACATCGCGAGGTTTTGCTGGTCAACCTCTTCTTTGCTCAGCGTATCAGTCATGCTTGCCCCCCAATAGGGGCGCTGCAGCAATGCCCGAGACTAGACCTCTGCCTGCCACGCCAATCGCCGACGGCACCCACCCACACCCCTTGACGAAAGCCTCCGCTGCCTCCCGCGTTTGACCTTGCTCCGAGTAGCACTTAGGAGAGCCGTCGCCATAGACCCCATGGGTAGACCAATCCTTGTCGGATCCCTTGGGTTCGCAGAGCCAGTCTATGAGCGCCTCCGCAGTTGCAAAGACCGGGCTGCAGGGGCTCCCCTCCGAGACCGTCTCCCAGACCTGCCATCCTGGACCCGCTGGGGGTGGTGTGGGCTCCCACGCATCGTAATCGTCCTGAGCGTCGGGGTGCATCGCCGAGCCCTTACAGACCGGACAGACGCCCCAGGAGTCCGGGTCTTGCCCCGCCAGCTCCAAGAGCCTCTGAGCAAGCCGCCATCGCGCTGAGCCGCCAAAACCAAAGGGACCATCCAGCTCTGTCTCGGACAGCTTCTCCACTAAGGTGAGAAACTCCGGGGAGGGAGGCAAGACCTTGGGGCGGCGCACCCACCCAAGGCGCCCGTCCGGCGCACGGGTGATCTCCCCTTTAGCTGTAGGGGCCAACGCAAACTCTTGCAGATAGGGGTGGGGGTAGCTCTGAGTGCGGCGGTCCATGACCGCCGCTTGCTCTCCCACCAGTGTGATGAATTGGCAGATAGATTCGAGCCATGCCCCCGCCGTGGTACGACCATTAACACACTCGTCTGGGGCCTTTGGGCACGGGCGTCCATGCGGGTTGAGGTAGCCCTCCCACACCTCCCCCCATTTGCCGTCAAAGTCTAACACCACTCGCTTGATCTCTCGTCCCATCTTAATCCTCCGTCCACACAGCTCAGTCCCGCTCCACAAAGACCCCCGGTCGAACCTCCTGGTAGCGTCTCTGCCGAGGCTTGAGAAAGCTCTGCATGATGCTTGCCCAGACCTTACTGTCCTTGAAATCCGTTCCCTTGGGATATCGCCCGAGATGGGTAAGGAACGGCTCGTGATCTCCTATCCCCAGCCTGTTCAGGATTCGAAGGCAACGCATGCGATGAAAGCCGGTAACCTCCTTCATCCGGACAGAGATATCATACAGCTCCGCCATCCTCTCCCTCCTTACCGCCGTACTCCGCCGAGAACGCCTCCTCTAGCGCCGCAATCGCTCCATGCACCTCGGGCCCCAGCTGGGCCTGGTAGGGCTGTAGAACGTCAAGGAGACCCTCTGCTGCCCGCGCTATCGGGCAGGGCTCGGCCGCGAGCTCCGCTAGCTCCGCGACATCTACCAGCATCGCGCGAAGCGACTCAATCCTCTCGGCAGAGGGCAGAAGCGAGGCAGGCTCGCGCAGCCTCGCTAAGATTGATTTGACCAGCTGGTGTCGACGTAATGCTCCCACCGCTCGTCCTCCTCGGGCACCGGCCCAGGCTCGGTTAGAAAGCGCTCGTACTCCTCAACAAACCATTCCTGCTGCGGGGTTTGGATAGTGCCCTTGCGCGAGGCTCGCGTCTCCGCGATGGCATCCGCAGCGGACATACCCATCAGGATGAGGCAGCAGGCAACGACGAGGCCCGTGCGGCCTAAGCCTCCGCGGCAGTGCACAACGATATTCTCGCCATGCTCCAGCCGCTTCACGAGCTCCCGGACGAGCTCGTGAAGGCTCGCCATCGAATGCGGGACGCTCACGTCGGGGAAGGGGTAGTAGATCGAGGCCATCCCCGCATGGCCAACCTCATAAAGCAGGTCGGGAATCTGCAAGAGCTTGAGCTCATGCCACTCCACCAGGGGGACAAGCACATCCACCTTGTGGTGACGAGCAAGAACCCCCACATCTGCCGGCAGGTTGCGGTCCCATATAGCGGTCAGCCCCCCCTCGTCCTTCTTGCCCGGCGCGAAGGTCATCCCAAGACGGCCCGGAAGGCCCGTCTCGACCCAGTCAACTAGGATCGGGTGGGAGATGCTGGTGCGGCGCTGTCCCGGCGGTTGGGGCTTAGCTTTCATCATCTTTGCTGCGTTCTTGGTCATGATCTCTCCCTGTTATCAGTGTATAACATGGCGAGGGTATTGTCAAGGGATGACCGCTCCGCCGTCCGGGAGGTTCTCCACAGAAGCCTCTGAAAGGCTCTTAATCTGGACAGACCTAGGGGAGCCCCTACAGCCTCGACAAAGCTTTGGCGGCACTGTGCCGGCATACAGGCGCCCGCAGCACCGAGCGATGTACGTAGGGGTACCCTGGTCCAGAAAGGGCTTTACGAGGCGGCTAAGAGCTTCCTGTAGCTGGTCATCATTCATGGGGGACTCCGAGCTTCTGCTCTATCTGAGCTTGCTCCAGAACGTTCGCGGCCAGCTTCTCCTCCAGCTGAGCTTGCTGCGCACGCAGCTTGCGCAGCCGAAGAAGAAGCTTACGCTCGGCCGGGGAGGCGCGCTGGAGCCGCACCTCCTCGGGGTCATACTCTGCACCACAGGTCGAGCACAGCATAGGTAACCTATAGCGAGCTAACGTCGCCTCGGGCGA